>Ga0078972_1001112_pt1 | contig 105003 bp, 91 predicted proteins | sample YelNatPaOPGAMG01_FD_67568 | JGI IMG/M metagenome (GOLD analysis project Ga0078972, IMG submission 67568) | Hot spring thermophilic microbial communities from Obsidian Pool, Yellowstone National Park, USA - OP-RAMG-01 (SPADES assembly) (version 2) | ecosystem: Environmental > Aquatic > Thermal... | reverse complement strand
CCAAGAGCTATACTGGACTTACTGGCGGAGCGCATACCTTTGATGTCCGGGCAATAGATTCTGCTGGAAATGTTGATTTAAGCCCTGCGAGCTATAGCTGGAGAGTTTATGCACTCGCCTCTTCGGTTTCTGCCGGTGGGGAACATACCTGCGCAGTTACATCAAATGGAGGCGTAAAGTGCTGGGGGTATAATTGGTATGGTGAACTTGGGAATGGGAACACTGCTGATAGCAATGTTCCAGTTGATGTTTCCGGATTATCTTCAGGCGTAAGCGCAATCTCTGCCGGGGGTTGGCATACCTGTGCCCTGCTCACTTCTGGAGGCGTAAAGTGCTGGGGGTATAATTATGATGGTGAACTTGGGAATGGGACTTGGACAGATAGCTATGCTCCTGTTAATGTTTCCGGATTATCTTCCGGCGTAAGCGCAATCTCTGCTGGTCTATATCACACCTGCGCCTTGACCTCTGGCGGCGGCGTAAAGTGCTGGGGGCGAAATGTTGAAGGTCAACTTGGGAATGGGGAATATCTCAATAGCTATAATGTTCCAGTTAATGTTTCCGGCTTGTCTTCCGGAATAAGCGCAATCTCTGCCGGGTGGTATCACACCTGCGCTCTGACCTCCGGCGGAGGCGTAAAGTGCTGGGGGTATAATTGGTTTGGTGAACTTGGGAATGGGACTTGGGTAGATAGCTATGTTCCTGTTAATGTTTCTGGATTATCTTCCGGAGTAAGCGCAATCTCTGCCGGTGGGCATCATACCTGCGGCCTGACTTCTTCTGGAGGCGTAAAGTGCTGGGGATGGAATTATGATGGTCAACTTGGGAATGGGAATAATACAAATAGCAATGTTCCTGTTGATGTTTACGGATTATCTTCCGGCGTAATCGCAATCTCTGCTGGTTCTGAACATACCTGTGCCTTGACATCTTCTGGAGGCGTAAAGTGCTGGGGGGATAATTGGGCTGGTCAACTTGGGAATGGGAACAATAATAATAGCAATGTTCCTGTGAATGTTTCCGGATTATCTTCCGGCGTAAGCGCAATCTCTGCTGGTTATACTCATACCTGCGGCCTGCTCACTTCTGGAGGCGTAAAGTGCTGGGGGCGTAATCTGGAAGGTCAACTTGGGAATGGGAACAATACTGATAGCTATGTTCCGGTGGATGTAGTTGGTTTTGGTCCGTAAAGGGATTTTTTAGATTGATTTTTATGTAAGAATCAGAGAGATGGCATGAGCGGTTCCGGAGGGGTTTGGAGTTAGAGTTTTTTCCGTTTCAATTTATTTGACCTATGGTCTGCGGATACCATGCTGGGACTTGATGTGATGACATTTTCCATCTGGCTCTGCGCAGATTGAATCAGGCGCGCGTGTTTTTTAAAAAACTGGTCAAGGGGGACACAAGTGTCCGTTCTTTTTAAGAAGAGGGTTAAGGGACTAAGTCCCTTAGGTCAAGGGGCACGCCCCTTGTCAAGGGACTGCGTCCCTTGTCGCAGGCAGGAGTGCCTGCGCTCCCTGGCAGGAGTGCCTGCGCTCCCTGACAAGAGTGCCTGAGGGCTTAAAGGTAAAAAGGCGAAATGGAAAAAATCTTTGCGAGCTTTGCGGACTTTGAGGTTAAGATTGATTTGTTTTTCTGGATGGTTAAAAAGCGGTGTTTTTTTGTGCAGGAGATTTGTTGGTCATTTCCAGAGAATTTCGTGTTTGATTCCGGGGTTGATTTTGGTGTTTGAGAATCTGACGATAAGGAATGCTTTTGGGTCATCGTATCCTCTGTATTCCAGCAGGGCTGGCAGGGATGTTTTTTCATCAAGCATAACCCTCATTAGAGAAGGATAAGCTGGGATGCCCTGGTTTTTACGAGAGATTTCCATCCAGGGACCTTTGAGATTGCCATATCTTGCCATTGCAAGTTTTTGGTGATTAGAGTTTGCGCGCCAGTTTTCCAATTCAGCGCGTATGGCAAAGAAGTTCAGGCTTATAATGTTATCACCAATTGCGCTGAATAGTCTGGGGTCATCAAGCGGAAAGGTCTGCTCAGCCATAAATTTATAAACTCCTGCAGGGATTATATGAAGGAGGTTGTCTTTTGTGGGGTCATAGATGGTTTTGAAACCCTCTCCGGTATTGAGCTGGATGTAATTGGTCTCAAGATGTTTTGTGAGCGCGGAAAAGGCATTTCCTTGTTTGATGAACAGGAATTGGTCTTTGCGATACTGGCGCAAGCGCATATATCTGAGTTCCAATGTCATCTCAGTGGAGTAATCTTTCAGTTGCGCTAATGACTTGTCAAGCCGTTCAATAAAGCTGTCCGGGTCAATTCCGTCCAAGTCCTCTAGGATGGGCTCCTGGGGCATCAAGGCATTGAGCTCAGGACCTCCGGAAGCAGACACCAGGCTCCATTTGGGAGCCACTCCCTCAAATTTTATTTCATCCGGTTTTTGAGGCGAGTCCCAGATGAGTTCTTCAAACTGTAAAACCACGACTGGCTTTGGGTCATTTGGAACATATTTTTCCACCCGAACAGGAAACCAGAGTTGCGTGTCAATCCAGATGCGCACTTCATTATGGTTATATACCGGGTCTGGATTTTTTCCACGCACTATGCTCAAGACCCAATGATTCCTGTCGTTGCGAGTTTCGCATTTAGCAGAAAGTTTTCCTCCCTCCAGCATCCTGTCCCAGTCCTTGAACCATGTCCAGACAGATGTCCGGCTCAGGTTCTCGCCATTGATGTAGCTAGCCTTTGGGTCTTCTGGAAACAGGGTGATGACTCCCAATGCGCGATAAGCTCCGGGCATAAGAATCCTTACAAGGTCATCGGTTTCAGAATAACATTCCTGCTCTCCAGCGCCAGCCTGCTCCGGGAAACTTGTTTCAACCTTTAAGCGCTTTTCGCACAGCACCAGCGGTTTCTGGAAGTATTTGCCGGAGATTTTTCCGTGAAAAAAAATCTCATGGCGCTTTCCTCGCTCAGAGGAATGGAAATAGGTTGCGGTGTAAGAGTTATGCGAAAACACCTCTTTCTTCAGCCTTGAATAGATTTCCTCTTGAGTCATAGTCCCGCACGCGGATTGGTCCTGGCTATTTGCCCTGGCGATTGTGATCATTCCGGAAAAAATCCAGAAGCTCAGATAAAGAATCAAAATTCGTTTCCTGGTCTGGCTTTTCATCTGCTCAGTTTTTATCCTTTTGGTCCTTGATTTTAACGCAAGTAATTTTTCCAAGCCGTTCCATTGCAAGCGCAAAAAATATGCAGAGGCAGGGATATGCTGGGATCAAGTATCTTGGCTTGGCGTGAAATAGCGCAAAATGAAATAACAAAATCAGTATCGGGATAAAGTAGATAAGTATAAGCTCTTTGAACCTTCTAAAGAGTAAAATTGCTGAGACCAGCCCGATTATCATAATGAGTTTTGAGCCAAGAAACAGGAAATAACCTGTAAAGGCGAGCGCTGTTGTGAATGTTTGTTTTTTTTCCAGCAAAGGCATTAGAAAAAATCTGCCCAAGCCGTTATAGGTTTCCGGCTCAAACATCGCGGCGAGCCTCTTGAGAGCCGCTTTAAAATAATGTCTGGGATGCTCTTTCAAATAATTGAAAGTAAGCTGATAGAAGAGCGTGTCCAGTTCAGCCTCGTCAAGGTTGTGCTTATCAGCGATCGCGAACACCTTGCGCTTTTCAATTGGGAGATAGTTCCCGTCAAAAAAAGTCATTCCACCACGGGTGGTTATCCAGACAAATCTGTTGTGGACATTTTTCTCTCGCCATAGCCACGGCAGAATTGTTATGGTCATAATTGTGAGCCAGACCACAGCCTTTGCGAGCGAGGTTCTGGAATAATTTTTTAAAACCAGATAGCAGAAGATCAATGGCACGAAAATAATCATCTCAGGCTTGGTCAAAATAATTATTCCCCAGGAAAGAGCGCTTAAGCTGAGCCATGACCATCCTGTGCGTTTTGTTCCTGCCAGAATCCACAGGCTAAAGAGAAACCAGAACATAAAAAACGCCTCGCTCATCAGCATTGGCACATACACCAGAAGAATCTGCCACCCGAGAAACGCGTAGAAGGAATGTTTGGGCTTGAGCCAGTTTCTAGCGATAAGATAAACAAAAATTCCGCTCACAAAATCCAGAAAAGCCTGGATGAGGCAAACCGCCTGAGTATTAAAATTGAACAATTTATAGACCGCGGCGACAAAGAACACATATCCTGGCGCCCGGAGCGAATAGAATTTCCCGCTAATAGTTCCCTGCGGAGTGTTGAGAATGTTAGCATAGTAGCGATGCTCGGTTGCGAGATTTTTCGCGTATTGATGATACTCAAGAGAGTCATAAATCAGCACGGGCTTTATTGTCAATGCCAGTGCGATTCTCAAAGCGAGCCCAAGAGCGCCAACCAGGATCAGCCATTTCTTTATATACATTTATTCGTTCCCTAAATCCGTTTGCGATTTTGCGGTAACTATCCGGGTCCTCGCCAATTTTTCTATCAGCAAGGCAAAAAAGATGCAAATAGAAGGAAAAGCTGGAACCAGATATCGGGACGCGCCGATGAAGAGCGCAAAATGAAAAATCATTAGCAAGACAGGCACAGCATAGATCAAGGCAAATTCGCGGATTTTTTTCAAAGATAGCATAGCCCCTGGCAGGCTTAAAATAACCACCACACGGTAGCAATTAAAAATAAAAAGAGCAAAGAAGACCAGCAACTTCCGGAATAAACCTGCCTGAGCCAAGCAGAGGCATAAAAAGCGTGGCTTCCAGCCAGTTAGTGGTTCTCAAGTCCCATAAGAGCGCAACGCGTTTTAGCCCAGCTTTGAAATACTGACGCGGATGAGCCTTAAGATATTGAAACGCAACCTGATAGAATAATTTATCCATCTCCAGTTCATTCAAGTGATGTTTTTGCGCTGTAGCATAAACCTTGTGCATCTCAATTGGAAGAAAATTCCCCTCAAAAAAAGTCCTGCCTCCTCGGGAGGAAATCCATACCCATTGACCATGAACCTGTTTTTCTCGCCATAGCCAGGGCGCTATCACTATTCCCGTAATAGCGATTCCAGCAAGCGCTTTTAGGAGCGCGGATTTGGAATAATTTTTCCAGATTAAATATCCAAAAAACAGCGGTAGAAAAATCACTTTTTCCGGCTTGGTCAGGATTAGCCAGCCCCAGGCAAGAGAGTTCAAGACTATCCAGAGCCATTTGTCTCTTCTAGCGCTGGAGATAATCCAGAGGCTGAAGCAGAAAAGAAAAAGCGTTTCGCTTAAAATCATTGGCACATATAGAAAATGCGTCTGAGCCCCTGCAAAAGCCAAGAGCGCTTGTTTTGGCGTAAGATGGTTTCTAGCGATCAGGAATATAAAAATCCCGGTTATAAAATCCATAAACGCTTGAAAAATACACACTGCCCTGGGATTGATCCCAACCAGCCAGTAAATCCCAGCAACTAGAAACGGGTATCCCGGTGGACGGAAGGAATGATAGACCGCTCCCCGAATAGGAGCTTGTTTGCCCTGATAAACTATGTAATAGCGATGCTCCTGAACAAGGTTTTGCGCATACTGATGATATTCAAGCGAGTCAGAGGCGAGAACCGGCTTTATTGTCAATGCCAGCGTAATCCTTAACCCCAAGCCCAGGGCTCCAATAATGACCAGCCATTTTTTAATGCTCATTTATTTCCCGCATAAGTTTTTTTATTTGGGAGTGCTTTTTAATTATCATCCGCATTTGCATTGCTAATGCAAGTGCTCTTCTATTTTGGCGCTAAGCCTCGGCTTCATCGCTTGTAGGTTTTAGTTTAAGCTATTGTTGAGCATATCTGTGTTTCCGTCCGTATTGATAATCAACCTGGGCGGTTTATTCTGGAGGACTTTCCGCGCATCTTTCAGAAGGATGCTATTCTGAGAACTGCTTGATTTGGATGCGATTTAATAATTTTAGAATGAATCCTGAGTGAAAATGTATCATTTTTTTGAGTTATCAAATCATTGCATTTAGCGGATTTCAAAAGTCCAAGATTATCGCTTATGGTTTTTATCCCACATAATCAGCCGAATCCTCCGCGCTATTGTTTCAAAAATTGCCAAAAAAAATTTAGCCTGCGCATCTAACAAGATAAAGGATTTGGAAAAGGAGGCAAGGATGACCTGAAAAAAAACTTAAGGAGGCAAGTTTATGAAAATAAGAATCCTCTGCATCGGGATCGGTATATGTTTAGGCTTGACATCTATTTCTGGCTTAGCCTCCTGGGAAGAGAAGGATTTTCCTCTCTATTCTGAAGCTGTTCCTCAATACGGAGACACAGCTTTTCAAGATGTGCTCATAGAGCTTGATACTCCCCCTATAGTAGATTTTAGATTCCCAAAGATAGAAGGCTTTAAAGCCATTATCTCCGCAATGCGCGCAAGGCTCTCAGGCTTAAGAGGCAATAAGAATATCCTTGCCAGCTTGAATCGTTTTCTGGACCGCGCTGAGGATGATTGGCAAAAGCCCACAGAGAGCAGGTTAAGGTCTATAGGTTTTCGTAGAAATATGCATTTGTTCAGGCTCGCACTTAATATCTGGATGAGGCTAAGGCTGGTCAATCGTGTGGACGCGGAATTCCTTCTTAGAAAAGCTGAACAGGCGCTTAACGAGTATGAGGTTGAGACCGCTGTTTTGGAGGCGCGGAAAATTTTAGCGGAGAATCATCAGCAACTGCTTCAAGATTTAAATGACCTCCTCTGGCAGGCTGGTATGGATTCAGAGAAGGAAAAGTTAAAAATCAAAGCGGAATTTTTTTCAGTGTATAATGGCATTGCGGTCTCGGTGCCATTGCAGATGATTGACCAGATCCGGGAATTGCCCAATGTAAAAAATGTTGAGCTTGATAAGGAAGTTCAATCCGCAGGAGACCTCGTGCGGCCGCCTAACATCAGCCTGGTGGGTGCCCCTGCTTTCTGGGACCAGGGGATTACAGGTAAATATCTAACCCTAGCAATACTGGACACTGGAGTGGACTTCAAACATATTGACCTGAAGAATAACATCTGGATAAACCAGGCGGAAATCAATCTTGCCTCATGCGTCGGTGTGCCTCTGGATTATGACCAGGACGGCGTGATCACGATTTCGGACCTGAACAATATCTATCAGGAGCAACTTATTGACCCGAGGAAATTCAATACCTGCGTGAATGATTTTGACGCGGATGGAGAAATTACTGGATTAGACTTGATCTATCGGGAATCATCAACCATTTGCGATGGCAAGGCTGGAACACCCAGCGCGCTCAATCCCCTGATCAATTGTCAGGACGAGGATGGCAATAAAAAAATTGACGATCTTGTGGGATGGAATGTTTTTGGACCATCCATCAACCCTGTTGATGATCATTGGCACGGAACAGGTGTCGCTGGAATAGCCGCGGCAAACGGACTTTATAAAGGCGTGGCGCCTGATGCATTTATACTTCCAGTTAAGGTTCTCGGAAGCACAGCGAAAGGCTCCTCGGGAAGTGTGATGGCAGGAATTGACTATGTGGTCAATGCGCCATATAAGCCTTTGGCGCAGGTTATCAATATGAGTATAGCAGGCGGTCCGAACGACTCTGCTAATGAAGCGCTGGCGCTTGCCGCGGACAAAGCTGTGGATGCGGGTGTGATCGTGGTGGTTGCGGCTGGAAATGAAGGAGGTTCAAGCTTTACTCTCACTTCTCCCGGAACTTCGCGAAAAGCCATCACTGTTGGCGCATCCCTGGCAAAGTATCCTGATACCCAGGATATGATGCTCAGTTTTAGCTCCAAAGGCCCAGTTTATCCAGACCTGAATATCAAGCCAGACATCAGCGCGCCCGGAGCAGTCTGCTATGCGAAAAACACCGCAAGACCAGAATTACCATCTACCTGTGATGACCCGTATCATGTCCTTGGGACCGGAACTTCTATGGCTTGTCCTCATGTCGCAGGAGCCGCAATCTTGATCAAACAGAAATATCCGGAATTTTCTCCTGAACAGGTTAAATCCCTCCTGATGCAAACCGCTTTTGACCTAAATCTCCCTGCTCACTGGCAGGGAGCAGGAAGGCTAGACCTTAATCAAACCAGCCAGGCGCAGGTTCTGGTAAGCCCACAAAAAATAGAATTTGGGATTGATCCCCAGACATCTAACTTATGGCAATCCCAGACTGTTACCGTCACTCTTACAAACCTTTCCGACTACACCCATAGCTATCAACTTATTCCAGAACCGCAGACCCCAGCGGGAATGAGATATACTATCACTCCAGATACAGCAGTCTCAATCCAGCCTGGAGGTTCATCTAAATTCCAGATATCTTTATCTATTAATAATAACAGCGTCCCAAATGCAGATTATCCGGGTTATATACATAATCATATCAATGTGATTGCTGATCAAAACTTATCCTCGCCTCAGGCGCAGATTGACACATTTGTATTCAAAACCTGTATGGTGAACGCTGGCTGTCAGGACTGCAGGTCTAATTTACAAATTGATATATATAGCGACACTAAACTATATCAAAGAATATCAACCAGGAATTTTAATAATAATTCTCCAATGATACCAATCCAGTGTAATCAGATGTTTAATGTTTTTGTCACCAATTGGCCTCCTTCTTCTTATAATGAGAATCCTTATTTCTTTTTCAAAGATAATCTTATCACGAATTCTACCGCCAATGCCTTATTTAAGAAGTCAGATGCAAAATATAGGTATTCTATTGCGCCAAGCGATAAAACAGGAGCAAGCTTTGTCTGGAATGTTGCATATATGGCTCTTACTGGAAGACTTGGCTTAAAAAATAGAATATATCCTGCAACTTCTGATTACAACCCTGGAGTAATGTTTAATGTTTCATCTTATGGGAAATTAAATTCACAATATATGACAATGTATTTTACAGAAATGAGTGATAAATATGAATTCAGCTGGGATTTATTCGTCCAAAAGGAAAATACTTATTATCAATTCAATGACTATCAGGGCAATGGCATTTTTCAAAATATAAATTTTCAAAACACTCCTGCGGAACTCCGCCACCCGCGAATTGAATTCCCGCCATTGCCAGCAGGACAATCTTATAATCTTGCTTATGGCTATAAAAAATATATCACTATCCAGGGCGGTACGACAACTTCTGATTTGTTATATTTTACGCCGACGAAAAGCCCATCAAACGAGCCTGTGCGACTACCAGCAATATCGTTCACCGATGCGTCCGGAGTAGTCAGGTCCTTTTCTATGCCATCTGTGCGCGCGTCCCGATTGAATACCAGCCTAGCAACATTTAGAACCGTAGCTGAAGCCGCAAGAGTATATCCTTTAAATTATTTACAGCCCTCTATGCTTGCTACAAGGAATGAGATCAAACTATTTCAGACGCCTCTTATTTGGTATGGTGTAGTTGCGCCTTATATTTACTCAAATAAAATTTTTATCGTGCTAACTCATAAGAATTATAAACAGGAAAAAAATAAAGGGGTCAATACTATAATTGCTCCATTATTCTCCTTCCAGACCGGAGAAGCCGAGTCCGTGAAACTTACCGCTAATTTGACTGACGCGCAAGGGATATCACAAAATATGCAAGTAGATAACCTTGTAACCTATAATGTTATCAATTCAAGTCAGGGCATTCCTTATGGTCCAGCAGAATTAGATATTGAATATCCCGGGTATTCAATTGACGGAATTCAAGGAACCGCTAAAATATATATAACCATCAATCCTCACGATGGAGACATTACTCCTCCGTTTATTGATAAATTCACAGTCACTGCGGATGATGAAGTAACAGGCACTTTATATTCGCAAGCCACTAATATCATACACCTAAAAGTTTCAGACAGCGTCCCCGGGGAAGAGTCTAAACCCGATCCAATGGTTAAACTTTATTACCGTGTTTTTGGGTCTGGAGGAAATTGGATAGAACTACGCGGCGATGAGATTGACCAGTTCATTTTTGAGCAGAGATATGATCATCCGGTTTATATTTCTTTAAGAATGATTGCTTGGGATAAACAAGGTCCTTCAGAGTGGATTCCAGCAGGCAATATCATAGATTATATAGTAGAGCCGGCATTCATTTATAATCCTGAGCCAGTTTGTTACAATACGCCTCCTCTCCCCGGAGGGTTCTATTTTGGAGATATTAATGGAGACGGAGTCGCTAGGCTATCTCCGGAGGAGCACTCTTATGAAAATCTTTTAAGAAGGCACACCGTTGCCTCTGGATGTGTCATTCCAGTTGATGACCCCAGTCTGATTCTGGATTTAGATGGCAATGCAATTATAGAAACTTGCGATCATAGTTATTTTAATAACCTATTTATACAGTTTAAAAATAGTTATATACCCGGCGAGGTCTATTTTGTGGACATAAATAATATCCCAGAGTTAAATACTTACTCTCAAAAAACCGGTATGCTCAGTGTATCGCTTAAATCATATATTGAATCTCCGAGAGCTGGCTTTGGTGTAGAATACCGGATTCTCTCCAATCCGTATAATTGCGTGTCATTATGGGGCAGAAATCCACATCCAAATCCCACCGGCTTGCGGGATCAGTATCTTTGGGTTAGCCAGGAGGGGCAATCGGTGTTTGAGATCAGCAATGCCAGCGGGATTTCGGAAATCGGGGTCAAGGTTAATGCCACTTGTCTTTCCGGAACCCAGGTGGAAATTGAGGCGTGCGTGCCCGCGGATAGCGAAATTTTAGAATACTGCAATTGCGAGGACCCCACCACATGGTTTATCTGTTATTGCCAGAGTGGCATTGTTCCGCAAGGATGCGATTGCGATAATCCCTATTCCTGGTCTGAGTGCGGAGACCCGACTCAGGACCCTCCCGCAAATTGCAATTTTGATTCGCCGTATAAATATCAAGCCAAGCAGACTCAGAGGGTTTGCGCGGAGCCTATCATACTTACTATTCAATGAAAAAGGTTTGCCCGAGATAAACTCATTCGGAACATTCTGATTCTTTTCTCTGACATTTCTTGCTTTTATTTTCACAAAAACCTTATATTCTTATAGGCTGGAGGATTAGGGATGAAAAGAAAATCAAGAGCTTCCGCTAAATTGGGTTTCATCGGCGAGATTCGCACTCCCTATGATGAAAAAAATTGCCCGCGCTTTGCGGACGAGAGCCTGAATGACGAGGCAAGGATTATCCTTTTTCCTGAGTTTCAGCCCGGGTTAAAAGACCTGGAAAAATTTAACTATATCTATGTTCTGTTTTATCTGGACAGGCCTCATAAAGAATGCTCGCTCATCGCGCATCCGCCTATGGCAAAAGGCTTGGAGGTGGGGGTCTTCGCATCCTGCTCGCCCACTAGGCCCAACCCAATTGGCTTGAGCATTGTTCGGCTAAAAAAAATCCAGAACAATGAACTCATCACCAGCGCCATTGACGCTTATGACCATACGCCCCTGCTGGACATCAAGCCTTATTTCAAACACGGAGACTGCAAGCCCGGAGCGAATAACGGTTGGATTGGGACTAAGACTTGACAAGCTTTTGAAAATATGCCAACCTAAAGGAAAATATAAAATATAGGGGAGAAAAAGGGATGAATGATCCGAAAGATTGTTTCCCTGAAAATTATTTCCCGGAAAAAGAACTACCGGATCCAGACCCAGAGATGAAGGACTTGGAGCCGATCACTGTTGAGCCTTTTCAAGAACACGAAATCCTATTGGACCAGGACACGAAAAAAACAGACTCGGAAACAACCAAACTATAATCGCTACGGCTTTAGCTTCTCTGCCAGTTCGTTAAAACAACAAAGCCTGCTCAAGCGGTCTAAACTCGCTAAAGTAGGCGGGATCATTTTTATCTCATCCCTTTTCCATCGCTCCAGCGCCTCTGCCGGACGGGTCCAGACCTCCTCTTCAATCTCCTCGCTAAACGCTTTTGGATTTTGACCCGCTGGAAGTGAAGTCACAAAAAATTGCGTGTCAAATCGTTTCGGGCTGGTTTTTGGCGTGACCCAGTGGCTAAACCAGAGTAAGCGGTCAATGTCATAATACAGGTCAAGCCCGGATAAAATTTCCAGAAAACTTATCTCGCCGCAATGCAATCTCTCTCGCAAAAGCTCAAGCTCGGATTTCATCGCCTCAGATAATAAAACCTGCTCCCCGCTCTTCTGGCACGCAATCAATACTCCAGCTTCCTCAAACGCCTCCCGGATCGCCGCGCTATAATATCCCAGCCTTGCATCCTCCGGTTCATCACTGTCCACCTGCTCCGCTTTCTGTTTCAAGTCCAGAGAACGCATCCTTTTCAAAGACGCCTCAGAAAAATCGTCCTCATCCCGCCTGCCTCCAGGAAAAACAAAAAAGCCTCCAAGAAACTTTAAACGCGAATGACGCCTAGTTAGATAAACCTCCAGTCCCTGATTTTCCCTGAGCAAAATCAGGGTTGACGCTGGATGCGCTATGACTGGATTATTTTGCATCTGGCGCTGAACAAAAGTCTATCCCGATCGCACGAGCCGCCATAACCATCTCGCCTTTCGGGTCAACTAATTTTTGTTTCCCAACCGCTTCATCTAATTCCACTGATTCAATCTCTCTTCCGCGCAAACAAACCATTTTTCCAAATTTCCCCTCTCCAGCAAGATTCACCGCGGCAACCCCGAACCTCGTGCCTAGATTCCGGTCAAATGGCGTGGGCGAGCCTCCTCGCTGAATATGCCCGAGCACGGTTACACGGCATTCCTTTTTCATTATTCTGGAAATTTTATCCGCAACCCTCTGCCCAGCGCCTCCAAGTCTGGGCAGTTCCCATGGCTCATCTGGCTTCTCTATGACACTCTCTTTTCCACCAACAGGTTTTGCTCCTTCTGCAACAACCACGATGCTGAACTTGCTCCCGTATTTTTCCCTACGCTCTATCTTCGCAACCAGCTTATCAATATAGTATGGAATCTCAGGAATAAGGATTGCGTCCGCTCCTCCAGCCATTCCAGAATGAAGCGCAATCCAGCCAGCATTTCTTCCCATCACCTCCACAAACATTACACGATGATGGCTCTCCGCTGTGGAATGAAGCTTGTCAACCGCCTCTGTCGCGGTCTGAACCGCAGTGTCAAATCCAAAGGTCACATCTGTTGCAGAAAGGTCATTATCAATGGTCTTGGGAATGCCAACAACCTTCAAGCCATACTTGTCCTTTAACTCCTTCGCGATCTTGAGTGTGCCATCACCGCCAACAATAATCAAAGCCTCTATACCCAGTTCCTCACAACGATTTACCACATCTTTTGAACGATCCTCTGTCACAACCTTGCCCTTCTTCTCAATCCGCATCGCAAATGGATTTGCCCGGTTAGAACTCCCGAGAATGGTTCCTCCTTTGGGAAGAATGCCTTTTACCTGTTCATATCCCAGCCTGATGGTCTTGTCCGGAAAAACCAGACCATCATATCCGTCCAGAACCCCGATCACTTCCATTCCAAAATTCTTGAGCGCACTCTTCACAACCGCACGAATCACAGCATTCAATCCCGGACAATCGCCGCCCCCAGTAAGCAGTCCAATTTTTTTTATTTTGCCCATCTTATATCTCCTTTTAGTCTACTCTTAATTTGTTTAATATGTTTTACAGCTATTTTTTGCTTTTGCAAAAAATATAAATCTCCTTACTGCTCGCTCTTGAGCTCTTTGGCTTAGATGATTTCACACTTAAAAATTTTCCCCTGAGCAATCTGTAAAATTCCTCAAAGCCCGGTCCCTCAAAAACCTTGACAAGAAAATTCCCGTGTTCCTTCAAAACAACCTCCGCAATCCTCAATGCCTGCTCCGCCAGAGCAACTGACCTTAAAGCATCAGTACCCTTTTGTCCCATAGTGTCAGGAGCCAGGTCCGAAAGCACAAGATCAAATGAGCCCAATTTATCCTTTAACTCCTGTGGCTTAATCAAAAAAACATCCTTTTCAAAAAATTTTTCATTCTCGCGCAAAACCCGGCTTACCGGATTTCGGTCAATTCCAACAACCAAACCATTTTTCCCAACCCGCTCCCCAGCATACTTCATCCAGCTCCCGGGCGCCGCACCTAAATCCAGAACCTTCATCCCTGATGCCAGAATCTTAAACCGCTGGTCCAATTCCTCTAACTTGAAAACAGACCTTGCTGGAAAGCCCTCTGCTTTTGCCTTCCGTGCATAATAATCAGGCTTTTGATAATCAGGCTTCTTCATTTTTTATCATCTTAAACCACGCCCACCCAAACCGCAACCAAACAAGCCTCCATCCACGCTATTCCTTTGGCTCAATGCTTCTATTTTATACGACTTGACCGGCTCTGAAAAATATGCTTAAATTTTATCTACATAGGATTACAAAATGCCCATAGGAAAACTAACAGAACGGTCATTTTATCCGACCTTAATGAAAATTATCAATTCCGAAGGAGGAACCGGAGTTCAGGAGGTTTCCTTTGATTCGGTTCCAGATATCGTTTTTGAGCTAGGGAAAATTAAATGGATACTTTCAGTAAAAATCGGGGAAGATATTAAGACAATTAAAGATGCTTTTCTTCAGTATTTGAGACATAAGGAAGAAAGCAAAATTGTCCACGGGGTGCTCTTACTTTTGCCGGAATCTGTTCGGACGATCCATCCCCAAGAGGAAGCAATAAATGTTGCTATTAAGAAATTAAAAGTCTCCGCGTTCATTGATGCTGATTTAGTAAAGGAAGAAAGAAGAGACCTGACTTTTTCAGAACTTATTCATTATTTGCAAAAACAGATTATTTATAGATTAGTAAAAAAACAATCTTCATATTATACGCTTCGGTCGGTAATTAAATTACTTCAACAACAGGTATCGGAAACGATGAGAGCGATTCCCCTTGACCAAAACACTATTTTAAAAATTATTACTGACAAAGAACTACTGATGGATCTCGGTCATTTGAAACAAAATCAAGCCGAGTCAGTGGCGAGATTTTTGGCTTCCTATCTTTTGCTTAGCCAAATTTTATTTCTAAGGCTGTTTTATTCTAAACATATTGATATATTTTCAGAGCCTTTTAAGCCCATATCTCATTATAAACTGCGGAAAGCCTTTTCTAAAATACTGGAAAAAAATTATAAACCCATTTATCGGGTTGATGTTTTAGATAGCATCCCAGAAAACTATCTCCACGACACTTTTGACTTGATATGGGGACTGGAAATTGAAAAAGTCCAGACTGAGCTTCCGGGAAGAATCTTTCATGAGCTGATGCCACCAGAAATAAGGAAAATGATGGCCGCATTTTATACCAGACCAATGGCGGCTGATCTTTTGGCTCGTCTAACTATTTCTAAAAGCGATGCAACAGTTTTTGATCCGGCTTGTGGATCGGGAACGATTTTAATTTCCGCCTATAAAGCAAAATTTATCAATTTTAAAAAAGAAAAACTGACCGGAAATCCTCATAAACGATTTTGCGAAAATGAAATTTTTGGCGCGGACATTATGCCTTTTTCTGTTCATCTAACATGCGCCAATCTCTCAGCTATGGATGTCTCAACCACTTTGGACCGAACCCAAATTATCCAAGGGGATAGTTTGAAATTGGGATTAGGCAAGGTATATCCGAATGGAATTCAGTTGGAAATGTTTAATCAAGCTCCGTTAGCTAAAACCACCTCTGGAGAAATCTATGGCGTTGCTTTGGACAAAATTGATGTCGTTTTAATGAATCCACCTTTTACCAAAGTGGAAAGAGGAATAAAGCATTTTGTTGATATGACTCGTTTCAAGGAAAAATGTGGTGGAGAAGTTGGATTATGGGGTCATTTTATCGCGTTAGCTGACAATTTTCTCAAAGAAGAAGGCATTTATGGAGCAGTGCTTCCTATTAATGTCCTGAGAGGTAGGGAAAGCGAAAAAGTTAGAGAAATTCTATTTAAGGAATGGACCCCTTTATATATAGTTAAAGCCACTCGTAATTTTGGCTTTTCTGAAGGCTCCGCTTATAGAGATGTGCTATTTATTGCCAAAAAGCAGAGCCCAAAACCTTCACATAAAGTTAAATTTTGCTTAATTAAAAAGGAGTTTGGAAAACTTAATGATTTAGGCGTTGCCAGAATTGCATCCCAGATAAGAAGAAAGTCTTTCCTGAGGTCCAAAGACCTTGATATTGACAGCCATAAGTTATCTATAGTGAATAAGCGTTTTGCTAATTTAATGTGGTTTTGCGGTGTCACTGACCTAGATCACAGAAAGGTAATAATTAAATTCCTTTCAAAGTTTGAAGATAAATTTGATGCTTTTCCTCAAGGATATTTCAAGGAAGGATTTAGGCCTGTTCCTAAAGGCGTTTCCGAGTTCTTATTTTTGACCCGGCATTCAGAAGATCCCAGAATTGAACAAGCTTTTCTTAGCTTTGAAAATGAGTCAGATAATTATATTAAAGCCAAATCTCCTCTTGGCGCCTTTTATCAAATTGAGAAAAGCGCGTTGATTCCAACCCTTCGGACACCGGTCGGGCTAAAAAAAATGGACATCTCAAAAGACTTTGATTATATTGCTACTAAGCCATATAATGAGTTAGAAAGAGTATGTCACGCTTGTGGATTTCAGGTAGACAAAATAGCAGATTGGCCTGAGTATTGGGCAAATATCTATCAAGAATTGGAACGAATTAAAACAAGCGTTGTAATTTCTCATAGAATTAATCCTTTTTCGGCTTATAGTTATCTCACTGCTTTTTATAGCGAAAAGGAAATATCTGCTTCTAACCAAATGAATGTTATCCTAGAAAAGAACAGAAAGGTAGCTCAAGCAATATGCGTCATCTTAAATTCATCAATTTTCTTTTCTCAATTTTTTATGTTAAAAGAGGAAAGCACAGGAACATATATTAATATTAGGTTTTATGATTTATATCAAATGAAACTGTATCCAAAGAGGAAATACATTAATGATCTTGTAAAAATTTATCAAAAATTTAAGAATAGAAGTTTTCCTGCCCTGCGTAATCAGTTTGATTATAATTTTGATGAGCGTTATATGGAATTTTGGAAAAAGGAAGAAGGAATTTCAGAGGCAAAACTCTTTGGCAATATCCTTGATAAGGATATAGAGCCCTCGCCTGATAGATTAGAATTTGATTTGGAAATCTGCGGGGCACTCGGAATTAGGATAGACAGAAAGGAGCTTTTGAATTTATACCATATTTTTGTGAAAGAAATGATCATTACCAGACATTTGATTAAAGAATAAGATTCACACAATGAAATCCATCTTCTAATGGGAAAAATTCTCCATTCCGGTCTTACATTCTATTAGCTTATCATATAATCATCCTGATTTTACTGCCATCTGAAAATTCTCAATGCCAGGATAAAGCTAATTGCTCCCCAGGCGCTCAGGACAATAAGTTCCAGCCAGCTATGGAATAATGGAGCTCCCTGGTTGATTACAGCTCTCATTGCATCGTTTAGAGCTGTTAAAGGAAGCGCCCGGATGAATGGGTGCATAAACTCCGGAAAACGGGAATATGAGAAAAAACAACCGCTGAGCAGATACATCGGAAGCATAATAAAATTCATCCAGCCAGTGGCAGATTCAATGGTGGTTGCGCGGGAAGCCACTAAAAGCCCCATTCCAGCAAAGGTCAACGCGCCGATGATTGAGACCAGCGTGAGCGAGAGCAATGACCCATATACTCTGACATTAAAAAAGAGCCATCCGCAAGCAATCACCATCCCGACTTCCCAGACCAGGAATAGCAAGCGGGAAAGCATAAAAGCCAGGAGGAAATGAGACCTTCGCATCGGAGTTGCCGCGTATCGTTTCAGCAATTTTCTGGTTCTCGCAAACACTATGGCAAATCCCACTCCCCACATTCCACTTCCCATCAAATTCATCCCGACCAGCCCTGGGATCAAAAAATCTATGTATCTTGCTCCTGGCTCCCTAACCTCTTTATCCATAACCGAGACCATTTCTTTTCTTCCCATTCCGCTCTGGAGCGCGTCATTCACAGCAAGCCTTGCTATCTGGCTCTCTGAACGAGTGGGGTCATAGATGAAAAAGAAATCTGCATCCGCGCTCCGGGGATTAACTCTGTGCGCCTCCAAAGATTGGCTTTGCATCAGCTCAGGTTCCCGACTGAGAACAAGCGCAACCTTGCCAGTGCGTAAATCTTGAAAAGCATCAGCAGGGCTTAAAATCTTCACTTTAAGACGGTAAGATTGAGAGATGATTTCAGACACCTTCTCTGAATCAGGCATCCTGCTATCAATTGCAACTGGGATTCTCTCCGGAACTCGGTCGCGAAAAGCGATTCCAAGCCCGAGCGCAAACAGAACCGGAAACACAAAAATCCAGAACATTGCCTCTGGCTCTCTCACGGTTTCCTTAATCCGCGCAATAGTAAGCTCAATCAAGGGATGGTAAATTCCTCTTTCACTCATCCCGCAATTTACCTCCAGTCAAAATCATAAAAACATCCTCAAGCGTGGCTTGCCTGCTAATAAGCCTGCTCAATCTTTGTCCTGTTTTTTCAACCTCTGAAACAAGCGCTGGCAGGGTCTGATTTAGCTCCAGAACCCTTAGAACATAAACGCCATTCTTCCTCTCCACTCCCAGAACCCCTGGCAGGCGCTCCAGAACGCACATCTCAAAACCCTGCTCAGCATTAAACTCAATAATCTCTTTCCCAACATAGCTCTCAACCAGCTCCTTTGGACCGCCCATAGCAAGAATTTTGCCATGATCCATAATTGCCACCCGCTCGCAAAGCCTTGCCGCCTCTTCCATATAATGAGTGGTCAGAATAATGGTTCCGCCTCGGCTCCTAAATTCCTCCACAATCTCCCAGACCTGATATCGCGCCTGAGGGTCCAGACCGGTTGTAGGCTCATCCAGAAACAAAAGCTCAGGCTCACTAACCAGAGCGCACGCAAGCGCAAGTCTCTGTTTTGTCCCTCCTGATAGCTTTTGCACGCGCTCCTTTCGCTTCTCCGCCAAGCCAGATTTTTGAATAACCTCTTCTACGCTTCTGCCTTTTTTATAAAAACTGCGGAAAAGTCTGACAGTTTCCTCTACAGTCAGCTTGTCAGCTAACTGCGTCTCCTGAAGCTGAACCGAGATACGCTCCCGAAATCCGCAGTCATCGCCAGAACCCCATTGATAACCAAGAACCAGCACCTCACCTGAATCCGCTCTGGTCAAGCCTTCAAGAACCTCCACTAAAGTGGTCTTGCCAGCTCCATTCGGTCCGAGCAAACCAAAGCATTCTCCAATCCTTACCTCTAAATCAACCCCATCAACCGCTTTCACAGAGCCATAATACTTCTTCACAGACCTGCATCTGAGCGCAAGTTCTTCTGAGCGGGCTTCGGATAATTTTTTAGCTTCATCATCCATGGTTTAATGTAATTTAGATGATGAAAACTAATTAAGCAAGCGAACAAAAACATAATAAATGATTGCATCTATGCGAGGAATGGTATATAAAATGAGCATAAGTCTGGAAGATTGAGTCCGGCGGATTAAAAATTCAGGAGGGAAAAAATGAAAAGGTTATTTGTTTTTATTTTATTCACAGCGTTTTTGTCCAGCGTATTCGGATGTAAAAATCAGGAGACAAAAAAGCCTGAGCCAAAGAAGAGCGTTATTGCAGTGATTCCCAAAGGAACCACACACGAGTTCTGGAAGAGCGTTCATGCAGGCGCTAACAGGGCAGGACAAGAATTCGGCGTGGAGATTATCTGGAAAGGACCTCTGAAAGAGGATGACCGGGAGGCTCAGATCAAAGTGGTTGAGGATTTTATAACGCGGGGTGTGTCCGGGATTGTGCTTGCGCCTCTGGATGATACCGCGTTGAGAGCGCCTGTGGCAAATGCGGTAAAAAGCGGGATTCCAGTGGTGATTATAGATTCCAGCTTGAAAAGTGATGACTTTATCTCGTTTGTTGCCACGGACAATTATAAGGGCGGGACATTGGCTGGAGAGCATCTGGCAAAATTGCTTGGTGGCAAGGGCAAGGTTATTCTTCTTCGCTATCAGGAAGGCTCTGCGAGCACAACAGAGCGGGAGCAGGGATTTTTGGATGCTATTGCAAAATTTCCAGAGATTGAGGTCAAGAGTAGTAATCAATTTGGAGGCGCAACAGTTGAAACCGCTTTTCAGGCGAGCGAGAACCTTCTCGCGAGCTTCAAAAACAGAGACGGCTCTTTAACAATTCAAGGCATATTCTGCCCCAATCTTTCCACAGCCTTTGGGATGCTGAGGGCTTTGCAGGAGGGAGGCTTTGCAGGAAAGGTGAAGTTCGTGGGCTTTGACTCCACGGAAAAATTTCTGGAAGCGCTGAAAAATGGAGAGATGGATGCGCTTATTCTTCAAAACCCGATGCTGATGGGATACCTTGGGGTCAAGACTATGGTTGAGCATCTGCAGGGCAAGCCAGTTGAGAAAAGAATTGACACAGGCGTTTATCTTGTCACAAAGGAAAATATGGACACGCCAGAGATAAAGGAATTGCTCAACCCGGATTTGACTAAGTGGGAAAGATAGAAATAGACGGCAGTTTTGGAGAAGGCGGAGGGCAAATACTTCGCACTGCGCTGAGTTTGAGTCTGCTCACTGGAAAGGCTTTTCGGATTTATAATTTACGCGCAAAGAGAGAAAAGCCTGGGTTGAGACCACAGCATCTTATCGCTGTAAAATCAGCTTTGAAAATTTCTGGCTCCAGCGCAGAGGGAGCTGAGATTGGTTCGCGAGAATTAAATTTTTATCCCTCACAAGCAAAGCCCGGAACCTACCGGATTGATATTGGCACAGCAGGGTCAACCACTCTGGTTTTTCAGACCCTGCTCCCGGTTTTGCTCAATCTCAAGCAAGAGAGCATCCTTGAGATTAAAGGCGGAACTCATAATCCCAAAAGCCCATCATTTGATTTTATTCAGGCAAGTTTTTTGCCCCTTCTCCACCTGCTCGGAATAAAGGTTGAGGCAGAGCTTGCCAGTTATGGATTTTATCCCAGAGGCGGTGGCGAGGTCAGATTCAAGACCAAGCCATGGCGCAATCCTGGCATAGCCCTGAATCTTTCTCATCCAGCGCAATGGCAGGGTCCTGAAGCTCAAATCCTTCTTGCTGGACTTGAAGCGCACATTGCGGAACGCGAGCGAGACGAGTTGATAGCGAGACTTGGAATTGACCAGAATCAAGTGGAGATAAAATTTCTACCATCTGACCAGGGTCCTGGCAATGTAATCATCCTTAAGTATTTTTCCGAAAATAGAGTGACGCTCTTTACTGGCTATGGCGAGAAGGGAAAACGCGCGGAGAGAGTTGCGCAGGAGCTTGCGCGGGAGGGAAAAAATTTCAGCAGGAGCCAGGCACAGCTTGACCCGTATCTTGCGGACCAGGTTCTGATTTATCTGGCAATGGGAGCTGGTGGAGAATTCAGCACATCTTATTTAAGCTCACACTTTCATACCAATCTGAAAATCATCTCTGAATTTCTGAAAATCAAATCCGAGATTATTTCAAAAGCGCCGAATTTGCATCTGGTTAAAATTATTAAATAAGCGCAAAAAAGTTTTCCATAGCCACAGGAACAGGCTCAAGAGAGTCCAAATGTTTTTTTCCAGAGCAAATAATGCGCTAATGTCCATATACGAGTAGTATGGTCTCTGCCTTGTTCAGTGTGCTCCTTTAGCAATTGCTTTCCCAGAGAACTGGAAACAAAATCTTCATTCCGCGCAAAATCGCTCTCAAAGATGTCCTCAAAAAATCCCTTTAGCCGCTCTTTAATCCATACCTGAAGCGGAATTCCAAAGCCCTGCTTGGGACGATAGATAAGCTCGCGAGGAAGATATTGAGAAAGATATTGCTTCAAAATATATTTTTTATTCAAGCCCGGAAGTTTGTATGAAAACGGAATAGAAAATGCTGACATAACAACCTTAACATCCATCAGGGGTACTCTCACCTCAAACGAGTTCGCCATACTCATCCGGTCTGTCATCAAAAGAATGTCGTCGCAAAGATAAGTGTTCAAATCCATCCAGAGCAAACTATTAAACTTATCTTTGCCCGGATACTCCCTTGCATATCTGCTTAAATGAACAAATGCATCATTGTTTGCTCTGTCCTCAGCGTTCAATTTATCAAATCCGATCAATTCTCCGATATTTAGATAATTGCTGAATCCACCAATTCCAATAAATTTAACATGCCTCTTTGCTAAATCCGGCTCCTCAAATCCAAGCGAGCGAGACAGCCTTCGTCTGAACCCCGGAACCTGGTCAGATGAACACAGGCTTTGAAAAAAAGGCATAAGAATCTTCTTGCGCGCAAATCCCGGCGTTAGAAGGTAATAATAATGAATCAATTTGTCCGCAATATGATGCGTGTATCCTGCGAAAATTTCATCACCTCCTCCGCCAGAGAGCGCAACCGTGATCTCCCTCTTGCACGCCTGGCAGAGAAGATAATTAGCAACCGCAGTGTAATTCCCGTGAGGCTCGTCAAAATGCCAGACCAGCTTCTCTATTAGCGAGGGCAAATCCTCTGCCTGATTCCTGAGCAAGATATGCTCCACATTCAACCTCTCAGCCACAGCCTTTGCCCACTTGCTCTCATCCCATTGCGCCTCTTCAAATCCAACAGTATAGGTTTTGATCCTCCCTTTTGCTCGCTTCACAGCGGCCGCGCTCACTGTTGATGAATCCAATCCTCCAGAAAGAAACACTCCAAGCGGAACATCGCTAATCAACTCCTCCTCAACAGCCCTCTCTATCTCTCCGAAGAGCATCTCCTGAGCAGTCCGCTCATCAGGCGCTTTGGTCTCATCTATCTCCGGAAGTCTCCAGTATCTTTTAAGCTCCGCGCCACCTTTCCTCACAATCAAGCAATGCGCATTTGGCATCTTATTGATGCCCATAACACCGCTTCTAGGAGCAGGGATATAGAGAGTTTGAAACAATTGATAAATCGCAACGGGGTCAACCCTCCGAGGAATATCCGGGTCAAGAAGAAGGGATTTCATCTCGCTCGCAAAAGCTATCCAGCCATTCCCGATATAATAATAAAGAGGCTTAACCCCGAAAATGTCCCGCGCTAAAATCAGCTTCTTCTCCGCACGGTCATAAATCGCAAACGCAAATAGCCCGCGCAGTTTCTCTAAAAAACATTCCCCCCATTCCAGATACGCGTTCAAGATCACTTCTGTGTCTGTGCGCGTGAGAAATTTCCTGCCTTTTGCAGAAAGCTCATCGCGCAATTCCTGAAAATTATACACCTCGCCGTTATACACAATCACTGCTCTGCCACACGCGCTTTGAATCGGTTGAGCCCCGGTTATAAGGTCTATCACCTTCAAGCGCCGATGCCCAAGAGCAATCTGGTCTTCAAAGAAAAAACCTTCCTCATCAGGTCCACGATGCTTCAAAGCCTGAGTCATCTTCTGCATAACTTCCCTGTTCGGCTTTGAGTTTGAGGAAAAATAAAATTTACCAACAAATCCGCACATCATCTTTACTTCGGCTCGTATCCAAGCTCTTTGGCTCGCTTATAAAATTTCTTCGCGTCTTCCAGCCTGCCCAGCTTTTTATAAACAACCGCGAGATTATAATTCGCGACCGGATAGTCCTCATCTATCATCAGCGCCAGTTCAAAAAATTTCTTGGCTTCTTGAAGATTATTTCGCTGAGCGTGAATTACTCCCTGATTATGATAAGCAACTGCCACAAAACGCTCTATATGTTTGAGCTCAGCATTCAGAACCTTAACGATATTTTCCCATTCGCGAAGAGAGTCTATCCCCTCGTCAAACTTTTTTTGAGCCGCTTTATACAAATCAACCGCGAGTTTGACCCGGTCAGAAAGGTCTTCTATCCGAAGAGCCTTTCTCTCAACATCCATCTTGCCAATCTTCTGCTCCGTTGCCATCCTGAAAGATATTAGTCAAAAGCGGCTTCAAATGCAATTCTAAAAAACCCACCTTGCCCCAAGAGGCGCTGACGCAAAATACTTACATGAGCCCGTAGAGGCAAGGATTGACACTAAAATTTCGCTTCTATATACTTCATTTTGCCAGGGAAAAAATTTGAAACAGGCGCGTAGATGGGAGAGAAAAAAATTGGACTCGGATTGATCGGATGCGGGAACATTGGTCAGATTCATTCCGCTTCTTTTGCGAGGCTTGCAGAGAACGGGGTTCCTATCAGGGCGGTGATTGCGTCAGACCCATTGGAAGAGCATCGGAGGGCTATCTCTGACAATTGGAGGTTTGAGATACTTAGCCCTGATGCTGGGGATGTGATTACGCATCCAGAGGTTGATGCAGTTTTTCTTTGCACGCCCACTTTCACTCATCGGGATTTGATCCTTTCTATCCTTTCAGCAAACAAGCATTTATATTCGGAAAAGCCTCTTGCGCCTGATTTTGAAACGGTCAAAGAAATCTGTCAGGAGGTTGCAAAGAATCCTGTGATTGCCCAGGTTGGATTCCAGATGAGGCATAACGCTATGCATGCGAGTGTGAAGAGAATGGTGGAGCGCGCTGAGTATGGCAGGCCGGTCGGGTATTTGTATAGGGATGATGAGTGTTGGCCCACTACAGAATTTTCCTGCTTTGCGAGCGACTGGCGCTCTCAGGGGAAGCTCTCAGGGGGAGGACCTCTGATTGAGCACAGCATCCACGGGATTGACCTTTTGGCGTGGCTGTTTGGACCGCCTGTGCGAGTTTCTGCCGCAACCAGAAGTGTGTTCGGATATGATGTTGAAGATGTTGCCTGTCTTGTGATTGAACACGAGTCCGGAGTAATTGGAACCTTGCTGAGCGTTTATGGCGGAGTTGAAGCAAGAGAAGAGAGCAGATTTGAGGTGTTTTTTGAAAAAGCGACTGTAGAGATAACCTGGGGGGTTCTGGTGGAGAGCGAGGAAAACCATTTTCGGATTACGCGTTCAGGGGAATCTCCAGAAGATATTCCGTTTGAGATGATTTTGAGAGAACGGCTTTCAGAGCTTGGTCTTAAGTTCAAGCCCTTTTTCTGGAATGAGTTGGCGAGCCTGGATTTTTTTAACTCAATTCAAAAAGCCAAGCCAGCTTGTCCCGGGTTTGGAGACGCTTTGATCGCGCACGCCGTGGTTGAAGCCGCGTATCGGTCAGCAAGTGAGAAGCGAATGGTTGAGCTTAAGGAATTGCTCCCCGCGGAATTGGCAAAAGCCCTGTCAATCAACTGCGCATTATCTCAGTAAAGCCTGACGAGTCCTTGCAGGTTATCTTGATGAAGATAGGGCTTTAGGCGCAGATTTCAGGATAAATGCTCAAATTATCCCGAGCTTCTGGAGCTTGATCCCATGGGTCATAGAGCCTTTGAACTTGAGCTTGCCGGTCATAAACGCGCGCTGACCAGAAAGCTCCCCATTAACCAGCTTAACAAAATCCGCATCCTTCATCTTCAAACTGATGGTCGGGTTCTCTATCGTGCCTGTTTGAACAACAGCCTTCTGGTCCTTGATGGTCAGAAACCAATCTCCGCCAGCGTCTCCTGTGATGTTAAACTGAATCGTCATATCCAGGTCCACGATCTTCTCCGGCGTCAATTTTCCCGGCAATACCACCTCAATAAATTCCTTGGGTGAACCTACTGCCATTTTTTTCCCTCCCTAGATATTTAAGTTTTTATGCTAACCTTATAGACCCAAAATAGGTCATTGTCAAGACTTTTAGATTTCTATTTTTAAATTATCTTCAAATTCCACCGCTAGAATTTTTGGCTCTTTCTGGTCCGGGAATTTTATCCAAACCCTGCCCTGTCGTATGCCAAGCAGAGAAAGCTCCAGCGACAAGCCTTCGCTGGATTTTCTGATACTTGCTCCCTGCGCCCCCATTCCGAGATGAAAGTCCAGACCAATAATTTGCGGTTGGTTAGAGACCTGGGTCAAAGCAAAGTATCTTACTTGATGTGGTTGAATTTCTCCAAGCTCAAACTTGCCTTCAAACTCACCATAATAATTCCAATCCCAGGCTTCAAATAGATGATACTTGCTGTTTAAGCCGAAGCGGAACAGATTAACCTTTAAAGGCTTTGCCTGCTCAGACCAGTTCGCAACAGCCAGCAGGCTCATCTTGTCCCCGCGCTTGAAAAATTGTTCTGGAAATTCACGCTCAAATAGATCAATTGGCTCAGCAGGATGCTCCGAAACTGGAACCGCTAATGAGAACAATTTCTTTTGTCCCTCATTCAGCCCTGCGAGTTCCTCGCTTAAGAAAAGTTGACCAGAGAAAAGATAAAATAAAACCAGCTGGCTTTTCAGTTCAACTTCATTAAATCCCTTTGCTCCGCTTAAAAGCAGGCAGTCCGGGTCAAGCATCCAGAGCCTTCCTGCGCTGAGGGAGCGAGCAAGGTTGTTTTTGAAACAATTTTTCAGTGAAGGAGAGAGCGAAATTCCCATTACAAAATCAAGAGGATTTTTCCATTTCCGCTCAGTATCCTGCGACACACGCATAATATCAACAATGCCTATGCTCGGTCCAAGCGGAGCGCCACAGCCCAGGATAAGACAATTTTCCCCAGCGGATTCGCGAATTATCTCCAAGCCTTTTCTTAAAGCCTGAGCGCCTGTGAGATTCTGAGCATATCTTTTCCCGGGAAGCGCCCCTGCATAAAGAAAGTCCAGTTTTAGAAAATCAAATTTGCAGTCTTTGACCAGATGCTCAATTAGCCCTTTGAGCCATTGCTGAAATTCAGGATGCGTGGGGTCAAGCGCAAATGCAATTTTGCCCTCCCACATCGGATTGATCATCCCGATGACAGACCAGCCATCCTGATTCTTCAAAGTCCATTCCGGATGGTTCTTATAAAGCTCTGAAGATATGGACGCAACAAACGGCGCAAGCCAGATTCCAGCTTTAAAGCCTTTTGCGTGAATTTCCTCTGCAAGCTCTTTTGGGCTTATGGGAAATCTCTCATTCCAATCCAGCCAGTCCCCAACCGCGCGTTCATACCCGTCATCAAGCTGGAACAACTCTATTTTGGGATTAAACTCTTTTGCCCTTTTCAGATTGTCCTCAAACTGCGCCAGAGTGATTTTATTGAAATAATAATACCAGGAGCACCATCCAGTAACAGGCTTTGGCGCACGCGCATTCATTGTCTTTGCCCATAGCTCGTAGTATTTTTTCTGCGCGGCTCTTGGTGTATCTGAAAGCATTGCCAGAACCCATTCTGAACAGAGCTCATTTCCAGGCGCAAGCTCAATTCCTTCCATATCGCAGATCATCTCTAATCTGCGGAATCGCTCGTATTTGACCTCTGCCTCAATTACAGGGGTCTGGTCTCTGGAAGTGATTGCTCCAAGCAAAAAAGCTAAATCCAGTTCCGGCTCAACTATCTCAGCCATATATTCTGAACTGAATACCGAATCAGACTGCCTGCTCCATAAATAAGGCGCAAGACCTATCCGTTTTGCAAGAAAATTCCTCGCCCGCTTCTGTGGCTCAAGAAACCCGATAGAGCCAGATGGACTCCAAGATTGATACCCAAGCCGAAAAAATTTCCAGACAGTATATCCAGCGCCCATTTCCAGACCATCTCCTGCTCCACGATAAGAAAACGGGCTTAACTCATCAACCCAGATAGGCTCCTTGCTTTGATTGGAAAGTTTAACCCGGAAGCAGACAAACTCTTCCTGCTCAAAAAAAGCTATCCCCCAGCCCAATCGGTAATTTCTAAAATCTATCTCCCAGTTCAGAATATCCGCTTTTCCGATTTGGGTTTCCTGGTCTTTAAGCAGGCGTGGCTTTCCGGGCAGGACAATGGTTGAGAAAAGAAATTTTTTATCCTCCGGCTCTGGCCGAAACCCAGCCCAGAACAGGATCGGTCCAAATTTAATCTTGCCATCTGTGCGTGTTAAAGAGAGCGCGCCTGTTGTGGTTTCAAGCGTGAGCGAGATTTTTTCACCTGTAAGATGGATTACATTTGCGTTCTGGCTGTAGCCCTGAGTCATCCTATATTTTCCTTCCCAGAACTGAAGCAATGGGCTGGCATTCCTTGATCAATTCCTCAAACTGGCTCAAATTCAATGACTGGGGACCATCCACAAGAGCCTTAGCCGGGTTTGGATGAACCTCTACGATCAAGCCGTCCGCGCCTGCGGCAATAGCGGCTCTGCTCATTGGAACTACAAGGTCGCTTCTGCCTGTTGCGTGGCTCGGGTCCGCAATAATTGGCAGATGCGACACCTTTTTGACCATTGGAATGACATTAAGCGCAAAAGTGTTTCGCGTATATTCCTCAAAAGTCCGGATACCGCGCTCGCACAGGATCAGTTTGTCATTTCCTTGCGCCAGAATGTATTCTGCGGCGAGCAAAAATTCCTCTAGTGTCGCGCTCATACCGCGTTTCAAAAGAATAGGCTTTCCGGACTTGCCAGCTTCTTTCAGGAGAATGAAGTTCTGCATATTTCGTGCGCCAATCTGGATCACATCTGCGTATTGCGCCACTAGGTCCAAATCCTTCTCGCTCATCAGTTCCGTGACAACCGGAAGACCGGTCTCAGCTCTAGCCTCAGCAAGATATTCCAAGCCAGCCTTTGCCAAGCCTTGAAAACTATACGGATTGGTGCGTGGCTTAAAAGCCCCTCCCCGAAGCGCGCTTGCGCCTAACTTTTTCACCCCGCGCGCCGCCTCAAGAATTTGCTCCCGGCTCTCTACCGCGCACGGTCCCGCGATAATGGCTATTTTCTCTCCACCTAACTCAAGCGGACCAATTTTAATCCTGGTATTTTCCGGATGAAAGTCCCTGCTCGCGCGCTTATATGGCACTGTCACATGCATAATTTTTTCCACACCAGCAAGCGATTGAATCTCATCCGCATCCAGCTTGGTCTTGTCCCCAATCACGCCAATGATGGTGACTTCCTTGCCCCTGGATAGATGAACATCCAGCCCGGCTTGCTTGATCTTCTCTATCACCGGATTGATCTCGCGCTCACTCGCGCCCTTTTGCATCACGATAATCATTGCTTTGCCTCCTGAAGTTTTTGATTAAAGTTTAGCAGAAGTTCGCGCCAGATAAAAATCAGAGTAAAATTTATATCTATAGACGAGAAGATCAAAAAAGAGATTGAAAAAGCCGTCGCCATTCTGAAGCAATTCGGCGCCACCGAGGTCTATCTATTCGGGTCCTGGGCTACGGGCAAGGCTCATCCCGACTCCGACCTGGATCTTGCCGTCTCCGGTATTCAGCCGGAGAGATGGTATCGTGTCTGGGCAAAGGTTATGTTCGCGCTGAATCCCGATGTTCATCTGGTTGATCTGGGCTTTCCTGACGACTTTACTGAGTACCTGAGAGCAAACGAGAAATTGAAAAGTGTGAGATGAAAAAACTTGAAAAAGGAGGATGTAAAAATTGGCAAAACATTCTAAAAGATTTATTTCTCACTATCTTGAAGGCATTCCCAAGAAAGTTCTGAAAGATCATCCTCATCTTATCAATGAATTGATTCAAGGCAAGCCCGGTATTTATGGGCTTTATAAAAATAATCAGCTTGTACGAGTTGGATTAACCAAGAATCTTTCTTCGCGACTTAAAAACTATTTAGAATGGCAGGGCAAAAGGGATTGGGATACTTGCAATTTATATATCCCCAAATCTAAAATGTATCTGAAAACTTTGGAATCAATTTTAATCAGAATGGTAAAGCCCGCTCTTAATGATCAGAAAAAAGGAACCATTCCTGGTGCTAAAAATCTGGAGCCGATATACGAGGAAAAGAAGAAAGGTTTTTTAAAAGAATTTGATTTAAAGAAACACGAAATGGAGCTTACAAAGAAAAAGAAGAGAAGGAAAACCAAGAAGATCGGGGCTACGCACAAAAAGATTGCGCTTGCCCCATATATTGATCCGAAAAAGCCCTTTTTTAAAATCTATGGCACGTATAATGGCAAAATTTATAGCGCATTAGTGCTTGGCAATGGAATCATCAAGTTTGATGGGAAAAAATATGATACTCCTTCAGCGGTAGCAAAGTATGTGACAGGTTGCTCAATAGACGGCTGGCATTTTTGGAAATATAAAGACCCTAAAACCGGGGAATTGTTGCCTTTGGATAATTTGCGCAGGAAATAAAGATCAAATCTCAGAATTCTTCCCGACAAGGTTCCATCGCTTCTTTGAGGTTTTTCTGAAGCTCATCCAGGGCTCAATTTAAAATTTCCCTGCAAGATAAGTAGACACCTATTTATTGCCTTCGGTTTTTCTCATCACCGTTGCCAGTTGCGAAATGCAAAGCGCCTGGTTTCTGTCTTCCAGCTTGATGGCGTCTTCCAGACTTGCGGCTCCCACATTCCGGTCCAACGCCTCTTTGGTCAGGCGCAATCCGAGCGGAGATTTTCCAGCCATATTTTTCGCCAGTCTCATTGCCTCGTCCATCAGCTTTTCTTTGGGAACAATTGCCTGGACAAATCCGATCCTCAGGGCTTCTTCTGCGCTGAAAAAATCTCCTGTCAAAAGATAGCGACTCGCGTTTCCCAGTCCCACCTGCCGGGTAAATAGCCAGGAAGAGCCCATATCTGCACCGCCGGTTCCGATATTGATGTATGCGGCGGAGAATTTTGCCTCAGGAGCTGATAGCCTGATGTCGCACGCCATAGCAATTGAAAGCCCTGCGCCAACTGCGGCGCCATTGAGCGCTCCTATGATTGGCTGTGGACATCGTCTCATAAAAACAATAATGTCAGAGAATTTTTGTTGAAGCTCATACGCGAGTTTAGGCGTATAGTTATTCTCAGGCTTGGTAATGGTTGAATCCTTTATGTCCAGACCTGAGCAAAAGCCTTTGCCAGCGCCAGTGATAATGATAACTCTCGTATTAAGGTCATCCATGCGTTTTATAAAAAAATCACGCAGTTCATCCCGCATCTGGTAATTGATGGCATTCATCCTCTCTGGTCTATTCAAGGTCAAAAGCCCGATGGCGTTTTTGGATTCAAAATTTATTGTCTGATAGTTCATCCTTTCACCTCCATGAAATTTTTTCAGAAAAATCATACCAGGAGCGAATGTTTTGCTCAAAAGGTAATCCTCGCTAAACTAATTCCATAATGTCCAGAATACGGCGAGTGTTGCAAATTGTTTTTCTGATTTTGTTTGTTTATCTGCTTTCCCGTGCGCAGTTTCCGTACCGCGCCAAGTTGCCAGCAGACCTGTTTGTCAGATTTGATCCTCTGGCAATGTGGCTTAGTGCGCTTACAGATAGAGTGTTTATGAGCAGGCTCTTGGTCAGTTTCATCACCATTGGCTTGACGCTAATTTTAGGACGCGTTTTTTGCGGATGGGTATGCCCCATGGGAACCACAATTGAACTCAGCGAGAGCGCGCTTTATGGAAAGCGTAAAAACAGGTTTCAACGAAAAAATTTACGATGGCTAAAGTATGCAATTCTGGTGGTGATGATTTTCTCAGCTCTGTTCGGCTTAAATCTCTGGCATTTTCTTGACCCTATTCCTCTTATTACCCGGATTTACACGCTTGTTTTTTATCCTGCGCTGGATTCTGGCGCGTATCTTATGGTAAAATTTTTCAGACCTGTTGCTGAAAGGCTTAATTTTGAAAGCCTGGAGTATCTTCAACTTAAGCCTCCGGTTTATCGTCAGGTTTTTCTCACGCTCGGGATTTTCGCTGGGATCATTGGTTTGAGTGCGCTTTCTCCTCGCTTTTTCTGTCGGAACCTGTGTCCGCTCGGCGCCTTGCTTGGTGTATGCTCCAGATTCTCTCTTCTTGGCAAGCATATCTCAGATTCCTGCACAGATTGCGAGCTTTGTGAGAGGAACTGCCCCACTGGAGCCATAGAGGAAGATAACTGGAGGGACAAAGAGGCAGAATGTATCAAATGTTTTATCTGTCAGGATGCCTGTCCAGCTGAAGCTATCAGCTATTCATTCAAGGGAGAGCCCAGGCGTGATGTAAAAATAGATTTTAGCCGGAGGAGATTTATTTCAGCTGGATTTTTGGGCATAGGAGCAGGCTTGATTGCGAGGCAATCCGGGGATTTGAAAAATCGTCCTGCCAAACTACTCCGTCCTCCTGGAGCGTTGCCGGAAAATGAATTTCTTGCAAGATGCACGCGTTGCGGAGAGTGCATCAAGGTTTGTCCCACTCGCGTGATACAACCGCAGGGCTTGGAGCAAGGTCTGGCGCCTGCTTTTGCGCCCAGAATGGTTATGCGACTTGCGGGATGTGACCAGAATTGCAGGGATTGCGGTAAGGTCTGTCCCACCAAGGCTTTACGCGAGCTGTCTCTTCAGGAGAAAAAATACGCAAAACTCGGCACAGCTGAGATTAACGAGAAAAGATGTCTGGTTTATGCCTGGGATAAAATGTGTCTGATCTGCGATGAGATTTGTCCGTATAACGCAATTGTGTTTAAGACCATCAATAATAAGCGAGTTCCAGTGGTGATTCCGAGCAGGTGCAATGGATGCGGATGGTGTGAGCAGGCTTGTCCTGTGATTGGAGAGTCTGCGATTATGGTTAGTAATGCTGGAGAAATCCGTCTGACGCAGGGCTCTTATCAGGAAGAGGCGCAAGCCAGAGGTATAGACCTTACTTCATCTGACCAGCTTGAAAATCCAGAGGAATCGCCAGAAAATAGCTTTCAATAAGCAATCTGGAAAGTGATGGGGAATGACAGAGGATAAAAATTTAGAAAGCCCGGAGCAAGGGATAAAAAAGCCGAGCCTTTTGAATCAGTTGATTCCGTATCTGATCACCGCAGGGATTTTTATATATCTCTACTGGGAAATTGACTTCAAGAAGATGTTTCATCTACTTGCAGAGGCAAATCTCAGCTGGTTCATTCCCGCAATGATTTTTATGACTGTTGCTTTTGCCTTAATTGACAGCTTTACCTTTGGACAGGCGTATTCCTGGTTTAATGCAAGGCTTAGCGCGTATGAAAAAATTGAGATGCGCACTGCGCCCTATGTGATTCAGGCGATTCTGTCTCCACTCGCAGAGGTGATGTTTGTTCTCTATCTCTGGCGTAAGAAGGGAATTCATCCAGCGCACGCCTTGAGCTCATCAATCTGGACAATTGTTAATGATTTTGCCTCAGTAGCAACTGCGCTAACTATCGCAGTTGTTTATAACCTGAAAACCGCTCTTGTGCCGGAAATCGGGACGCCCTGGCTGATAGTTCTGAGCATATGGTGGGTTTTATATCTGGCTAATCTAATTTTCTGGCACTCGCCTCTGAATCCGATTATGGCAAACTGGATTGAACGCTCTCATCAAGCAGGTCTGGACCAGCAAGGTATTCGGAGAATTATACTTCGCATCGCAGGCACCTTGATTCAACTTCTAAAAACCTTCAGCATTGCCAGATGGTATCATTATCTCTGGGTATATTTTATTCGGTTATTTATGGTTCTTTCTGCGGTTATATCCAATTATGCGGCGCTCCGTGCGCTCGGGCTAAATCCTCCTTTGCCACTGATGGTGATTGCCATTCCGATTATTTTCTACGGACATTTTCTCCCAATTAATGTTGGCGGATATGGAGGTCCCCAGGCGCTTGCTATCTTATTCTTTTATGAAATCGGCAAATGCGGAGACAAAGAACAGGTTGCGGCATATTCCTTTTTATGGTCAACCGGATTTCTGCTTGGAAGATTCCTCTGGGGAGCTATTTTTATACGCGGATTTATGAAAAATACTTTTCCAGAAGGATTTAAGAACTGGAGACGCACTCAAAAATAGAAATAAATTCTGTTCGCTTTTTATGGGAGAGAAAAAATGATAAAAGAGAAACGAAAACTAATTGAGAAAAATTTTTACTGGCTTTTCTATGTTTTAGTTTTTTCAATCTTTTTCGCAAACGATTTTGCGCGCGCGGAGACATCAAAATCTCAGTTAAGCTGGTCATCATTTCAGGAGCCGGAGAAAGAGTATAGGCCTTTTGTGAGATGGTGGTTACCGGGGAACTATGTAGAGGAGAGCGAGCTTAGGAGGGAGGTTGCTCTGCTTGAAGAGAACTGGTTTGGAGGCGCGGAGATTCAGCCGTTTCAGGCGGGCTTGGGCAAATTGACTTCAGAGGAAATGGCGCGGGTGCAATCTGTTGATACCGATAGTTTTTATAGACATCTGGCAGTGGTGATGGATGAAGCTAAGAAGAGAGGATTGCTTATTGACCTTACTCTTGGCTCTGGTTGGCCCTCTGGTGGCTCTCATATCAAGCCTGAGCAATCAATGAAGACAATGCTCTTCGGGGAAAGCACGGTGGAGGGACCGAGTAAAGGAGAGATCTCTATCAAGGTTCCGGCTCCAGCAAAACCAGCTTTTTATGAACTTGGCAGTGTACTTAAATTTGTCGCGGCAGAGACATTGATCAGATTTATGCCTGATAAAGCGGAGTTGATCACGGTGGTTGCTGGAAAAATTATTGGCGGAAAGCGCTCCTCAAATCCTCTCAATCTGAATGACAGCATTGAGCTGGATATGAATTCCATTCAGGTTCTTGGCAGGGCTCTTGATGGGAAAGGAAATCTTCACTGGAGGGTTCCAGAAGGAAAATGGCAGATCATTGCCATCTACATAGCGCCGGATGGTCAATACTTAAACCTGAGCGCCTCTCCAGAGCCTGCATTTGTCGCAGACCATTTTGACGCTGAAACTTTCAGGTTTAATCTTGAGCATCTTTTAGGAGAGAGAACCGGTTTGAATAAATACTATGGCGCCCCTTTTCGCGGTTTTTTCAATGACTCGTTTGAGCTCAAAACCGAGCGCATTTTTACAAGAGATTTTCTCAACGAATTTCAAAAACGCCGCGGATATGACTTAACTCCATATCTTCCTGCAGTCTTGATTCCAGGAGCGGACAATATGCTTTTCACTGATGGTATGCTCAAGACCAAATCCGCGTTCACGCTCTCGGACGAGGATAAGCGTATTCAATATGACTATCAGCTGACTGTGTCTGACCTTTTTATTGAGCGCTTCATAGACACTTCCGCAAAATGGGCAGAGTCTCACGGGCTTACTTCACGCGTGCAGGCGTATGGCTTAAATGTGGATTCTATTAAGGCTTATGGCCATTCCCAGATTCCAGAAACCGAACAGCTTTACGCAGGCGGATACAAAGTTTTCCTTAAACTCGCAAGCTCCGCAGGACATCTTTATAACCGTCCTATCATCAGCGCTGAGTCAATGGTCTGGATGGCAAAGCCTTATCAGAGCACGCCGTTGAAATTCAAGGTTAGCGCGGACAAACTTTTTTCCTCTGGAATCAACCAGGTCATTTATCATGGTTTTCCCTATCGGAAAAAGGATGAGCGTTATGGAGAGACCGGCTGGTATCCCTGGGGAGGGAATTTTTCTGAAAATGTATCTGAGGCAAATCCATTCTGGAGATTTATTCCAGAAGTGAATAAATATATTTCACGCTGTCAATACCTTCTGCGTCAGGGAAAACCCGAGACTGAAATTTTGATTTATTATCCATTTTTTGGTTTCCCCACATCTTTTGATGTGGCTGGGAGAGAAAGCGAATTGCTTTTTAACGGAGAATTTGATGGCGAGCCCAAAAGCCCTGTCAATGCTCTGGTCAAACTGGCTGGGAAAATTTTTCCAATTGGACCTGATGAGCGCGCAATATGGCGTGCGCAAATTCTGCCTTTGGTCAGGGAGCTTGAGGCAAACGGCTTTACCTGGGACTGGGTGAATGATGACAGCATTCTGGATGCAATAGCAAAGCAGGGAAAAATTTTTATTCGCGGGAATCAGTGGAAGGCAATTGTTATTTTCAATACAGAAACAATGCCGGTTGATACAGCTCAAAAGCTCAAAGAGCTTTCTGAAAAAGGCGCCTCAGTGCTCATAATCGGCAATCCGCCAAAAAGACAGCCCGGGTATAAGGACTATATAAAGGGAGACGCTGAGGTTCAGGAAGCAATGAAAAGCCTGATTAAGGTTGAGCCTTCAGAATTCCTGAAAGCGCTTGCAAAAATGAGGATTCAGCCAGAAATGGCTTATCCAGGACTGAACGCTCTTCTCCAGCAAAGGCGCAGATTGTCAGATGGCTCACAAATAATTTTTCTCGCCAATCAATCTGATGTAAATCTGGAATTTAATCTGCGCCCCTTAAATGGATGTGATAACCCGCAATGGCTGGATGCCTGGACCGGGCATCGGTACAAGGCGAGCGTGGAGCAAAATCACGCAATCCCTGCGGAACTTCCAGCTTATGGCTCAATGTTCCTGATCTGCGGAATGGATGCTTCATCTCAAGAGAGTGTCACCTTTAAGATGTTTCCAGAAAAAGCAGAACCTGTAAAACAAATTGAGCTCACCAATTGGAATTTAACTGTATCTGGCGATGATATTAAAGGCAAAAAATTCAGTGCGAAATTTAGCGAGCTAAATGATTGGCGTAAAATCCAGGAGCTCAGGTTTTGCTCCAGCCCAGGGATATATCAAGCGGAATTTGAGATGAGCGAGTTTAAGCCCGGGCAAAAAGCAAATTTGCAAATCAAATGGGTTTATGGCGCCGCAGAGGTTAAGATAAATGGCAGGTCTGCTGGAAATCTCATTATTCCTCCGTTCCAGCTTGAAATAGGGGATTTGCTCACTCCGGGCAAAAATAAAATTGAAATCATTTTAACACCCGCGCTCCATAATCGCCTGGTTGGACAGAATAAGGGCAAGGAATCTCTATTGATTCCAGCGGGCTTGATCGGACCAGCAAAAATTTTACTTTTTTAAGCTCTTGGGATTTGCTCCCGTATAGCTGGCTCATCCTGCTCATCAATAATTTGCGCAATATGCTTTGCCCATCTTTGCTTGGTGAGCGCAAAAGCTGGCTGGGCTTTTGCGGACATAAATTTAGCCAGCTCAATTGCCCGGGGCAAAAGCTGGTCTGCGCTTAACGCCTCTCTTGCCCAGCCAATTTGAACCGCTTCTATTCCGCCATATCTTTTCGCGCTGTATGCCATTTCCCGGAAAACTGTTTTACCAAGACCATGCTCGCATAGCGCTATCATCCCTGGCAAAAACGGGATATTTATGTCCATCTCCGGAAAACAGATAAAACCTCTGTCAGCTCTAACCAGACGAAAGTCAAAACCAGATGCCCAGATCGCGCCCAGACCAAAAGCATGACCATTAATAGCGCCGATAAAAGGTTTTGGGAAAAGAGCAGTATCCTTGAGCAATTGGGTCATATTCACAAGAAAGCTGATCAAGTCTTCATATTTCTGCTGAGACATCCATTGCAAATCCAAGCCAGTGCAAAAATACTTCTCATTCCCGCCAGTGATCACAACTGCCTTAACATTAGAGTCATTCTTCAAGTCATCCAGACATTGCCTCAATTCCTGAGTGAATGGACCATTTAGCTCGTTCTTGTCTTTTGAGTTCATTGTTATAAGCGCAACTGACTCCTGAACCTTCTTCTCAATCGTTCCCATTACCAATCCTCCGCTATCATCATAAAATTTTAACAGCTTTAACTTCTTTTATAAACTAAATCCCCAAATTCTCTCATCCAATTCATCTCCTCTTGGCTCATTGGTCCCTTTTCTATGGCAGAAAAAATTTCGTTTAAGTGCTCTTCGTTTGATGGACCTGCGAGGCAGATAGTAACCTCTGGATGAGAGAGCACAAAGCGATAACAATCACTGGCATTTGGAATGGGCTTGTTTTTATCCCATCCTCTTGGAGCCTTTAGCAGGGATTTATGCCGTGTGGCATTGAATGCAACCACTGAGACTTTTTCAGAATCCACAGATGGGAAGAACTCCTTCTCTGCTCCTCTGTGCGCGGAATTGTATCGGATCATTGCGAGTTCAAAAGGATACCTCTTAATGAGCTCTGCCCCAAGCTTTCTGTTATGGGAGGAAAATGCAATATGACGGATGAGCTTTTTCTCTTTGAATTTGAGCAATTGTTCTATTGCCCGGGGGTCTTCTTCCCTGATCATTCCAAGATGAAAATAGTCTATATAATCAGTCCCAAGCCATTTCAAATGTCTATTAAGAGTCCGTTCTAAAGACCCGGGAATTTTCCAGAAATAAGTGCAGGTTCCAATCACGATTTTCTCGCGCTGGGTCTTAAAAGATTCCTTTAACCACTTCTGCTCGCTCCGGTAAGTTGGAAAAATCGGCGCGTAGAAAAAATAATTGATGCCCTGCTCCAGCGCCTTCTCAAATGCCCGAGCAGGTAAGCCATAGCCACCTCCGATGCCAATCGCTGACACTGATTTTGCCTCGTTCACCAATTTACGCGCTTCAAATTTCATTTTGCATCCCTCTCCATCGCCAGATTTTGAATCGCGGGTTTTATCTTATGAATCTTAACTAAAATTCTGTTACCAATTCCGCAATAGTCTCAATAAAAATTCTCAACCCGAATTTATATCCGTCAATAGAGATACGCTCGTTAAAGCCGTGGAAGAGTTGCTGGAAACTTTCTCCAGGCTTGAGCTTAAGTGGAGAGAAGCCAAAGTATTTGATCCCGAGACGAGAGTAATGAGACCCGTCAGTAAAGCCCGGGATAAGATTTGGAACCACAATTGCCTCAGGGTCGTATTGCTTAATATGCTTTTCAAAAATTTTCAGGATTGGGTCATTGGGGTCTTGGGAAGCGGCTGGCATCCGTTTAATAAACGCAAGCTCATAACCCTCTCCAATAATCTCTTTCACCTCTGCTAAAAGATTTTCCGGAGTCTGACCCGGAAGCAGTCTTCCATCAACTTCCACTGATGCCTCCGCTGGCACCACATTGGTCTTTTCTCCAGCGCTAACAACCGTGGGATTAACTGTATTATGCAACATTGCCCAGAAGCTTCTTGCGAGCCTCTTATCCGGCAGAACCCTGTCAATGATAAAATCCGCAAGCCACGAATTTAACAGCCTCTTCAGCATAAATCCCTTGACACCACCTAGACTCTCTGCCAGACGGGATATAAATTCCTTAACCGGCGGAGTCAAATGATAAGGTAGTTTTTGCGTGCCCAATTTTTTGATCGCATCCGCCAGCTTTATCACTGATGACTCAGGAGATGGAATACTCCCGTGTCCAGGCTCTCCTTTTGACTTAATCCGTATCCAGCACACACCCTTTTCCGCAACCTCCACCGGGTAAATCCTCTTCCCGCTCATCTCCATACAAAACCCGCCTATCTCTCCGATGCCATATTCCGCGCGGACCAAATCCGGATGATTCTCAACCAGAAACTCAGCTCCATACTTACATCCCGCTTCCTCGTCCGCAACCCCAGCAAAGATCAAATCCCGCTTCAGCTTGATCCCGCTTCGCTTGAGCGCTAAAACCGCACACAGGTTCTGAATCACGATCTGCTTCATATCCAGAGCGCCCCTTCCCCAGATATATCCATCCGCGATCTTTCCTGAAAATGGAGGATGCGTCCATTCTGATTCAGGCTCCGCAGAAACAACATCCAGATGCCCATCCAGAAGTATCGGAGCCTTCTCGCCAGAGCCTTTTAGCCTTGCGAGCACATTTGCCCTGCCTGGCGCAGACTCTATCACTTTAGGCTCAATACCATTTTTGCTAAGAATCTCCGCAAGCCATTCTGCCGCAGGCTTTTCATTTCCGGGAGGGTTTACAGTCTTAAAACGGATCAACTCGCAGAGGTTATTGACCCCCTCCTGAAATATATTTTCCCAGTCCGCTTCTGAAAAATTTAATGACATCTTTAAGCCTTTTGTCCAGAAGCGGTCTGCGCAGGCGCGGCTTGCCTGGACGCCTTCTTTTTCTTGCGCGGTCTGCTCTTGCCATAACTACCGCGATATATCTTCCCGCGCTTGGTTCTTTTATCTCCCTTTCCCATAAAACCTCCTTTCTGATTTTGAGATTATATCAAACTTTTCCGTCCAGCAAAATTATTTTCCCAACTGGAAAAGGTTGAGATTCGGTAGCGGCTCAGTATTTTCTGGCTGGCAATCAGGTTTTTCCAAACAGCTTCCAAACGCCGAGTCTTTCCGCAAGAATCCAAGCCTGGACAAATGAGCAGGATAAATCCTTTGCAGAACTGGCAAGGCAAAGCGGCTCAAGCGACTTCCCGGATTTTGAGAAATTGAGGGAGCAGGAGCGGAGGAAGACAAAAGAGCTGGTGGCGAAATATAATCAGTATTATTGCCAGCCGGGAGAGGATATTGCCAAGCTTGGTCTGAGCCTGGAGAGAATAGATGTGAAATTTGAGCCGCAAACGCTGGTCTTTCTCTTCAAATTAAGCAATCTCAATTCAGAGCAGGTCTTTTCTCACAAAGCCCGTGTCTGCGGAGAGGTGATTTCCGAGGAGATTAACCTGAGTATGAGCGCTATCCAGGGAATTATCAAGCGAGCGTTTCAGTGCCAGTGATTGGGATGAATCCGGACGCTCTGGCTTCAGGACAGTATGCAATTCCGTCCTATTGGGTGCTGATAATTTTTTCAGACTCCGAGTGCAAAAGCCATCGGGCAAAAGCGGAATTCAATCAATAGCCATCCAACTCATAACTGAAGAGCTTATCACCTTATAGCAAGCCTTTTTTCTTGGCAAGCTGGTTGAAAATCTTCTGATACTCAATCTCCCATTCCGGGGTTCCCTCAGCAATGTTCTTGATCCGGGCGCGAGCCTCCTTGTCTATCTGTTCTTCCAAACCAAGATGTGTGTCAAAGACTTTGATTATCTTTTTCCGAAGAACCCAGTCTTCTGAAAAAATCTCGCTTACACGATTATTTATCATAAAGCATTCAATAATCTGATGAGCAATCCAGTGAAGAGCGCGGTCTCCTATCTCAATTTTTTTCTCCTCTGCCAGCTCCCTTCGCACCCTGCCAAACTCTGTGTAGCTCATTCCCCGAATCTGCAACAAATCCCGCGCCTGACGATTCAACTCCTCCTCCAGACGAAGATACTCCTTGATGATCGCCTCCACATCCAGAATAACCTCTTCCATCTGCTCCGGAGAAACCTCTATGTCTCCCTCCGCAGTCAGGGTCTTAACTATTTCCTCACTAATAGGCCTAATTTTACCGCGATAAATTTTCATTTCAACATTTTTATCTTATTGAGGAAAGCTGGTTTGTCAAACTGGAAGCAGGCGTAAGGAAATAGAAATTGAAAATTCCTTGAAGAGCTGGAGAAAGCGTGTTAAGCTAATAAAATAAAGATGAAAGAGAAAACGGAAACGCGCGGAAAAAAGAATGAAAGAAGCGGATCAAAGGTTGATTGATGATTTTTATCAGGCGCTTATTGCGCGTGGATTGAGTTCGGGAATAAGCGCTCGGCATCGGGATAATCTGCGCTTTTTTGCAGAGGCTTTTCTCTCCCCGAGCGAGGGGATGGAGCTTTCGGAACTGGATTCTGAGACAGTTGAGTATTTTTTCACGCGCTGGTATCCAGCCAGGGTGAATGGGAGTAAGTCAGACCTATCTGGATTTATTCCCAGTTTGCGTAAGTTTTATCATTTTCTCTTTGAGCGGGGCGAGGTGAGCAAGAGGTCGCTGGAGGAGATTCTGGGCGTGCTTTCTCGCAAGGACTATCTGCTGGGGAAATTTCTTGCTGGCAAGGGATTCGGTTTGACTTTATCGCCTGATTCCGGGAACGGCACCAAAGAGACAGCTTCTCCGGTCTGGCTGGACCGCTCTTTATATTTTCTGGTCAGGAATTTAGACAAGCCAAAAGTGAGAATGCTTCTGGACTTTCAGCTTTTTCTGGACTATTTGATTCATCATCCTGTTCGGCTTACTCCTAGCACCGGAGGCTTTTCCAGAAAAGACATCCATCGCATTAACGAGATGATGAGCGAACCAGAGAACCTTGCACAAAACGCGCATCAGGATTCCAGCCGTCGTCTGAATTTATTTTATCATATTGCCAGGAATCTGGACTTGTTTCTGATTGGAAGCGATTTTGGGCTGATGCTCACACCTCGCGTGGAGCTTTTCCTGGAGATGGATTCTGACCAGCAGATAGTTGTACTTTTGGATGCTCTATGGAATCGGGTAAGATGGAGCGAGCTTCAGAGGTTTGGCTCTAACAGCTTTGCTGGCTGGGCGCAGGAACAGCGAGGGGGATTTGCAGAGCTATTGAGCCGTTTGCCTGTAAACAGTTTTGTTCGGATCTCTGGCGCTGATATTCAGGACCGGAACATAAAACTTCTCGCTAATTATCTGACGATATATGAGGTTGTGGAAGAGGTAATTATGTTCGGGCTTAAGGAACTGGGTATTCTGGACTATCAACTGGAGACAAATGGCGATAAGTATCTGGAGAGGAATCATCGCGGAATAAACTCATTACTCTTGACAGGATTCGGGAAAAAGGTTATGAGATATTTTGCGAGGAGAGCCAGAGAGGAAATGGGTGTAGAATCTTTAATGGACTTGATGGAGGATGGGCTTATATATCTGTGAGATAACTTTACAAATTTTAGAATTTTTGGTAAAAGATTCAAATAAAAAAATCAGGGGGGACTTTATGAAGTATAAAAGCTATTGCGGGTTGGCTATTTTAGCGCTGGGCGTTTTTGTTTTGAACACCGGATGCCTCTTCACCAGGATTGACGAGCAATTGATGAAAGCCAGACATTACGAGACCTATCAGCCAAGGGAGTATTTTGAGCCTGTCAAATATATTTCCGCAGGCGGGGTTGATTACGCATACATTGAAAAAGGCGAGGGACCAACTGTGATTCTATTACACGGCGGAATCGTAACCTTTGACATTGGGAAGTCATTAGAGGTTAATCCCTATTGGGATAGCCTGGCGCTTCTTCTGGGAGGTGGTTTTATTGTGCCAGGCCGGGCTCAATCACTTTTACATTTTGGCGCCATCTCCACTATCAACACCTGGGAATATAATTTCAACGAATTAGCTAAAAAGTTTAATGTAATTGCTCTGGACCTTCCTGGATTTGGCAACTCATCCAAACCAGATACCAGATATACCATCCCTGAAATGACCGTATATTTGAACCAGTTCTTGGAAGCAAAGGGCTTAAAAAAGGTCTACCTTGTTGGGCACGATTATTCGGGCTTGCTTGCTATTGACTACGCGCTGACCTATCCTGAAAAGATATCAGGTCTGATTTTGATCGCCCCTTATGGAACCGAGTCGCATCCTTTTTATTATCCTGTTCATCTGGTCTGGCATTATCCGAGATGGATTGCGCGCAACCTTTACAGGGATAAAGCTGGTCGGGTGGACATCTACCGGAATGTTCTGAATAAGAAAGGCGAGAGCACTTATCGGAAATTGTTTTATAAGCCGGAGTCCAGGCTGATTGAAGACACTTCTAGTCAATATGGACGGCTAATTTACAACGATAATGAGCAGGCTAAGAAATTTGTGGACGGGATCATTAAATACAAGTTTGAAAGCAACTGGCTCAATACCAGAGAATTTGCGGACGAGCTGATAGCCACGCATCTTTCGCTTCAGGATGTTGGGAGGAAAGATTATTGGGGAATTATATCACTCAAGGATGAAAAGCGCACTGATTGGGTCACGCGAGTAAAATTCATTCAGGCGCCGACATTGATCCTCTGGGGGAAATACGACCCGCTAATCTCAGTGGAAGAGGCAAGCTACCTGGACCATGTGATTCCGAATTCCAGTTTGAATGTTTTTGAAAAGAGCGCTCATTATCCGATGGTTGAGGAATCCGAGGAATTTAATCAACAGGTGCTAAGGTTTTTGAGCGGAGTTGAGGCGACCAGCATAGCCACAAAATAAACCATATTGCCTGGCTCTTGTTCAAAGCGCCCGGAGTTCCTCAGGCTTGAGAATCTCTGGATGTTTAATGCCATACTCAATAGTTTCCAGTAATCTCTGTTTGTCAGCCGGGAGATTGGCTTTTAGCGGAAGATAGTTTGAGGCATGGTTAGAGCGAAAAATGGAGTTCTTCACTTCCAGATTTTGAACCAATATCTTCAATTCCTTTAGAAAATCCAGTTTGTCCAAGAACTCAAAATCCTCTCCCATTGAGCGAGCATAATTCTTTTCAAAAGGTCCAAGCATGAGGGTAAGCGCGGATATATATTTTGGCTGGATTTTGCTTAATAGCTCTCCTGTTAATTTCGCGTGTCTCTCACTTCCCTTTTTTCCAGCCAATCCCAGAACCACTGTCACGGAAATATCCATTCCTGCGCGATGCGCCTTTTCGCATCCTACAAGCATTTCCTCAGAGGTCGCTTGCTTTTTTATCTTTTTAAGCAAAGCATCATCGCCAGATTCAACCCCATAATAAATCATAGTAAGTCCAGCCTGTCTGATCTTTCTAAGGTCATCTTCGCTTTTCTCCAGAAGATTTCTGGGGTTAGCGTAGCTTGTGACGCGCTCCAGTTCTGGAAAAAGAGCATAACATCTGTCTAAAATTGTAACTAACTGCTGGGCAGGAATAGCCAGAGCATCTCCATCTGCGAGAAAAATTCGCCTCACTCCCCGCACATTTCTCGCACACCATTCCAGGTCCCGAATGACCATATCCAGGGGACGAATCTGAAATTTTTTTGTTTTATACATATAGCAAAACTTACATGTGTTTGCAGAGCATCCAAGCGTTGCCTGGATGATTAAAGAATTTGCCTCACTTGGAGGCCTGAATAGCGGGAGATCGTATTCCATCTTTATAAAAGATAATCAGCGAGAAAGATTTTATCAAGGCACTTTGTCGCGGTCATTTATTTTTCGGATTATCCTTGCTGGAATACCTGCGGCAAAAGACTGGTCAGGGATGTCGTCCATTACAATTGAGCCAGAGCCAATAACACAATGGTCTCCTATGGTGACGCCTTTTAGCACAATTATATTGCAAGGAAACCAGCAATGAGACCCGATCGTTATTGGAGCGGTCTTAAGTTCCGAATCATTATCCATTTTATGCAAATCCGAGTCCAGAAAATGACATCCCCTTCCAATCAAGGTATGCTCTCCAATAGTGATCCTTTGAGATGCTGATAAATGGCCGCCTGCAAACCAGCAATTTTTCCCAAGAGAAATCTCCGCTCCGGATTTACAGGAAAAAATGACATCACTCTCATAAGTCTGAAACCAGGTATTGTCTCCAATCCTGACCCTGCTCAAAGGCTCAAGATTGAAAAAAACCCGGTGCAAGCCTCGCTCAACGATAACATTGTTGCCCATCTCAACAGTGCCTGTTCCGCGAAGGATGAAACTATGCGCATGAATCTGACAATTCTTTCCGAGCAGAACCCTGTCCCTGTACCGGAGCCTGAACCATTGGCTGTAAATTAAGTTCTCCAGATAAAGTGCCCGGAACAAAACCTTCTCCAGATGATTGAACTCCGGCTGACCAAAACCCTTTTTAATTTTTCGCTCCACCTCGGCTATTTTTAGCATCTCTCTTCTTTGATTGCAATAAGCTATACTCCACAAGCGCCTTGGCTCTGGCTACTTTATTTATTGACAAATTGATTTTGCCATTTCATTAACGCATAAATTTTTTACAGGAACATCCCATTTTTACAAGCTCTTCTTGACAGCCCCTAGAGGGGATGTAAAATAAATGATGCTTGGCTAAAAGCGCGGGTGGCAGGAGGGAGAATTAAAATGAAGCAAAAAATCAAGAAGACCACAAAGAAGGATAAGAGGTCTAAGACTTCAACGAAAAGTCCTATGGTGGTAATTCACAAAAATCTGGCGGAGTTAGACCGTAAGTTCCTTGTTCATCCGCTCACTCATCCAAAGGATTTGGATAAGCATCCGCCAAAGATAATTGTCTCTGCCAAGGGCGTTATGATGAAGGATATTGAAGGCAGAGAGATTATAGACGGGTTTGCCGGGCTTTGGTGTATGGCGGTCGGTCATAATCATCCGAAAATTATTGAGGCGGTTAATAAGCAGATGAAAAAGTTATCCTATTTCACTTCCTTCCACGGCGCGTCCAGTCCGCCTAGCATTGAGCTTGCCGCCAAGCTCGCGTCTATGTTTAATCCCTCTTACAACCTGACCCGCACTTGGTTCACCTGCGGAGGCTCTGAGACCAATGAGACCAATCTGAAAATAGCCAGGCTATACTGGCAACTCCAGGGCAAGACTGAAAAATATAAAATCATCTCACGCAGATTTTCCTATCACGGAATGGGACTCGCCACAACCGCGGCAACTGGCATCTTTCCCTTTCACTGGAACATTGAGCCTCTGCCCTCTGGATTCATTCAAGTCGCGGCGCCTTACTGTTATCAATGCGAGTTTGACAAATCCTATCCGGGTTGTGATTTTGAGTGCATTACGGATTTTGAGCAGACCATTGAAAATGAAGGCGCGGATACCATTGCCGCGTTTATTGCAGAGCCGATAATAGGCTCTGGCGGAGTGATCCCTCCTCCTCAAGAATACTTCCCGCGCATCCGCGCAATCTGCGATAAAAATAACATCCTCTTGATTCTGGACGAGGTGATCACAGGGTTTGGAAGAACTGGAAGGATGTTTGCGCACGAGCATTGGACAGGGATAAGACCGGATATGTTGAGCCTTGCAAAAGGCATCAGCTCTGGTCATATTCCGCTTGGAGCCTCGGTGATGAGCGAAAAAATTTATGACACCATCAGAGAGTTGCAGGACGAGCGATTGCCGATTATGCACGGGTTCACTTATATGAATCATCCGGTTGCGTGCGCCGCAGGGCTTGCTAACATTAAAATTATTGAAGAAGAGGGCTTGGTTAAAAAGGCAGAGGAGAACGGAAACTATTTGCTGAATGGGTTAAACACTTTGCGGAAGTATGACTCGGTTGGGGATGTTCGCGGAATGGGTATGCTTGCCGCGATTGAACTGGTTGCAGATAAACAGAAGCGGACACCAATTCTTCCGGAGAATAGCGCGCCTGAGTGTCTGGTGGAGGAGTGTTGGAAGCGCGGGCTTTATATCCGGTCATCAACTATGGAAACCGTGTGCATTGCGCCTGCGCTTATTATGGATAAAAAAATGATTGACAGAATCATTGATATTCTGGATGAGGCAATCCCTGCGATGGAGAAGAATTTGTTGAACAAATGAACCCAGACAAGAGTGTTTCTGACCCAAGAGGAATATAATGATTATAGGAGTTCCTAAAGAGATCAAGACCTCTGAATATCGGGTGGCAATTCTTCCTTCTGGAGTAAGGACTCTGGTTAAAGAGGGACATCAGGTTTTGATTCAATCTGGCGCTGGCGTTTTTGCTGGGTTTCCGGACCAGGTTTATAAGGAATATGGCGCAAAAATTGTGAAAGACCCGAACCATCTCTGGGAAAAAGCAGAAATGATCGTGAAGGTCAAGGAGCCACAAAAGATTGAATATAAGCGTTTGAGAAGGGGTCAAATTTTATTCTGCTTTCTTCATCTGGCTCCAGCGCGAGAACTGACACGCTCTTTAGTTAACGCAGGCGTTAATGCAGTTGCGCTTGAGACAATTGAGACTCCGGACAGACAATTGCCCTGCTTGATCCCAATGAGTGAGATTGCTGGACGGATGGCGGTTCAGATGGGAGCATCTTATTTGATGCTTGACCGGGGAGGTCCGGGAATTTTGCTCGGAGGAGTGCCCGGAGTTGCTCCTTGTAAGGTTGTGATATTGGGCGCAGGAACCGCAGGGACCAATGCCGCGCGCCTGGCAGAGGGAATGGGCGCGCAAGTGATTATGATGGACATAAATCTTTCCAAGCTGGAGCGTATTGACGCGCTTTTCTGTGGAAAAGTGGTCACGGTGATTAGCGACCATACAAATATAGAAAAATATGTTCCTGAAGCAGACCTTTTAATAGGAGCTGTTCTTGTTCCGGGAGAAAGAGCACCTGTGATTGTTCCAGCCTCTCTGGTGAAAAAGATGAAAAAGGGCTCTGTGATTGTTGACATCGCGGTTGACCAGGGAGGTTGCATTGCTACCACTCATCCGACAACTCACGAGAAGCCGGTCTTTGTCAAATACGGAGTCATTCATTACTGCGTGGCAAATATGCCAGGCGCGGTTCCCAGAACCAGCACGCAGGCGCTCGCCAATGCCACATTTCCATTCCTTGCTAGAATCGCTCGGCTTGGTCTGGAAAAAGCCTCGCAACAAGACCCTGCAATTCGCGCTGGCATAAACATTTACACACCTGCTGGAGAAAGGAAAGGCTTGATCACTAATCCCGCAGTGGCAAAAGCCTTTGGAGCCGAATGCGTGCGAATTGAAAAATTGATTCAGCAGGCAAAAGCGTCTGCTCCTGCTAAAAAATGAAAACGCTTGTCACAGGCGCAGGCGGATTGATCGGCTCTGCAGTTGTGCGCGCGCTTTTAGCAGAAGGTAGAGAAGTAAGAGCAATGGTTCGCAAGGGAGGGGACCTGCGCAACCTCAAAGGATTAGATGTTGAGATTGTTGAAGGAGACCTTCTTGAGCCATCTTCTCTTGAGCGCGCGCTACAGGGTTGCGACAAACTCCATCAACTTGCCGCGATTTACAGGCACTGGCATCCCAAAGGAGCTGATTTTATCCGGAGAACTAATATACAAGGCACGCGGAATATTCTGGACACCGCCTGTAGGTTTGAGCTGGAAAAAATTGTATATACCAGTTCCATATCCTCTGTGGGATTCTTCCCACACAGATTGAGCACAGAGGCAGACTATCCGGACATTAAGGACTGCGCGCGTCAGCCTTATCGCGAGAGCAAATTTTTAAGCGAAAAGCTCGCGATGGAATATGCCAGCAGATTGCCAATAGTGATTGTGAATCCGAGTTCGCCCATTGGCGCACGCGATTGGGTTCCGACTCCGACCGGAAGAATGATTCTGGATTTCTTGAATGGCAAAATGTTCGCGTATGTGGATGTTGGAATCAATCTGATTGATGTGGATGACCTGGCGCTTGGGTTTGCGCTTGCGGAGAAAAGAGGAAAGCTCGGAGAGAGATATATCTTAGGAAATCAAAATATATATCTTAAGGACTTTTTTCAAATGATGGCTGAGATTACAGGCTTAAAACCCCCCTCAATCAAAATGCCGAGAATAATTGTGAGAATGATCGCTGAGGTCAATGAGCCAATCGCAAACCTCACTAAACGCCCCCCTCTGGTTGCTATTGAGCAGGCGCTCCATCTCAGATACAACGAATTTGTGGATTGCTCAAAAGCGATAAAAGAACTCGGTCTTCCCCAAAACGACATCCGCATAGCCATCCTTAAAGCCATCAAATACTATCTTGAGACCAACGCGGTGACCCCTGAACGCTTTAAGCTAATTCAGCTTAAAGAATTGAACCAAAGATAATATGCCTAACGCGCCCTCCATTTTGTATAAGCTATTTTGCTAAACCTTTGGCAACTTCTTCCGCTTCCTTCATAATCTCCTTTACAACTTCCTTTACTGGCTTAATATCCTTGATCAATCCAACACCCTGTCCAACCGAGATAGTCCCTTTCTGCACATCTCCGGTTTCAAACATCTCCCTGTCTTTAGTCCCTGCGGCAACAGCTACGATCTCCTCAAGGCTTGCCTTCCTTGACTCCAGCTCAAGAATCTTCTCAGCAGTCGCATTCTTCCATATCCGGTGCGTGTTCCCAAGCGTGCGCATCACTAAAACCGTGTCTGTTTCCCTGGCGTTGCAGAGCGCCTTTTTCAAATTCGGATGAATCGGGCATTCCTCTGTAAGTAGAAATCTCGTGCCCATAATCACTCCCTCTGCCCCAAGCGCAAGCGCCGCAACCAAGCCCCTGCCATTACTCACTCCACCTCCACCAATGACCGGAACATCCAGCTCAGAAGCCACTGTCGGAATCAAAACAAAAGTTCCAATGTCAAGAACACCCGTTGCTCCGCCATTCTCAAATCCCACCACTGTTACCATATCAGCCCCGAGCGAAACTGCTTTTTGCGCATAGCGCAGACCAACACATTTATGAATCCAGATCAAGCCCATTTTTTTAAATCTTCCTGCCAACTCCTCCGGCGCCTTATGACCAGAGGTCTCAACGATCCTGATGCCCTCCTCACCAATCACATCCAGGTACTCATTATTATCAATTGGTCTCATTGCCGGGAATAGGTTCAAGTTCACTCCAAATGGCTTTTTGGTCAGGCTCTTGACCTTTTTTACCGCATCCCTGAACTCATCCTTGCTTTTCCACATTGCGCTTGCCAGCAATCCCAGACACCCAGCCTCGCTTATAGCCGCGACAAATTCTGGCTTACTAAGCCACATCATCGCGCCTCCAATAATCGGATACTCTATACCCAACTTCTCAGTCACTCTGGTTTTGAACATCTTTTCCTCCTTTATTTTTAGACCATTATATCACTGCTTTTCAGCAAATCGTAATTTTATCCCTGAGTTATGATTTATGGTTTAGCAAAAAGTTTCTGAATCTTCCTTTAACAGATTCTTGTCCGCGGTCATTTACAGCATTTTTATCAAGACTTGGTACGCTGTTGTCTCATAGAGCGTGAGGCTTTACAGATTGATAAGCAGGAGATTTTTGGGAGCAAATTAGGGAAGACTTGATGTCTAAGAAGCTGAAAATAATTGCGGGGATTATTCTTTTTAGATTTGTCAGCACACTTCATTTCAAGGAACGCGGCACTGCGTATGCTTTTTCCGCGTTGAGCTTTTTGGGCTATAAACCGCTCTATCATTTACAAGAAGCTAAACGCATTGCAACCAGCAAAAGCTCCACTTATGCCTGGCTGGATTCTATTTTCAGAGGGCTTTCTGGAATATATTTTTTCAAAAACTTGAGCGCATCCCCTGGCTCTGATTGAGGGCAGGTTTTTAATTAGTGATTAATCGGTTTTGTATTTTTTATTTTCCCTTAAACTCCGGCTTCCGTTTTTGGACAAATGCGGCAACCGCCTCCATCACATCCGCGCTTTTCAACAGCAGGCAGTTGCGAGCCGCAACATATTGAAGTCCATCACGGATGGATTTATCCCTACAGTAATTTAATGATTCCTTTGCGGATTGAACCGCAAGCGGAGCCGCGCTCGCGATCTCTTCTGCCATTGCCCGCGCGCCTGCAAGGCACGCCTCTCTGTCCGGATAGATTTCATTGATCAGTCCTATTTTGAACGCCCTTTCCGCATCTATATCCTTTCCTGTAAATGCAAGCTCGCGCGTGTGTCCTTCGCCGATGATTCGCGGAAGCCGGTTCAAACTGCCCAGATCCGCGACCATCCCGATCCGCGCCTCCCGGAGAGAAAATCGCGCATCCTTGCTTGCGAGCCTGATGTCACACGCGGCAATCAGGTCTAAACCTCCTCCAATGCACGCACCGTGCACCGCGGCGATCACAGGCTTTCTGCCCTCTTCTATGATATTAAGCGATTCCTGGAGTTCCAGAACAAGATGATACATCGTGTCCATCTCCGCAGAACCCTCTGTGCCTTTGAAGATACCTGCTGAGGCAACAAGGTCCAGTCCTGCGCAGAAATGCTTTCCATTCCCAGCAAGCACCGCAACGCGAATTTCCGGGTCAGAATTAATTTGCTGGAACGCATCCCTTATCTGAGGCCAGAACTCAGGACTCATCGCATTGCCTTTTTCAGGACGATTTAGAAAAACCTCTGCCACTTTTCCTTTTTTCTCAAAACTGATCACCGTGTAATTCATTTTCGTTTTTTCCCTCCTCTGGTTTCCCTGTATTTTAACATCAAATCGCTCTTTGTTTCATTTCCCGCTTACCAGGTTTGAGAAAATCCTTAAAGTAAATAGAATAATTTTTCAAACAAAGCAAAAACAGAGGGGAAAAACAATGAGCCAGGATTTTAAAATAGTTTTTTTCGGAGCTGGTGCGATTGGAGGTTCAGTTGCTGGATGGTTGGCGCCATACTATCAGAATCTTTATCTCTTTGACCAGGGTGAGATTTTGCGTGCGTTAAAAGAACAGGGGATCACTCTTTATTGCTCGGAGTTTCCGGAGAAAAAAGAAACGGTCAGAGTGAATGTGATTGAAAGCCTTGCTCAAGCGCGTGATGCACAGGTTGTGGCAGTTGCAGTGAAGAATTACAGCCTGGAAAATGTTGCACGGCTGATTCGGGAAGAACTGGGAGATAGTCCGCTTATTTTATCAATGGCGAACGGGGCAGAGAACCAGAAGATTCTTCCAAAGTATTTCTCCAGAGTTATTTACTGCGTGATAGCTTACAACGCCTGGGTGGACCGCCCCGGTCTAATTGGCTATCAGAAAAAGGGACCCCTGATCTTCGGAACGCCGGACAACAAACTTCAAGAAGAGATGAAATCTCTGGCTGATATTTTCAACCGTGGCGTGGAAACAATCATCACAGACCATTTGCAAGATGCGGTTCATTCCAAGATCGTGATCAACCTAGCAAATTCCGCAACTACCCTTCTCGGACACGGGTTCCAAAAAATCTCGGATATGGATTTGTTTCAGGATATTATGACTAATCTGATTTATGAAGGCGTGCAAATTATAAAAGCCTCTGGGTTCAAGGAATGCCGTCTTGGAGGAATGCCATCCTGGAAAACTCTATGGCTGGCAAAACATTTTCCGAAGTTTATCACTCGTCAGCTCTTTCAAAAGAATGTTAGAAAAATGGTTATTAGCTCAATGGCGCAGGATGTGGTCCAGCGCAAAAGCAGGAATACTGAGCTGGACTCAATCAACGGCTACATCATTCAACTTGCGGACAAAGCTGGACTCAAAGCTCCTTATAACCGCGCTATTTATGAGCTTTGCAAGAAAGAATTTGCCAAGCCGGATTTTAAGCCAATGGATGTTAAGGATGTCTGGAAAGAGATTCAGAAAAGAATTTCATCCGGATAAATTGATATTCAAGCTTTCATAGGATTATCGGGTATTTCCCGAATTCCCTCGCCGCATTTACCATTGCCAGATAATTTTCCGGCTTACAGCCCGGATGGATGGAATTGGAAGAGCTGATTATATATCCTCCACCAGGAGCGGCTACAGCTATAGTTTCTTTAACGCTCTGTTTCACCTGCTCCGGAGTTCCAAATACCAGCAGAAAACTGCAATCTATATTTCCGAGAATGCAGGCGCGTTTGCCAAATTGCTTTTTGATCTCGCGAATATCCATACATTGTGGCTGAATCGGATGAATCCCGTCAAAGCCAGCGTCCAGCAAATATGGCACCAATGGCGTGAGCTTTCCGTCCGAATGTTTGACTATTTTTCCACCCACTTTATGCACCCGCTCGCACAGATCGCGATGATAAGGCATAATAAACTCCTGATAATGTCTCGGACTCATCATAGGACCTGGATTGTATGCCAGGTCCCCTTCCAGGATAATAAAATCCGCTCCTCTCTTAAAAGCGTTTTCAATAACCTCAAAGCAATAATCTGTGGTGATTCGCGCCAGGGAATGAGCCAGTTCCGGGCTCTCCATATAATCCATCAGCAATTTTTCCAGAGCGCCTCGCAAAGTCCAGCTTAGCTTAAAAGTCCCAGGCATATGATAAGCAATAGCGCGGTCCGGAAATTGTTTTCTAAAAATATCCAGCATCAAAAAATCAGAGTCCTCTGGCTTTCTCATCTTGAAGCCTTTAAGATCAGACGCATCCCGAATCGGACCATCCACTGGATAAGGCTCTCCAAAATGACTCAACTGATAAACCACTCCGAGTGAATCCTTCATATGCTCCTGATCCAGGCGTGTTCTTGGCGAAAGTGATACCGCAGTGACTCCATCTATGTCCAAGCCTTTTACCATAGCCATCAATCCTCCGATGAGCCTGAATTTTTCTTCCGGAGTCATATCCATAATCAGCTTGGGTTCTGGAAGCTCAGCCTCAGAAATAAAATACCTAGCTATGCCGATAATGCTCGGCTCATTATACGCCATCTCCCAGATGGGCACGGTATCTGGCTCACCCAGATTGAGCGCAGTCATTATTCTTTCTTTTCCGTTCATTGCAACCTATTTATAGCGCTTTAATGGGAATTAGTAAAATTAACCGCCTTCTTATTCATTCCACTCAGCTGTTTTCCCTGAGAAGACCAAACGATCCCCAATTCACTTTTGTAAAGTTTTTCCAATGTGGCTATTGACCCGACCTGCAGATTTGGCGCTTTGGTATAATCAGATTATAATATAACGCTAATTCAGTATTGGAGTAGTAATAGAATGAGTTTATCTGGATTGAAACGGACTCCGTTGTATGAGGTTTATAAAGATTGCTCCCGATTGGTGGATTTTGCAGGTTGGGAACTGCCGGTTTATTTTGAAGGCATAAAAGAAGAGCATCTGGCAGTAAGAGAACGCGCAGGAATTTTTGACACCAGCCATATGGGAGAAATCCGGGTGATTGGACCAGATGCGCTGAAATTTATCCAGCGAGTGTTCTGCAACGACCTCAACAAAATCCCGAATGGCAAGGCGCAATATGGAGCGTTTTTGAATTTTGAAGCCGGGATCATAGACGATGTGATTGTTTATCGGATCAGCGAGCAAGAGCTTTTTATCTGCGTGAATGCGGCGAATGCGGAAAAGGATTTTCAATGGCTCAAAGATGAAAAATCCATGGCGCAGGTTGAGCTCATCAATCAGTCCCAGGAATATGCTCAAATAGCGGTTCAGGGACCAAAAGCCGTTCAGGTGTTTTCCAGACTTTTTCCTCAGGCGGAGAAGATTCTCAGGTTTGGCTTTGTTCAGTCAGAGCTCCTTGGTCAGAAATGCATTATTGGCAGAACTGGCTACACTGGTGAGGACGGCGTAGAGATTTTTTGTCCTGCGCAGAAAGCGGTGGATATATGGTCTGCATTGCTGGATACTGGAAAGGATGTAGGGATTCAGCCTTGCGGATTGGGCGCCAGAGACACTTTGAGGCTTGAAATGGGATATCCTCTGCACGGACACGACATCTCTGAACAGACCACGCCCCTGGAGGCAGACCTTGGATGGATCATTGGCTGGGACAAAGAATTCATTGGCAAAGATGTGCTGGAGAAACAGCGCGTGCTGGGTGTTCGGAAAAAACGGATCGGTTTGAAGATGATTGACAAGGGAGTTGCAAGGGATGGCTATCCGCTCAAAGCGAATGGAAAACTAATTGGAAAAGTAACAAGCGGGACAAAGACCCCTTGTCTCCCGTATGCGATTGCAATGGGATATGTTGAGACTGAGTTCGCAGAACCGGGTAGAGAACTCGCAGTTGAAATACGGGGTGAAGACAAAAAGGCGCAAGTGGTCAAACTGCCTTTTCTGAAATAGAAATTTAAAAAGGATTGAAAATGGCGTTTTATTCTTCGCATACTGACCAGGAAATTAAAGAGATGCTTCTGGAGATCGGAGCAAAAAGCATAGAGGAATTGTTCCGTCAAATTCCAGAAGATGCTAGGCTGAAAAAGGATTTGAACCTGCCTGCTGGGATTCCGGAGCCAAAGGTTGAAGCTGAACTCAGGCGTCTTTCAGGCAAGAATCAGGCTTGCTCGGATTTGCTCTGTTTTGCTGGTGGAGGAGTTTATAGGCATTATGTTCCAAAAGCTGTTGACTATCTGCTGTCCCGCTCTGAGTTCTCAACCGCGTATACACCCTATCAGCCAGAGGCAAGCCAGGGAACGCTACAGGCGATCTTTGAGTTTCAAACCATGATAGCGGAATTGACCGGGATGGAAGTAGCGAATGCGTCTATGTATGACGGAGGAGAAGCTGTTGCAGAAGCGGTCTTGATGTCTCAACGCGTGAGCAAAAATCCAGACGGCTCTATCCTGGTCTCAGAGGGACTTCATCCTCACTATCGCCGCGTGATTGAGACTTACACCAGGCATCTGGAATTCCCGAAAAAAACCATCCCGCTCACAAGCAACGGTCAGCTTGACCTGGATGCGCTAAAAAAGATAGATGATGGATATTGCCTGGTGGTTCAGCATCCGAATTATTTTGGATGCCTTGAACAAATGGACGAACTGGCTGGACTGGTAAAGGAAAAGGGATGGATTTTGGTGGTCGCGGTTGTAGAGGCATTGTCTATGGCTCTGCTTGAACCGCCGGGAAATTTTGGAGCTGGCATTGTTGCTGGCGAGGCGCAGAGCTTTGGCATTCATCCTGGCTTTGGCGGACCGCTTCTTGGATTTTTCGCAAGCAAAATGGACTGGGTAAGAAAAATGCCAGGAAGGTTGGTCGGTGAGACTAGAGACGCAGAAGGAAGGAGAGGATTTGTTCTTACCCTTGCTACAAGAGAGCAACATATTCGTAGAGCAAAGGCAACCTCTAATATCTGCACAAACCATAGCCTGATGGCGCTTGCCGCAACTATCTATCTATCGCTTCTTGGCAAGCAGGGGCTGGTCAAACTCGCTAAAATCAATCTTGAACGCGCTCATTATTTACGCGAAAAAATCCGCGCAAGCAAAAATCTCAAGCTCTATTTCAGCGCGCCGGTTTTCAATGAGATGACGCTCAAGCTAGGGAGAGACGCTGAAGAGGTTGTGAAGGAGCTGGCAAAGGAAAAAATCCTGGCTGGAGTTCCGCTCAAGCATCACTTCCCGCAAATGCAAGATGCGCTCCTGATTACAGTGACTGAAATGAATGACGAGGAACAAATTGATCTTCTGGTTGATAAACTGGAGAAAGTGGGAGGAAACAAGAAATGAGCGAGGATAAAGTCTGGCGCAAGCGGGGCGGGATGATCTGGGAAGAGCCGCTGATTTTTGAAAAAAGCGCTCCGGGCCAGAGCGGACTTGAACTCGCGGAAGACCCCAAAATAGAACCGGAAAAATTGCTCCCGCAAAAACTGCTCAGGAAAAAGCTGGCGGAGCTTCCGGAGGTCGGCGAAGCCGAGGTGGTGCGTCATTTTTCAAGGCTTTCCAGCTGGAACTATAGCGTTGACCACGGATTTTATCCGCTCGGCAGTTGCACGATGAAATATAATCCCAAGCTGAATGAGTTCAGTTCAGGACTAGAAGGATTCAGCGAGCTTCATCCAGAGTCTCCGGAGGAATTTTCTCAAGGGATGCTGGAGTTGTGGCATCGCTTGGAGCTTGCGCTGGCGGAGATATGCGGCATGGACGCGGTCACGATTCAGCCTTGCGCAGGAGCGCACGGAGAATTGTGCGGAATGCTTTTGTTGCGGGCGTATTTTGACGACCGAGGTGAGAAGCGGAGAAAGGTTCTGCTCCCGGACACTGCGCATGGGACTAATCCTGCGAGCGCCACCATTGCTGGATTTGAGGTAGTGGAAGTCCAGACCGAAAATGGTTTGCTGACACCGGAATTGATTAAGCCGCATCTGTGCGAGGACCTTGCTGGGTTGATGCTGACCAATCCCAATACGCTTGGGCTATTTGAAACTCACATCCAGGAAATTGCCGAGATGATTCACGCTTCCGGCGGATTGGTTTATATGGACGGGGCAAATATGAATGCTTTGATGGGAATTGCTAAACCAGGGGATTTGGGAGTGGATGTGATGCAGATGAATCTTCACAAAACCTTTTCCACACCGCACGGAGGAGGCGGTCCCGGCTCGGGACCGGTTGCGGTGAAAAAAATTCTGGAGCCATATTTGCCTGTGCCACGAGTAAAAAAGGACTCTGGACGCTTCAGCCTGGACTGCAATTGTCCGAAAAGCATTGGTCGGCTTACTGCTTGGTTCGGGAACGCCTTGATCTGGGTCCGGGCATTCACATATATTCTGAGGATGGGCAAAGACGGCTTAAAACAAGCGAGCGAGCTTGCGGTTTTGAACGCAAACTATATCCGAGCGAAGCTGAAGGACTATTATCATATTCCTTATCCGGACGCTTGTATGCACGAGTGCGTTTTCTCGGACCGCGGTTTTCCCGGGGAAGTGAGCACAATGGAAATCGCAAAGCGTCTCCTGGACTATGGGTTTCATCCGCCCACTATTTATTTTCCGCTGGTGGTTCACGGCGCCTTGATGATTGAGCCGACCGAGACCGAGAGTAAGGCAAGGCTGGATGAGTTTATTGCCGCTCTGGTCAAAATCAGGGAAGAGGCAGAGAGCAATCCTGAGCTTGTGAAAAAAGCTCCGCATCGGACACCGGTCGCAAGGCTGGATGAGGTTAATGCGGCAAGGCATCCTGTTCTCCGGTATCATCCTAAAGAGATTAAGACAAAATGACTTTAATTTATTTAGTCCGGCACGGGGAGACTGAGTGGAACCAGGAAAAAATTTTCCGGGGCAGAAAAGATATTCCGTTGAGCCAAAAGGGCAGAAAAGAAGCGGAGGCGCTTGCAAAGGCTCTTTCGCAGGAGCGGATTCAATTTATTTACAGCTCTCCGCTCAAGCGCGCAATTGAAACCGCAAAGCCTCTTGCGGATAGGCTCAATCTGTCTGTGCAAATCTGTGAGGGGTTTATTGATCTGGACTTCGGGGACTGGGAAGGCAAGTCGGTTAAGGAAGTTGAAAAGAATTATCCTGAGCTGTTTAAAATCTGGGAAAAAGCCCCGGAGAAAATTGTTTTTCCAAACGGCGAAAGCCTGAAGCTCGCGCGCGAGCGGGCAATGAAGGCTCTCCAAAAAGTAGCAGAGGAAAATCCTGAGAAAATCGGCGCAGTGATTAGCCATCGCGTTATCTGCAAGCTTGCGGTTCTTTCAGCGATAGGCGCTAATGAGTCAAATTTCTGGAGGCTTCAGCAAGACCTTGCCTGCTACAATCTTCTGGAATGGACTGGGAGAAATTGGATCGTGCGCCTGGTTAACGAGACCGGACACCTGAAAGATGTTGCAGGGCATTTGAAATCGGATTTTTGATCCGCTGGATTCTTGGTTTGGTTTAAGCTTTAGACCCGCCCCCATATTCCTTACGCCGAGTCTTTGACGCACGATTGCCTGCCACATTTGAGCGGAGCAGGAACCGGGTTGCAGTTTAGATGGTCTAAATCTAAAATAAGAATGATGAAGAGTTGCGCTAATTGTGGAACAGAACTGCCAGAAGGCGCACAAGTTTGTCCGGGCTGTGGGATGAAGCTGGCTCAGACTAAAAAGCCCGTTCCTCGCTTGGCTAAAGCCTTGCATCCGTATGCGGTGATGGCGTATGTGGTGGCGCTTTCTTGTCTGCTGGTATTTTTACATTTGGCGATTGGTCCCCGTGGTAAGGCAGAAGGGGGAAGCGAGTCTGAAACCGTGTCTGGAGAAGGGAACAAAGGACTGCTGAGTCGGCTGAGCGAAGAAACCCCTGTACCGCGCACCATGGCGGATAAGCAGTATGTGAATCTGCTGGCGTTTGAGCAAAAAGCTAGCCCGATTTTCAGCAAGCTGATGGAGCTTGACTCTGAACTCTCAAAGCCCGGGTATCAGATAAGCGATTCCCGCTGGCAGGAGCTGATGAGCATTTTAAACACCCTTTCTGCTCAAGCAGAGGACTTATATGTTCCTCCTGTATTGGGTCAGTGCAAGCCGGGACTTAGAAACAGTGTTAATGAGGCAAAGCGTGCAGTGGTCTCTCTCCGGAGCTACCAGCAGACCCCAAAGCCGGAATTGAAATCAGCTTTTGAGGAGGCACTGGCTCTTTCACGCAGTCAGCGCAACTATTGCCAGAGCCTGATAGAGCTTGTGAAGAAAAAGCTCTCCCCGGATATCACGCTCAAGCCTGAGCAGTTGGAAAAGGCCGCCCGGGAACTAAAACCTCCTCTGCCACCCCCTCCTCCAGAGGCGCCTCCTTCGTCAACTCAGCCCTCTTCCCCTGCATCATCCCCTCAGCCTACTTCTAGGCAGGATGTCAAGCCCACTGGTTCTGGATTCAATTATCCTGGCGCGGTTTCCGGGCAGGAGGATACAGAAGAAGACTCGGATGAGGATGAATCTGAGATGGATGAGGGTGATGAGGACCAGGGCAATGACGAAGAAGGGGTAGAGCAAGAAAATGGAAAAGATTTAAATCACTCTGGAGAAGATGAAGAGGAAGAAGAGTGAGTCTATGGTAATTGGTCTAATTCCCGGATCAGGTCATTGGATTTTGGGGTTTGCCCGCAGGGCGAGGTCTGGGAGGGAGCGGTTCCAGCTATAAAAGCCTCAATCGCGACCTCATCGCTACAGGATCCTGCAATCAACCCTGTTTTCTGATCAATCTTGACAAATTCTATACCTTCTGGCACTGGAAAGTTAAGAGCTGGCCTTCCTGCTAGAGCCTCTCTCATAAATTCATTCCAGATAGGTTGAGCCGCCTTGGCTCCAGCTTCGCCCTCTCCAAGCGTTCGGTTGTCGTCAAATCCTACCCAGACTCCGCAGATTAAATCCGGCGAAAATCCAATGAACCAGGCGTCCCGGAAATCATTGGTGGTTCCGGTTTTTCCCGCTAACGGTCTTCCGAGCAGGCGCGCCCGCCAGCCGGTTCCATTAGTGGCGACTCCAACAAGAAGATTGGTCATAAGATAAGCAAGCTGGGGGCTGATGACTCTGGTGCCCTGAACCGGGGTGTCAAGCCCCGCAAGCGTCGGTATCTTTTTAGCTCGCAATAGAGCCTGATATTCCAAAAGCGTAGGCTCGCCAAGGTCTTTTGGATTAACTGCCCGAACCTTTCTTCCAGCATCAGACTCATTATTCTCCTCCGAATCCACAAGAGCCTTATCCTTGACCTCCTCTGTCAGGGTATCGCGCTGATGAACCTCCAGCAGGTTGCCGTTCCGGTCATAAATCCTTCGGACAAGATATGGCTCCACCAGATAGCCGCCTGAGGCGAACACATTGTAAGCCCGGGTAATTTCCAGAATGGAAACAGGACTTGAGCCAAGAGCAAGGGATAAGTCCAGATTAAGTGGGCTCTTGATCCCGAGTTTGCGAACATAGCTCTGAATATAATCCAGACCGATTTCTCCAGCGATTTTCACAGATATGGTGTTAATGGATTTTTCAAGAGCGCGACGCAGGGTCTTTGGTCCCAGAAATCTTCCCGCATAATTGTCCGGTTTCCATGCAACAAGCTCTTTTCCATCCTCGCTCTCCTGCGTATATTCAAAAATATCAGGCGAGTCGTAAATAATAGTTGCGGCAGTGAATCCCTTGGTCGGATGATCCAGCGCCGCGGCATAAATTAAGGGCTTAAACGCGCTCCCGGGCTGGCGAAGCGACTGAAGGGGCCTTATCAACTGGGTGTCCGCAAAATTATATCCTCCTATCAGAGCCTTGATCTCTCCAGTCCGGACAGAAAACGCCAGCAACCCAGATTCAACCTCTGGCTCCTGCTCCAGACGAAATATATATTCTTTCCCCGGATTTAATTCCTTGATCTCAGCCACGCTGACCAGAACCTGGTCTCCGGGCTGAAAGACCTTATCCAGTGCTTTGCCAGAAAGCGCCCATTTGTAATTATCTTTGGGAATCCAGCCAGAAGACAACCCAACCGAAACCTTTAGCCGATTTTCGTTAAGGTCAAGCTCAGTGATTATCCCTGGATAGTTCTGCCCCATAAGAAGCGGAACCGGCGAAGGAGGCTCAGCTAAGGGGTCCCCTCCTTGAGCGAGGTTTTTAAAACGCCATTGCTCCTGTAATTCCCGTTCCTGCTCCTGAAGATGGTTTTCCTGCTCCTCCTTTTTGATCCGGGCAATTGGTCCACGATAGCCCTGTCGCTTATCCAGTCCATCCGGTCCAGCCAAGCCCTTGCGAACAGCCTCAACGCCTGCCTTCTGCATCTCCACATTCATTGTTGTGAAAACCTTTAAGCCCTGCGTCATAACCCTTTTCTCTCCATACTTCTCAACCAAATATCTCCGCACAGCCTCTATAAAATAAGCCGAATCCCCCTTATATTGATTCTCCCGAATCCTCAGCACCACAGGCTCACTCTCAGCTAACTTTGCCTCTTCCTCACTAATCATCTTCACTTCCACCATACGCTTTAAAACCGTCTTCTGCCTTTCCTTCGCTATGTTAAAATGCTCAAACGGAGAATATCTCGCAGGCCATCTAGGAAGCCCAGCAAGCATCGCCGCTTCCGCAAGCGTAACATCCTTGATGCTCTTTCCAAAGTATTGCTCAGCCGCGGCTTCCACACCATAAATGTTCCTGCCCAGAACCGTGCCCAGATATATCTGGTTCAAATACAACCAGAGCACCTGGTCTTTTTTCAAGTAATGGTCAATGCGCCAGGCTAAAATCATTTCCTTGATCTTGCGCGAAAATAATTTTTCTGGACTCAAGAAAAATGTGCGCGCTAACTGCATTGTTATTGTGCTCGCGCCAGACCCGGTCGGGTCTCCAGTCTTGATGTTATGGTAGATAGCACCAGCTATACGGTAATAGTCCAAGCCTTTATGCTCATAAAACCGCGCGTCTTCAACCGCCAGAAACGCATTGATAACATACGGAGGAATATCCTCAAACGGAACAAGCTTCCGATATTCCTCAGCAAGCTCCCCGATCAAAGTGCCATCATCAGAATAAATCTCCGTGATAATCTTGGGCTTGTAGTTCTTCAATTCCTCAACCGAAGGCAAGTCCCGACTGAAATGCCAGTACACGCCGTAAGCTCCAACAATACCAAGCATCATCAGCGCTACTAAAAAAATCAACACAACCTTGATAAAAGCCTTCATCTTACAAAAATTATAGCTGTTCCCAGCACATTTTCAAACCTTTTAGACCACTAAACATTGCGAAAAGGCTCGCCACGGTTAATTTGACAATTAGTTCCGCTTAAAGTTTAATAAAATTCCAGCCAGTATAGAAATATGAATTAAGATAACCAGATGAGGGAGAGTTTATTAGCAAAATTTTAAGACATCTTGCGTTGGTTAGCTTAGGACTTCGTCTATTTTTTTGATCAAATCCGCGACAGAGCCTCCCTTTTTTTCAATATATCCCCGGAAATTTTTAGCAAACGCCTTACTGTATTTTGTGGCTTCTTGTATGGATGCGAGCACCTCGTCTCGCGGTCTTCCAGAAAAGATCAAAAATGGCACTGCTTTAAGCTCTTTGTATAGCTGGTCCAGGACAGATGCTATCTGGGTTCCGGTCATTTCCGGCATATCAAAGTCAAAAATAAACAGGTCAACCTGCCAGAGGGTATTCAGGTCTGAGAGGTGCTTGGTTTCCAGGTCTGCGGCGTCATTTGCGGTCTCAAGCAAGTAATCCGTGTCCTTTAAGCCGTCCATCACCATTTCTCTCGCCACAGGACTATCATCAACATAATAAACTTTTTATTATCCCTCATTCTCCACTCCTTGAATCATTTTTACTAAATTATCTCAACCCGAGATAGCTGTCAATTTTATAATATGCGAGTGCATTCATTCGCGATAGTATCAACGATAAATCCCCGGGTCCCTTTTGCCGATGTCCTGAAAAGCCTTTTTTCGGATGACGCACGAGTCGCATTCTCCGCAGGCTCTGCCTTTTTCATCCGGGTCATAACAGGACAATGTTAGCGAGAAATCCAGTCCAAGCTCCAGTCCGGTTTTGATGATCTCCACCTTGCTCATATTGATCAAAGGAGCCCATATCTTGATCAATCTCTTCTCTACTCCAGCCTTAGTCCCCAGATTCACAGCTTTTTGAAAAGCATCCATAAACTCGGGTCTGCAATCCGGATATCCTGAATAGTCAAGTGTATGCGCGCCGATCACAACCGCGTCCGCGGCAATGCTCTCTGCATAAGCAGACCCAATTGCAAGAAAGACCAGGTTCCTGGCAGGGACATAACTATTTGGAATTCCACTCTGCATCTCATCTTTGCTTCTTCCTTTTGGAATTCTGCCCTTGCCAAGCAGAGCAGAGGCTCCAAACTGCTTGAGGGGAAGAGGGAAAATTATATGATTAGCAAATCCCAGATGTTTTGCCAATTTTTTCGCTGAGGAAAGCTCAAACCGATGCGTCTGACCATAGTCAAAGCTCAAGCCATAAATCAGATAACCAGCTTTTTTAGCTATTGCAGAGGCAACAGCAGAGTCAATGCCTCCGCTTAAGAGCGATACTGCTTTTTTACCCTTCTTCATTGCTTTTCAGAAGGCTCTTTTTTCTTGCGAATCGGCTGTATGAATTTGCAGTCCGGATAGCCAGAGCAAGCCAGGAAAGGACCGTATCTTCCCCGGCGATAAACCATCTCTTTGCCACATAGAGGACAATGACGAGTGGGCTTTTGACCATTTGTCAATTCCACAACCTCTATCTCGCCTTTGTCATTGCGCCGAAAATTCTTTATGTTCTTGCAGTCCGGATACCCAGAGCAAGCCAGGAACTCGTTTTTACTGCTTCCTTTGATTACCATAGGTTTCCCGCATTTTTCGCAAACAAGGTCAGTTGGTTTTACTGGAGGAGCGTCTTGTTTCATTATGATCTCGCCTGTTTCCGAGACCGTAAAATTTGAAGTGAACCTGCATCTCGGATAGCCTGAGCAACCAAGGAATTCTCCGCGCTGGCTTTGCCTTATCACCAGTGGCTTTCCGCACCTAGGACATACAATCCCGGTTTCCCTTTTCAGCGCAGTCTTGCCTTTTTCCTCAGCTTTGTCAGAAGCGCCCGGAACAGGCTCAGTCTTTTTCCGCTCCTTGATCTTTATTTCCCCGGTCTCTGTGCGCTCAAAATCCGCAATAAACTTGCACGCAGGATAACCGCTACAGCCAAGAAATTCTCCGTATTTGCTTTTTAGAATCACCAGCGGTTTTTCACAAATGGGACAAACCAATCCGCTTTTTTTCTTAGACAAAAGCTCAATCTCCCCCTGGTCGTTCCGCTTGAAATTACTGCTGAAATCGCAGTCCGGGAACCCTGAACAGCCCACGAATTCGCCCTGCTTGCCGAACCTTAGCACAAGAGGCTTGCCACATTTTGGGCAGGAGAGCTTACCACTCTCTTTGCTTTTAACATTATCCATCACCGCAGGCGCCTGCTTGAGCGCCTGGGAGAACTTCTCATAAAATCTCTTAAGCAGTTCCACCCATTTGACCTTGCCTTCCTCAACCTCGTCCAGCTCTTCCTCCATCCGCGCCGTGAACTGGACATTAAGAATCTCTGGAAAGCTCAGCACCAGCACATCATTGACCCTGAATCCTAGCTCCGTGGGCTTGAAAACCCCTTTGTCCTTCTTCACATAATTCCGGTCCTGGATAGTGCTAACTATCTGGGCATAAGTGCTCGGTCTGCCAATACCTTTTTCCTCCAACTCCTTGATCAAACTCGCCTCATTATATCGCGGAGGCGGCTCTGTAAAATGCTGTTTTTTGACCAGCTTCATCAAGTCAGCTTTTTCTCCAACTTTTGCCTCAGGCAACTTCTTCGCCTCTTCCTTTTCTTCCGAGCCTTCCTCGTTCTCCTCCTCTTTCCAGAGCGCAAGAAATCCCGGAAATTTGAGCACGCTTCCGGTTGCTCGGAAGAGATAACTATCTGCTTTGAGCTCAATGGTTGTCTGGTCAAGAATTGCGGGCTTCATCTGGCTCGCGAGAAACCGCTCGTAAATCATTCTGTAAAGCTTTTGCTGGTCTGGACTAAGGTATTGCTGGATTTTTTCCGGCGAGTAATCAATTATTGTTGGGCGGATCGCCTCGTGAGCCTCCTGCGCGGTTTTCTTGCTCTTATAGATATTGGGAGTTTCTGGAAGATGCTCTGGTCCGAAAAGCTCAAGTATCTTCTTGCGAGCTGAGGCTATTGCCTGGTCGCTCACCCGGACCGAGTCTGTGCGCATATAAGTGATCAAGCCCACTCTTCCCTCAGGACCAAGCTCAACTCCTTCGTAAAGCTGTTGAGCAATGCTCATAGTTTTTTTCGCAGGGAAGCGGAAGCGTTTTGCCGCTTCCTGCTGAAGACGCGCTGTGATGAACGGCTCTGGCGGTTTCTTTTGCCTTTCCTTTTTTTCAACCTTGGACACTATCCAGTTCAAATTTCGGAGCGTATTTTCAATCTGCTCCGCCTGCGCTCGGTTTTGAATCTTTGGCTTATCGCCCTTAATCTGGACAAGTTTGGCGCTGAACTCTGGCGGAAGGTGTGTCTGGAAAATTCCCTCCATTGTCCAGTATTCCTCTGGCTTGAAATTCTCTATCTCGCGCTCTCGCTCGCAAATCAGTCTCACAGCTACCGATTGGACTCTTCCCGCGCTCAAGCCCTTCTTGATCTTGCTCCATAGCAGAGGACTTATCTGATAACCAACAAGCCTGTCCAGAATTCTACGCGCCTGCTGAGCCTCAAACCTGTCCCGGTTCAGCTTCCCAGCATTTTCTATTGCCTGCTTTACTCCCTGTTTGGTGATCTCGTTGATCAACACCCGCTTGATGTTAGGATTATCCTTCTGGATAAGGTTCGCAATATGCCAGGCAATCGCTTCCCCCTCGCGGTCCGGGTCAGGAGCCAGATAAATGGTGCCCGCCTTTTTCGCCGCTTCCTTGATCTCCCTCGCAACATTCCGCTTAGTCGGCAAAATCTGATAACTAGGCTCAAAATCCTTATCTATATCCACGCCCAGGCTTTTCTCAGGAAGGTCCACAATATGACCTATGCTTGCCTTGACAGTAAAGCCCTTTCCCAAGTATCTGCTAATGGTTTTTGCCTTAGCAGGACTTTCCACAATCAATAGATTCTTCCCTATTGCGCTATCCGTCTTTTCCGCCATTTGCCCCCCGGCAATTTTTCTATCAGCCCAGACAATTCCAGCTCTGTCAATATAGACTGCGCCTCATTTGCGGCCAAACCACTCTTCCGGATCAAATGGTCCATCTCAACACTGCCTTCCTCTGGCTCCGGAATCAATGAATATAATTCCTCTTCCTTTCCGCGCAAACCCGCGCTCAATTCCTCGCGCTTCTCAGCTGACTGAAACAAACTTCCCATCTCATCCACCTTAACCCCCATACTCGGGAAAAGGTCAAACACAATATCCTCAGCGCTCTCCACTAAAACCGCTCCCTGCTTGATCAAACGATTGGTCTCTTTTGCCCAGACCGAGCCAGCATTCCCCGGAACCGCATAAACATTCCTTCCCTGCTCAAGCGCGGCTCTCGCTGTGATCAATGACCCGCTTTGAGGATTGTTCGCCTGAACAACAACCACTCCCATAGAAAGTCCCGAGATGATACGGTTTCTACGGGGAAAGTTCTCCGCGCTCGGTCCTTCTCCAAGAGGAAATTCGCTGATTACAGCTCCATTCTCAGAGATACGCTCATAAAGATTTTTATGCTCTGGCGGATAGACCACATCAAGTCCCGAGCCTAAAACAGCAATGCTTCTCCCGCCAGCATCCAGCGCAGAGGCTTGCGCCAGAGAATCTATGCCTCTTGCCATTCCGCTTACAACCGTTATCCCGAACCGTGCAAGTCCAGACCCAAGACGCTTTGCCATAAACTCTCCGTATTCATTATGATTTCTTGAGCCAACAACCGCCACAGCGCGCTCATCATCCTTGTTGAATTCGCCTTTGACATAAAGAACTGGAGGAGGGTCAGGAATTTGAAGCAGATTAGCCGGATACTCTGGAAAGTCAAGAGCAATTATTCTCACTCCAGCTTTTTCGCATCTTTCAAGCTCAGCCTCAGCAAAATCCTGATGAGCCTTATTATTAAGCTCCTTTACAATCCCTCGGCGAATCCCCTCCACCTTGCCCAATTCCGCCTCGTCCGCCTCAAAAATCCCCTCTACGCTCCCGAATCTATCATACAGCCGCTTGATAGAAATCCTGCCAACTCCCTTTGCCTCATTCAGCCGGAGCCAGAGCAGAATTTTTTCGTTCACGACCATAATTATTTTATGAAAGGTTAATCAGGATTAACCGGGATGTCAATTGCAGGATGATTGGCTGAGCGGCTCAAGCAGATACTTTGCCCGAGCCGACTATTTGCGCTCAGGCGGAATTTAAAATTGTCTCGGGCGAGGAGAAGCCTTATGGAGAAGCCACCAAATGGGGCTGGGCAAGTTATTCCTGCGCGGAGGATTGCGCCGCGGATTGGCGCAAATGCGCGTATGCCTGCCCGGATGAGAAAATGAAAATGAACTTTACCTGCCTGGCGTTTGTGGTGGATCGGATGGGAGGGAGGCTTAGATGGAGCGAAGACCGGGGCGCTCCGGGACCAACCGTATTGACTCATTGCCCGGTTTATGGGTCTTGCTGGGGATATCCGGAGCTGGTCCGGGAATTGATTGAAGATGGAATCAAAGTGGTCCAGATAAAATGGGAGCGGGGAGGCTACATCAAGGCGCCGCTGACTTATCCCAATTTTCAGAAAGGACTGGGATGGTGGACGAGGCAGGATGAAAAGCCGAGTTCGTTTCAGGAGTTGTCCATCGGTCCCGGCGCAATGATCAAGTGGGTTCATAATCAACTGGCTCCGGCAGAAGCCAATTAAGAAGCGCCTTTCAATACTCTTAAATTGTTTTCAGAAATTCCTGGACTGAGTTGATTATCTCTCGCTCCAATCCGAGCCATAAATGGTCTGCTGATTTTTGCAGGAGGAGTTTTGAGAGGTTTTTATTTTCAGGGATAAGAGGCTTATATAGTTGTGGTCTGAAGAATTGGTCTTTACCGCCAGCAAGGATCAGGGTTGGAATTTTGAGTGGAAGTATTTTTTGTATTATCTCATCTTTTTCCAGACCGCGCTCTGGCAACATTGGGCTAACTAAAATCAGCGCAGATGGTTTAAGCCCGTTTGCCATTGCATATAAAATTGCCAATCCTCCAAACGAGTATCCGCACGCAACGATTTTTTCAGGATTCACATACTCAAGCGATTTTAAGAAGCGCTCTGCGGAGATGACATCCTGCGCCTCGCCAAAAATTTCTCCATATTGTCCCTGACTTTTTCCCACGCCCCGAAAGTTAAACCTCAGCGCCAGATAACCGGAATCAACCAGCGCGTCCCTCAGCGCATACACCACATTATTGTCCATTGTTCCACCAAAAAGCGGATGCGGATGCGCAATCAATCCTGATGGATATGGCGCTCTTCCAGAAGGCCAATCAATGCTTCCTTCAAGCCTCAATTCTCCGCTTTTAAATTCAACCCTGTCCATTCTCCGTGCTCCTTGGTCTTAAAATGACTGGTTTTCAGGCTTATGCTATTTATCCTTCTCCTCCTCTGCCAATCTCTCTGCAAACCTGAACAAGCCTGGAAAACCCAGGATCGGGATAAGCTCAGAGGGTGTGAGAAAAAGATTTGAGAAGGATGTTCTTAATTGTGGGTAATAAAATTTTACTGGCTCAAGTTTCAGATACTGATGAAACCCGAGCGGTTCTTTGCGCTTTTTTGGAGGTTCAGCTTTTGTCCAGGGGAAAAGCCCAAGCAATGTTTGCAACAGGTCTTCTTCATTCAATGGCTTTGCTTCTCCCTTGCGTCTGGCATAGCTTATGCAAATCAGGTTTAAGGCTCCGGTTAATGGTTTTGAGCAGAGCAGGAATTCTTTTGGGTCTTCTGTCCGAGCAGAAATCCATATCACTCGCTCAGCCATTGCCTCTGGCAGGGCATCAGATTTTATCTCATAAAAATGACTAAAGATAGTTGAGCGAGGAAAGCGTTCTGCAAGAGATTTTGCTTTTCTGCTCTCCCTGTCTTTTTCGTTAAGGAGTTCAAGAATTTTAGGCGGAGAGGCAAAGAATAAATCCGCTTGAATCCTTCTTCCAGAATGAAGCCTGAGTTCAGTAATTTTTCCAGCAGAAATTTCAATTGAGAGCGGTTCTTCCAAAATCAGGCTCTTGCTTGCGGTAAGGATTTCCATAAAACTAGCAAGGCTTTCTTTTGAGGATACGATTCCTTCTGCGCCTGACAGGATAAATCTCCAGATGATAGATGCGCTCAAGAAGGAACTGCTCTCGCTGAAATGCGGAGAAATAATGCGCAAGGGCGCGATGAGGATTTGAGATAGTTCAGAGGAAATTCCAGCGCTGGCAAACACGCTTTTTAGCTGAAGGTTCTGGTCTGGAAAAGTTTTTGCGCGAGAGAGCAGGTTGAGGAAAAATTCTGCGTTTTTCTTTGGGGCGATTAGGGGTAAATTCTGAATGGCTAGCTCAAGCTCCCTTCCAGTCTTTACCAAGCGGTTCAAAAGGTTAGAAAACTTTTCCGCATCCTGACCCAGGTCTCTGTTAAATGAAAAATCTCTCCTGTACCTGTCCCAGAAAAAATCCAGACGATATTTTTGAGAGATGATTTGAAAATCTGGCACATAAGGGTCTTTTTCTTTTGCAAGGGGCAATCCAAGCCTTCCTGCTAAAAGCTGACTGCGAAACGGGTCCAGAGGTATAAGTTCTGATGCGTTTTCCAGAGAATCCCTGTTAGCTGACACGCGCACCTTTTTCCCTAAAAGATTAAGATACACGGCGAACACCAGGTCGTAAAAATTCTCCGCAAAAATCAGATATAGTTTTTCTTCAGCCAAATTCAACTCCTGACCTGTTTGTGAAGTAGAATCTCTTCTGCATATACTTTATGAAATATGCGCCAGAGCTTTTTTGCCAATGTCTCTCCGATAATGCATCTTCTCAAAATGAATCTTTCCAACCGCCTCATAGACCGCATCAATAGCTGACGGGATATTCTCACGCCGAGCAGTTACCCCTAAGACTCTTCCTCCAGAAGTCACGAGTTTTCCATCCTTTTTTGCAGTGCCTGAATGGAACACATAAGTTCTGTCCAGCTGATTTGCTTCTTTTATACCTGTGATCTCAAACCCTTTTTGATAAGAGCCTGGATAGCCTCCGCTTGCAAGCACAACGCAGACAGCAGGCTCTGGATGCCATTCCAGGTTCATCCCTTTGAGACTGCCTTTTGCAGATGCGACTAGGAATGGAAGAAGGTCACTTTTTAGCCGGAAAAGAAGTGGCTGTGTCTCAGGGTCTCCAAACCTGCAGTTAAATTCCAGCACTTTTGGTCCGGATTTAGTTATCATCAAGCCTGCGTAAAGCGCTCCGCGATATTCCCTTCCCTCTGCTTTCATTCCTCTGATGGTTGGCAACATTATGGTGTCCATAATCTTAGTGAACATCTGCTCATCAACCACTGGCGCTGGGGAATACGCTCCCATCCCGCCTGTGTTCGGTCCCTCATCATTATCAAAAACTCGCTTATGGTCCTGGCTCGTAGCCATTGCTAAAAAATTTTCCCCATCAGAAATCCCAATAAAACTCGCTTCCTCACCAACCAGGCATTCCTCAATCACCACTTTTGTGCCTGCGTGTCCAAAAATTTTCTTCACCAGAATCTCGTCAACCGCGTTCTCAGCATCCTCAATAGAGCCTGCCACAATTACACCCTTGCCAGCGGCAAGCCCATCTGCCTTGACAACTATGGGCGCGCCTTTTTCCCTGATGAACCTCTTTGCCTTTACCGCATCATCAAAAACCTCAAACCACGCGGTTGGAATTTTATATTTCCATAAAAAATTCTTGCACCAGGCTTTGCTCCCCTCAAGCTCCGCGGCTTTCTGACCAGGTCCAAAAACCAAAATCCTCTCCTGCATAAGCCTCTCCTTAAGCCCCATCACAAGAGGCGCCTCAGGACCAACCACAACCAGGTCAATTTTTAACTCCTTTGCGGATTTTGCAATCCCCTCAATATCCTCTGCTGAGACAGGAATCAATTCCGCTTGCTCCGCGATTCCAGCGTTCCCAGGCGCGCAATATAGTCTGGTCAGCTCAGGACTCTGCGCCAGTTTCCAGCACAGGGCGTGCTCCCTTCCGCCTCCGCCAATGACTAAAACCTTCATTTTTTTCCTCCCTCAAGTTCCTCTATTTTAGAGCCTTGCGCAATTCGGTCAAGCCAAGAGGGGGCAAGGTTATGCTCTTGTTTGACCCACTGCTGGTCTGATGCTAAATTACCTTCTTGGAGTTTGATGGTCAGGATGAATGATTATCAAAAAGCCGCGGAGATGATTGCGGGAAGTAGGCGCATTGTTGCTTTTAGCGGCGCCGGAATCAGCGCTGAAAGCGGCATTCCAACTTTCCGAGACCCCGGGGGCTTGTGGGACCAATTTGACCCGGAAGAATTCGGGACCAGCGGAGGCATTTTAAGCGCACTGATGCGCAAGCCAGACCTGATCCGGAGTTTTCTGCTCCAGAGCGTTGAGATATTTGAAAAGGCAAAGCCCAATCCAGCACATCTTGGACTCAAGTCGCTTGAAGATATGCAACTTCTAAAAGCTGTGATCACTCAGAACATAGATAATCTTCATCAAGAGGCTGGCTCAAGCTGTGTGATAGAGGTTCACGGAAATTTATTCCGGACAAGGTGTCTGAACTGCGGTGCAAAGCAGGCTCTTAATAAGCAGGAATTGTTGAACCGGGTAAAAAAATTCTTTGAAGACCATTCCTCTGGATTTGAACTGATGCACCTCGCTGGAATTCTTCCGCGTTGCGCAATTTGTAAGGGAATAACCAGACCTGATGTAGTGATGTTCGGAGAGCCGGTTCAGCAATTGCCAGAGGCTTTTCAAACCGCGGAGAGTTGCGACCTGATGCTGGTTCTTGGCACTTCCGGTGTGGTTTATCCCGCGGCATCTATTCCTTATCAGGCTTATGAGAACCGCGCAAGGATCATTGAGATCAATCCCACTGACAATTACTATCATTCAATCAGCGAGGTGTATATCTCATCTCCATCAGGACAGGCTATGCCGAAGTTGATTGACCTGCTCAAAGATTTGCTCTGAGCTGAATTAAAAATTTTTCTTACCGCAAAGAGCGCAAAGAGACATGCAGTGTCCCACGCAAAGAATTGCTTGGCTTTAATGTGCGAGCGACTTTAGTCGCGATTCCTTTTCTAAATTATTGGATATTAATCTGGCTCTCTATCCCATCCGTATCTCTCACACTGGCCCCCATGTTTGGCGCAATAATCTATGCATTTATTTTCACAATCATGCGCTCTTTCAAGACAGTTTCTAATCACTCCATTGCTTGGACATTTGTTCCATAAGCTGGAGGGCCAATTGTTTGCTGGTCATTTCCAGGCTGGGAGCCTCTTTAGGCTTGTTCTTGATTTCATATCCATGCGCGGTCGCCACTACCTCTTTTTCCTCCTTTTCCTTTCCAACCCCGGTGGACAGCGCCTGGGCAATCACCTCACCGGTCTTGAGGTTCTTGGCGGTGGCCTTGAAAATATAGCCGGTGGGCGAGGAAGAATCACTGGTGATCAGCAATTCAATATATACATCCGCATATTTATTGAGCGCTTTCATTTCAATGACATTCCGGTCCAGGTTTTGCGGCATCTTCCCTTTCTCTTCATCAACGCCGATTTGCCTAATGATGGTTGCCCGGTCAATAACCTTGGCCTTGGCGTCAATAAAGGGCTGCATAAAGCCGGTTTCGTATTTCCATTTCACGACTTCGCCCGGAGAGGCTCTTTCTCCTGAAGGCTCGGAATAAAGTGTGCCCACCTGCGTGGTCACTTCCACATTTGCTCCTCCCTCGGCTTCGTGTTTGTAAGGCCCGGTCTGGGTGTCGCAAGCCTGGCCTTCCTTGCCCTCGGCATTGATGCAACTCTCGCCATGCTTGGGACCGAATCCCTCTTCGTGGGAGGAAGCCTCCACGGTTCCGGAAACCCCGGCAAACTCCTTCTGAGAGACCTTCCATTCGCTCACCTCATCGCTCAACTCGCGATTGAGCAGGATTGCTATCCTGGGGCTTTTCTGGGAAGCGTAGGCCGACTTGAATTTTTCAATGACCTTGTTTTGGTCTAGGTTTTCCGACACCGAGGTTCCGGCCGATGTTTTAGCCAGAGGAGAGGTGTCAATTTCTTTTTCTTGGTAAGGCTGGACCTGCGCCGGGGGCGGCACCGAGCCGGCCGGGGTAATTTTTTCTTTTTTGGGGCATCCCAAGGCTGAAAAAATTATTGCTAGGATAAAAATCTGAGCCGACCATTTGGATATGATTCTGGTCATGGTTCCTCCTTTTTATTTTCCTTCCCGGATTTCAATATAGTAGTAGCTGACATCAATCCTGGTTGAGAACATACTGTAAGTGGCGATGCTGTTGGCCGGCAGATAGATTCTCTTCCAGGAGGTGGGTCCTTCAATGGGAGCCTTGTTAGCGTCAAAGAACTGGACCCGGGCTTCCACCTGGAGGGGATAGTCTGTGCGGTTTCTTAGTTGCGCCCAGACTTCCAGGGTATTAGTGGGGGTTCTCCGGGAGTTGGTTTGTTCCACGGCAATCTTCTTGGCGATGGAATCATCAAGAATGCCTACACTGTTCCACCGGACAGAGGTTGCCGGATCCTTAATATGAATGGGCGGGGCAGTGCCTTCCACTGGATAGACCTTGCTTTTGTTTTTCTCACAATTGGCATAAATAACCAAGGTGATTATTGCCAATATGCTCAAAACTATCCCTTTTTTCATTTTTTTACCTCCTTATTGGGTCGCATATTTGAGATTGATTGGACTCCGGATATAATAAATTTTTTCGCTGGTTTCAGGGGCTTCAATTGACAAAGATTTTTCCAGGTCCAGCATTTCCTGTCCGCTCTGGTTCATAAATTTGACTTTGACTTGATGCGCACCGGGGGTCAATTTCGCGCCGACAATATGGATAGTCTCCGGCAGATTATCCCAGTAACGGGTATCCGCCTTGGGTATGGCCTTGGCGGAAACGATGGTAGCAATGCCTCCGGCAACCGCGAGCCCAGCACCAAGCCCCTGCATGGTACTGGCCTGGGAACCGCTCATAAAAGAGCTGGTGAGCATGGCGTTGTTCGCCGCTTCGCTCAAGGCCGCGCCGGTTTGCGCGCTTTCCTGTTTGAACTCTGCCTTGCCTTGCAGTATTTTATCAAACTGCCGACCTCCCCGGGTCTGTGCCTGCCAGGCCACATCCTCCATCGGATAAGCGGACAGATTAGTATTCTCGTCAATCACGATCACGGTCCGGACCGCCTTTTCCCCTTTCCCCCGGAAAATCTTCAACTCGGCGTGGCCGATCCCGTCGGCGAGTTTACGCGGCGAGGGCCCGGTCTCAATGATAAAAAGCGCATTGATGGACGGATCGGGAATTTGAAAATCCGGCCGATACTTTTTAAGCTCCTGAAAAGATTCCTCGGCTTTGGATCTGTCTTTCATCCGGAGCCAGCACCAGCCTTCCAGAAAATACAGAACCGCGAAATCACAGCGATATACTTGCTCCTCGGCAAAGGCATCCTGAAGCATGCCACCCCGGAAGCAAACCCCGGCATTCTCGTAATCACCAGCCAGCATATACAATACTCCCCGATAATAATAAGCCATCGCTCGTTCGTAGGGCTCGCCTTTGAAATCCTTGGACCCCTCTTCATACCACATTTTGCGCGCCTTTGCCGCGGTTTCATTGTTGGCGTAAACCGTTTCAATCCCGCTCAGGGCGATGTCAAAGAACCGGCCGGCCTCTTCTAGGTAATTCAATTGCATGGCATCCAATCCCAGTCTCATCGCATTCAGGACCCGGTTGGAGGTGCCTTCATTGATATAAACCTGGTAACCGGAGCGCAAAGCCGGAGGCATTTCTTCTATGATCGCGGTTTGGACCTCTCCGGTTTTTTGTCCGGTTTTCTCCGCGCCGCCAGCCGAACTGAGCGCGCCCAAAGCCAGCCAGGAAACCAAAACAATCAGGCCCGATTGCTTCATCGCGATCCCTGTCCCCTTGCAGATAACAATCAGCGGTAAATGACATCATCCTGGGCGGCCTTGGCGAATTCATAACTGCCGCTCCAGACGATTTCACTGGTCTCCAGGTCCACCATTTCAAAGGTGATATAGGTATAGCGCTCCGCCATGCCGGTTTTGGTGTCCAGCTTGTCCTGGCTGGCGATGCGGCCGCCCAGCCGGAAATCCGCGCCCAGGGGAGCCCCGGCCTGGCCCTTGGTTCCCGGCGTGACCGCCCCTTCTCTTTTCAAATTCCGTTCCTGGTCCACCATTTCCGCATACTGCCTTCCCACAAAGATCATCCGGCCTTGAGCCGCACGGTTCAGCTCCACCCGCAACCGGTCCGTAATGATATTTTTGTTGATCCGGTTGGTGCCCTCATTAATAAAATATTCCGCGTCTATGATCACCCGGGCCGGGGTGGCGCGCCCGGCCAGCCTGGGGGAGGAAAGCATATCCCGCATTATCTGGTCGGTCATACTGATAATATCCTGGGACTCGATTCCGACCCCTTGCACTTTGCCGGTCGTGCCGGGATCTATATAGGTGGACGGAGTTCCCGGCTTGTTTTCAACATCAATTTTTTTCTGACAGGCTTCCAAAACCAGAAACAGGCTGAAAATAAAAATGCTAGATTTAAGCTTCATTAGAGTTCCTCCTGATCACCGGCCTCGGGCGGCATTATAAAGGTAGTCTTGATAATTCTTTTCCAGCTCTGGATAGATACCCATGACGATCTTCAAAACCTCCGGATAATTCTCGTCCTTACCATGATTTACATACATCCACACCGCCAGGTCTTCCGGCCTGTTAAAAGAAAGATCGCTCTTGCTTTTAATAAAATCCCAGCCTCCGGCCGCCTGAATGGCTATGGTCCGGCCTAACGCCTCGCCAGCTTTTTGCCCTATATAGCCGCCAACAAATGGAATATTGCCCAATACCTGTTCCGCGGCCTTTTCCCCTACATACGATCCAACCGCCCCTCCTATATCCTTCGCGGCTCCTGCGTACATAGCCTTGTCCACCCATTCCGCCAGAACCCCGTCCGAGGTATAGGGGCACATATATTTGCCGCTGTTGTCCGGAATCGGCTCCGGCGCCTTCAGAGTGCTCAAATCCGGCGGTTTAAGACTCCCACAGGCAGCAAACACCAGCATAAACGCGCCTAAAACTACTGCCCTTAAATAGTTTTTTTTCATCATTTTCTCCTCCTTTTTTAATTGGTTTTTTTGGTAAATGAATTGAATAAGTGGCGGATATGGTTTAAGACAAAGGCCAGAGTCCTTTGACCTGAAAAATGTTCGCCTTTTTTGCGGCAAAGATCTAATATGGAGAGAGAGTCTAAAATTATTCCTCTGCTCATTTTACTTATTCCAGCAATTAGCATATTTTTAGAAATTTGTCAAGAAAAAAATAAGGAAAAATTCTAAAAAAGTTAAATTATCTTAAAAATCAAATAGTTATGTGGATATAATTATACATAATTATATATATTTATATATCAGGGATTCGGGATTAGGGATTTGGATTCGTTAATTCATTAGCTCCGAACTGTGGAACCTAAACTCTCTGCGTTCTCTGCGCCTCTTGCGGTGAATATTATCCTATTTTTTAATGATCTGGGAGAAAATCTGGAGGGTATTTTCAATCATGGTTTTTTCCTGAAACTTTTCCAGAAAAACTTGATGTCCGCGCTCGCCCATTTCTCTTGCGCGCTCCGGGTGGTTCAGAAGATTGATGATCGCCTTAGCCATTCCTGCTGAGTCCCTTGGCATCAGCAAGTATCCGGTCTCACCAGGAATAACCAGCTCTGGCAGGCATCCCACTCGCGTGGCAACAACCGGCTTCTTTAACGCCATCCATTCCAGACACGCGCGAGAGCTTGCCTCACTGCCAACAGAACTCAAAACGCCTATCTCGCAGATGTTCAGCAGATTTGCCCGGTCATCCCTGGGACCAAAAACCAGAAACTTATCCTTTACTGGACTTTTCTCCAGCCTGACAAGAAAATCGCTTTCCTTTTCTATCTTGCGGTAAGAGACCAGAAACATTGCTTCAGGAATTTCTTTGCTGATAGTTTCCGCAGATTTGAGAAAATACTCGTGTCCTTTTACCACTGCGAGTCTTGCGGAAAGACCAATCAGCCTTGCGTGTTCCGGGATATTTAGTTCAGAGCGCATTTCTTGCGAGGATTTTGAGGGCTTGAATTCCTCTGGATTAAGCCCGAAATAAATCACTTTGACTTTTCCCGGGTCAAGGCTGAGACGCGCGATCAAATCCTCTGCAAGGAGTTGATTTGAAGCAATTACTGCATCCATTGAATTATAGAGCCAGCGGTTGAGCGGGTCTGTTCTCGCTGGTCTCATATCCTGCCTGGTGCGGATCAAAGCAGGTCTTGGCTTCAATGATTTTGCCAGGGACGCAAGAATGACAAAACCCTCAGAGCGATGAATATCAATAATGTCAAATTGCTCCTCCTGCATCCATCTCTGAACCCGGGGGATTGTCAATGCTATCTTGAACGGATTAAGGCTGAGCAAATCAAACCTGTCCTCAATCCTCAAACCAGCTTTTTTAGCCTCCGCAAGCATCGGATTCCCGGCTGAGCCCATAATCACAGCCTCTACACCTTGCTCCTTTAGGCTCCTGCATAAAACCAGGATATATTCGCTCTCCGCGTTCAGCCACCGGATAGGAGCATAGATCAATAGCTTCAATTTCGGATTCAAGTGTGCACCTCTGCCTTTCTGATTAAATGAAGATATTCTGTGAAATTCTTTTTAAAATCCTTGAATTTTTTTGAGCGGCGTAAATACTCTTCCAGAATAACGAGCGAGTCCGGCTCAGAGAGCGGTAATGAGGAAAAAATTTCAAACAGATTTTTACCAGCGAATTCTGCCTCTATCTGACCAACAGCGCGCAACCTCTCCAGATGCGTGAAATAAAAATTGGTTTCTCCATCTGGAAGTTCCTCCACCCAGATTTCATCGCCCTGAGGTTCTTCATAAACCAATCCTCGCTCGTGGAGACGCAAAATTAGATGTGCGAGCCTTAGCAAAAATCCTCTGTCCCAGCTTTTACCTGAAAGCTCCTCTGCCAGCAGTCTAGCCAGATACTCATTCAAAGCCATACTGGCAGAACTCAAGGGCTGATAAATTATAAAATCACCCCGGGGGGATTCAATGCCCACCAGAGGCTTCTGATGAGGGAGATTCTCAAGCCCCAGTCTTACGGAGAAATAAAAAGCCCGGCTCACCTGTTGCCTCCTCCTGCTCTTTTCCGGAATCGCTATCAAATCTGACTCCAGCATCTCTCTTTCACCGATTCTCCGAATCCTGACCTTTTGTCGCAAACGGCTCAGCAGAGCTATTTTTGGAATCAGCTCAAGGACCTGGTTCTGGTCAATAGAGTAATTAAGAAAAACCCGAGCGCCCTGGAACTCAAAGCGGAAAAAGGAAGAATTCCTGAGTATAAAACCCCTGTCTAGCTTTTGAATCCTCTCATTAAGAAGCGCCTCTGCAGTGCTGAAAATTTCCTGTAAAATTGAAAGCATCTGCTTTTTTTGCAGACCTTGTGCTTGCAGAAAATCTCGCAAGAAACGGAGCAGATAATTCCCTGGCAGATACATCCTCATCTCCAGATAAAGCCAGGCGAGAAAATTAACTAATGAATGATGCTCCCTTTGGGTCAATTTAACTTTTTCAGGAAAACGGAACACGATTCTCAAGTCCTGGTCCAGCCTGCAGAATAAATCATCAAGACTAGAATCCCTCTCCGGGAGAAGACCGCTCTTGAAAATATCAAGCATACAAGAGACCAGTTTGCCAATTAACTCTTTCTTGTCCTCAAACGAGTTCCTGGATTTTCCCGGCTCAAAGTTTTCCCGCAAAAAGACGCTGAGCGGTATAAAATGCGTAAGTGGCTCAAACACCAAAACCTCCCTCCGAAGCCTTAACCCCTTGCGCATTTTCCCATAAACATAGGGCTTAGCAATTGCGGGATTTTCCGGGCATAGTTGTGAGGAAATCTGCCAGGTTTTTTGCAAATCAGTTTTTCTCCATAAATAACTCAAGGGGTATAGCTCGCTATAATCACGGAAACGAGTCCAGACCAGAGGAGGCAATCTCGGAGAATACAGCTTGGTCTCATACCATAATTCCTCGGCAGAATGGCTGATCATACGGGAGCGAAAATCATTGCGCGGGTCTATAAACTGCGCAAAAATCTCCGGCTCATAGGAACTGAAGGGCATACTCAACTCCCATGTCCAGTGGTCTTTCTTGAGGCTCTTTGTCTCCATCTCCTCATCCTGAATTTCTCGGACGCCTTTCTCTCAAAAGCTCTTTTGCAGATGAAAAAATCTCTTCCGCTTTAATCTCCATCATACACTTAAAATGTCCCTCCGGACATTTTCTTGGTCCGTGATGATGACAGGGTCTGCACGCGAGTTGCTTCTGAACTATCCGATGCGGATTTTTATATGGACCAAACCCGAATTCCGGCACTGTTGGTCCGAAAATGACCACACTTGGAATTGAAAAAGCAGAGCCAATATGCACAGGCGCACTGTCATTGCTGACCAGAAGGTCAAGTTTAGAAATAATGCCCATAAGTTCAGGCAAGGTGGTCTTGGCGCAAAGGTTCAAAAGCGGAACCCCTGCAAGTTTCTCAATCTTCTCGCAGACCCCCTGATCCTGAGCATCGCCCAGAAGCAAAATTTTTGCTCCAAGCTCCTTAATCAGCATTTGCGCAAGCTGGGCGTATTTCTCAGCTGGCAGGCGCTTGGTCTCCCAGGCAGACCCAGGCGCAAAACCAATCAAAGGGTTGTCAAAAGGCTTGATCCCGAATTTGCTCAGGTCAAAATTTTCAGGAACTGGCAATTTGACCTTAGCATCAAATCCATCTGGCAGGTCGCTAACAGGGTCCAGCAATTTCAGGTTTCGCTCAACCTCGTGAAGCTCTCTTTGTCTCGGAATTCGGAAATGATAAATCCATCTCAGAGACGATTCCTTAAACCCAACCAGAACCGGTATCCCGCTAAAAGCCAGAATTAGAGCTGTGCGAAACGAGCGATGAGGGCTCAATGCCAGGTCAAATTTTCTATTTCGGATTTGTTTTACCTTGCGAAAAAATCCGCAAATGCCTTTTTCGGTTTTGCGCTTATCATAGCTAATTATCTCGTCAAGCTCTTTCAAGCCTGAAAGCGCTTCTTTCCCTGCAGGCGTGGTAAGCAGGGCAAGATAAGAACCGGGATATATAGCCTTCAGCGCACTGATCAGGGGAGTTGTCAGGATGATGTCCCCTACAAACGCAGTTTGAACAATCAGGATTCTGATTCTTTCCTCTCTCAGAGCCAGCACCGCTTTGGTCTATTTTTCACCGGAAATAGGCTCAGCCTGCTCTATAATCATATTGGGAATAAAAACATTGTTCGGGTATTTCTCTATCCTGTACCTGAGACGACATTTCTCGCAGTCAAGCGCCTCATTATCGCCCACCATCTTCAGCGGTCCTTTGCATTTAGGACAGACCAGCTTTTCCAGTAGCTTTGGATTTACTCCCATATTTCCACCCCCTGATCTCTTTTAACATTAACAGATTTTACCGCTTTTTACAAGCAAGCCACTTTCTGAGCATGTAGTTTACATCTGACACAAAAAATTTTACACCACCCCTGGCAACAAGCATAAAAAACCAAATTCTAGCTCCCTAAAAAATATGATATAATTTTTCAAGTGAACCAAGACCAAGAATTGAAGTTCCTTTGTGATGAACAACTGGGGAAATTAGCGCGCTGGCTAAAGGTCATCGGGCTAGATGTGTTCTATAAAAATCGCGTTCCAGACAGGGATTTAATAGCGCTTGCTGAAAGGGAATCGCGAGTCGTTCTCACGCGCGATACACGGCTGATAAAAACCCTTGAAGAAAAAGGCTTGCCATATCTGTTTTTGATGGAAAACTATCCTGCGCTTCAGCTTAAAGAAGTGATTGAACATTTTAAGGATAAAATACGCATACGGATTTTTACCAGATGTATAGATTGCAATGTTTTACTTACAGAAGTCAGCCCGGAACAGGTCAGAGACCTGGTTCCTCCCTTTGTGTTCAAAACTCATTCCCGGTTTCGGCAATGCCCGAATTGTAAAAAGGTTTTCTGGCGTGGAACTCATCGTCCCCAGGTGGACATTCAGTTGCGCTCTGTGCTGGGAGAGTTGTATGATAATCTAAAGGAAAATGTCTGGAGCGATGATGAGAAATAAAAAATAATAAAGACTGAAGGATAATAAGCCAATGGAGTCAGATAAAAAACAAAACGAGTTTGCGATACTTCAGGAGGTTGCCAAGACCCTGACCTCTACACTGGACTTAAAAGAGGTGCTGAACAAAATTATGGAGCTTATTGCTGAGATTTTTCCAAACTCTGATTATGCGGGCTCACTTCTGATGCTGGACGAGGAAAAGGAGGAGCTTTATTTTGCGGTTGCGGTTGGAGAGGCGAGCCAGAAGCTGAAGGATGTGCGTCTCAAGCTGGGCGAGGGCATAGCAGGCTGGGTTGCGAAGAATGGTCAGGCATTGATTACAGAGGATGCGTATCAGGACCCGCGGTTTGCTCGCTGGGTGGATGAGTTAACCGGGTTTAAGACTCGTGCAGTTGCGTGTATGCCTCTCATCAGCAAGGGTAAAGTCCTGGGGGTGATTGAGCTTGTTGGAAGAGAGCCGAGGAGGATAAAGGAGCAGGAGCTACAACTGCTGGGAGCATTGACAGATTTTGCCGCAATCGCCATAGAGAACGCAAGGTTTGTGGAAAAAATTAAGCAGTTGACTGTGATTGATGATGTTACAGGACTTTATAACTCCAGATATTTATATACATTGCTGGAAACAGAAATCTCTCGCAGTTTAAGATACCATACGCCGTTTTCATTGATCTTTCTTGACCTTGACCATTTCAAGTCAGTAAATGACACTCACGGTCATCTGATAGGCTCACGGCTATTAAAAGAGGTGGGACAACTCTTCCGCTTTTGCCTGAGAACGATTGACTGGGCAATAAGATATGGTGGAGATGAATTCATCATCATCCTTCCAAGAACCGGAAAAAAAGAGGCGCTCCTTGTATGCCAGAGGCTCCGCCGTGCCCTTAATGACGCGGTCTTCTTTGAAAAAGAGAGCCTTAAAGTCCAGGTCACTGCATCCTATGGAATTTCAACCTTCCCGGATGACGCGCAGGACAAGGAAGGAATCATAAAGCTGGCTGACCAGGCTATGTATCTGGTGAAAAAAACCGGCAGAAACGCAATCGCGGTTGCAAACGATGGTATGGCTCAGATAGTAAGCACGATTTCCTGAAAATGATAAGCCAGACGCCTGAATTCTCATAAAATTGACAAGCTAGAATTACAAAGCTAACTTAATTCAATGCACGAGATGGGGATTGCAATGGATGTTCTGAAAATTGTGAAAGAGCATCTGCCTGCGGAACAGCCGGTGCGTGTGAAGAAAATTTCTTTAAAGGTCGGCAAGCTGACTGCAGTGGTTCCGGACAGCTTAAAGTTCTGTATGGAGGTCATTACTAAGGATACTGAAGCAGAGGGAGCAGAGATTTTGATTGAAGAGGTTCCTTTAATGGTTCAGTGTCAAGCCTGTGGAGAAAAAACAGAACTGGCTGAACCTGTGTTTATATGCCCTAAATGCAATAGCCCCAACCTGGCAGTGATTTCCGGCAGGGAGCTTTTTGTTGAGTCAATAGAGGTGGAGGAAGGGGAATCCTGAGTTTTGCCTGCTCAGGAACGCGCGCAAAACACTGCGGAGCTAAAGCGCAGGTTAGAAAAAAACATTTTCAGGAGGGAAATAATGGAGATCAAGGTAGTAAAAAAGGTTTTAGGAGTTAACCAGGCGATTGCAGAGGATATCAGGAGGTTATTGAAGGAAAAGAAAATTTTTATGTTCAATATGATGAGTTCGCCAGGCGCGGGGAAAACATTGATCCTGGAAAAAACTATTTCAGCTCTAAAGGATGAGTTCAAGATCGGGATCATTGTCGGAGACATCTGCACCACTAAGGACTCGGAGAGGTTGAGCAAAACCGGAGTGCCGTGCGTTCAGATCAACACGGAGCCGTTTGGAGGAGATTGTCATCTTGGAGCTAACCTTATTCAGGCCGCTCTTCAAGACCTGAACCTGGATAAGCTGGACATAGTGATTGTGGAGAATGTCGGAAACCTGGTCTGCCCTGCGGAGTTTGAGATCGGAGAGGATAAAAAGGTTGTGGTCTTAAGCCTGCCAGAAGGCGAAGATAAGCCTTTAAAATATCCCTTGATGTTCAGAGTGTCTAACGCCTCAATCATAAATAAAATTGACCTGGAGCCTGCGCTGGATGTGAGCCGGAAAAAATTTGCGGAAAATATCAAAAAAATTAACCCGCAAATTGCCCTGTTTGAAATTAGCGCCAAAACCGGAGAAGGATTTAATAAATGGCTGGACTGGGTGAGAAAATCCGCAAAAGCTAAAATATCATAGAAATTCATAGAGAGAAAAACCCGCACTTAACCACTATCCTTCATACCCAGCTTCCTGTTGCATTTTTGCAACAGATTAGCTTGAAAGTTGCTTAAATGCAACTAAAATAGCGATTTTTGAGGCTAAAATTTTAGAAAACTAAAGTTAAATTTATAGATATAACTATTTGATTTATTGATATTTTTTCTAAAAATTAGTCTTGAGATAATTTTTTGGCATAAATCTTGAACCATTTAATCTACGATGCATTTTCAGAGGACTATCAAAGAGGACATAGAGCTTGAAGGCAGGGGCCTTCATACTGGGGCTGATGTAAAGGTTCGCATAATTCCAGCGGAGCCTGATTCAGGGGTTGTGTTTGTTCGTGCGGACAATGGCAGGGAAAAGATCAAGCTTAGCCCGGAGCGCGTTGTAAGCACTCAGAATAATTCTGCTCTCGGGGTAAATGGCAATAAAATTCTCACGGTTGAGCATCTGTTATCTGCGTTTTATGGATTAGGGATTGATAATGCGCTTGTTGAGGTTTATGGGCCCGAGGTTCCGATTTTGGACGGAAGCGCCAAGCCGTTTGTGCGAGAGATTTTGAACGCAGGAATTGAAAAGCTGGATGCGCCTAGGAAATTTATTCTAGTGAAAAAGCCGGTTCGTGCTGAGGAAGGGGACAGGTATGCGGAGCTTGACCCGAGTCCAGAGTTCCGGGTGGATTTTGTGATCTCTTATGAGCATCCCCTGCTAAGCTATCAGCATAAGGAATTTAGATTTGACCATCAGTATTTTGAAAGGGAGATCAGCCCGGCGCGGACTTTTGGATTTTTAAGAGAGGTTGAGAATCTTCGCAAGATGGGTCTTGCAAAAGGCGGTGGTCTGGAGAATGTGGTGGTGATTGGAGATGACCGGGTGATGAACCCAGAGGGTTTAAGATTTGAGGATGAGCCGGTTCGGCATAAAATTCTGGACTCGCTCGGGGATTTGATGATTCTGGGAACGCATATTATAGGCGCTTATCATGGTTATAAGGCTGGTCATAAGCTCAATCATCAGGTTCTTCTCAAACTGCTCTCTGACCCGGAAAACTACGAGTTAGTCCAAGCCACTGACCCGCATCTGGTTGATAAAAACGGATTCCAGATTCCAAAATGGTATAATCCAGATAAACCAGATTCAGCCTGAGCGCAATCCCTTTTCTTTTCAAGCGCACACCTCTATTGAGTCTTTCTCTGATCTCATTTATAGTTAGCTCATAACAATTTCAATCAGGAGGCATAAAAAAATGGAGGTTTTCAAATATCATATTTTTATCTGCACTCAAACCAAGCCAGAAGGCGTTGAATCCTGCGTGTCAAAATCCGCTGAGCAGACCCTTGCGGTTATGAGAGAAGAAATTTCTAAAGCTGGTTTAGACTCCGATGTTCAGATAACCACCTGCGGATGTCTGGGCTTATGCGGAAAAGGTCCCAATATGATTATTTATCCAGATGGGGTCTGGTATTCAGAGGTCTCCCCGGATAAGGTCCAGGAAATTGTGCAAAGCCATTTGAAAAACGGTGTTCCTGTAAGCAGATGGGCTCGCGCAGACCAGCAACAGATGAAGCAGGAGATTATTGACCATTTTAATAAGGTTAAGGCTTTGAAGGAGCTTTTGGACAGGGGAGGGATGGTGCCGGATGAGCTTAATGCTCTTATGCGAGGTTTTATGGAAAGCAGGATTATACTCACAGGACTGGAGCTGGATATTTTCAGCGCTATTGGGACAGGCGCAAGCGCGAAACAGGTTTCAAGAAAAATACATGCGCCTGTTCGCTCAACAGAGGCTTTACTCAATGCGCTTTGCGCAATCAGGGTTCTGCGCAAACAGGATGAGATTTTTTATAATACAACTCTTAGCTCAAGGTATCTTGTTGCTGGCTCTCCGGATGATTCCCGCTCCGCGCTAATGCATATTGCGCATCTATGGCATCGCTGGAGCACGCTTACAGATGCGGTGAAAAAAGGAACCTCAGTAGCAAAGGATGCATTGAAAAAGAGAAGCCCTGAGGCAACCCGTGCTTTTATCTCAGCAATGCATAAGAACGCCTCGTTTGCTTCAAGTATGGTTGTTGCGCAAATTGACCTCACAGGGGTTAATTCTCTTCTGGACCTAGGCGGAGGCTCTGGCGCATACGCTATTGCTTTTGCCAGAAAAGCGCCTCATATTAAAATTACTGTGTTTGACCTTCCAGAAGTTATCCCGTTAACAAAAAAATATATTGCTCAAGCTGGACTGGCAGAAACTATCCAGACTAAAACCGGAGATATGACCAGAGATGACTTCGGAAAGGGATACGATCTCGTGTTTGTCTCTGCGATCTGCCATATGTTCAGCCCAAAGGAAAACCTTAAGCTGTTCAAACGAATCAAGCGCGCATTAAATCCTGAAGGAAGAATTGTTATTCAGGATTTTGTGCTTAATCCTGACAAAACCTCTCCACGCTTTTCAGCAATCTTTGCTCTGAATATGCTGGTCAATACAAGAGGAGGCGGAACTTACTCAGGCAAAGAGTATATTGACTGGCTATCCAGAGCAGGATTCCATAAAGCAGAATTGGTGAAAATTCCGGGACCAACCTCTCTGGTGATCGCGAAAAAATAAGAGGCAAGTGAACCAATCCCGAACGAGATACCTTTGGCAAATGTCCGGAGAAAAGCGTGTCCCAGGCTGAGGTGGTCTCCGTTAACATCCACAACTGAGAGTCCAAGCATGGATTTTCCAAAAGTTGCGGTCCTCATAGCGCGTTCCATTAAAGAAATTGTCCAGCATCCTGGTTTAATTTTTTCCAGTTTTGTGCTATAAAAGGATTGTTCAAAAAAAGGAAAGAGAAAGAGATGGCTAGAAGCAGAATAAGGATTCTGGTGGCAAAGCCGGGCTTAGATGGACACGATAGAGGCGCGAAGGTAGTTGCCAGGGCTTTGCGCGATGCTGGTTTTGAGGTGATTTACACAGGCCTTCAACAGACCCCTGAGATGATTGTGGAGAGCGCAATTCAGGAGGATGTGGATATTATTGGCTTAAGCATCCTTTCCGGAGCGCATATGACCCTTTTTCCAGAGGTGCTCAGGCTTCTTAAAGAAAAAGGCGCAAACCACATCAAGGTATTTGGCGGAGGGATAATCCCGGAGGATGATGTTAAAAAGCTGAAGAAGATGGGCGTGGTTGAAATCTTTTTGCCAGGGACCAGCACTGATGAGATAATCAAATTTGTTCGCGAGTATTTTAAGAACAAGAAAAACAAAAAACAGGGATAAAATCCCTACAAAGGAGGTTTAGATGCCGAGGAAAAAAGTTGCAGTAATAGGATACGGCATCGCTAGTTACGGCGCTTTAAGTCCAGAGGTCAGCTACAAGGAGATGATGTATGAGGCGTGCTCTCGCGCGTATCAAATGGCTGGGGTCAATCCAAGGAAGGATGTGGACAGCTTTGTGACCTGCAGTGAGGATTATGACGAGGGCACTAGCATCTTTGACGAGTATGTTCCAGACCAGATGGGAGCAATGCTGAGACCCACTCACACTATTGCAGGAGACGGTCTTCAAGGGGTTGCGGCAGGGGTAATGCAGATTCTCACCAAACGCTTTGATGTTGTTGTGGTTGAGGCGCACAGCAAAGCCTCTAATGTCACAGACCACGCAGGGCTTCTCCACTTTGCTGAAGACCCTGCCTTTACCAGACCCATTCTCGCGCATCCATATTTTCTCGCTGGGCTTGAAATGAGGTGCTTCCTTACGCTCAGCGGGAATATGGAGATTGACGCGGCAAAAGTGGTTGTCAAGAACAAAAACAATGCGCTAAAAAATCCGCTTGGCGTGCATTCCGCAAACATTGCTCTGGAGGATGTTCTTGCGAGTGAGCCTTCTTTTGAGCCATTGAAGAAACTGGATGAGGCAAGGCTTTCGGACATTGGCTTATGCGTGGTTCTCGCGAGCGAGGATGTCGCGAACAAATTTGTGAGCAACCCGGTATGGATAACTGGAATCGGATGGTGCTCGGACTCGTTTCAGCCGGAGCGCAGGGAATTATGCTGGCCTGCGTATGCAAAACTCTCTGCTGATATGGCTTATCAACAGGCTGGGATCAAAAATCCAGCCAGAGCCTTTCAGGTTGCAGAAATAGACGACACCTTTAGTTACAAGGAGCTTCAGCATATAGAGACCATTGGTCTTGCGAGAGTTGGGGAATCCGGGGAGAAGCTGGAGGAGGGAGCTTTCGGGATTGATGGAGAGATTGCTGTGAATGCCAGTGGAGGAAGTCTGGGATGCGGAAGGATGCTGGACGCAACAGGCTTGTTTAGATTGATTGAGGTGGTAAAGCAGTTGCGAGGAGAAGCCGGGGCATATCAGGTTAAAAATGCGCGCGCTGGAGTGGCGCTAAGCTGGCGGGGCATCCCAACTGCCACAGGCGCAGTTTGTGTTCTGGAAGTATAAGGAGGTAGTAAAAATGAGCTTGAAAAGAGTTGCGATAGTTGGCGCGGGAATAACCAAGTTTATGCGTCGGGCTCAGGAGACAGGAAGAGAGCTTAGCTATTATGCGGCAAAAATGGCTCTCAAGAGCGCAGGAATGACCCTTGATGAAATTCAATGCGTTGCAGAGAGCACAGCGCCGGATGCGTTTGACGGGATACATATGAACGGCGAATACCTCTCTGATGGCGCTGGCGGATGGAGAAAACCGTATATTCGCTCTTATGTTGGCGGAGGCTCTGGAGTTTTTGTTGTAAATCATGGCTGGTATCAGGTTGCGAGCGGAATGTTTGACACCTGCCTGGTGGTGGCATCTGAAAAAATGAGTTCCTGTCATCCACATCCACAAGGCGCGTTCCTTAATATCTTTGACAACTTCATTGAAAGACCTCTTGGATGCAACCTCCTCTGGATTTTCGCGCTGGAGATGAACAGATATATGACAGTCCATAAAATTTCCCACGAGCAGATCGCTCTGGTATCGGTCAAGAACAAGAGGAACGCATTGGATAATCCTGCGGCGCAAATTCCGGAAAAAATTACGGTTCAAGATGTGCTAAATTCCGAGGTTTTAGCCTGGCCTGTTCACCGTCTGGACATTTCGCCTACTTCAGACGGAGCCGCGGCGCTTGTGCTAGCGAGCGAGGATGTGGCGCATAAATACACTGACAAGCCAGTCTGGATTGATGGCGTTGGCTGGAACCTGGATACAACTTACTGGACTAATAAAGACCTTTATTATCCGCGCTATGTAGAGAAAGCCGCAATTATGGCTTATAAGATGGCTGGGATCACAGACCCGCGAAGGGAGATTCATATTGCGGAGCCGTATGACCCGTTTGACTATAAGGAACTGCATCATATGGAAGGCTTGCTCCTCTGCGATAAAGGCGAAGCGCCCAAAATCACTGAGAAAGGGATAACTCAAAGAGATGGCGCAATGCCAACCTGCCCGAGCGGAGGTCTTCTTGGAGTGGGCAACCCAATTGCGGCAAGCGGAACAATGAAGGTGGCGGAGATGTTCTGGCAGTTGCGTGGAGAGGCTGGAGCGCGCCAGGTAACAAGAGAATGCAAAACCGCAGTAGCCCAAGCCTGGGGAGATTTGATGCAGGTGGGAACTGTGATTGTTTTGAGAAAGTGAGAATCGTTTAGTTATAGTAAACATCAATAGAACAAGGAAATAAATGGTTAAAAAGGTACAGAAAATATCTTTACAATGGCCTTACAAAGATGAGGCCGAGCCAGGAGAATTGACTCTAATTGATAATGTTCAGTTTATTTATGAGTTGGCCTTGGCCGAACTGGAACTGGAATCTCTTGGAGCAACCTTTGAGCTTACCGATAATCTCAGGCAGTTTAAGCTTATTAAATCAGGCGATGAGGAAAAGCTAATAAAGAGATTGGCCTACTTCAAGTCTGTGAACGGAAAATTGACCGACTATTTCCAAATCATCCAGAAGAATCTGACCAGGTCTGTTAATCAATATTTAACCCATTGGATTTATCCTTACAAAGGCAAATTCCACCCCCAAATGATCCGAGCTCTTTTGAATATAATTGGCTTATCGGAAGGCGATACCGTGCTTGATCCTTTTATCGGAAGCGGAACTTTGGCGGTTGAAGCCCAGCTTCTGGGAATAAACTGTATCGGCATTGACATCTCTCCTCTTTGCGTTCTCCAGAGCAGGGTCAAAACCGAATCCCTCTATGCTATTTCAGAAATTTTGGAATTTAAGAGAAGAATTACAGAAAATGCGAAGCCGTCCTTGTTCAGTGATAAAAGGCTTTCCTTGGATCAGGTTATTGAATCAATCCCAGATGAAAGGATTAGGAACTTTTATAAACTCGTACAACTAGTTGCGATCAGTGACCAGGAGAGAAGAGGACGCGAATTTGCTAGGGCTTTCTTCAAAAACCTAGAACTGATGATCTCATCAGTTAAAAATTATGACCAGATTGTCCAAGAGTTGAGTTTGAATCTCGGCAAAGTTGAAATCAAAAAAGGCGACGCCCGAAAATTAGATTTGGAAGATGAAAGCGTGGATGGCATCATTACTTCTCCCCCATATTCAATCGCCTTGGATTATGTAGATAATGATGCCCATGCTTTGAAGGCGTTGGAACACAATATTAAAGATATTAGAGAGGATTTTATTGGCGTCAGGGGAAAAGGACAGGAAAGACTTTGGTTTTACAATGAAGATATGAAATACTGTTTAGCAGAAATGTATAGGGTGCTCAAACCATCTAAATTTGCTGTTATCATTATCGGTAATGCCCATTATCTTGGAAAAGAAGTTAATACTGTTGAGTTTATAATTGATTATGCAAGCAAAATCGGATTTAAGCTGTTTAGAAATATAGATAAAATTATTTATGGCCTTTACAATGTTATGCAAAAAGAAAATATTTTAATTTTTCAAAAGGTGACCATATGAGAAAATCTGAATATGTACAAAGGCTAGAGAAGGTAATAAAACAAATTTTAAAGTCATTAAAGGAAGTTCCTTTTAATTTGGTTATTGAAAGTATATCAGGCTGTAAAGTAATTCCTTTCGACAAATTAAAGCCATATGATAAAGCACTTCTTAAGAAATTAAAGAAAGTTGCCAAGGAAAGCGCGCAAAAAATAAATCAAAAAGGAATCGAAAGCGCTAGACCAAATGAAGTTGGTAATTATATTGAACGATTTGTCAAAGATGTAATGGATAAAGAATGCTTAAACCCCTCTACACCAACAGGAACCAAGGGGAAAAAGAAATCTTCTGGTTATCCAGACCTTATTTTTAAATTTAAAGAAAAGCCCCATTATTTAGAATGCAAGACATATAATATTAAAAATATCAATTCCGTTCAAAGAAGTTTCTACTTTTCGCCCTCTAAAGATTTTAAGGTTATTTATGATGCCCACCATCTTATCCTCTCTTTTGAGATGTTTATTGTTAGAAAAAAAGGATTTAAAAATATTTATAAGTGCCGGCACTGGAAGATTTTGTCAATAGAGAATCTTTTAGTAGATGTTAAGCATGAATTTAATTCTAATAACAGGAGGCTTTATTCTAAAGATGGTGGGGCAATACTTTTAGCTGAGCAAGATACAATGATAAAGAAAAAGAAGAAAAGGAGGAAATAAAATGATGGAGTTGGAATGTAAAGACTGCGGAAGCAAAGATACATTTATCGCAACCTGCCTTTATAAATATCTAGTAAATTCTAAAGGCGAAGAAATTGCTACCCCTGAAATGGATGAGTTGCCGGAATATCAATGTGAAAAATGCGGTTCAACCGATATCAAAATAACTGTCTGATGAGAACATTAAATGCAGAATTCAATGGCACACATTGCCATTTGTTAAATAAGTATTATGAATAAATTTGAAAGGAGAGCGAAATTGAAAAGAGAAGATTTAGAAGGAACTCCGTTAAAGGAGAGTGATTTTGAGAAGGGCAAGGTGCTTTTTTATGATGACAGATTGCGTACTGCTTATAACTGGGATGCAGGTGTTGCAATGGGAAGGTTCCTTGCAGGCTTGAAAGAAGGCAAGATTCTGGGCGTGAGATGCAATAAATGCCAGAGAGTTGTAACTCCGCCCCGGGTTTTTTGCGAGGAATGTTATTCTCCCATAGAAGAATGGCTTGAGCTTAAAGATAGTGGAGTTGTTGACTCCTTTTCAATCTGTTATGTTCGGTGGGACGCGAGCAGGATTAAAGAGCCAGAAATTCCTGCCATTATTTTGTTTGACGGAGCGGACCGTGCTGGGATTATGCACAAGCTCGGAGAGGTTGATCCGAAAGATGTGAAGATCGGGATGAGGGTTCAAGCGGTCTGGAAGCCGGCAAAAGAAAGAACTGGGTCCATTTTGGACATCAAATACTTTAAGCCTGTGAAATAAGGAGGTTTAGAAATGCCGTTAATAGAAAAGCTGGAAAAGAATACGGAGCTGAAATCTGTTTATATGGAGATTCCGCTCAATCATCGCTACACGCTTGGGGTTGGTGGCGAGAAGTTTTTCCGTAGCCTTAAGGATGATGGCGAAATTCTCGCAAGCTATTGTCCGGAGTGCGAAAAATGGTTTTTACCGCCTGCAATTTTCTGCGAGCAATGCTTTGCCAGAATGGAAGAATGGAAGGATGTTGGTTTGAGCGGAGTGGTTGTGAGTTTTACAGTGGCGCATTATGACTTAGAGGGAAAAAAGCTGGCGATTCCGCAGGTTTATGCCTTGATTGGCTGGCCTGGGGTTGAGGGTGGATTGATTCACAAGCTCGGAGATGTCAAGCCAGAAGAGGTTTTTATCGGGATGAAGGTAAAAGCCAGATTGGCGCAGAAAAAGGACAGGAAAGGACTGATCACGGATATTTTGTATTTTGCTCCGGAAAAGTGAAAAGGCGATGAAAAAAAATTACGGCATCCTGCTATGCTTGAGCTTAATCTATGCGTGCACAATAGCGCCAGTTGGGATAAATGACGCTAATCTGGCACCGGTTGAGATTGTTGCTAAATTTCCGTTAGATGAACTTAAGGCTGGAGTTGCGAGCATTGATGTTTCTCCGAAAAAGCCTCAATATCTCGCTGGATTTGGCAATAATCGGAAAAGCACAGGCATTCATGACCCGATTTATGTAAGAGCAGTTGTTTTTGAGCAGGGAGGGGAGCGATTTGCTCTTGTGAGCATAGACGCGATCGGGATTCAGAGGCATCATATTCCGCAATATCTGGACAAGCTCAAGACAGTTCAGCCCGAGCGAGTTATCATTGCTTGCACTCATACCCATTCTGCTCCAGACACGATGGGTCTCTGGGGAAAAGTTTATGCGATAAGCGATGGAAGAGACCTGGAATGGATAGAATTTGTTGCAAGCAAGGTCGGGGAAGCAGTTGAGCGGGCGGCAAAGAGTGCGGAGCCGGTTGAGCTGGTTTTTGGTAGGGCTTTAGCTCCGGAGCGTGGCGTGGTGAGAAATACGCGTGAGCCAGAATGGCTGGACCGTGAAATTGGCGTGATTGGAATTTATCCGGTTGGCTCAAGGACACCGAAAGCGGTTCTGGTTAATTTTGCTATGCATGCAGAGACCCTCTGGGATGATAATACTCTCATCACATCTGACTGGCCCGGGTATATGCGGAAGCATTTAGAGGAGATGAGTGGGGCAGAGATTGCGCTTTATTTTAACGGTGCGCAGGGAGCAATGGTGACGGTGGATAATCTGATTGATAAAAATAATCAGGAGGCGCACACTTTTGAGGAAGCGGAGCGAGTTGGAAACAAACTAGCTGAGTTGGCATTTGGAGCGCTCAATTCCGGGGAGCGTGTAAAAAATCCGCAAATTATTTTTGCGCGTAGAATTTTTTATGTTCCTTCAGATAACCCGCTTTACAATTTCTTCAGCTACACTCCAAGGCTGACCCGGCAGTTTTATAAAGGCTATCTTCAGACCGAGGTGAACTATATCAGGATAGACTCTCTGGAAATAGTTACATTTCCTGGAGAGGCATATCCCAAGATCGGGCTTTCTGTCAAGCAGAAAATGAGCGGGAAATACAAATGGATTATTGGTCTTGCTAATGACGAGCTCGGGTATCTGCTTTATCCCGAGGACCATTACAAAGAACTATATTCATATGAGGCATTTACCAGTATGAGCAGGCTCTGGGGAGGGGTTCTTGTTGAGAAGCAGGCGGTTGACCTGAGCGCAAAATACGGATTCAAAGCCGAGGACGAAAATTGAAAAAACTTAAAGTTGAAATTTTTGCCACTTTCAGGAGAATATGATGTGGGAAGGAAGAAGCAAATGGCCAGCAGATTGATCCAAATTTTTGGAGAAGAGAAGTTAGTTGCAAGAATTCAAAAGAGATTACCTTATCTTTTCCAAATAGCAGAGCTAGAAGCATCTAGAGCAGGCAAAGTTGGAATGGAAGTTGGGACGCTGAGAGAGAAAATAATAATTGCTTTATTGATCTATAAATTTGGAGAAGAAAATGTTGATACTGATATTCCAATTACTCAAGCAGAGATTGATGTAAAATTATTTGGAGAATCGATTTCTATAAAGACAATAACTGGCAAAAGCTTAGGTGGAGTAAAATTGGTTTGGACTGTAGATGCGCAAAGTGCAAAAATATTTAGCAAGAATTATGCGCCAAGTTGTGATATGATATTCATTCAGATTAATTGGGATGGCGATGGCTCCTTTAATTATATTCCTTTAGAAACTCAAAAAAGAATTTTTGAAAAATTAGGAAGAAGGCGGTATATAAAATTACCCAAACCCGGAACAAATCCAAGAGGGGTAGAGATGACGCGAGAGGCAATGGAACTATTATTAAAAGATAGAGATACGAGAAGGATATCTATTTCCTGGCGAAAAACTAAAATAGAATATAATGCTTATAAAAGATGGGTAGAATATTGGGAGGCTGAAGATGAAAGTCAATCGTAAGAGAAAAGGAACTGAAACAAGTTCTTTTGGTTCACCAGCTCGCATCGGGCACGATTCAAGTAAATTCTATTCCAGTCGCCTATACGAGGGAATGCCTAAAGAAGACAGAGTTACATATATAGAAAAACCTATAAAGAAAGAATACCTCAACAAGATTTTCTGTAAATCAAGCGAAAATCTGAATGAAATTCCCGATTTCTCAGTTCATCTTATGGTAACTTCACCGCCTTACAATGTAGGAAAAGATTATGATGAGAACCTCTCTTTGGATGAATATCGCGAATTTTTAAGGAGAGTATTTAAAGAGGTCTTTAGGGTTCTTGTTCCTGGAGGCAGGGTTTGCCTTAATATCGCGAATCTTGGTCGGAAGCCTTATTTACCTTTACATATTTATGTTATTGAAGATATGATCAAGTTAGGCTTTTTAATGCGAGGCGAAATTATCTGGAACAAAGCCTCCAGCGCAAGTCCCTCTATGGCTTGGGGCAGTTGGCTTTCAGCCTCTAATCCTACCCTTCGCGATGTTCATGAATATATTTTGGTTTTTTCTAAACAAATTTATACTCGGAAAAATTTATCTAATAGAAAAAGCACCATTGCTAGAGAAGAATTTCTTGAATTTACCAAAAGCGTCTGGAGTTTTCCCGCTGAATCAGCTAAAAAGGTCGGACATCCCGCGCCTTTTCCAGTAGAACTTCCATATCGCTGTATCCAACTTTATACTTTTGAAGGCGAAGTAATCCTTGATCCATTTATAGGAAGTGGTCAAACTGCGATTGCGGCAATAAAATCAGGCAGGAATTATATTGGTTATGAAATAAATCCTGACTATGTAAAATTAGCGGAACTAAACATTAACCGATTTCTCAAAGTAAAAGATCAAGCCCGCCTTTTTAATATGGTAAATGAAATATAAATAAAATGAGAAAATTAGACCAGGTCCGGATGGGAATCATTGGGTGCGGAAGGATTGCGGACCTGAATATTCAGGGATACCTTGATCATCCCAAGTGCGAGCTGGTTGCGGTTTGCGACATCAATGAAGCTCTGGCGAAAAAGCGGATGCAGGAATGGGGAGCGAAAAAATACTATACTGATTTTGAAAAGCTCTGCGCTGACCCTGAGGTCAATGCGGTTGAGATTCTTCTTCCGCATACCCTTCATCTTCCAGCAGTAATTTCTGCGGCGCGGGCTGGGAAGCATATCTCTCTTCAGAAGCCTATGTGCACGGAATTGTGGGAAGGCAGAAAGATGGTGGAGGTTGCCAAACAGGCTGGGGTCTGGTTTCGGGTCACGGAAAATTTTATGTATTACCCGCCGTTCCGTTTGATGAAAAAATATCTTGACGCTGGGGAGATCGGGACTCCGCTTTCCATTGATATGCGTCTTGCCGGAGGAGCCGGAGGCTGGTGGGTTCCGCTCAAGACATGGCTCTGGCATATTGATCCGGAAAGATGCGGAGGCACGCCTGCTGTTTATGATGATGGGTACCATAAATTGAGCATTGCCAAGTTTATGCTCGGGGAGATTGAGAAGGTTAAATGCTGGCTGGATTTCACTTTTGCTGTTGTTGATGTTCCGTCTCTTGTGACCTGGAAGCATAAGAGCGGTCAGGTTGGCGTGTGGGAGGTTGAGACCGGAGTTAATTTGATGATGAATCATAAGTATTATGGCGCGGACGAGTGGGTTGAGATCACAGGGACAAAAGGGGTGATCACAGGCACCCGTTGCACGAGCCGTTTGATGGAAATCCCTCCGCTGATTCTTTATAAGGATGGTCAGCATATAGCGATTGATGACATTCGCGATGACTGGGCGGATTCGTTTCACGATGCTGGCTGGCATTTTATAGACTCGCTTCTGGAGGGGAAACAACCAGACCTCTCTGGCGAAGACGCACTTTATTTGATGAAATTCTGGAAGGCGATCTGGAAGAGCAGTTGTGAGAATCGGGAGGTTAGCCTGTCAGAGATCAAAGAAGAAGCGGAGCAGACAAATGCCTGAATTTCTTGCGCGCTTGATTGCAAGGGTTGTGTTTTCGGTTTTGCGCTACTGGATTCTGCATCGGTCGGATAAGCATCTGGCGCGCAGTTTGAGACTGGTTCGCAGGGTTGCTTTTGCTTTGAGCGGGGATCAAATGGTTCTGAGCGCATTGACGGATCTGGTGGAGATTTTTGAGGCAGGAGGAAAGGACACAGAGCTTATCAGACGGATGGCTAGAGAAACCACTCCGGAATATGCGCGGGCGATACTGCGCTCGCTGATGAGGAAAGACTGATGGGGTTTTGGGACAGGTTGATGAGGCTTGAGGACAGGATAGAGCCGGTGAGAGTTGGTATTGTGGGCGATGATTCAATGGAGCGCAAATTTATGGAGTCAGCCTATTTGCAGAGTCCCAAAGCGAGGATAGTTTTTTCAGGCTCTTGTGAGGAATGTAAAAAGGCTCTTAAAAAAGGCGATTTGGAGCTGATTGAGATTTTTGCGCCAATGGAAAAGAGAGCGGAGCTTGCTCTGGAATGTCTGGATTCTGGCGTGAATGTTTCAACAGGGATGCCTCCAGCGATTGGTCTGAATGAGATGGAATTGCTTAAGCAGAAGGCGGAGATGCGAGGAAAGCTGGTTCGGGTTCGGAATGCTCTTTTGTATTATGAGGCTTATCAAAAGGCGCGTGAATTGCTTGAGCAGGAAAAGATTGGTTATGCCACTATGCTCAAGCTGGTGATTAAGCGGAAAGAAGGTCCGGGGAAAAATTTTGACATTGTAAGATGGATTCTGGAGAAGGAAAGCGATTATATATCTCTGGCGGAATACTTTTACGGGCCGGTTGAAAAGATTTTTTCTCTTAACAGCCTGGGAGGAGATGGGACTGCTGGCTCAATTTTGCTTGGGTTCAAATTTAAGACCAGACATCGGTTCGGATACTTGCTTCTGGATTTTACGCCTGAGCTTCAGATTCGGACATTTACGGAGCCTGTTTTTCGCCAGGTGTGGCTGACTGGAACAGCAGGCGTGATTATGGTTAATCGCGGGGAGGGGCAACTCTGGCGCGTGCCTGTGCTTTTGCTTCGCGCGAAAGATTACTCGCACAGCTGGGAATACCTTAAGGACCAGTGGGAGGACATTTATCCTGCGATGGTGAATGATGTTTTTTTCGCATTGCGCCAGGAAAGGGCTTTAGTCTCTGGTCTGGCTCTTGCGGAGCGAGGGATGCGGGTTGCGCTTGCAGGTGGCAAAAGCATTACGCAGAGAGAGGAAATTGCGGTCTGAATTTTATTCCACGATCTTTTCTTTTTTCAAAATTTCGTAAAGGTTCTCTGCGATCCATAAGTAGCCAAGCGGTTTAGGATGAATATCCTCAAATAATACTTGATTGCGAAGCTCAAAATTCAGGTTGCCTTTTTCATCATAAAGCCTGCTATCAAATAAAGCGTAATTATCCACCATAGGGACATTCATTTTTTTAGCCACCTGGCGAGTTAAGCCATTAGGCACTTCATAATTATGCGTTCGGTCTCCAGCATAAGTCATCAGGACAATCGCGACATTGTTTGCACGGCAGTACTCAATGATCTTGACCATATCCTGGATAAATCTTCTTTGAATATCTCGTAAGGTTTTATCGTCGCTTACTATATATCCTCTTCCGCGATGGACTATAATCTCTCCGGTGTCTCGCCTTGTCCTGATCATATCGGAATCCTGTTTGATGCCCCGGAAATAAATCACGCTGAAGAGCTTGTATAGTTTCAGGTTATAAAAAAATTTTTCAAACAGGCTTTGTTCCTGACCTGCCACATTCCATCTATTGTTCACTCCAACCATCACCACGAGCGCGCTCGGATGATACTTCTTGAAAATTCCGGGCAGGTCTCTCAGAATCTCGCTGGAATTCTGTCCAGGGGCGCCAAGATTTATCACCTGATAATTTTTAGCATCCGCCTGGATCAATTTTTCTAACTGCGCTGGATACGCTTCTTCAGCCTTGACATAAAGCCCATAAGTATTGGAATCTCCAATACAAACAATCACCTTTGCGCCCGGTTTGGTCTCCTTGTCTCGCAGTGTCGCCAGAAAAAGCCCAGCAAGTTGCAAGAGCAGTTCCAGCAAAATCAGGAAACCTATCAAGGCAACAAGAGAAAAGGCAAGGTTCTTGCTTAGGCTACGCCCAGAATCTTTCGGTTCTTGTTTCATCGTGTATTATTATAAAGCTGATGCTTCTGGCTTGACAATTCTGCGCTAATGTGTTTTATTCTCAGCGTGGATGAGCGCATTTTTTAATTACCCACCAAATACTTATTAGAAGAGGAGGTTATAAAAATGAGCCAGGGGATACCCAAGGGTGGAAGTTTTTTAGTTGAGAAGGTCGGTTCTAGGAAGATTTTCACGCCGGAGGATTTCAATGATGAGCAGAAGGCAATGGCGGAGACTGCGAGGAAGTTCTGCGAGAATGAGATGTTGCCAAAGAAGGAGCAGATTGACCATAAGGAGCCGGGCTTATTGGTTGAGATTTTGCGCAAGGCTGGCGAGGTTGGTCTGTTGATGGTTTCTATCCCGCAGGAATACGGCGGACTGGGAATGGACAAGACCACTTTTGTTCTGGTATCTGAGAATCTGGCGCCTGAGCCGAGCACTTTTGTTTCTATTGCGGCTCATACCTGCATAGGGACCCAGCCATTGATCTTTTTCGGAAACGAGGCTCAGAAGCAAAAGTATCTGCCCAGGGTTGCGAGCGGGGAGATGATTGCGGCATATTGTCTGACAGAGACCGGGGCTGGCTCTGACGCAATGGGTTTAAAAACCAAGGCGGTTCTTAGCCCGGATGGAAAGTATTACATTCTTAACGGAGGCAAGCAGTTCATCACGAACGGCGGGATCGGTCATCTATATACTGTGTTTGCGCATATAGATGGGGACAGGAAAAAAGCTGGCGCTTTTCTTGTTGAGCGAGGCTTTCCTGGATTTTCCAGCGGAGCTGAGGAGAAAAAAATGGGGATCAAGGGCTCATCCACCACTTCTCTGACATTTGAGGACTGCAAGGTTCCGGTTGAGAACCTTCTCGGAGAGATTGGCGAGGGCGGAAGGGTAGCGTTCAGCACTTTGGATTTGGGACGGCTTCAGGTTGGAGGAGCGTGCGCAGGTGCGGCAAAATGGTTATTGAAGCAGACCATTCAATATGCGAAGGACCGGCAACAGTTCAAAAAGCCGATTATAGAGTTCGGAATGATGAAGCGGATGCTTGCGGATTGCGCGTGCCTGATCTATGCGACTGAGACCATTGCGTATCGCTCATCTGCATTGATTGACCAGGCGCTTGAGGCGATTCCTGCTGGAGACCCGGAGGCTCGCAAGAAGAAGATTATGGCGATCGGGAATTTTGCAACTGAGTGCAGTATTGTCAAGGTGTTCGGGTCAGAGTCGCTGGACAGCGTTGCTGATATGTGTTTGCAGATTTATGGCGGATACGGGTTCACTGAGGAGTATCCTGCGGAGAAGATTGTTCGGGACTGCAGGGTGAATCGGATTTTTGAAGGCACTAATGAGATCAACCGGCAGATCACGGTCGGGAGTTTGTTGCGTGCCGCAATGAAGAATGAAATTCCGCTTCTGCAATTCATTCAGCAGATGTTAGGGGAGTTGAAGGAAGGAAAGGTTCCAACGCCAGAAGGAGGACCTCTGGGAGAGGCAATAGCAGAGGTTGAGTTGGCAAAAAGGATATGGCTTTATGCCACTAACCTGGCGTTTCAGAAGCTGGGCGAGAAGATGCAGGAGGAGCAGATTGTTTTAGAGTTGCTCGCAGATGGCGTGATTGATTGCTATTGTATGGATTCTGCGTGTAGCAGGGGATTGCAGATTCTTAAAGCGCGTGGTGAGGACAAAGCCAGGATGCCGATTTTAATGACCAGGATTATTTGCTTTGAGGGCTTGGCGAGAGTAGCGGAGATAGCGCGGAAAATTATTGCCAGTCTTTCTGAGCCAAAAGACCTGGACAAGCATCTTGGTAACCTGGCAAAGCTGAATAGAACCAGTGCGTTTAATCTTGTTCAGGCAAAGCATCAGGTCGCAGAAATCCTGACTGCAGAGGGAGAATATAAAATCTGAGCAGGATGATCGGATGATAAGAATCGCAGACCCTCTGGTCTGCGATTCTACTTAATTTGTGCCCGGTAAGGCTATTTCTCTTTCGCCTTCAGCTCCGCAAACTTCTTCCGAGTCGCTTCTTTTAATTCATCCGGGATATAAGGATTTAACGCCTCAGGGTCATCTTCGTTGAGAGATTTGAGCCGGGCTTGTGGAAAGGTTTTTTTGATCAGATTTCTGACATCAAGCCCCAGCAATGCCATCTGAGCAAAATAATAAGGCAAACTCTCCTGAATAATTTTACTCACGCGTTTGCGCTCTTCAGCGCTGGAAAGCAAACGGTCTATCTTTTCTTTTAAAACTTTTTCCAAATCAGCAGTCTTATAATCAACATAGAAATCATCATAAAGCCCGGTCTCTTTCATCACTCCCCGGATTCTCTCGTCCCTGCTCAAGCCGATAAAAGGAATCAAACCAGGCATTGCAAGCACCATTGCGTGATAGCGAGTGGTTATTAAACTAGTGAGGTTTCTGAGCATTGACGCGATTTCAACGCCAACATATTCCCTGCACGAGATGATCAGCGGCTTGGTTTTCATCAAATTTTGTAGCTCCAGACACGCATCGTGGTCCAACGCCTCCATTGCAATCAGCACAGGCTGAACCCCATATTTGTCAGACGCCCAGTCCAGAACCTCCGCCATAGTCTTTGCCCATTTTTCATACGCCCTTTTGTCTTCCTCATCATAATCATAATAGTAAATCATCCGATACTGGTATTCCTTTACCCCACGAAGCCACTTCACAAAATTCGGAACAACAGGCCACCAGAAAAAATTCTGCATCGCAAGCCCAAGAAGCGGCTTGTTCCCGTCCCATCCCTTTTTCTTCAACTCCTGAGCACCCCATTCCAATGGCTTTGCTCGCAATGTCCACGCTGTATCTACCCGGAGCTTGTCTTCTCGTAAATAGATTTTTCTCAGCCACTCACCTGCTTCTGCAGAGCGAGTAATGATCAAGTCCATTTTCCGCGAAAGCGCCCAGGAGAGAAAATTGTTCAGCTTGTTCATCGGACCCGCGTCAACCCCATAACAAAAGCTTACCTTGCCCAGCTTTGCCGCAAGCCCCATCCCGAATAAAAAATAATAAAGCAATGCCGATGCAAAATTCTCCTTCCAGCACGACCCCTCAACCAGAACAATGATATGATTCCTCCGAACAAAATTGAAAACATCCCAGAAAAAAATATAGCTCATCTGCCAGAGATTAACCCTCTGATTCTTGAAATACTCCTTTGCATCCTCAAGATTCAATGTGCACATATTCAACTCAACATTGTCCTCGCCAAGAACCTTGTTCATCTGGTCAATCAGCTCCGCAACCCGAACCTCAGCGCCCGTGTTGCGCGCCCCAGAATACGCCATTAGCAAGACCTGCAGTTTCTCCCCAGGCTTCCACTTCTTGTTCAAGCCCAAGCCGAACAAATCCAGAAACCGCACCCCATAACCGAGAACCTGAACCAGCCACCAGGTCAACCACCCGTAGATGGTGTCAAAAACATTGCCGCTTCCGGTAAAATCCGGCATCCTTCGCCACATCCTTAAATACTCAAACATCTCTTCCCCCTTAAAATTTATATCCTTCCTTGATGAGATATTCCTTGATCCGGGCAACGAACAATTTGGCGCTGTCCAGCAATTCCCTGGCTTTTTGAAATGACTTGAACATCTGCCGATCCCAGGTTCCTTGTTTAATAAATCCTTTATTAAAATATGCCAGGACAGCCGGGTGTTTAGAAAATTGAAGATCGCGGTGAAGCAGAACCGCTTCTGCGGCATAAAAGAAGGCGTAATAGGCGCGGGAAGCCGAAAAATTATAATGCTCATTTTCATAAAGCTCGCCTGCGGCATGGATGCTCTCTTCTGAATTTGCGATCAGCAATTTCACCTGATCCACTTTGCTCATAAGGAAATGCCTTCTTTTTCCGATTTTATTCTCCAGTTCCAGAGAGGATTTTTCATCCGGGATGCTCAGCATCAGGTCCACATCGGAATCCGGCTCCGGATTCCCCCGCGCTCGCGAGCCAAACAGCGATAACTGAAAATCCGCAGAGATGAGCTGTTCCAGGCTCCGCTTGATTTCTACCAAAAGCCGAGAAAGAACCCGGTCTCCCTTGACTGACCGAGCGCGTTTGATTCTGTTTTTCTTGGTCATAAGATCCGCTCCTGCCGGGGCGGGCATCCAGCCCTTAGATTTTTAATTTACCGCAAAAATGCTGGATACGCAATGCCGGATCAATTGAGCTTTAATTCCCCCTTTTCTCTGCCGATTGAATGTCTTTGCCTAAAATTTAACTAAGCCTGATGCGCAGGAATATACTCTTTTTCAAACCAGTTCTTAAAAATAGGCCTAATTTTTTTCGCCCGCTCCACAAAGCGTTTGTCAGCCTCCAGAATCCTGTTCTTTATAGTAGTTTCATTAGCCACAAGTTTCTCAGTCATCTGGACCAAAAGCTCGTAATGGTTCGGGACCTTGGGCACTCGCTCCGGATGCTTAACATAATCAATGAAATAATCCATCATCCCAAGCTCACGGAACACCGCCTCGCAACGCGTATCGCTTGACACAGAAATCATCGGTATCCCGAATTTACTTGCAAGCACCGTGGAATGATACCTGGTGGTAACCTGAAACTTTAGAGCACTCAACACCGCCACTATATCATCAACAATATACTCATCGCTCGGGACAAGCCTTGCCCGGTCCTTATGCTTCATCGTATCGTAAATACGCTTTGCTGGAGGATAATCCATATGCTCCATTGAGATCAATACAATGTCCGCTCCAAACTTATCCACACACCAGTCCGCATACCTCGCGGTCTCCTCTACATACCTCTGACTGCTCTTCCTTCCCTCCTCAGTCCAGCTATGATAAGCAGGCCAGTTGTAAAGGTCCTCCCTCCTCCCGATAAACTTGATCTTAATGGGCCACCAGAAAAATTCCTTGGGACATAAACCAATCACAGGTCTGGTCCTCGGGTCTATCCCAACCTTCTTCCAAACATTCTCTATGTATTGCTGAGAAGGAGTTGGATAAAGATACGCACCATCCGCAACCAGATGAATCTCCTTGCTAACCCCGTATTCCTTCATCCTCGCAACCGCGTCCGGATTCCGCAACATAATCAGGTCAACATACTTGTTCATAGTGCGCTTGAGGATTTTCTGGTTCAGAGGCTTGAGATGTCCGCAGTCATTGGAAAAAGCAACTACGCCCTCTCCCCTCAGCTTTGCAACAGTTGCCGCAAAACAGAACATCCACATAAACACTGATGAAAAATGATCAATAAAGGTTGAGCCCTCAGAAAGTAGTAAAAGGTCCCCTTTTACCTTGGGCAAAATAAACGGATTGACCAGAGTCCCAGGCTTGATCTCAAAAAGCTCTATCTCCGGGTCAGAAACATAACGACGCTGATTAGCTATATTCTGAGTCAAAATGCGAATCTTCCCAATATACTCAGGAATCGTCTCCTTCAGGTCAATCAGCGTGCTGATCAGCTTCGCCTCACTGCCCGTGTTGTTAACGCCATTATAACCAAATAGGTTAATTGTTAACTTCTTCCCTTCCGCCATCCTAGTTTTCCTCCCTTTTTTTAGTTCTGACAAAATCTACCGAATTTGTCAGATAAAGTCAAGAATGGAGCACAGGATAGAGATTAGTCGTCACAAGGGACGCAGTCCCTTGACAAGGGTCAGAGACCCTTGACCCACTTTTTAAAAAAAAGGACACTTGTGTCCCCCTTGAGCAGGGTCGTAACCCTGCACCCGATTTTTACAAAAGTCGCAGACCCATAACAAGGGGCGTGCCCCTTGACCTAAGGGACTTAGTCCCTTAACCCTCTTCTTAAAAGGACACTTGTGTCCCCTTAACCCATTTCCTCTTTCATCAGGCTTTTCAGGCAAACTGAAAAATTTGTTCAGTAATAACGAACAATGTAACCAAAAATCTCTGTCTCAATAAGCCTTTGAATTTTTAGAGGAAATAATTTTTTTTGAAAAAAG
>Ga0078972_1001111_pt1 | contig 105068 bp, 99 predicted proteins | sample YelNatPaOPGAMG01_FD_67568 | JGI IMG/M metagenome (GOLD analysis project Ga0078972, IMG submission 67568) | Hot spring thermophilic microbial communities from Obsidian Pool, Yellowstone National Park, USA - OP-RAMG-01 (SPADES assembly) (version 2) | ecosystem: Environmental > Aquatic > Thermal... | reverse complement strand
CTGTGGAGATATTGATATATGTGGTGAGAAAAGACCTCAATCTTATTATAGAGATATAGTATGGGGAAATAGAAAAGATCCTATAATTTTTGCACTTCCACCAGAACTTTATGGGAAAAAACTATATATGAGGGCATGGTCATGGGAGCCTGTAGAAAGAAGCTATAATTTCAAAGGATACGAAGAAAAACCTATAAGAATATACATCTATGCAAATGCGGATGAGGTAGAACTCTTCTTAAATGGAAAATTTCTTGGAAGAAAAATCTCGGGTGAAAAAGTAAAATTCAAGACTACTTATGATATTACTTATGAACCTGGCATATTAGAAGTTATAGCTTATAAAGATGGTAAAGAGGTGGGTAAAGATCGTTTAGAGACTACTTCTAATCCATATGAATTAAAAATTATTCCTGATAGAAAAGAACTACTCTCCTATGGAGATCTATGCTACTTAAAAATTATAGCTGTAGATGAAAAAGGATTAATAGTACCTGATGCAGATAATAAAATAGTGGTAGAGGTAAAAGGAGACGGGAAATTAATAGCTCTTGGAAATTCTGATCCATTTTTTGAAGTCTCTTTAGTAAGCCCCTTTGGAAAACTATATAAAGGTAAAGCCTTAGCTGTAATAAAGAGTATAAAAGATGAAGGAGAGATATACATAAAAGTATCTGGAGATATGTTAAAATCCTCAGAAGAAAAAATTTACATTAAGTGATAGAATTTATGATAAAATTATCAATAAGCTGATTGTTATCAAATAAGAGAAAGAATTAATAAAAAATGAAACTTTTTATAAAAATTCATTCATCGCCAAAATTTTATACAGCTTTTACAAGACTGAATAGTAGAGATGTATTAGAAGATAATAAATATGATTTTTCTTATCACAGCTTTTTATCACGAAGCAAAACCTTTTATAAAGTATTTTAAACTAAAAAATTTTCAATGCTCAAAATTTGAGATTTTTTCTAATAATAACTTTATTCTCATAATAAGTGGAGAGGGGTTTATAAAATCTGCTATAGCTACCACTTTTCTTTTATCAAAATTTAAAACAGTAGATAAAGATATAGCATTAAATGTTGGCATATGTGGAGCAAAAAAGAAAGATTTTTCAAAAGGTGATGTAATTTTATGTCATAAGATTATAAATCATCATTCCCAAAAAGCATTTTATCCAGATATACTTGTAAATCACCAAATGAAAGAGGGTATACTTGAAAGTTTTTTAATTCCAGTTAAAAAGAATAATCTTAAAGGGGAGATAGAAGGAGATATAATAGATATGGAAGGAGCTGGATTCTTTGAATCTGCATCAGTTTTTCTTCCTCCTCATAATATTCACTGTATAAAAATAGTTTATGACTTTTTAGATTATAAAAAAATTGAGAAAGAAGAAGTTTCTGAGTTAATAGAAAAAAATATTCCTATCATAGAAAATTTTATAAATTCCTTATTAGAATTAAATATAAGAGTTTATGAAAAACCTATTAATGAAGAAAAATTAAAGGATATTATTGAAAAACTTAAAAATAGTTTACATCTTACAGTATCCATGACTTATGAATTAGAGAAATATTTAAAGAGCTATATAATAAGAAAAGGTGATATTCCAAAGGAAATTTCAGAATTTTTCTATATAGATGTGAAGAATAAAAAGGAGCGCAAAGATTACTTTGAAAAGCTCAAAAAATTTCTCTATACTTAGACCTTTCTCTCATATTTACATAGAAAAAGATGTTTTATCACATCCTATAACGGAACTTATTTTAAAGAAATTTCCTCGTTCTATCTTGATAGAAATAGAAACTTACAAAGAAATCTTTTCAAGATCAAAACAAAATTATAAACTTCAAGAGATGAGTAGAAAGTTAATTCTTGCTAAAAAAAGAGGAGAATTTATATATCCTGGTCCACCACTATGTCCTAACTTTGGTCATCATTATTTTTATTACACTACTTTAATACTGAATTGTATATTTAGCTGTGATTATTGCTTTTTAAAAGGTATGTATTCCTCTGCTCATATAGTAGTTTTCGTTAACATAGAGGATTATTTTAAAGAAATTGACATTCTTTTAAAAAAACATCCCATATATCTATCTCTTTCTTATAATACTGACCTTATGGCTTTGGAAAAAATTGTTCCATTTTTTAGTATGTTTATGGAATATATAGATTTAAAAATGGATTTAATAATTGAAGTAAGAACTAAATCTGCAGAATATAAGATATTGGAAAAATTAAAACCAAAAGAAAATGTTATATTATCATGGACCTTACTTCCTAAAGAGATTATTAAAAAATTTGAGCCTAAAACTCCAAATTTAGAATTAAGACTTCATGCTATTAAAAAAGCCTTGGAATATGGATGGAAGGTAAGATTAAATTTTGATCCTTTAATATTTATAGAGAACTGGAAAGAAATATATTTAAGGTTTATAGGGGAAATTTTTAAAGAAATAGAGCCCCATAAAATATATGATATATCAATTGGAGTATTTAGAATACCTAAGGATTATTTTAAAAGAATGAAGAAAATTTTTACAAATGAAATTACTTTATTCCCATATGAAGAAGATAAAAAATCACTTACATATCCTTATGAATTAAGGAAAGAAATGATAGACTTCTTTCTCCAAAACATATCTACTAATATTCCAAATGAAAAGATCTTTATTATATAAGGTCTTATAGGCCATATGAAAAATTACAGTAATCCTATTCTTCTAAAAGAATATATGTGGATCCAAGAAGTTGTGCATCCTCTTTTAATTCTGATACGGTAATTTCAAAATTATTTTTAATAACAGGTGAAAGATAAAGATTCATAATAGAGTATGCAAAGGGTCTAAAAGTTTCCCACTTTAATCCAATACTTCCTGAGAAAATTATAATATCTGGATCAAAGATATTTAAAAGAGAGGAAAGGGTTTTCCCTAAAATTTTTCCTACCTTAGATATAACTTCTTTTGCATATTTATCATCTTTCTCAAATAATTCAAAAATTTTTTCTGTTTTTTCTAAGTTTTTTCTTGAGATTTTATTATATTCCCTTAATATGGAAGGACCAGAAATTTGAGATTCCAATGTTCCAATTTTTGAAGAATAGGAATTTCTTTTTCCAATAGGAATCCAACCAATAGAACCTGAAACTTTGTTTTTTCCATATAAAGGCCTTCCGTTAATAACAATCCCAAGTCCTACCCCTGTCCCAATGATAAAATATAAAATTATATCTTTATTTTGACCCTTTCCTCTCCAATATTCTCCAAGAGCTCCTGATATTCTATCATCTAATATTTTTATAGGAATTTTCAATTTTTCTGAAAGAAAAGATTTCAATGGAAATCTTTCTTTTGATATATTAGGGAGCCAAACTTCATCTTTAAAAACTGCTCCTGCTACAGAAATTCCTATAATTTCCTTTAAGGAATACTCTTTTCTGTAATTTTTATAATTCTCCTCAATAATCTCAGATATTTTAACAAAATCCTTAGGAGTGCTAAATCTTTCCTTTTTTAATATTTCCCCTTTGGCATTCAAAATAGCAATTCTTAAATTTGTCCCTCCAATATCTACAATGAAAAAATTCATACTTCTCCAAACCCAGAAAGAACAAAACCTTTTATGTAATATCTTTGCAAGAAAAGGAATAATGCTACTGTAGGAATAACTTGTAAAACTAAAGCTGTTAAAATTAAGTGCTGAGTCTCTGTTGTTGAAAATGCTAAAGAAAGTCTTGATATTCCCACAGGAAGAGTCATAAGATGTTGGGAGGAGGAAGTTACAATAAGAGGCCATAAGAAAGAGTTCCATTGCCCTATAAAAGTGAGGATTGCTAAAGTTGCTAAGGCAGGCTTTAATAACGGAATTATTATTTTTAAATATATTTTAAGCTCATTTGCTCCATCAATTCTTGCAGAATCAAGAAGTTCGTTTGGAATTGTTAATATAAATTGTCTCATTAGAAAAATTCCATATCCACTCACCATAAAAGGCGTAATTAAAGAGAGATAATTATTAAGCCATCCAAATAATTTCATAAGATAATACACAGGAATTAAGAAAATAAATACGGGAAACATCATGGTAGAAAGGACAAATCTAAAAAAAGCTTCTCTTCCCGGAAATTTTAATTTTGCAAAGGAATATCCTGCTAAAGATGATGTTAAAAGAACACTTAAAGTAACAGAAATGGCTACAATAAGACTATTTTTATAGTACATCAGTATTGGTATTTTCTTTACTACTTCAATATAATTTTTCCATTGGGGTTCTGCAGGAAGAAATTTAGGAGGAAAAGCTAAAAGTTCCTGAGGAGTCATAAGAGAAGCAGAAAAAAGCCAAAAAAATGGTAAAATCATCCAAAAAGCCCCAAATATTATTATTGAATATCTAAAAGTTTCCCACAATAAATTTTTTACATTTCTATTCATAACCTTTAATTCCTCCTTTTCGAAAGATCCAAAGAACTATAAGAGTTATTACGAAGATAACAACAAATAATAAAAAGGCACCTGCAGAAGCTCTTCCCATTCTCAAATATTGAAAGGCAGTTTCATAAGTATACCAGGATACGGTCATTACACTTTTTGCAGGAGCATTTCTCCCAAGCATATAGGGAAGATCAAATACTTGCCAAGCTCCTATTAATCCTGTAGCACTTAAAAAAAGAAGGGTAGGTTTTAAGAGAGGTAAAGTAATATACCAGAATTCCTTAAATCCAGTAGCACCATCAATTTTTGCTGCATCATAATATTCTTGAGGAATATTTTTTAAACTTGCTGTAAAAATTAACATAGAACCACCTATTCCTGCCCATATAGCTGTGAGAATAATAGAGAATAATGCGGTACTTGGATCTGTTAACCAATTTAGTCCTTTAAAACCAAAAAATCTCAATATAGCATTTAGTAGTCCATTATTAGGATTATATAAGTATCCCCATATAGTTGCTATTGCTACTTGTGGTGTTACTACAGGAGCAAAATATATAAATCTCCAAAAAACTGAGAATTTTGCTTTATTTATCATTATTGCATAGAAGAGAGAAATAGTTAAGGTAATACTTACTGTTAGAAGGGCATAAAGAAGGGTATTTCTTAGAGACATGAGAAAAAGTTCATCCTTTAAAAGATCTAAGAAATTTTTCCAGCCTATAAAGGGTGCTTTTGTAAAAGGAATAAGCATGTTCCATTTTTTAAAAGATACCAATAGAGAAAATATTACTGGAAAAAGGAAAAAGATAGAATAAAAAATTATTGCAGGGGCGAGGAAAGAATACCCCGCCCCAATTCTATTTTCAAGACTTTTCTTCATAAGTTATCACCTCAATAGTTCTCTTTTAGAATCTCATCTATCTTTTTCTTTGCATCTTTTAAGGCTTGCTCTGCAGTTTTTCTTCCATTCCATGCTTCTACAATCTCCCTCATAAGAATTGTTTTTATTTCTTGCCCTTGAGCCACATTAGGTTCTTGAATGGTATGAATCAATTCTTTTACAAAGGTTGCTGTGTAAAGATCATTAAGTTCATCCGGGAATTTATCAAGATCACTTCTTCTTGGTGGAATAGCTCCAATATTCTTTGCCATAAGTTCTCCCATTCTTGTAGCACCATTTGGCATGGTTTGTATAGTCATCCATTTAATAAAATCCCATGCCTGTTTCTTATTCTTTGATGCACTATCTACTCCAATAAACCAAGTGTATCCACAAGTAGCAGGCTTCTTTAAATAAGGAATGGGGGCAACTCCTACTGTTTCTGCATATTTATCTTTAAAACCGATTTTCAAGCTTGTCTCATACCATGGTGCCATAATCATCATTGCAACCTTTCCTGCTGGGAAATTCCAGACACTTGCGGAAGTATCTGTTCCTCCCTTTCTAAATAATTCTAATTCTGCATCTAATGCTTCTATAGCCTCTTTTCTATCTAAGAGGCATTCTTTGAAATCCTTTGTCAAGAATTCTCCACTATTGCTATAAAGTAAGGCTAAATATGGATGAACTACTGCAGAATCCCATCCAGCTAAGAAGGCAAATCCATAGTAAGCTACAGAACCATCAGGATTTCTTTTTGTAAGCTTTGCTGCCATACTTACTAACTCAGACCAAGTTCTTGGTGGTTTTTTAAATCCTGCACTTGCTAATAATTTTTTATTGTAAACTAAGGCATAGTTGTCTACTTCTATAGGTACTCCCCAAATCTTTCCATCTATAGTTGCTCCTTCCACTGCAGGCTTTACAAAGAGAAGACGAACTGCATTTTGAACATCTGCTGATGGTTCATCTAAAATTCCAGATCTTACCAATTCTACACCCCATAAAGAGTAAAGAACATAAATATCACTGGGAAGCCCTGCAGTATGATCTATAATTATTTTCTTTAATAATTCGTCAAAAGCTACAGATCTAATTTCTATTTCTACATCAGGATGAGTTTTCATGTATTCTTCTACGTATTGTTTTAGCCCTTTAAACACTAAATTTCCTTTTTCATCCTTTACTCCTTCTACTTGATAATCTGACCAGTGAACAGTAAATATGAGTTTTGTTTTTCCAAAACTTACAGAGGTAAAGATTAGAAGGAGAATTAAGATGGGAACAAGTAACTTTTTCATGGAAAATCCCTCCTTTTAAAATTTTTATTCTATCTTTAAAACTTTCGTATCATCAGAAGAAATCTCAAGAGAAATTTTAAATTTTTCCCCTATTATCTCTAATCTGTATTCTTTTTTAGTTTTTAAATCAATAATTTTTTTAGGAATAAAAGGGAACAGATCCTTTTTAAATGTTATTTCTATATTCTGAGGAGTATTAGAGTAATTAAATACAAAGAGTATCCCTTCATTTTCTCTCCTACTACATCTTACTTCTAAATCTTTTGATTCACTTTTTACCTCAAAATAGGGAGAAACTTTAGAATCTTTTAGTAATTTAAGAATAAAATCTATATTTTCATCATATCCTGCTTCAATAGAAAATCCTAATAAAGTTCCTATCATTATAGCTTTTCCTTTAAAATATTCATTTTCAATTATCACTGAAACATTTTTATAACTTCCTATAACTTTTCCAGAAGTCACAGTATAAGAAGAGAGATAATTAGTTCCCTTTATTTTCCCAAAATCTTTTACTTTGATATCAAAAGGATCCTTCATTTCTGTAATATAATTTTCAACACAACCAAAAACTTCATCTAAGGAAAATCCAGGAATTTTATCCATTAACCACCCTTTATCATTAGTCCAAGCAATCCTTCCATCAGCAATTAATACTCCTCCAAATTTTACATATTCTTTTAATGAATTGCTGGCTGATTCTGTAAGACTTATAGCAAATGGGGCAAAAATTATTTTATAATTTTTTAACTTTTCAATATTAAGATCAGAAAGGTGAATGAAATCTACAGGTATATTTTCTCTCATAAGAGCCTTATATATTCCAAATATATCCTTCCTTATTATTTCCGAACTTTGAGCTCTTAGACATGCTAAAAGCTTATATGCTTCAATATCATAGAGAATAGCTACTTGAGCTGGAAGGGGCTTTATATTTAAAAAAGTTTCCATATTCTCTGTTATTATTTTCGAAACATTTCCTGCAGAATATACTCTTTCATTGAAACTCCCATCAGGATTTGCTAATCCAAATCCTGAAACTTCATATCCACAACTCATGGGGAACCATGCATAATAGTTAAGTCCAGTAGCACCTCTTGAGATAGCAAACCATGCCCATTTATCCACATCTTTCTCCATTACAGGTACACCAAAAAGCATTCCAGTAACTCCATGTCCTGTTTGAAGTTCTCCAATCCAAAAAGGTTTTCCCTTACTTTCACAAGAACTCCTTGTCGCATCTAAGGCAACTCCCATCTGATAAGATTTTAATGGCATCCAAGGACCTGTATGCTTAGGATAAAAGGATGTTCCCCAAACATCTACTTTTTCTGCTAATCTCCAGTCATCTGATGATCCATAACCAATACCGGGAATACTGTAAATAGAGGAAATCGCAGCATGACTTGATACTATATGTTCTTTATCTACAGATTTTATTACGCTAACTTTCCATTCTAAATCTTCTGCTATTTTTTCTATATTAAATTGAATCCAATCTAAAAGGTCCGAAAAGGTTGATAAAGAGGTATATCTTGGTATTACTATTTCTTCCCAATCTCTATGTTTTCTATACCATACTTTATTTAATTCTTCTATATCTTTATATTTTCTTTTTAACCACTCAATAAACCTTTTCTTAGAATTTTCACAATAACAAAACCATGGATTATACATAAAATCAATCCAAGACCATTGCACAATATGAGGCTCTGACCAAATATCCCATGCAAAGAAAGAAGGATGAGAAGATACTATTTGAGCAAGTCTTTTTAAATATTCTGTTATATGCTCCCTTACTTCGGGATGATCTGAACAATATCCTGGAGATGCTTGGGAATGAATTTTTAATCCTGCCCTGTCTTCAAAAAGAGAATCAGGATATTCTATTTCTACCCAATTTGGTGCAGAATCAGTATATATTTGGACAAGCACTTTCATATTTAACTCATCTGCAATAGATAAAAGAATATCTATCTCTCTAAAATTCCATTTATTGGGCTCTATTTCTGCGGATGCCCAATCATACCAAAACCTCACAGCATTGAATCCTAAGGATTTAATTCCTTCCAATTCTCTTCTTATTTGAGGTATATCTTTATCCTCGATGGGAAGAATCATTGGTGCTCTTGCCCTTTTTGCTCCATACCATACTGATACTGGGAAGAATTTTGTCACTTCTTACCACCCCTTTTTTTATGAAAATTAATATTTCAAAAACCCCCAGTAAGGCTCAGAATCCCACGCATTTTCAAAAGTTAATCTCATAATATCTCTTCCTTCGGAATCCATTATATATATTTCTGAATTTCCATCTCTATAAGAAGCAAATACAATTTTTCTTCCATCAGGAGAATAGCGACTCCAATAATCATGAGCTATATTTTTTGTTAATCTCTTCTTCGATAATCCACTTTTGTCCATCACATATATTTCTCTATTACCATCTCTCTCCGAAGTAAAAGTTATCATATTTCCATCAGGAGAAAAGAAAGGATAAAGATCATTTGAAACATTAAATGTAAGTCTTTTTTCAGTCTTTTCTTCTAAGTTGAATAAATATATTTCTTTATTACCATCTTTTTCGGATACAAAAATTATATTTTTATTATCTGGAGAAAATGAAGGACATATATCATCTTCATTATTATTTGTTATTTTCTCTATTTCATTGTCTTGCAATTTAAAAATATAGATATCATAATCACCATCAATATCTGAAGCAAAAGCTATTTTTTCTCCATCATAGGAAAATATAGGATACAAATTATCGTGATGATTTTGAGTGATAGGTACTATATTATTACTTTGAACATATCTTAAATATATTTCATTATTGCCAGACATATCAGATACAAAAACAATCTTAGAACCATCTGGTGAAAGAGTTGCTTGAAACTCATTAAATTTATTTTTGCTTATATTCTCTTGGTTATTACCATTGATATCCATCAAATATATTTGTTTATTCCCATCTCTTTGAGAGGTGAAAATAATTTTTTCTATCTTATTATTTCCAAAACTTATTGAAAGGAAAATTATAATAAGAAAATATATTAAAATTCTACATAATTTCATATTAAATCCACCTCACTCCTTTAGTCCTGTTATTTTCATTCCTTTTACATAATATTTTTGTAAGAATAAGAACAAGAGAGTAGATGGGATAGTACCAATAAATAATCCAGCAAAAATAAGTTGTTGATTTCTTGCAGGATCAAAAGCCATAGATAACATTCTCATACCAACAGGGATTGTCATTAGTTTAGGAAATGAAGTGCTTACTATAAGAGGCCAAAAAAGATAATTCCATTGAGAAATAAAGGTCACAATAGCTACGGTAACAACTGCAGGGAGAGTAAGAGGAAATATGATCTGAAAAAGAATCCTAAGCTCATTTGCTCCATCAATTCTTGCAGAATCAAGAAGTTCGTTTGGAATTGTTAATATGAATTGCCTCATAAGAAAAATACCCCAAGGACTTACAACAAAAGGAATAATTAGAGCCCACAATGTACCTAATAAATTCCCTTCCCCAATTTTAATATTATAAAATAAATAATAATCAGGAACCGCAAAAAGAAAGAATGGCAACATTAATGTTGAAACAATTAATAGAAAAATAGGTGTTCTAAATTTAAATTTATATTTAGCTAATACAAAGCCAGCCATAACACTCGTAATAATTACAAAAATAGTTATAGAACTGCAGACTATTAAACTATTCAAATAATATCTTCCATAAGGAACTTTTTTAAATACTTCAATAAAATTCTCCCATTGAGGATTTTTAGGAATCCAGACAGGAGGTCTTGAAATTACTTCTAAATTTGTTTTTAAAGAGGATAAAAATAACCACAAAAGAGGAAGAATAAAAGTTAATCCCAAAATTGATAGTATTATATGGTATAAACTTTGAATTATATATTCCTTTAATTTTTTAGACATTTTCAAATCCCCCTTTATACATAGAGAGAAGAGAAATACAAGAGAAAATAAAAAGTATTGTGAATAAAACAAAAGCCATAGCAGAAGCTTTTCCCATTTCTAAAAACCTAAAGGCTGTTTGATACATATATAGAACAACTACTTGAGTACTATTTGCTGGTCCACCTGGCGTAGCCAATTTTTGCCCTGTAAGTCCAATCACTAAATCAAAAACTTGCCAAGAATTAATAATATTTGTTATAAGTATAAAAAGAGTAACAGGTTTCAAAAGAGGCAATGTTATTTTGAAAAAGCTACTCCATGCATTTGCACCATCTATTTTACCAGCCTCATAATATATTTGAGGAATATCTTGCAAACCTGCATAAAATATAAGAGAGTTTAGTCCAATAGAAGACCAGATTCCCACAATAATAACAGCAAGCATAGCATGTTTAGGACTGGCAAGCCATTCTAACTCTGGAAGCTTTAAAAAATTAAGAGCTAAATTGATAGGTCCATAAGTAGGATCAAAAAGATACATCCATATCATTCCAATAGCAATTGGAGGAGATATTGCGGGAATGAATATGACATATCTCCAAAAAGTATTTTTCTTTACCTTAGTAAGTAAAATAGCAATAAATAAGGCTATAGGAATTCCAATAAATATAATTGCTAATGAAAAAGAAAGAGTATTTAAAAAAGCTTTCTGAAAAATCTGATCCTTAAAAGTATTTATATAATTTCTAAGACCCACAAAAGGACTACTCCAGGGGGATGATAACATATTCCATTCTCTAAATGATACAAAAAAAGAAAAAAATATTGGGAAAAAAACAAGAATAATATAAAAAATTATTACAGGTAACAAGAATAAAAAAATCCAAATAATTTCTACCTTCATTAACCTTATATCCCTCCTAAAAGGGGCTACTACTCTAATAAGGAGTAGTAGCCCAAATATTTCTATTGTAAAAGCTTATTTATTTCTTTAACTGCATCTTTTAATGCCTGCTCAGGAGTTTTTATTAATTTCCAGGCAGAAACAATTTCATTCATTAAAATAGTTTTAATTTTAGCCCCATTAGGAATATTAGGTTCGGCAATAGAATTTTTAAGTTCTTCTACAAAAGTTTTTGTAAATTGATCATATAATTGTTCAGGATGATTTTGTTGATCAATAATTCTACTTGGAATAGCACCTACTTTCTCTACAAGATAATCTCCAAGCCTTGTTGTGTTTTTATTCTTTTGTATATCAGATGAAAACCACATAAGGAAATCCCATGCCTCTTTCTTATATTTACTCTTGCTATCAACCATGAAGAACCAAGTATAGAGAAGAGTTGCAGGTTTCTTCATATATGGTATAGGAGCAACCCCTACATTTTTAAAATTATCACCCATTGTAGTTTTTAGATTATTCTCAATCCAAGGTGCCATAATCATCATTGCAATATTTCCATTTGGAAAATCAAATACATTGCCAGATAAATCTGTAATTTTCTCTTTAAATAGTTGAACCTCAGCTTCTAAAGCTTCTATGGCTTCTGGTGAGTCTAATAAGCATTTTTTATTATCATTACTTAAGAATTTTCCTCCATTTGAATATACTAATGATAAATATGGATGAACAACAGCAGAATCCCATCCTGCTAAATATACAAAACCATATTGAGTTATTCTTCCTCTTGCATCATATTTCGTAAGTTTCTTCCCCATATCAATAAGTTCTTTCCATGTTTTAGGTGGAGCATTAAATCCTGCTTCTTTTAAAAGAGCTTTATTATAAACTAAACAGTAGTTATCTATTTCTGTAGGAATTCCACGCACTCTTCCATCAATAGTAGCACCTCTTACCGCAACAGAATGATAATTCTTTCTTACATCATAAATAACATTTAGAGGGGGATCAGAGAGAATTTTATCTCTCACTAATTGAACGCCCCATAATGAATATATGTGATATATATCTGCTGGATTTCCTGCTAAATGATCTGTTAGAAGTTTAGTTAAATATTCTTCAAATGGGACTACTTCCTTTTCAAATTTAATTTCTGGATGAAGTTTAGAATATTCATTAAGATATGCATCAAATCCTTCTCTATCAAAGTCTGAATGTATTGCTATCCTTAAAACTATGGATTTTTGAGCTAAGGAAATACAGAGAAGAATACCTAAAAATATTAGGAAAAATGCCTTAAATTTGCTCATTTTGTTACCCTCCTTTTTAACATAAAAATTCTTGTAATGTCATTATATCAATCTATCTTAAAAAAATCAATAATAAATTTTTACTTAAAAAGTTTCAAATAAAATTCCCAATATTTCTTAAAAACATTATTATTATGTTCTGGATCATCACAAATATTTGGTGACATAAAAACTGGAGGAAGTTTTCCTATCTTACTTAAAATTTTTCCAGTTTCTGCAACAAGAGCCATAGTTATTGCAACAGTTAATACTGTTGAACCTGCAGATATCTTTTCTTTTCTTCCTTCAATTTCAATTAATGCATCTTCTGGAGGAACCCCATTATCTATAGTAATATCAGCAATATCTGAAAGTTTTTTCCCTGAAGAATGAATTGCCTTTGCTCTTTTTTGATTTTCAAGAGAAGTAATAGCAATAACTTTTGCTCCTTTCTTTTTAGATTCTATGGCCATTTCAACTGGTGCAGGATTTAATCCTCCATGAGAATATATAATTACAATATCCTTTTCTGTAATAGGATATTGCTCTATTACATTTTTTATATATCCTTCTGTTCTCTCAAGCCATAAAAGTTCTTTTACTCCCCCAGGACCTAAAATGTTAAACCACATTAATCTGGAATCAAGTATTGGTTGAAATCCGACAAAAGTTCCATATCTTGGAAATACATCTTGTGCGGGTAAAACAGAATGACCAGAACCAAAAGTATAAACCGCTCTTCCATGAGAGATGGCATCCGCCATCATTTCACTTGCTTTTCTAATATTTTCCCTTTGAGTTTCTTTAACTTTTTCCAATATCTCAATAATTCTGTCAAAATATAAATCTGCACTCATAATTACCTCCTAAAATTGATATATTGATATGTTAATTTTAAATAATAATAACTTAAAAGTCAATATGAAAATTTTTATAATATAATTACTAAATAAAAAAATTTGACATTGCATTATTTTTTGAGTTAAGCTTTTTTCAAATACAGGTAATTTATAAAAGACCTTGAGGTGAAAAATGGATTTAATTGAAAAGATAAAAAAATTAAAAGAGGATAGAGATGCAATAATATTAGCTCATAATTATCAGCTACCTGAAATTCAAGATATTGCAGATTTTGTAGGTGATTCATTAGAGTTATCTCGTATTGCTAAAAACGCAAAAGAAAAGATAATTGTATTTTGCGGAGTTCACTTTATGGCGGAAACTGCAAGCATTTTAGCACCAGAAAAGAAGGTTTTACTTCCTGATATAAATTCTGGCTGTCCCTTGGCAAATATGATCTCTCCAGATGATGTAAAAAGGTTAAAAAGAGAATTTCCTAATGCAAAAGTTGTAGCATATATAAATACTTCAGCTGAGGTTAAGGCTGAAAGTGATTATTGCTGTACATCTGCTAATGCAATATCAGTAGTTGAGAAAGTTCCTTCGGATGAAATAATTTTTATCCCTGACAGAAATTTAGGGTATTATGTAAGTAAACATACAAATAAAAAAATTTATATATGGAATGGATTCTGTCCTACTCATCAAAGAATTCTTCCTCAAGATATTGAGAAACTAAAAAGTAAGTACCCTAATGCAAAAGTTGTAGTACATCCAGAATGTAGAAGAGAAGTTTTAGATCTTGCTGATAAAATAGCAAGTACTAGTGGAATAATAAAATTTGTAAAGGAGGATGAGGGAAATGAATACATTATTGGAACAGAAATGGGAATACTTCATAGATTAAGAAAAGAAGTACCAGAAAAAATATTTTATCCCGCATCTTACCTTTCAGTATGTCCAAATATGAAGAAAAATACTTTAGAAAAAGTTTTATGGGCTTTAGAAGAATTAAATCCTGAAGTTAAAGTTCCAGAGCCTATAAGGACAAGAGCATTAAAAGCTATAGAAAATATGCTTAATTTATGAAAGAGAATTACTTTGATATTATTATTATTGGTAGTGGGATAGCAGGACTTTCTTGTGCATTCTACTCACCAGATAATTATAAAGTAGGTCTTTTTACAAAGGATAAATTAGAAGAAAGTAGCACTTATTATGCTCAAGGTGGAATAGCAGTTGCGTTAAATAAGGATGATTCTCCAAAGCTTCACTATGAAGATACTTTAAAAGCTGGAGCAGATTTTAATGAGGAAAAGATAGTAAAGATTGTTGTAGAAGAAGGAATAGAAAGGATAAAAGATTTAATAGAAATTGGTGTAAAATTTGATAGAAATGATGGGCTTGAATTTACAAAAGAAGCTGCACATAGCAGAAGAAGAATTCTTCATGCACACGGAGATTCAACAGGGCTTGAAATTGCAAAAACATTGATTTCAGTTATAAAAAATAAAAAAAATATATCTATTTTTGAGAATTTCTTCCTTATTGATTTGATAAGAGAGAATAAAAGGATCATTGGTGGAATTTTTTTGAATAATAAAAATGAATTAGAGATTATTTATAGTAAATATACAATACTTGCAACAGGAGGAGCTGGTCAGATTTACCCTTATACTACAAATCCTAAAACATCTACAGGGGATGGATTGGCTATTGCATATAGGGCTGGTGCCAGGTTAATGGATTTAGAATTTTATCAATTTCATCCTACAGCATTAAAGGTTGATCTCCCTCAGAGATTTTTGATCTCTGAGGCTGTAAGAGGTGAAGGTGGTATATTGAAAAATTATTATGGCGAGAGATTTATGTTAAATTATCACCCTCAAGGAGAACTGGCACCAAGAGATATAGTAACTCGTGCTATATATTTAGAAATGTTAGAGACTGAAAAAGATATATTTTTAGACTTCAAACCTATAGGAGAAAGAAAAATTAAAAAAAGATTTCCAAACATTTTAAAAACATGTAAGGAATATGGATTTGATATATTAAAGGAACCAATTCCTGTTGAACCTGCAGCCCATTATCTTATGGGAGGAATAGAAACCGACGAATTCGGAAGAAGTAATTTAAAAAATCTATATGCATGTGGGGAAGTTGCATGCACAGGACTTCATGGTGCAAATAGACTTGCAAGTAATTCCTTATTAGAAGGATTAGTGTTTGGAAGAAGATGTATTTTGGCTATCCTTAACGATGAACCTTCAAACATTAGAAATTATAATATAGAAAAAATACGAGATTCTCAAGTATCATTATCTTTTGACAAGTATAGACTTAAAAATTTATTGTGGGAAAATGTAGGAATCTTAAGAAATGGGAAAAAATTAGAAGAGGCATTAAGAATATTAGAAAAATGGATAAAAGAGGTAGATATTTTTATCTTAAATAAAGAGTTTTTAGAATTAAAAAATATGACTACTATTGCTTATCTCATAACAAAATCTGCTCTTTTAAGAGAAGAAAGTAGAGGTGCCCATTTTAGAATAGATTTTCCAAAAATGAAGGATGAATGGAAAAAACATATAATATGGGAAAAGGGGAAAGAGGTGATTTTTCGTGATGTCAATTCCTCACCATCTTTTAAGAAAAATAGTTGAAATGGCCTTAGAAGAAGATATAGGTTTTGGTGATTTAACAACAGAAAGTATTGTTCCCAATGATTTATATATTAAGGCTTATATTATTACAAAAGAGGAAGGAGTAATTGCAGGGATGCCTGTTGCAGAGGAAGTCTTCAAGTTTGTAGACAGCACAATAAATTTTACATCAAAAGTTTCAGAAGGGGAAAAAGTAAAAAAAGATGAAATTATAGCTGAAATTCAAGGAAAAGCAAAGACAATTCTTACCTGTGAAAGAACTGCATTAAATTTTTTACAAAGATTATCAGGAATAGCAACTTTTACTAATTATTGCGTAGATCTTGCTAAACCTTATGGTGTTAAAATCTTAGATACAAGAAAAACTACTCCATTATTGAGAATTTTGGAGAAATATGCAGTAAAGGTCGGTGGAGGAGAAAATCACAGATTCGCTTTGTATGATATGGTCCTTATAAAAGATAATCATATAAAAATAGCTGGAAGTATTAGCTCTGCTATAAAGAGAGTAAGAGAAAAGATTCCTCCCTTTTATAAAATAGAGGTAGAGACTGAAAATTTAGAACAAGTAAAGGAAGCATTGGAGAATAAAGTAGATATTATTATGTTAGATAATATGAATGTAAAAGATATCAAGAGAGCAGTAGAAATTATTGATGGAAAAGCTATGATTGAGGTATCAGGAAATATAAAGCCTGAAGATATAAAAATTATTGCCCCTTTAGGAATAAACTTTATATCTATGGGTAAGTTAACTCATTCTGTAAAAAGTTTAGATATTAGTTTAGAAGTTGATCTTAATATATGAAAAAAGTAGCATTAAGTTGGTATAAAAATAACAATAATTATAAAAAAGTATTAGAAAAATATGGATTACCATATATAATTCTTTCTCCAGAAGAAAAAATATCTTGGCAAGAAATAGGCGCAATAATTTTTATAGGGGGAGAAGATATACATCCTTCTTATTATAACGAAAAGGAAGAAGATAATTTAAATATAGATAAAAATAGAGATGAATGGGAATTTTACTTAATAGAAAATGCCTTCAAAAAAAGGAAACCTATTTTAGGAATATGTAGAGGATGTCAACTTATAAATATATTTTTAGGAGGCTCTCTATATCAAGACTTAAAAAAATTTAAAAAAGAAGGAAAAATGTCTTATATCCATTGGCAAGAAAATGGAGAAGATTCTTTTCATAATGTTAAAATAAAAAAGAATACTCTCTTATATAAAATATTAAAAAAAGAAGAAATTTTAGTAAATAGCTCTCATCATCAAGCTATAAAAAACTTAGGTAAAAATCTGTATGTATCTGCAATATTTTTAGATGATATATTTGAAATAATAGAAGGGATTGAATATGAAGATTATCCATACTTGATAGGAATTCAATGGCATCCAGAAAGATTAAACTCAGATATATCTTATAAAATATTTATATCTCTAAAGGAATTTATTTAAGAATATCTTCTTCAAATTAGAAAAGGCATATAAAATTGAAATCTTGAAATTTTTAATTCTATATTATATAATTTCCTAAAAGCAAAAGGCTGTGAACGGGAATAGTAGCCACTTATAGCAGGATCCAGAGAGGCTGGGAAAAGGTGCAAGCCAGCTATCCTGCAGGTGGTGAATGGGCCCGGGAGCTTTGGACCGAAAGAGGAATTTTCCTCAAGTAGGCTCCAACGGAACTGCCACCGTTATCAAGGCAAAGGGTATCGGAGCAATGATGATCTCCTGTACCCGAAAAGAGAGAGGCAAAGTTGCCTAAGTAAGGTGGTACCACGAGAATTAGCCTTCTCGTCCTTTTATGGGCGAGAAGGCTTTTTTATTTTAAAGGAGGTGTTATCCTTGTTTAGACTTAATATTCCAGAAAATTTAGAAAATTATGATTTCTTTCCTTTAATTTTTGATCTTCCAGGAGATTGGGAGACACCAGGAAGTCTTATATCAAAAGTAAAAGATAAAGAATTTTTCTTTCTTTTAGAAAGTGCAGAGGGAGGAGAAAGAATAGGAAGATACTCTTTTTTGAGTTGGAATCCTAAGAAGGTTTTCAGTTTTCCATATAATTACTCTCATGATATTTTAAATGAACTTTCTTTAAAATTTCCTGTTTCTAAAGTATATCAAGATAAAGAATTACCAAGATTTCTTGGTGGAATTGTAGGATTTGTTAGTTATGACTTAATAAGACAATGGGAAAATCTTCCTGATATATCATTTGACAATATTAACTTTCCGTTGGCTTGTTTTCAGCTTATTGATTTTATAATTGTATTTGATCATTTGAAAAGAAAAATAAGTATTATTCTTTTAATATCTAAGGAGGAATTAAAATACCCAAATATATTAAAAGAAGCAGAAGAGAAAATTAAAGAAGTATTAGATATACTTAACTATCCATATCAAAGATTTAAACCATATCATATACCTTTCTTTTTAGAAAGCGACACTACTGAGGAAGAATTTAAATTAAAAGTAAAAAAAGCCTTAGAATATATAAGAGATGGGGAGATATTTCAAGTAGTTCTTTCTCAAAGATTTCATACAAAATATTCCTTAGACCCCTATCTACTTTACAGAGCATTGAGATTTATAAATCCATCTCCATATATGTTTTTTTTAAGATTTAAAGATATATATCTTATTGGTGCATCTCCAGAAGCTTTAGTTAAAGTGGAACAAGATAAAGCTGAGGTAAGACCCATAGCAGGGACCCGTCCAAGAGGGAAAACCTTAGAAGAAGATAAATTATTAGAAGAAGAGTTAATAAATAATGAAAAAGAAAAAGCAGAACATACTATGCTTTTAGATTTAGGAAGAAATGACTTAGGTAAGATAGCAGAAATTGGAACTGTAAAAGTAGAAGAACTTATGAAAGTAGAAAAATATTCTCATGTTATGCATCTTGTTAGCTCTGTAACATGTAAAATTAAAGATAATATTCATCCATTAGAAGTCTTAAGAGCGTGTTTTCCTGCTGGAACAGTTACAGGAGCACCCAAAATAAGAGCAATGGAAATTATTGAAGAGTTAGAAAAATATAAAAGGGGACCTTATGCTGGAGGAGTTGGATATTTCTCTTTTAATGGTAATTTAGATACATGCATAACCATAAGAACTTTCTTTTTAAAAGGTGATGATTTATATCTTCAAGTAGGGGCAGGAGTTGTATATGACTCTGATCCAAAAAGAGAATATGATGAAACTATTAATAAGGCAAAGGCATTATTTGAAGCCATAAAAATTTCTGGAGGTTTAGATTATGCTTTTACTTATAGATAATTATGACTCATTCACCTATAATCTTTATCAATATCTCTCAGAATTTGTTCCAGTAGTGGTATATAGAAATGATAAGATAACCATTAATGATATTGAAAATTTAAAACCCAAGGGTATAGTTATATCCCCAGGACCTTCTACTCCAGAAAAGGCAGGAATTAGTGTCTCAGTTATTAAATATTTCAAAGAAAAGCTACCTATTTTAGGTATCTGCTTAGGACATCAGGCAATAGGATTTGCTTTTGGAACAAAAATTATAAAAACAATTCCTATGCATGGAAAAGTTTCACAGATTTATCATATTCCTCATCCTATTTTTGAACATGTTGAAAATCCCTTTTTTGCAACAAGATACCATTCTTTAATTATAGACTATCATTCTTTATCGCCTTCTTTAAAAATAATTGCATGGACCTTAGATAAAATTATTATGGGAATACAATATGAAAACTACCCTGTTTTTGGGCTTCAATTTCATCCTGAATCAGTCTTTACCCCTAAGGGTAAAGAAATTTTAAAAAATTTTCTTAGAATAGGAGGTTTAATAAAATGATTAAAGATGTAATAAAAAAGCTTTCTATGGGAAATCACTTAACTTTTGAGGAATCTCAATTTATAGTAGAAAGTATAGAGAAAGAAGAAATAACTGATGCACAACTTGGTGGTATTCTTCTTTCATTAAGAACTAAAGGGGAGACTCCTGAAGAAATTGCAGGGTTTGTATCTTCTTTATACAAAAAGGCCAAAAAAATCTTAAACAAATCTCCCGCTATTGATGTATGTGGAACTGGAGGTGATCATGCGAGAACATTCAATATATCCACAGGTGTAGCTTTTATATTAGCAAGCCTTGGGATTCCTGTTGCAAAACATGGTAATAGAGCGATGTCAAGTAAGTCTGGAAGTATAGATGTAATAGAAGCTCTTGGTATAAGTTTTTCTCCAGATCCTGAAAGGGTAGCAGAAGAAATAGATACCTTAGGAATAAGTTTTATATTTGCAGGTTATTACCATCCTGTTGTGGGAAAGGCAGGAAAAGTAAGAAGAGAACTTGGTATAGGAACAATCTTCAATCTTGTAGGTCCTATGTTAAATCCTGCCAATTTACAAGCACAAATTTTAGGTGTATACTCCTCTAATATTTTGAAAAAGTTGGCAGAAACTGCAAAAATTTTAGGAAGAAAAAATATTCTTTTTTATCATGGTAAAGAAGATGGAATTGATGAGATTTCATTAAGCGGTCCTACAGAAATGGCATGGGTTAAAGAAAATTCTATTGAATATTTTACTTTTCATCCCAAAGATATTGGAATTCCCATTTATCCATTAGAGGAATTTAGAGGAGGAGATCCCCATGAGAATGCAGAAATTCTAATAAATATCTTTAAAGGAAAAGGAACACCAGCTCAAACAGATATATTAGCTATTAATAGTGCCTTTGGACTATTAGTTTTAGAAAAGATTAAAGATGTGAAAGAAGGATTTCAATTAGTCAAAGAACATATTTTAGAAGGAAAAGTATATCAATTTTTAGAAAAATTAAGGGGGAATAGGGTATGAATATTTTAGATGACCTTGTTGAGGAAAAAAGGAAATATCTAAAAAAGAGAAGCTTTACTATTCCAAATTCTTTACCAGAAAAAGATAAGGATAAATTTTTTAATGTCTTAAGTTTACCAGGATTTAAGCTTATTGCTGAGATAAAACCTTCTTCCCCTATAAAAGGAAGACTATTAAAAAATACATCAATTTCAGAGATCGCAGAATTATATAATAAATTAGATGAAGTATCTTGTATATCTGTCTTAACATCAGAAAGTTTTTCAGCAAGCTTAGTAAATCTTCAAGTTGTAAGAAGAATTACTTCAAAACCTATACTTCAAAAGGATTTTATTCTTACATTTGAACAAGTATATGAAGGAAGAATCTTAGGGGCAGATGCAATACTTCTTATAGCAAGAATATTATCCTCAAAAGAGCTATCAAGTTTATATAATCTTGCGAAAAGTATAGACTTAGAGCCTATCATAGAGATATATGAAAGAGATGAGTTAGAAAAAGTCTTACCATTGAACCCCAGAATCTTAATGATAAATAATAGAAATCTTTCCAACTTTCAAGTAGATATTTTACATACCCTTGAGATTTTACCATATATACCTAAAAATATTTATATTATAAGCGCCAGTGGGATAAAAGACGAAAGAGATGTTGAAATTCTTTATAAGGCTGGAGTAAAAGGAATATTAGTAGGAGAAAGTATAATGACAGCTCCAAATCCTAAGGAAAAAATAAAAGAACTTCTTAAGCCTATTTCCTATAAAAATATAAAAGAAAGAATAATATCTCATGAATATAGTCCAAATTTTTGAAACTATGTGGGTAAAAATTTGTGGAATAAAAGATGTATTCTCAGTATTACATGTATTTGTAGAAGGTGGAAACGCTGTAGGATTTATATTTGTTCCTGAAAGCAAGAGATTTTTAAACTTAGAGGATGCTCAGAAAATTATCCCTTCAATAATAGAAATTCCCATTAAAAAAATAGGTGTTTTTCAAAATGAAGAAGAAGATAAAATATATAAAATATTAAAACATTTCCCCTTAGATGGAATTCAGTTTCATGGTAATGAATCTCCATCCTTTTGCAGAAAATTTAAAAGTCTTTTTCTAATAAAAGCATTTACAATTGATTTTGAGACATCTTTGGAAAATTTAAAAAGAGAAATCTCAAAATATTCTTTTTGTAAAATTCTTTTAGATAGAAAAAAGAGTTTAGGTAAGATACCTTGGGATGAATTTTTAGAAAAGGCATATATAATTTCCAAGGATTTTCCTATAATTCTTGCGGGAGGAGTAAATGAGGAAAATTTGGAATCCGTCTTAAGTATAAATCCTTGGGGAATAGATCTTTCAAGTGGTGTAGAAGATGAAGGAGGAGAAAAGAACCTTATAAAAATATCAAAATTATTAAGGAAGGTGAGAAATAAAGATGATACTTCCAGATAACAGGGGATACTTTGGAGAATTTGGAGGAAGATTTGTTCCTGAAACACTTATGGAACCTCTTTTACAATTAGAAAGGGCATACTCTGAAATTGAAAGAGATAAAAGTTTTTGGGATGAATATAGAAAATATTTAAAGGAATATGTAGGAAGACCAACACCTTTATATTTTGCAGAAAATTTATCTTCATTTCTTAAAGCAAAAGTTTATCTTAAGAGAGAAGATTTATGCCATACTGGAGCCCATAAGATAAATAATGCTATAGGTCAAGCTTTACTTGCAAAATATCTGGGAAAGAAAAGAATAATTGCAGAAACTGGTGCAGGACAACATGGTGTTGCAGTCGCTACTGTATGTGCCCTTTTTGGATTTTCTTGCACAATATATATGGGTGAGGAGGATTGCGAGAGACAAAAAATGAATGTCCTAAGAATGAAGCTTCTTGGGGCAGAGGTTATTCCTGTTAAAACTGGTTCAAGAACATTAAAATCTGCAATAAATTCTGCATTAAGAGATTGGGTAAGTAATCCTGATGATAGCTATTATCTTTTAGGATCTGTAGTAGGACCTCATCCATATCCTAAAATTGTTAGAGATTTTCAAAAAGTTATTGGTGAAGAGGCAAGAGAAGAGATATTAGAAAAAGAAAAAAAACTTCCAGATTATCTTATAGCATGTGTTGGTGGTGGAAGCAATGCCATCGGCCTTTTTTATCCATTTCTAAATGACCCTGTAAAAATTATAGGAGTAGAAGGTGGTGGAAAAGGAATTAATTCTAAATTACATTCTGCAAGCATATGTGCAGGTAAAGTAGGAATTCTGCATGGTGCAAAAATGTATCTTCTTCAAGATGATGATGGAAATATATCAGATACTCACTCCATATCAGCAGGTTTAGATTATCCAGGAGTTGGTCCAGAGCATAGCTTTTTAGCAAAAATTGAAAGGGTAAAATATGATTATGTTGAAGATGATATAGCATTAAAAGGATTTTTAACATTAACTAAGATGGAAGGAATTATTCCTGCTTTAGAAAGTGCCCATGCTATAGGATATATAATAGAAAAGAGGAAGGAATTTCCTGAGGAAAACCCAATAATAATTGTCAATCTATCTGGAAGAGGGGATAAAGATTTGAATATCATATATAAAATTCTGGAGGAAAAAAATGAGTAGAATCTTAAATAAATTCAAAGAAAAAAAATTTGTATTTATACCCTTTTTCGTATCAGGATACCCATCTTTTTCTTTTTTAGAAAATTTCATTTTAAAACATAAAAAAAAGATTGATATTTTAGAATTGGGAATTCCTTTCTCAGATCCTATTGCTGATGGTCCTATATTAGAAGAGATAAATTATAAAGCTGTTAAAAATGGTATAAATCTTAAAAACACCTTAGATTGGATTAAAAACACTGAAATCTCTAAAGAAATTCCTATTGTTCTTCTTATGTATATGAATCTTATTTATAGTAACTTAGAGAATAATCTAAAGGAGATAAAAAATGTAGGAGTTGATGGGGTTGTTATCCCAGATCTTCCTATAGAAGAAGCTGAAAATCTAACTTCTTTATTTAAGAAATATAATTTGGATCTTATTCTTTTTTTGTCACCTACTACAAGAAAAGAAAGAAGGGAAAAGATATTAAATATAGCAGAAAGTTTTATCTATTGTATATCAGTAAAAGGAGTAACAGGAGAAAGAGATGAACTGTCTTATGATGGAATAAAATTTATAAAAGAAATAAAAGGAAAAACAGATAAGCCATTAGTTTGGGGTTTTGGTGTAAATAAAAGAGAACATATAAGATCTTTGAAAGGATTAGTAGATGGGGTAATAGTTGGAAGCGCCTTTGCAAAAAGAATTTTAGAAGGCAAGGATTTGGATTCTTATTTCATAGAACTTTATGAAGAAACAGAGTTATAATATAATATTAGTAAACTAAATTTATTTTATAGGAGGAAAAGATGAAAATAGGAAGTTCTACATATTCTTTCAAAAGATTTGATTATGGAAATCCAAATGAGAAGGGGTTAAAAATAGAAGATATTATCAAATTAGCAAAAATTTATGGTTTAGATGGACTTGAAATCTTAGCAGTTCAATTAGATTCTTTTGATGATGATTACCTATATAAAATTAAGAGATTATGTGTAGAAAATTCATTAGATATATATGCCTTATCAATCCATAATAATTTTGTAAATCCCAATGAAGAAGAAAGGAAGAATGAGATTGAAAAGGTTAAAAATTTAATAAAAGTTGGTTTTAAATTAGGAGCTCCTATAATAAGAGTATTTGGGGGAAGATGGGGAACAATAAAAGATTTTACTGAACTTATGGCAAGAAGAGGAAAAGAGCCTGCCTTAGAAGGATACACATACGAAAAAGGGATAGAATGGAATATATCTGCATTTAGAGAATGTGTGAATTTTGCAAAGGAGCATGGAATAGTTCTTGCTGTAGAAAACCATTGGGGTCTTACATATTCAGCAGAAGGAGTACTTGATATACTATATGGTGTAAATAGTGATTTCTTTAAAGTAGTTCTGGATTGTGGAAATTTCTTGGAAAATACATATGAACAATTAGAAAAGCTTATTCCTTATACTATTCTTGTTCATGCAAAGACTTATTTTGGAGGCGGAATATTTTACGATTTTAATCAAAATCCTGATTATGTAAAAATTATAAGAATGTTAAAAAATGCAGGATATAAAGGATATTTATCTATAGAATTTGAAGGAAAGGCAAATTATGAGGAAGGAATTTTAGCGAGTATAAAACTTTTATCCCAAGCAATAAAAATTTCATAGTTTCTTCTCTTATCTCTTCTACTAAATAACTCTCTTTTTCACCTTTCTAAGGTATAATATTTTTTAAAAAACATTAGGAGGAGGAATACCTTATGTATCTTTATATATTTCTAATTGTTTTCTTAATAAAAGAAATATGGGATTTGATTCTTACCATATGGAATAAGAATTATTCAACATCCCCTAATGCTAAAATTCCAGAAGTATTTAAAGATATAATAACTGAGGAAGATTTTGAAAAATCTAAGAATTATCTAAAAGATAGAACAAATTTAGTGGTAATAGACCATATCTTTGACATTTTAATTTCACTTATCTTTATAATTTGGGGTTTTCCTTATATTGAAAATATTGTCTCATCAATTACAAAATCTTTTATTTTGCAAGGTCTTTTATTTTTTGCAATTTGGGGCTTAATAAATCTTATAATATCTCTTCCTTTTAATATTTATTCCACCTTTGTTATAGAAGAAAAATATGGGTTTAATACTACAACTCCCAAAATTTTTATAACTGATATAATAAAATCCTTAATAATCTCTATAGTTATAGGAACACCTATATTATCTATTCTTTTATGGATTATAGAAAAAGACCTATATTGGTGGTGGAAATTTGCTCTTGGAATTATTATTTTTGAAATATTTGTATCTTGGCTATATCCTATGGTTATCGCACCTTTATTTAATAAATTCTATCCATTAGAAGATGAATCATTAAAAGAAAAAATTATTTCTCTTTTACAAAAAGCAAATTTTAAAATCTCAAATATATTTGTTATGGATGCATCAAAAAGAACCAAAAAGGTAAATGCATATCTTACTGGAATTGGCAGTTCAAGAAGAGTTGTTCTTTTTGATAATATCCTGAATTATTCCCATGATGAAATTTTAGCAGTTCTTGCTCACGAATTGGGACATCATTCAAAAAAGCATATACCAAAATTATTAATTCTCAGCTCTTTATTCTATCTTGCTTATGTCTACTTTGTGTATTTACTTTATAAATCTCCATTAATAACCTTAACTTTTCCTGTAAATAAAAGTTATACACTTATTGTCTATTCTTTTATCTTTATATCTTCCATTTTCTATTTTATTACACCTATTATAAATTCTATATCCAGAAGATTTGAATATTCTGCAGATAAATTTTCAGCTATTCTTCTTAACTCATCAGAACCATTAATATCCGCACTAAAAAGATTAGTTAAGGAAAATTTATCAAATCTTAATCCTCTACCTTTATATAGAACTTGGTATTATTCTCATCCATCACCTGAAGAAAGAATCTTAAACTTAAAAGGAGAATAAAGAGATGAAAGATGTGAAAGTTGGGATAGTAGGAATTGGAGGCATGGGAATTAACTATGCAAAAATGATTATAAAAGGTGAGATTCCTTACGCAGATCTTATCTCAATATGTGACATAAATCCTGATAGATTGAAATGGGCAAGAGAAAATTTAGATAGAGATATAAAAACATATACAGATCTTAATGAATTTCTATCATCTGGAATAGAAGCAGTAATTATAGCTACAACTCATTATCATCATCCTCCAATTGCTATTAAGGCTTTTGAAAAGGGAATTCATGTGCTTATAGAAAAACCTGCTGGTGTTTATACAAAACAAGTAAAAGAGATGAATAAAATAGCACAAAAAAGTAATAGAATTTTTTCTATAATGTATAATCAACGAACAAATCCTATCTACCAAAAATTGAAATATATGATAGAAAATGATGAATTGGGAAAGATAAAGAGAATAACTTGGATATTTACAGGATGGTATAGACCTCAGAGTTATTATGATATGAATGAATGGAGAGGAACATGGAAAGGAGAAGGAGGAGGTATTCTCCTAAATCAAGGAATTCATCAAATTGATCTTATTCAATGGATATTTGGAATGCCAAAAAGAATAAGAGCATTTTTAGGATTTGGGAAATACCATAAAATTGAAGTAGAGGATGATGCTTTTTTATATATGGAATATAATGATGGCAAAACAGTAATATTTATAACTTCCACTGGAGAGGCACCAACTACAAATTATCTTGAAGTTATTGGTGATAAAGGGAAAATTGTTATAGAGGATGAAAAAATTATATTCTGGAAACTAAAAATTCCAGAATCTGAATTTAGAATAAAAGAAAAAAATCCTTATTCACAGCCACCTTATGAGAAATATGAAATACATGTTACTGAAGAAAATCCTAAACATAAAGGCATATTAAATAATTTTATATCAGCAATTATTTACAATACTCCACTTTTAGTTAAAGGAGAAGAAGGCATAAATGCTCTTGAAATAGTAAATGCATCATATCTTTCTTCATGGATGGATTCATGGATATATCTTCCCATTGATGATGAACTTTATTATGAAAAACTTAAGGAAAAGGTTGGTGATATTATATGAAAATTGCAATTAGTCAGATCAATCCAATAATAGGAGATATAAAAGGAAATACTGATAAAATTTTAAGTTACATATCTAAAGCGAAAAAGGAAGATTGTGAATTAATTATATTTCCTGAACTTTCTATATTAGGTTATCCTCCAAGAGATTTACTCCTAAGAAATGATTTATTAAAAAAAGTAGATGAGATTATTAAGGAGAAAATTTTACCAGAATCTAAGGATATAGGAATTCTATTAGGGGCACCTTTATGTAAAGATGGAAGAATTTATAACTCTGCATTATTATTTTATCATGAGAAGATTTTTGGATATCAGCATAAAACACTATTACCAAGTTATGACGTCTTTGATGAGACAAGATACTTTAAACCCGCAAATTATCGCCATCCTATAATATTTAAAGGGGTAAATCTTGGTATTACTGTTTGTGAAGATATATGGAATGATAAAGATTACTGGAATAGAAAAATTTATGAGATAGACCCATTAGAAGAATTAATATCTCAAGGAGCAGAAATAATAATAAATATATCCGCATCACCCTATTATTATGGAAAGATAAAGTTAAGATTAGATATGCTAAGTTATATTGCACAAAAATATAAAAGACCAATAGTTTATGTTAATCAAGTAGGGGGAAATGATGAGTTGATATTTGATGGTTCAAGTCTTGTGATAACCGAAGATGGTAAAATTGCCTGGAGAGGGAAAAGTTTTGAGGAGGATTTTGGGATTGTAGATTTTGAAAATTTATCTTTTGTTAAAGATATAAATTTTATAAAAGAGGATATAGAATTTATTTATAAGGCATTAGTTCTTGGAATTAAAGATTATTTTTTAAAGTTAGGATTTAAAAAGGCGGTTGTTGGGCTCTCTGGTGGAATTGATTCATCAGTAACTGCAGTTTTAGCAGTTTCTGCTTTAGGTCCTGAAAATGTTCTTGGAGTATCTATGCCTTCAAGATATTCCTCAGAGGGAAGTATAAAAGATGCAGAAAAGTTAGCAAAAAATTTAGGAATAGATTTTAGAATAATCCCCATTGAAAGGATATTTAAGTCTTATTTGGAAACTTTTAATCCTAATGGAAATCCTCTAATGGACCTTGCAGAAGAAAATCTTCAGGCAAGAATAAGGGGAAATATCCTAATGTTTATTTCAAATAGAGAAGGATATTTAGTTTTGACTACAGGAAATAAATCGGAACTTGCTGTGGGATATTGTACTCTCTATGGAGATATGGCGGGAGGACTTGCAGTTATTGGAGACGTCCCTAAAATGATGGTTTATGAATTAGCAAAATTTATAAATAGGGAAAGGGAAATAATACCTCAATCAGTATTAACAAAGGTTCCCTCTGCAGAGTTAAGACCAAATCAAAAAGATGAAGATTCACTACCTCCTTACTCTATCTTAGATCAAATTCTTAAAGCATATATAGAAGATAATTTATCAATTGAAGAGATTGTAGAAAAAGGATTTGAAAGAAGTTTGGTAGAGGAAGTAATTAAAAAAATTGATAGTGCAGAATATAAAAGAAGACAAGCTCCCCCAGTTTTAAAAGTAACAACAAAAGCCTTTGGGATGGGAAGAAGAATGCCCATTGTTTGGAAAAAAAGCTGGTAAGTTGTGAGAAAAATCACAGTTTATATGTGATTTAAATCACAGACATAAAATTGAAGCATGTTATAATGGAATTACAAAAAAAAGGAGGTATCAAAAGATGAATAAGATTTTAAAGATTCTATTTGTGAGTATCATATCTATTATGTTCCTCTTTTCAATTAGTTTCGCTGATATTGCGGAAAGACCAGTTCCTGGAGAAAAATATCCTATTGATCTTTTCACCTTTCTTCCTTGGATGAGCGGTGGTAGTGCAAGATTCATTGCTATGGGAGGTGCAGGAACCGCTCTTGCTAATGATGCATCATCCGTAGAATATAATCCAGCAGGACTTGCCTATGTAAGAAATATAAATATAACTGGACTAACCTTAGGAGAGGTAAACAAAGAGGTTGTTGGATGGAATGAAGATGGAACACCAAAGTATGAATATAAATTTAATTTTACACCCTTATATGCAGCACTTGCTCTATCAAATCTTTCTGTCGCATATAAAAAACCATTTATACCACCTCTTATTGTTGGTAGGGCTGATGGAGGATATTGGATATCCTATGCCCCTGACACATATCCTATGAAGTTTGACTGGTTCTCAGATGTGACAGATACAAGCAAGCTTAATACTTTTTCTCTTGGATTAGGACAGAAATTTGGACCTATTGCCCTTGGAGCAAACTTAACATACATTAAAGGAGATGTATCAAGAAAAGTTGATGGAATATGGTTTGGAAGTGGGAAATTTGTACCTGGTAGTGAATATGAAAATGATCCATATAAAACTACATATACTACTTGGGATTCTCAATTCCATTCCTTTGATTCAGCAAGTATTGATGGATTTACTATAGATGTAGGAGCAATTTTAAATCTTGCTCTTTTGAAAGTAGGATTAATTTATAGAAATGCCTATAGCAATATAAATTACACAAGAGATTATATGTGGCATGATGATTTTGTATGGGGAAATCCAAATAATTGGCCAGATAATAAAGGAAGATGGTGGACCTACGACCCTGCTCCTGAAGTATATTCAGGTATAAAACTTCCTTCATTCTTTAATGTAGGTGCAGCAGTTGATTTGGGAATGATTAAACTTGCATTAGATTTAGAAAATTTTGATATAACATATAATTTTAGTGGGGAAAATTGGAATAAACCAGAAAATTGGAGATATGGAACATTACATGCAGGAGCAGAATTCTGGGTACTTCCTATTCTTGCTCTAAGAGCGGGAGCCTATGGAAATATTAGATTAGAGGAGCTTGATCCAACAAAATCTGCAGAACTTGCTGTAAGAGGATTAACATTATCTGTTGGTGCAGGAGTAAGTCTCTTAGGATTTTCCTTAGATGTTGCAGTTCTTGGTGAGCAAATTCAAAATATTTCTCCTGACCTATCCCATCTCAAATTTATTGCTTCGGGATCTGCAAAATTTTAATATATCCACCTCACATCACCTTCTCTTTTAAAGCCCTGGGGAAAACCCCTCCCCAGGGCTTATATTTTATAAAATTAAATTTATCCAGTTACTGCTCCTTCTGTTAAGCCCTTAACTAAGTATTTTTGGATAAACATAAAAAATATAATTACAGGTAAACCTGTAATTATTCCTCCTGCTGTTAAAAGATCCCATCTTATTATATATTCACCCATAAAAGTATGAAGACCAACAGGGATAGTTCTTGCTTTTATATCAGAAGTAAATGTAAGAGCATAAAGAAACTCATTCCATGAGTATATAAAAATATAAATTGCTGCTGCCACAATACCTGGTGATGCTATTGGTAAAATAACATGTCTTAATGCCCCAATTTTAGTACAACCATCTATTTGAGCTGCCTCATCCAATTCTTTAGGTATAGAATTTAAAAAACCTGTAATCATCCATGTTGAAAATGGCACAGCAAAAGTGCTATGTGCTAATATTAATGAATAAGGAGTATTCAAAATTTTTAGGCTTTTCATGAGCAAAAATAATGGTATAGCAAGAAGAATAGCAGGAAACATCTGTGTAATTAAAAATATAAAGGAAAGAGGAGTTTTCCCTTTATAATCAAATCTTGAGAAACTATACGAAGCTAATATTGCTACAAAAAGAGCAATAATTACTGTTGATAAGGCAACAATTATACTATTTTTCATATAAGCTAAAAATGGTGTACTTTTTAAAAGCAATATATATCCTTCAAAAGTAGGTTTTGAGGGAAGATATTTTATTGGAAATACATAAAGTTCATTTGGAGATTTAATTGATGTGATAAACATCCATATATAAGGAATTAGAATAAAAGCCAGCCAAATAAAGATTAAGAAATACTTAAAGATAAAATTTTTCAATACATACCCCCCTTTTTCCTCAAAAGTCTTAAATATAAAGATACAATGATTATAAGAAAAACTCCTTGTAAAAGAGCAAGAGCTGATGCGTATCCAAAATTTAACTGTTTATAAGCAGTATGATAAGCCATTAATGGAATAATTAAACTACTATATCCTGGACCTCCATCTGTCATGATAAGAATTAAATCCATATGATTAGCAGTCCATATGATACGAAGCATAGTAGTTATTATAACTGTAGGTAAGATAAGGGGCCAAGTTATATGAATAAAAATTCTAAAAGAATTTGCTCCATCAATTCTTGCTGCCTCATAAAGCTGTTCAGGTATTGCTTCCATAGCTGCTAAAAGCATGATAGCAAAAAATGGAATGCCCCTCCATATATCTGCAATCATTACTGAGAAAAGAGAAGTATTTTTCTGAGCCAACCAAGGTATATATCTTGAAATTAAGCCTAATCTCAAAAGAATATCATTTATTATTCCATAATTACCATCCAACATCCACATCCACATTATAGATATTAATATACCCGGTGTAACCCATGGTATGAGAGAGATTCCTCTTATAAGAGATCTTCCCTTAAATTTTTGTCTAAGAATAAGTGCTCCTATTAAACCTCCAATAAATTGGAAGGAAACTACTCCAATAATCCATATTAAGGAATTTTTCAAGGCTATAAAAAATACTTTATCTTTTAATATTTTAAAAAAATTTTCAAAACCTACATATTTTGATTCAAAAGGTTTAAGAGGATTAAAATCATGAAAGCTTAGCCAGATTGCTCTTCCTATAGGATATGCAACAACAGATAATATAAGTATAAAAGCAGGTAAAAGAAGGAGAAAAGGGAGGACCCTTTTCTCCCACTTATTTATAAATTCCTTTTTATTTCTTTCTAAGAGCATTTGCTATTTCCTCCATCATCTCTTTGGAGGTTATCTCTCCAAGTAGTGCCCTTTGCATTAAATTTTGCCATAACTGTGCACTTATATAACCTACCCCAGGAAGTGGAGGCCATGCAATTGCATATTTTGCTTGATCTAAAGATACCTTAAAGAATATATTATTCTTGTAATATGGTAAATTAGCTACAGATTTAAGAACAGGTAATTGTCCTTGTCTTGACCTGCTCCATTTATCCATTTGTTCTTTTTCAGTTAACCAACTAATAAACTTAAAAGCAGCCTCTTTATTTTTAGATGAAGAAAATATTACATTTCCACTCATAGTTATCATAGTTGCTGGTTTCTTAGGGTCCGCTGGAGGCATTGGGACAACTCCTACATTTTCCTCCCCTAATTTTTGAGTTACTAAAACAGAAGAACCTACATGGTGAGCCATCATTGCAGTAATTCCAGATTGAAAAGCACCTAAGACTTGGGCATATGCATCTGTAGGAGCAGAAGGAGGAGCTACTTTATGAACTCTATATAAATCTATATACCATTGATTAGCAAGAATAGCCTCTGGAGAATCAGCTATAACTTTTCCATTTCTATCAACTAACCTTGCTCCTTGCGCTACCATAAAAGCTAACCATTGATCTTGTCCGCCAGAGCCTCCTCTTAATCCAAACCCATATCTGTTTTTAGTTGGATCTGTGAGCTTTTTAGCAGCATCTAAGAATTTATTAAGATCAGTAGGAGGCGGTAAATTTTTTTCTTTAAACCAGTCTTTTCTATAATAAAGATAGAAAGTAATAAATTGATGGGGCATCATATATATTGGACTTTTGGCACTTATTTTTCCTGTATTCCATAAATTTGAAATCACATCACTATAGCCTTTCCAATTTTTAAGATAGTTATCTAAGGGTTCTAAAGCACCCGCATCAACAAAAGCTCCAATCCACCAATCTTTAAATCTTGCAGCATCTGGAGCTGTTCCTGCACCTATTGCAGTTACTAATTTATCGTAATATTGACTTAAAGGAATTAGTTCATATTCTACTTGAATATCTGGATTTAAAGAGTTGAACTGCTTAACTAAATCTGGAAACATTGGATCTGTAGGATCATCTAACCATAGCCAATATTTTATTACAGTTTTTCTTTGCCCATGGATAGGAGTTAGTAATATTATTAAAGTTAAAAATAAGAAAAGATACATTAAAAAATTAGATTTCTTAAACATTTAAAGACCCCCCTTTTTCTTTATTTTCTAAGATCGAAACTAAAGAAGATTTTTTATTTTTTTCTATCTCACCTCCTTTATTTAGATTTTCTTTATATTTCATCAATCTTTCATAAACATCAACAAAGTGTTCATCAAGAATGTTTTTAGTCATAACATAGTCTTTATTTTTTATACTCTCAAGTAATTTTTTATGATAATCTATTACAGTTTGAGGAGATGCAGAATATAGTAAAGGTTCATCTAAATTTTCAAAAAGACTCCAGAAAATATCTAAGATTTTTATAACAATTTGATTTTTTATCTTCCTAAACAAAGATCTATGAAATAACATATCTTCTTTTACAAAGGATTTATTTTCTCTTGATTTTTTCTCCATATTATTTATAATTTTCTCCAATTGTTTTAAATCTTTATCCTTTAAAGATTTAATTGCTTCATCTATAAAGGCTAATTCTAATATTTTCCTGATCTCTAATAAATCAAAAATATTATGGACATCAAAAAGTAAACTATAAGCTAAATTACCAGCCAAAGTATCAAAGCTAAAGGATTTAAAAAACCATCCACTTCCATGCTGAGAAGTAATAATCCCTAAAGCCTCTAATGACCTTAAAGCTTCTCTTATAGTACTTCTACTTACTCCAAATTCTTTTGAAAGTTCAGCTTCGCTTGGTAATTTATCACCTGGGGAAAATTTTTTTTCTACAATATATTTCTTTATTTGTTCTTGTAGGAACAACTGTGTATCTATAGAAGGTATCTTTTTAAATACTTTTCTTTTTTTCATCTCAATAATTTAAACTTATTAGATATCATACATCTAACATCTTACATTTAAGTATAAAATTAACAATTATCTTTGTCAATATTATTTCTAAAAAATAATTTTGTGCTATAATATTTCAAAAAACTTAGGGAGGTTCCAATATGGAAATAAAGATGGCGAAAGGATTTTATAAAGAGAAGATAGACAAAGAAACCTTAGAATATCTTAAAAGACTTGCCCATAAATGTAGGGGTGACATTCTAAAGATGACTACCCTTGCAGGATCAGGACATCCAGGTGGTTCTATGTCTTCAATTGAAATGTATCTTACTCTCTACTTTTTTGCTAATGTAGATCCTAAAAATCCCAAAAATCCTGATAGAGACAGAATTATTATAAGTCATGGACATACATCTCCAGGAGTCTATTCTGCTTTGGGAAATCTTGGATTTTTTGATATAGATAAAGCAATTGCATACTTTAGATTGGCAGGAAGTATATTTGAAGGACATGTGGAAAGATATGTTCCGGGGGTAGAATGGAGTACTGGAAATTTAGGACAAGGACTATCTGCAGGCTGTGGAATGGCACTTTCTGCAAGACTTCTTAATAGAAATTTTCATGTTTTTGTTGTTATGGGGGATGGGGAACAACAAAAGGGACAAATATCAGAAGCAAGAAGATTTGCAGTAAAATATAATCTTTCAAATCTAACAGTCCTTATTGATTATAATAAACTTCAACTTTCTGGTCCTCTTTCTCATATTATGCCCCAAAATATAAAAGAAAATTACATTTCTGATGGATGGGAAGTAATAGAAGTTGATGGACATGATTTTCAAGATATTTATCAAGGTATAAGAAAGGCTATAAGTGATGGAAAACCTACTGCAATTTTAGCTCATACTATAATGGGTAAAGGCGTATCTTTTATGGAAAATAAATTTGAGTTTCATGGAAGAGCATTGAAGCCTGATGAGTATAAAAAGGCATTAGAAGAATTAGGAATTGAAGATGATCTTGAAAAGTATAGGAAGATAAGAGAGACATTTAAGGAAGAAGGCAAGCACAAAATTGAGATAGAAAAAGTAAATATTGATATAGGAGAACCTTTTACATACACTCCAGATATGAAAATAGATAATAGATCTGCTTTTGGAAAGGCACTTAAAAATCTTGCTGAATTAAATATTGGAAAGGAAGGGAGAACTCCAATAGCTGTTTTTGATTGTGATTTAGTAGAATCAGTAAGAACCCATGAGTTTGAAAAAATAGCACCTCAAAACTTTTTTGAGGGAGGAATACAAGAACATAATACTGCGACTATAGCAGGAGCATTATCTACTCAAGGTGTTTTAACTTTTTTTGCAGATTTTGGGGTATTTGGTGTAGATGAAACATATAATCAACATAGATTAAATGATATAAATTTTACAAATTTAAAATTAGTTGTTACCCATTGTGGGCTTGATGTAGGAGAAGATGGAAAGACTCATCAATGTATAGATTATATTGGAACTTTTAGAAATCTATTTGGGTTTAAAATAATAGTTCCTGCTGATGCAAATCAGACAGATAGAGTAATAAGGTATATTTCAAAGGAGACAGGCAATTTCTTGGTTGCTATGGGAAGATCTGTCTTACCTATAATAACTGACGAGACAGGAAAGCCCTTCTTTGGAAATAATTATAAATTTATTTATGGAAAAATGGATAAAGTAAGAGATGGAGATATGGGAACAATAATTAGTATGGGAAGTATGTTATATAGAGCAATTCAAGCATGGGAAAGACTAAAGGATATGGGAATACGAGTAAAAGTCTTCAATTTCTCCACCCCTTCAGAGATAGACTGGACTGCATTAAAAGAAGCTGTAGCAACAGGTTTAATTATTACATATGAGGATCATAATATCAATACAGGAATTGGAAGTATAATAGGAAATGCTTTAGCTGAGGGAGGATTTTCTGTTAAGTTCAGAAAGTTAGGAGTAAAAGAATATGGTGCTTCTGGAAAACCTGATGATCTCTTTAAGCTCCAAGGATTAGATGTAGATTCATTAGTTAAAGTTGTTACTGAAAGTTTATAATTTATGGGGGACATTGAAAAGTCCCCCTATCTTCTGAAGATTTTTTCACCTGTATCAGGCCAAATAATCTTCTCTTCCTGCAACATATTAAAAGCAGATAATTCTAATTTCTCTGCAAAACTTTCTTCTCCTCTTTCCTTAATCTCTCTCAAAAGTTTTGCGTATAGTCTCTCAACTTCTTGAGCTAAATATATAGTTTCTTCTTGAGATTCAATACGACAATTCCAATTTTTCCTATCAAAAGAGATTTTCAATGGACCTTGCGTTTTTTCTAAGGGAAGAAGTATGAGCTCAGTAGTATTCTGTCCCCATCTATCCACTAAGGTTTTTGCAATATTTGATAAGATACGTTGAGAAAAATTAATAATTTTCTTTCTTTCCTCCTTCTCCCACTCATCAAAGTAATCTATTAATGGTATGTCCTCAATAATAAATACATTTAGATTTCCCTTAGGAGGTAATACTCCAGGAATAATATTTAAAGGATTTCCATTCTTAAATAACCAATATTTTATTTCTGAAGGATTTTGATAGAAAATTACACCAGTAAATCCTCTTTTTTGTAAAAGAGCAAAAAACCTACTGGGAATAATTGTATCTACATCTAAATCTCTATATAGAGGTTTACCAATAAATAAACCTGCAAGGGCAATAATTAAAGGTTTATCAACATTATAAAAACTTACTTTTCCTATACCAGAGTATATCTGATTTATTAAAAAACTAATAGAGTTTAAATCATCATAATTTGGAATATCTAAAATTTTTGCCAGAAAAGCTTTCCCTTGATAAATTAATACAATAACTCTATATTTTTCATCATTGTAATAAAAAACTCCTATAGATTTCTCTTTCCTTATTTTTCTTAAAAAACGATCAAAATTTAAAAGATAAGAGGGAAGATCTCCAAATTCAAGATTTTTTTTATCAAGGAGCTTTATAATATCTTCCATATCTGTCCCCTCAATAATTTTCTTTTATATTTTATCATAAATTTAAAATTTTTAAAAGATGATTTTTTCTTTTCTGATATAATAATAAAAAAATTTTGCATAATAAGGAGGAAGAAATGGCATATTTTGATTTACCTTTGGAAGAGCTTAAGAAATATTTACCAGAAAGATATGAGGAGAAAGATTTTGATGAATTTTGGAAAAGAACCTTAGAAGAAACTCAAAAATATCCGTTAAATCCTATATTTGAAAAAGTAGATTATCATCTTAAAATTGTTGAAACTTATGATATTACTTTTAGCGGTTATATGGGCCATAGAATTAAAGGATGGTTAATACTTCCCAAGGAAAGAGAAGGAAAGATTCCTTGTATAGTAGAATTTATTGGTTATGGAGGAGGTAGAAGTTTCCCTTTTGATTGGTTATTATGGGCAAATGCAGGTTATGCACATTTAATTATGGATACAAGAGGACAGGGAAGTTCTTGGAGTAAAGGGGATACTCCTGATTATGGCGATGATTTAAATCCTCAATATCCTGGTTTCATGACAAGAGGAATATTAAATCCTGAAACATATTACTACAGAAGAGTCTTTACTGATGGTGTTAGATGTGTTGAAACCGCTTGTTCTTTTCCTGAGATTGATGAAGCAAAAATTTGTGTTACTGGAGGAAGTCAAGGTGGTGGGATTGCTCTTGCGGTAAGTGTTCTCTCTCCAAAAGTTAAACTTCTTATGTGTGATGTTCCTTTTCTATGTAATTATAAAAGAGCTTTGGAGATAACAGATGAAATGCCTTATGGAGAAATTTCAAGATTTCTTAAGATTCATAGAGATAAAGTTGATTTAGTCTTTAAAACTCTTTCCTATTTTGACGGTATGAATTTTGCAGTAAGAGGAAGATGCCCTGCCCTATTTTCAGTTGCCCTTATGGATACCATATGCCCACCTTCTACTGTTTTTTCAGCATATAATTATTATCAAGGAGAAAAAGAAATAAGAATATATCCCTATAACAATCATGAAGGGGGAGGTTCTTATCATACACTTGAAAAATTAAAGTTTGTAAAGAGAAAATTTAGTATTTAGGGGGTATATCTATGGAAGAAGTAAAAAAAGAATTTTTAAATCCAAGTAAAGATTATAGGTCAAGTCCCTTCTGGTCTTGGAATGATAAACTATCTTATGAAGAGCTTATAAGACAAGTTGAGGATATGAATGAGCATGGAATTGGCGGATTCTTTATGCATTCCAGAGTTGGATTAGAAACTGAATATCTTAGTAAAGACTGGATGCAGTGTATTAAGAAGGTTGTAGAAAAAGCAAAAGAGATTGGAATGAATGCATGGTTATATGATGAGGATAGATGGCCTTCTGGTTTTGCTGGAGGTCTTGTTGCTAAAAAAATTGGGGATGAAGGAAGAGAAAAGAGGCTTGTATTTAATATTATCTCTCATGGAAAAGTAATTCCTCAGGGAGATGAATTAGCCATTTACAAAGTGATATTAGAAGGAAAAACTATTAAAAGAGTAGAAAGAATTAGAGATAACTTATCCTTTGATCTTCTACCCTCTGAAACCGCAATAATATTAAGAAGAGAGATTACAAAGCCTAATGAGTGGTTTAATTTTGATACTTATAGTGATAATTTAAATCCAAAATGTGTTAAAACTTTTATTGAAGTCACTTATGATGCATATTACAGAGAAGTTGGTGAAGAATTTGGGAAGTCAATTCCCGGAATTTTTACTGATGAACCTAACATTTTTTCATCCATTTGGAGTATACAAGAAAAAATAAGTTTACCTTGGACTGATATATTTCCAGAATATTTTAAGGAAAAAAGGGGGTATGATTTTTTTGATATCGCAATTTATATCCCATTTAAAGGCGAATATTCTTTAAAAGCAAGGTATGACTTTTGGAGAACCATAACAGAACTTTTTGTAGAAGCTTATTCAAAACAAATAGGTGAGTGGTGTGAAAAACACAACCTCTATTTTACAGGTCATTATCTATATGAAAATGAATTTTCAAAAAGCATATTAGTCAGTGGTGCTATTATGCCTCATTATGAATATCAACATATTCCTGGAATTGATATTCTCATGGAAAGAACCGAAGAAGTTCTAACTGTAAAACAATGTAGTAGTGTTGCAAATCAGTTAGGGAAAAAAAGGGTAATATCTGAGCTATATGGATGTACTGGATGGGAATTTACCTTTGAAGGTCAAAAATGGGTAGGTGATTGGCAGTATGCTTTAGGGGTAAATCTAAGATGTCAACATTTAACATTATATACATTAAGAGGATGTAGAAAAAGAGATTATCCCCCATCTTTTAATTATCATAATGTCTGGTGGAAATATAATAAGATTGTAGAAGATTATTTTGCAAGGTTATCTTTTATTCTCTCTCTTGGAAAAGCGATAAGAGATATTCTTTTAATTCATCCAATTGAAAGTGCATGGTGTGAATTTAATGGAAGTGATGGAGAAGAGGCAGAAGAAAGAGGTAAAGATTTTCAAAATATATGCAGGACACTATTAGGTCTTCATTGGGATTTTGATATAGGAGATGAATCTTTAATTGAAAAATATGGAAAGATAGATAAAGAAAAGAGAGAGTTTATTGTAGGAGAAGCAAGATATAAATTAGTAATCCTTCCACCAATGATCACTATTAGGGAGAAAAATTTAGAACTTCTTTTAGAATTTTTAAATTGTGGAGGAAAAGTTATAGCTTTGGAGCCACTTCCTGAATATTGTGAGTGTGAGAAAAAGGATATTTTAGAAAAATTTCTAAATCATGAAGATTTAATAATTCTTCCAGGAAGAAAAGCCTTAGGAAGAGCATTAGAGGACATTCTCTCACGTAGAATATCTATTCAGAATATCCCTACCCAAGAAGCAGAGACCTTTTTATATATGGAAAGAATATATGATGGGAAAAGAATATTTTTTATAGTTAATAATGATAGAAATCAAGGATATGAAGTTGATATTATTTTCGGTTGTAAAGGGAGAGTAGAAGAATGGGATCCATTAACAGGAGAAATTAAACCAGTCTCTTCCATGGAAATAAATGGTAATCAACATCTAAGAGTATATTTTGGTCCTTGTGATTCTAAGCTTTATGTGATTTATCCTAATGAAATATCGTTTTCAAAGCCTGAAAGAAAATTAAAACTAAAGAAAACTTTTTATTTAGGACCTATATTTGAATTTAGAAGAGATAATCCTAATATTCTTGTATTAGATACATGTAAATATAGATTTGAAAAAGAAGAATGGTCTGAAGAGATGCCAATTTGGAAAGCACAAAAAGAAATAAGAGAAAGGTTAGGAATGATTCCAATTCATACAAACAGAATTCCTCAAAGATGGATATGGGTCAATTCTCCTCATCCCAAAGATGGAACTTTTGTAGAATTCAAATTAAGTTTTAAGGTAAAAGAAATTCCTGATAATTCTTATTTTGTCATAGAAGGGGCAGAAAATTATACTATTATCCTTAATGGAGAAAAATTAGGAAAACCTATTTCTTGGTTCTTAGATAGGTCTTTTGATAAAATTCCTATCAAAAATTTAAAAGTAGGAGAAAATGAAATTATCTTGCAATGTTACTATAAGAACTCTATGGAGGTTGAAGATTGTTTTATAATTGGAGATTTTGCTGTGGATCCTATAACAAAAGAGATTATAAAAGAGAGAAAATATTTAAGGTTTGGTGATTGGTGTCTCCAAGGATATCCCTTTTATGCAGGATGTATATTTTATAAAGATAAGATCAATATAGTTTATGAAAAGGATGAAAAGGTATTTTTAAGTATGGGAGAATATTCTGCGGTTCATATAGCTATATGGGTAAATGGTAAATTAGCAGGACATATCCCTTGGAGATGTAGAAATAAAATTGATATATCTGAATATATAAAAAATGGAGAGAATATTATAGAAATAGAAGTTGTAGGTAGTCCAAGAAATATGTTAGGACCCTTACATAGGAAGAAGGGAAAGGACCTATGGACTGATTCAAATTCTTTTAGAACAGAAGGAGAAGAGTATACGGAAAATTATATATTACAACCCTATGGAATTTTTACTCCTATTACAATTGAAATATATGAATGAGAGGTTAAGAAAGATGAATATTGTAAATGTTAAGATTATACCAAAAGAATATAAGTATAAAGAGCCTTTTAGAATTGCAACAGGGGTAAGAGATTGGGAGTTAAATCTTGAGATAGAAATAACCCTTAAAGATGGGACAATAGGTTTGGGTGAAGCATCTTCAGTAATGATTTCTTATCTCTTCTCAAAAGATACTTATTATTCCTTAGAAAAAACATTAAAAGATATTCTAATAGGAGAAAATATTCTAAAATATAAGACTCTTCTTAAGAAGCTAAAAATATTATCTTTTCTTCCATCAGTCATGGCAGGAGCTGAATATGCTATTATATCCGCATTTTGTAATTTAAAAAATATACCGCCTTATATTTTCTTCGGAGGAGAAAAAGAAATTATTGAAACTGATAGAAGTATTGGTATTGATTCTTTTGAAAAGACTCTTAATACTGCAAAAGAATATTTTAAGCAAGGATTTAATATATTAAAAATAAAGGTGGGATTAAATCTGGAAGAAGATTTAAGAAAGGTAATAGAGATTCAAAAGATACATCCCTCTATAAGACTTATAGTGGATGCAAATCAAGGTTATAATGTAAAATCTGCAATATTATTTGCAAAGGAATTATATAAAGAAGGTGTAAAAGTAGAAATATTTGAACAACCAGTATTAAAAACAGATATTGAAGGATTAAAATTTGTTAGGTTTCACTCTCCTTTTCCTATTGCAGCTGATGAAAGTGTATATACTCTTCAAGATGGATATAAATTAATTAAAGAAGATTGTATTGATTTTATAAATATTAAACTTATGAAATCTGGGATATACGATGCTCTTTCCTTAATAGAATTAGCAAGAGCAGGAAATAAAGGACTTATGATTGGCTGTATGGGAGAATCAAGTCTTGGAATATCTCAAAGTATTCACTTTTCAGCAGGAACTGGTGCTTTCTCATATTGTGATTTGGATTCACACCTCTTAATAGAGGAAGAAGAATTCAGAGGAGAATTCATTCAAGAAGGAGGGAAAATAAGGGTTTAATGATCATTGATTATCATATGCACTTAGAAAGAGGTCCTTTTTCTGAAGAATGGTTTGAGAAATTTTGGAATGTTGCAAGAGAAAGAGAAATAGAGGAAATAGGAATTTCAGAGCATGCTCATAGGTTTATGGAATTTAGACCTATTTATAAAGATTTACCTCATACAGACTCATGGTGCGATTCAAAATTGGAGGAGTATATTAATTTTCTTGAGTATCTTAAAAAGAAATATCCTGTTAAAATAGGAATTGAAATGGATTATATTCCAGATAAAGAGGAAGAAATTAAAGAATTACTGTCAGAATATAATTTTTTTGATTATGTTATTGGCTCAATACATTGGTTAAATCATGGATTTGGTTTTGATATTGATCCGAATGATCCAAGATGGAAAGAAGAATCAGAAAAGATATTTTTAGATTATTTTGAGAGATTAAAATTAGCAATAAAAAGTGGTCTCTTTGATATTATAGGACACATAGACCTTGTTAAATTGTGGGGACATAGACCTCCTGAAAATATAAAGGATATTTACAAAGAGTTGGCAGAAATAATAAAGACTAAGAATTTAAGTGTTGAAATAAACACTTCTGGTTTAAGAAGACCTGTTAATGAGATATATCCCTCAAAAACCTTTTTAGAAATTTTATCATTTTATAATATTCCTTTAACTTTTGGTTCTGATGCTCATAACCCTGAAGATGTTGGGAAAAATATAAAAGACTCTTATAATTTGGCAATAAGCTTAGGATTTAAAAAGCTCTCAATTTTTTCCAAAAGAGTTCCTTTTTATATAAATCTTTAGAAGGGAGGAAATACTTTGCGTGAAATAGGGAAAGAGATTTTAAACTATGCTAATAGATTAGGAGTAGATTATGCAGATGTAAGGATTGTTAGGAGAAAAATTGAAAAGCTAATTGTAAAAAATGGTATATTAGAAAGAGCGGGATTAAATGAAACATATGGTTTTGGTATTAGAATACTATATAAAGGAGCTTGGGGATTTGCAAGTTCTTTTGATCTTGAGAATTTTAAACCTGTGGTAGATAAAGCTTTTTCTATTGCTAAGGTAACATCTTCTATAAATAATAAGAAAATAGAATTATCACCTATAAATCCAGTAAAAACTCAATGGAAAAGTAGTTTTAAAATTGATCCTTTTTCCATATCCTTTGAAAAAAAGTTAAATATTCTATTTGAGAGCAATAGGATTATGAGAGAATTTCCAGAAATATCTATAGCTATATCAGAAATGGAGTTTTTTAAAGAAGATAAGATATTTATAAATAGTGAGGGATCTGAAATTGAGCAAAGTATATTAGAAAGTGGTGCTGGAATATCTGCCTTTGCAATTCAAGGAGATAATCTTCAAAAAAGATCCTATCCCAACTCTTTTGGTGGAGATTATAGAAAAGCAGGCTGGGAGTTTATTGAGGAATTAAATCTTTTAGAAAATGCTGAGAAAATTGCTAAAGAAGCAGTAGCCCTTTTAAAAGCAGAACCTCTACCTGAAATGATTACTACTCTAATATTAGATGGAACTCAGTTAGCGTTACAGATTCATGAATCTTGTGGACATCCTGCAGAATTGGATAGAGTATTAGGAACAGAGGCCAGTTTTGCAGGAACAAGTTTCTTAACCTTAGACAAAGTGAGAAAATTTCAATATGGTTCTGAAATTGTAAATATAGTTGCAGATGCAACACATCCTTATGGCTTAGGGTCATTTGCATATGATGATGAAGGAGTTCCAGCCCAAAAAATTTTTTTAGTCAAAGATGGAATTTTTGTAAATTATTTAACCTCAAGAGAAACTGCAAAGATAATTGGAGAGAATTCTAATGGTACTATGAGAGCAGATGGTTGGAATAGAATTCCCATAATTAGAATGACAAATATAAACCTCCTTCCCGGAGATAAATCTATTGAAGAGATTATAGATTCTACAGATTATGGTATATATATGAGTACTGTAAAAAATTGGTCCATTGATGATAAAAGACTTAATTTTCATTTTGGTTGTGAAATTGCATATGAAATAAAGAATGGCAAGTTAGGAAAAATTTATAGGAATCCCTATTATACTGGAATAACTTATGAATTTTGGAGAAATTGTGATGCTATCTCTGATATGAAATCCTGGAGAGTTTGGGGGGTTCCAAATTGTGGAAAGGGCGAACCACTTCAAATTGCGCGTGTAGGGCATGGTGCCTCTCCAGCACGTTTCAGAAACATAAAGGTAGGTGGTAAATAATGTGGGGAAAGGAAAAGACATATTCATTTTTAGAAAATTTACTTAAAAAGTTACCCTTTGAAAGAAAAGAAATTGTTTTACTTATCTCTTCTATAGAATTAACTCGTTTTGCAAATAATATTATCCATCAAAATGTAGCTGAGGAAAATTTAAGCATTTATATTAGAGTTGGAGAAGGAAAGAAAAAAGTAATGGCAAGTATAAGTAAGATTGATGAAGAAAGCATAAATAATCTTATTTGTTCTTTAAATTTAATTATAAAAAATCAACCGGAAGGCGAAGAATTAATTCTTCCTGAGAAGAAAATCTATCCTGATATAAAAAATGAGATATTTATTCCCTCACCTGAAAAAAGAGGAAGGATAGTAAAGGATATTATTAGAAAAGGAGAATCAAAAAATTTGAATACATATGGCTCTATAAAAGAAGAAATAGATGAACTTTCTATAATTAACTCATATGGTCTTTTTGCATATGGAACTTTCTCTTATGCCCATGGAAAAACTATATATATTTCTGATAGTTCATCAGGATATCAAGAATATGCTGGAAAAGATTTGGATTCTATAGATTTTGAATATCTTTCTGAAATTGCTCTTAAAAAATGCTTGGAAGGCAGAAATCCTGAAGATTTAGAGCCTGGGAAATATACAGTAATTCTTGAGCCTTTAGCAGTGGCAGAAATTATGGAACAGGTATCTTATTTTGGTTTTTCTGCAAAAGCAGTACAAGAAAAAAGGTCCTTTTTGTCTTTATATCAAGAGCAGAGGATTTTTAGCCCCTTAGTTAATATTTATGATGATGGGTTAGATCCCAAAGGCATAATAATACCTTTTGATTTTGAAGGTGTTCCAAAGAAACATGTAGATTTAGTGAAAGAAGGAGTTGTATTGGGACCTGTATATGATACTGAAACTGCAATAAAAGAGGGAAAAGAATCTACAGGGCATGCAACTTTACCTACAGATTCTAATGGACCTCTGCCTACAAATCTTTTCTTTCTTCCAGGAGATAAAAAATTAGAAGATTTAATATCTTCTTTAGAAAAAGGAATATTAGTAACAAGATTTCATTATGTAAATTCTTTTTTAGATCCCATCAATATATTAGCTACAGGAATGACGCGAGATGGGACCTTTCTTATAGAAAATGGTAAAATAAAAAAGCCTGTTAAGAATTTAAGATTTACTCAAAGCTTTGTAGAAGCATTAAAAAATATAGAAGCGGTATCATCTGAAAATGTTATAGTTCCTTTCTTATATGGATTTTGTTCTGTTCCTGGATTGAAGATAAAAGAATTTAACTTTACAGGGGTGACAGAGTTTTAAATGAAAAAATTAAGTAAGAGACAGAGAGAAGTCCTTGAATATATTAAAAATACATGGGAAAAAACAGGAACTTTTCCAACTGTAAGAGAGGTCTCTAAAGCCTTAGGTTTAAAATCATCAGGATCTGGATATTTCCATATTAAGGCTTTAATTAAAAAGGGATTCTTGGAACAAGATTCTTCAAGAAGATTAAAATGGAGAAATTTCACTTCTGAAAGTCCTATTTATATTCCTTTATTGGGTAATATAAAAGCAGGATATCCTGTTGAAAGCCCTGAGTTTATAGAAGATTATATACCAGTACCTCAAATTCTTTTAAAGGGTAAAGAGGGCTTTTTCTCGCTAAGGGTCAGAGGAGATAGCATGGAAAATGCCCATATATTAGATGGAGATATTGTTATTGTAAAAAAACAATCCTCCGCAGAGATTGGTGATATTATAGTTGCATTAATAGAAGAGGAGACTACAATTAAATATCTAAGAGAAAAAGAAGGCAGGCTTTATTTAGAGCCTGCCAATCCAAAATACTCTCCTATATTTTCCCCCTTTACAATTTTAGGCAAGGTTGTTGGAGTAATCCGAAGGTTGTAATAAAATCTATTCTTTCCAAGAACCATTTATCAAGGATAGAATCGTAGGAAATATCATAAAAATTATCATCTTCACCTTTTACCTTAAAATAATATTTATATCCCTTTTCACCTAAAACTTTGTATGATATTTCCCATGTTTTTTCAATAGTCATTATTTTATAAAATCTTCCGTTAAAAATAAAAGAACTGGGAACACCTGTCTTTTCCAAATTAACTTTTATAGGACAATGGTATAAGTTCTTCATAATGAACCTCCATTTCTAAAATTTATAAGTAAATATTAAACAAAATATTGAACAATGTCAAGAATTTTTTAGCTCTAAAATAAATTTGATATTGGGGAGTAGGTTTATTATAATATTTTAAAATCTGATAATGGATTTAGAAGGAGGCGAACGGTTTGAAAACAAATTCATTAAATAATATTATTGTAAATGGAGAAATTAAATCAATTTTTTTAGATTGTCCCAGATTTATAATACCAGAAAAAAGACAGGACTTTTTAGATTTAGCATTAGGTAATCCTGAAAATAACTTTTTTAATGTTGAATTTGAGTTAGAAAATGGTGAAAAAATTATAGAAGCAACGGTTACAAGATGTAAAAATGGAATTGTAGTTAACTATCCAGATCCATATATGAGAAGAAGAGATCCTGATAGTATGGTTATTGGTGATGAAGAAGAGACAGATAAACCAAGATTTAAAGATATATATAAGGAAGATTTTTCTGAACTAAGAATAAAAACTTTTAATTGGTTGAAAAAACAGGAATTGATTATAATGCCTTTTTATGCAGGGGGGAAAGATTTAGGATACCCTGCTCTTCTTATTGCACCTATAAATTGTGCCTTTTTTGCTTTAGCACTTGCTGATATTCAAGGTTTTATTCCAAAATCTCAATTAAAAGAAGAATTTTTACCTAAGGCTATTGTATATGTTGCTCCACCTTTTAGACATACTTTTTTTAATGGGAAGCAAGTAGTTATTCATAATAGACTTAAAGATTTACATGAAGTTTTTTCATATAATTTATATCCTGGTCCCAGTGCAAAAAAGGGAGTTTATGGAATACTATTAAATATTGGAGAAAGCGAAGGTTGGGTAAGTATCCATGCATCTACAGTTAAAATAATAACTCCTTACGAGAATGAGTTAGTTATCTGCCATGAAGGTGCAAGTGGTGGTGGTAAAAGTGAAATGATACAACAAATGCATAGAGAGAAAGATAATAGAATTCTTCTTGCTGAACATATTATTACAAAAGACAGAATATATTTAGAAATAAAAGAATCTTGTGAAATATGTCCTGTTACTGATGATATTGCATTGGCACATCCTAAGATACAAAATGAAAGCAAAAAAATGGTTGTTAAAGATGCTGAACAGGGATGGTTTGTGCGTCTTGATAATATAAAAAAATATGGAACAGATCCTCAACTTGAAAGAATATGTATTCATCCTCCAGAACCTTTGTTATTTTTTAACTTAGAGTGTATACCAGGTGCTACTTGCCTAATCTGGGAACATATTATGGATGAGCCAGGTAAACCTTGCCCTAATCCAAGAGTAATCCTTCCAAGAAAATTTGTTCCTAATATAATTGATACACCAGTAACTGTAGATGTAAGAAGTTTTGGCGTTAGAACTCCTCCTTGTACAAAGAAAAATCCTTCGTATGGGATTATTGGTATTTTTCACCTACTCCCACCAGCTTTAGCATGGATATGGAGATTAGTAAGTCCAAGAGGACATGCAAATCCAAGTATAACTGATAGTGAAGCTTTAACAAGCGAAGGAGTAGGCTCATATTGGCCCTTTGCTACAGGTAAAATAGTTAAACAAGCTAATCTTCTTTTAGAACAAATACTTACATACACAAATACAAGATATATTTTAATTCCAAATCAATATATTGGAGCATACAAAGTTGGCTTTATGCCTGAATGGATTACGAGAGAATATCTTGCAAAAAGAGGCTCTACAAGAATAAAACCTGAACAACTTAAGGCATCAAAATGTTCTCTTCTTGGTTTTGCATTAGAGTCTATGAAAGTTGAAGGAACATATATTCCTAAATATCTTCTTCAAGTGGAATTACAACCTGATGTGGGAGAAGAAGCCTTTATGGAAGGAGCGAAAATACTAACTGATTTCTTTAAGAGAGAATTAAAAAAGTTTCTTACAAAAGATTTACATCCATTAGGTAAAAAAATTATTGAATGTTGTTTAGATGATGGAAAAGTTGAAGATTATATTTCTCTTATTCCTATGCATTAATTTTTCAAAGGGGAGTTGAGAGGATTATGTCTATCATATTTGATGAAAAGAATAAAATTTTTCATCTAATTGCTGGAGATAGTAGTTATATAATAAAGATTTTTAAAGAAAAATATCCTATTCATCTTTACTGGGGAAAGAAATTAAACCATTCTAATTTTTTTGATGTATTCATCCCATCACCTTTTGGTGCAAATCCTGATCCAAACGATAAAACATATACTTTTGATAGAATGCCTTTAGAATATCCTTCATATGGAAACTCTGATTTTAGACAACCTGCATATCAAGTGGAGCTTGAGGATGGATCAAGAATTACTAACCTAAAATATAAGTCATTTAAAATATATAATGGAAAGCCTAAGCTTGAGGGTTTGCCTTCAACCTATGTGGAAAAAGAAGATGAGGCTCAAACTCTTGAATTGGAGCTTTATGATGATATTATAGATTTAAAAGTGGTTCTTCTATATACCGCATATAAAGATTATAATGTGATAACACGTAGCGTAAAATTCATAAATGAAGGAAGCCAAAAGTTAAAAATATTAAGAGCTTTAAGTGCATCAGTAGAGTTTCATGATGGAAACTTTGATATTTTACATCTCTGGGGTTCATGGGCAAGAGAAAGATATATAGAAAGAACTCCTATTATTCATGGGGTTCAAGTAATAGAAAGCAGTAGAGGAGAGAGCTCTCATCAGCATAATCCTTTTATTGCCCTTTTAGATAAAACTGCTAATGAAAAATTTGGAACTGTTTATGGCTTTAATCTTGTATATAGTGGAAATTTTGTCATCTTTATAGAATTAGATCAATTTAACTCAACAAGAATATCCATAGGAATAAACCCTTTTGAATTTACATGGATTCTTAACCCTAAGGAATCTTTCCAAACTCCAGAAGTAGTAATGGTTTATTCAGATAAAGGGATAGGAGAGATGTCAAGAACATATCACAAACTTTATAAAAAAAGATTATGTAGGGGTATTTATAGAGATAAGAGAAGACCTATATTAATAAACACGTGGGAAGCAACTTATTTTAATGTAAATGAAGAAAAACTTTTAACCTTAGCAAAATCTGCAAAAGAATTAGGAATAGAGCTTTTTGTCCTTGATGATGGCTGGTTTGGGAAAAGAGATGATGATACAAGTTCCTTAGGAGACTGGTATGTAGATAAGAGAAAAATTCCCTCTGGGCTTGATGGCTTAGGTAAAAGACTTAATGAGATGGGACTTAAATTTGGAATATGGTTTGAGCCAGAAATGGTCTCTCCTGATAGTGAACTTTATAGAAAACATCCAGATTGGTGTTTGCAAGTAAAAGGAAGACCTCTTTCTCAATGTAGAAATCAATATGTATTAGATATGACAAGAAAGGAAGTAAGAGAGGAAATTCTAAGAATGATGAAAGAAATAATAAAATCTGCTCCAATAGAATATATAAAATGGGACATGAATCGCCCATTAACAGAAGTAGGTTCATTAGCATTGCCTCCTGAAAGACAGAAAGAGGTATTTCATAGATATGTCTTAGGTGTCTATGAAATGATGGAAGAACTTACCTCTGAGTTTCCATATATTCTTTTTGAAGGATGCTCTGGTGGAGGGGGTAGATTTGATCCAGGAATTCTATATTATATGCCCCAAATCTGGACCAGTGATAATACTGATGCTATAGAAAGACTTAAAATACAATATGGTACCTCAATAGTTTATCCACCTACAAGTATAGGAGCTCATGTCTCTGCAGTTCCAAATCATCAAGTAGGTAGGATAACTCCATTAAGGACAAGAGGCTATGTTGCCATGTTTGGAATCTTAGGATATGAACTTGATCTTACAAAATTATCTGAAAATGAAAAAAATATAATTAAGGAACAAATTGAACTTTATAAAAAAATTTGGCAGATAATTTATGATGGTGATTTATATAGACTTATAAATCCTTTTGAAGAAAATGCTTGTGCATGGATGTATGTCACACCTGACAAAAAAAATGCTCTTGTTGTTTATGTTAATATTTTAGCAGAACCAAATCCTCCTTTCAAAAAACTTAAACTTGACGGATTAGATCCTAATAAAAGATATATTATAGAAGGAGAAGATAAAATTTATTATGGAGATGAACTTATGTATATAGGATTAAATATACCAAATCTTAGAGATTTTGAATCTTTAACATTTTTATTAAAGGAGATCTCAGATGATTTCTGATATAGAGATTGTAATAAGGCTTTTCTTATCTATACTCTTAGGGGGATTAATCGGTTGGGAAAGAGAAAGGGAAGAAAAACCTGCAGGGCTTAGAACTCATATTTTAGTATGTCTTGGTTCTACTTTAATAATGATAGTCTCTGCATATGGTTTTCCAGGAAGAAGCCCTTCAGATCCTGGAAGGATTGCAGCTCAAGTGATCACTGGTATTGGATTCATAGGTGCTGGAACTATATTAAGAACAGGAATTACTATTAAGGGACTGACAACTGCAGCAAGTATTTGGACAGTGGCAGGAATTGGCCTTGCTATTGGTGTAGGATTATATCTCCCTGCAATCTTAACAACATTTTTAGTTGTTGCAACTTTAATGGTAGCAGTAAGAATTGAAGTAGCAATTACTGGTAGTCATAAACCTATGACTCTAAAATGTATAATAGAAGATAAACCAGGATCCATAGGAGCAATAGGAACTCTTCTTGGAAAATTAAATATTAATATAAAACAAATAGAGTTATCATCTCCTTGGGATGGTAAGGTTATTCTAACTATCGTTCTTAGACTTCCTGCAAAACTCTCTGAGGAGGAAGTTATTACAAAAATTGTAGAACTTGATAATGTTATAAGTGCGGAATGGGTATAGTATTATTTTCGTCTAAAATGCTATAATAATAAAAAAGGAGGTTATAAAAATGAGAAGAGCTATTATTTTTTTTATTTCTTTATTTCTTTTAAGTTTTTCATTCGCCCAGACCCAAACACCAACTGCAACAAAAACCACTAAACAAGCTACAATATTCATTCTACATATAGAAAGCTTTAGTAAGGTATACAAATCTAATTTTGAAAAAAATATAAAAGCATTTGATGAAACTTTTAAACTTGGAGCAACATTATATCATCCATTAATTGGGTTGAACATTTCCTGTTATGTAGAAAATAGTCAGAATGGTTTTCCTTATCCTACCTTAGCCAATAGAGTTGTCAAAGAACTTTTACCAATATTAAATGATGCTATCCTGCCAAGCAAAACAACAATCAATATTATAATAATGGTTCAAAATAAGAACGATCCCTTCTTAGGAAAAACTCTTTTAATAAGTTTTCCTTTCTCTGCAGTAAAAGATTTTATGGCTAAAAAGGATCAGGATGCTTTTGCAAAACAGATGATAGTACTCTTAGAAACGGAAAGGTTAAATTATCAAAAAGGTACATTCTCTTCTGCTAAAAATGATTGGGAATGGATCTTGAAATTAAAATGATACTATATAGATTTTTTATAATCTTTGTCCTTTTAATTATTATTTCAACCTTAGGAATATCCTCTGAAGAGATAGTTCGTAAGGTCATTGATACATATAACAAATTGGATACTTTTTATAGTATCTTAGAAGTTTATAATAGAAGTTATGATAAGGAAGAATCTTCTATTTATGAACTTTATTATCAAAAACCAGATACATATAAATTAGAAATGATTGAAGGTAAAGACAAGGGTGAAGTATTAATACTTAAAGGGGGAATAGTTAGAGGACATAAAGGGGGTATTTTAAAATATATTGTATTAACAGTAGATCCAAATGACCCTTCAGTATTAAATATAAGGAAGATGAAAATCAATGAATTAGGTTTAGAGTATGTAATTGAACAAATAGTTCAGGCACCAGTAAAAATTGTAAAAGAAGACAGAATTGCAGGATATAATTGCTATGTCTTAGAAATGGGATTAAGTAAGGATAGAATTTATACATATGTATCTCAAGTTTTTTATATAGATAAAAATACATTTATTCCTGTTCAATTGGAACAGTATGAAAATTATAATAATATAAAAACCTTAGTGCATAAAAGGATATATAAAAATTATAAGATTAATATTAATTTTGATCCTAACATTTTCAAAATTTAAGAGAGGGGATCTAAAATGTATAAAGAGTTAAAACACAACTTTATATATCTTCTTCATCCACTACCTGCATTTTTAATTACCAGCATAAGTAAACTTGGGAAACCCAATGTAATGACAGCATCATGGGTTATTCCTATGAGTATAAATCCTCCTTTAGTAGTGTTAAGCCTTAGACCTGAAAGATTTACTTCTCAGCTTATAAAGGAAACAAAAGAGTTTGTAATAAATATACCACCCTATGAACTTTCTTCTGCAACCTTAATCTGCGGTAGAATTTCAGGAAGGGATAATGATAAATTTAAACTTGCCAATTTAACACCAATATCAGGTAACAAAGTTAAATCGCCAGTAATAAAAGAATGTATTGCACATATTGAATGTACATTAGAAGATATCTTAGATATAAAGGGGGATCATTTATTATTTATTGGAAGAGTAGTTTATAGCCAAGTGGAAGAGGATAAATTTGATAAGATATATAATCTTGAGAAATTTAAACCTTCTTTATACTTAGGTCAAGATACTTACACTACTTGCAAGGAGGCAGAAAAAATAGATATTAACATGGGATAAGTATAAGATTAGAAAAGATAACTAAATCCTTTCCAGTGAAACATGATATTTCCTTTTTCAGAAAAGAAAAAGAAGGATTATTAGAGGATCTTCCTGAAAAAGATGAAGGAAAAATTTATGCACTAAAAGATGTAGATCTTTTTATTCCTGAAGGTAAGGTATTATCAGTGATAGGACCTTCAGGGTGTGGTAAAACTACTCTTTTAAAAGTTATAGCTGGTCTTGAGAAGCAAGATAGCGGGAATATATATTTTAATGATAAATTGGTAAATAATCTTCCCCCAAAAGATAGAGGAATTGGAATGGTTTTTCAAAATTATGCTTTATATCCACATTATGAAGCAAAAGGAAATCTTTCTTTTTATTTTTGGATAAGAAAAAGACCTGAAAAAGAAATTGATGAAAGAATAAAAGAAACTGCAAAAATTTTAGGTGTAGGATTTGAAGACCTACTTCCCCGTAAGCCAAAGACATTGTCAGGAGGAGAACAACAGAGAGTTGCTATAGGGAGATGTATTATAAGAAATCCTACCTTAATGCTTATGGATGAACCACTTTCAAATTTAGATGCAAAATTGAGAGTTACAACAAGAACAGAGATTAAAAAATTACTTTTAAGATTTCAAGTAACTACTATTTATGTTACTCATGATCAAAAGGAGGCACAAGCCTTAGGAGATCTTATTGCAGTTATGCATAAAGGAAGAATAATGCAAGTAGGAACATATGAGGAACTTATTGAAAATCCTGTAAATACTTTTGTTGCATCCTTTGTAGGAGATCCTCCTATGAATCTTTTTAAAGCAAAAGTAGTAAATAATAAATTGTTCTTTCAGAATACAGAAATACCAATTCCTTTTAATTACAATAAAAGAGAAATAGTTTTAGGATTCCATCCTTCAAGAGTAGAGATAAGTAAAGAGCCTACAAATATAATTGGAGAAATCTTTTTTGTAGAAAATCTTCCTGCTGATAAATTTCAAACTCTTCATTTAGAATTAGAAAAAAATACTTTAAAAATTCAAGTTCCAAGGGAAGAAGGTGCTTTTAGATTAGGAGATAAGATTTACTTAAAACTTCCTGAAAAAATTTATTTTTTTGATCCAGATTCAGGAGAAAGAATATATTGAGGTGATACTATGAGAAAAAAAATTTTATTTTCTATCTTAATTTTGTTTATCCTTATAAATCCCCTTTTTTCTTGGTCAGCTCATAAAGAAATGACTGAAATTATTTTAGAAGATTTTTCGTGGCTAAAAAAGTATGATAATATTACAGTAACAAATTATTCATATAATGATCCATCTCCTTACAATCCCTCTTATGTGATTCCATATAGAGGAGAAAAAATTGGTGATAAAATTTCTGCAATTACTATAATAACAAGATATGTTGAAGAACCTGATAAAGGAATGGATGAAAACTTAAATTTAAGTCCTTTTCAAAAACTTACAGGGGGAAGTTCTGGATGGAGGCATATGTATTATATTACTTTTCAAGGAGCTTTAAAACTTGGAGAAGCTCCTAAAAGATGTTTACATTTTTGGAATTTAGCAAAGGAAGCCTTTCTAAAGAAAGATTATTATTGGGGATTTAGATTTTTTGCTTATAGTCTTCACTATCTACAAGACCTTTCTATGCCATTTCATGCATACCCCATGCCTTTAAAAAATGTTGTTTTAAATATAATAAATTTAGATAAACTAATTTCTCAAGGAGAAAATCATCACTATACTTTAGAAGATTATCAAGAATATCAAATAAAAAATCAGAATCCAAAATATATAAATGTGTTAAAAACTGCAAAGCCTTTAGAAGTAAAAAATCCTGAGGAATCTGCAGAAAAAGCTGCATGGCTATCAAGAGATTTTATGGGAAAATTATGGGATTTACAAATAAAATATTATGGAATAGATATACTAAATAAAAAGAATTTTAAAGCAGATAAAAAACTTTTTCTTTTTGATTATTCTTCTCCTATAAGGAATGAATATGACAATACTATTCTTCAAGCATTAGAACTTTGTGCAGGATGGACAAAAGGATATTTAAATTTTCTTAAGGAGTTCTTAGCTAAGTTGGAGGGTTAAGAAATGAAGAAAAAATGTTTAACAATATTCGGACTAATAATCATAGGAATTATCACATTATACTTTAGAACAGATTTATTTTATCCTCCTATTGAGGTGGAAACTTTTAGAGTTGAGAGAAAAAATCTTCCAATAATCATATCTACAACTGGAAATTTGATGTTTACGAATAAAATTGAAATAACTCCAAAATTTTCAGGGAGAGTATTAGATATCAAGGTAAAAACAGGAGATAAAGTCAAGAAAGGTGATATTCTTGTAATATTGGATGCAAAAGATATTGAGAAACAAATGAAAAATATTAAAACAATGATTGAAACCTTAAAAGCTCAGGAGACACTTCAGAAGCAAATGGGAGTTTTGGGAGGATTATTTGGCTTTTACTCCCAAAGTGCTACTCAAAGTAATATCTCTTTTGAAAGTATCAAAAATTTATTGGAAAGCTATTATCAAAATCTTAAGGATTTATATGAAAGTAGAATAATAAAATCAGAAATAGATGGGATTGTAGTAAATGTAAATATAGATAAGGGTCAAATGATTAAAAGGGAAGATTCAAGTGGACTTAATTTACAGAATTTAACATCTCTTAATCTTTCATCATTATTAAATTTATTTGCTCCCTCTACATCCTCAATAATTACTATAGTAGATATAAACTCTTTGGTTGCTGTTGTTAGAGTAGATGAATCTAATGTTTTAAAGTTAAAAGAAGGACAAGACGCAGAAGTAAAAGTAGAAGCGTTGGGAGATAAATGGTGGAAAGGAAAAGTAAAAAATATCTCCTTCTCACCATCCCTAAACAGAGAAGGGACTTATTCCTATGAAGTTAAAATCTCTATCCCATCCTTAGGAGATAAAGTTAGAGAGGGCATGTCTATATCAGCAAATATATATGTAGGAAAAAAAGAAAATGCATTAATAATTCCACTAAAAAGTATTTATTTTGAGGGTGGAAAAACATATGTATTTACAGTTAAAAATAACCATGCCCTACAAAAGGAAATAATTTTAGGAGATATTTACCAAGATATGGTAGAGGTTAAGAATGGGTTATATGAAAGGGATATAGTTATAACTTCTCCCTTAAACAAAATTAAAAATGGAATAAAGGTAAGATTAAAAAATGGGGATTTGGGAAGGTCTTAAATCTGCCTTTTATAATCTAAAGATCAATAAATTAAGATCTTTTCTCACCATTCTCGGAATAATAATAGGTGTTTTTACTGTAATACTTCTAATCTCTATAGGGCAAGGCGCAAAAAGTAGAGTAACACAGGTTATGCAAGATTTGGGAACAAATACTCTTCTTGTATTTCCTTCTAATATAGAAACTCAAGGTGATTTTAACTCCTTAATGAGAGAATCTCAAAGGAGAAGAGCCCAAGGAGGTATACCTCAATTATTTAATTACAATGATCTTTTATATCTGAAGAATCTTTTTAAAGAGGAAGTTTTGGTATCCACCTTAGCTAATTCATCTTTAACTGCAAAATATAAATTTATAGAAATACCATCACAGATTATTGGAACTGACAATGATGGATTAATAATTGGAAAAGAAGGAATAATTGCTGGAAGATTTTTTACAAATTTTGAGATAGAAAATCGTGAAAAAGTTTGCATAGTGGGACCTAAAATTGCATTAGAAATTGCAGAAAACTATGATTCTGCAATAAATAAATATTTAGATATTGGGGGTCAAAATTATAGAATTATTGGAGTTTTAAGAGAAAAGGGATATTCATCATCTAATTTTGGTGATCAAGATAGGAGAATTATTCTTCCTATAACCACCCTTTTATCAGTGAGAGGAAATCAAAATTTAAATTTAATTGCAATACAAGTAAAAAACTATGATGAATTAGAAATGTATCGTCAAAGAATAATTTTTTCCCTAAAACAAAGAAGAGGAAAAACTAATTTTGTTGTAGCAACACAAAAAGATCTTCTTTCTGCAATGAATGAAATATTAAATATTTTGACCTTAACCTTAGCAGGTATAGCAGGAGTATCTTTAATAGTAGGTGGAATTGGCATTATGAATATAATGCTTGTTTCTGTTATGGAGAGGATAAGAGAGATAGGAATAAGAAAAGCAGTAGGTGCAAAAAGAAAAGATATTTTAATCCAATTTCTCATAGAATCATCTATTCTTGGAATCTTAGGTGGTTTTATAGGAATAATTTTGGCTTTGTTATTAGGAGAGATCATTTCTAAGTTTGATATTCCTTTTTTACTTAGTTATGACACATTAATCTTAGGCTTTATATTTTCTTTTTCTATTGGATTAATTTTTGGGGTCTTTCCTGCATTACGTGCCGCAAATTTAGATCCAATTCAGGCATTAAGATCTGAATAAAATTTTATTTTTAATCTTTAAAATCTTGACAATAATTTTTCAATTTTATAAAATTAAACTTGTAAATTTTTAATAAGGAGATATAAATTTTATGGCACATTATTTACCAAGATGTCCCATATGTGGAAAGGAAATGATAATAACAAAATTAAAGTGTCCTGAATGTAATGTAACAATAGAAGGAGAATTTTTAGCAAACAAATTGGCATCGCTAAATCCTGAAGAACAAGAATTTTTAGAATTATTTTTAAAAACCCGTGGTAATGTCAAAGAAATGGAGAGAGTATTAAAAATATCTTATCCAACAGTTAGAAGCAAATTGGATAATATTTTAAAATCCATAGGTATAACACCCATAGAAGAAGAGGAGACAAAAACTAAGGCAAGAGATGTCATTGATAGATTAGAGAAAGGCGAAATAACAGTTCAGGAAGCTTTAAAAATTTTAGGAAAAGAAAAATATAAAGAAGAGGAGGGTAACTAAATGTCCTTTAGGACTTTTTGGGGATTAGTATTTTTGCTTCTTGGAATTTCATTAATTGCACACAATTTTGGTGTTCCTATATTGAGAGAAATCTGGAAGCTTTGGCCTTTAATATTTGTTTTTATCGGTTTTAAAATTTTATCTTTTTCCAGTTTAAAAAATAAGCACTTTAGGAGGTTTAAAAAGATGAGTGAAGAAAGATTTAAAATTTTAAAACTAATTGAGGAAGGAAAGGTGAAGGCTGAAGAAGGCGAAGAACTACTGAGAAGATTAGAAGAGACTCAAGAAAAGGAGAAAAGATTTTTTAAGCTAAATGTAGTTGAAAAAGGAAAAACGATAGTTAATATAAATATCCCATTATCTCTTATAAGATGGGGATTGAAATTTGCCAGCAAATATACAAACGAATATGGTGAAAAAATTGATATCTCTCCTGAAGATATTGAGAAATTTTTAAATGATCCTGATTTTAAAGGGAAAATTGTAGATATAAATATAGAAGAGGAAAATACACATGTTGTAATAGAAATTGTTTAAGATTATAGAAGGCAGTGATGAGAATAAATTTTAAAACTCATCACTGCTTTTATTTATATTTCAACTATCTCAAAATTTCCCCAAATACCTAAACTCTTTCCAATAATAATTACAACTTGATAGACTTCTGAAAAACTTTTAGCAAAATCTATTCCTATTTCTATATCATCTGAATTTTGAATCATATTTCCTACTGCTGTTGCTAAGGCATCTGAGAAAATAGCAGAATTTGAGACAATCACAACTGCATCTGCCTTTCCAAAGCTCAAAGATGGTCCAACAGTTCCAGAAGATGTACATATACCAAGCTTAGAAGAAGGGGGAATCTTTATTCCTATTCTATTGCTCCATGGGGAGTCTCCTGCAAAGATAGATATAACTCTCTCTCTTTTACTGCTTAAAAATATATCTCCACCATTTTCTATAATTATCTGTGACGTATATTTTAACAAATCTTTTCCAACATATTCTGCAATAGCTCCTGCAACACCAGCCATAGGACCTACTCCAGCCTTACTTGCCCAATATGCCATCTCTTTTACAATTGACGGAGCATATTCTTTCACTTTATAAGGTTCTAAGGTAATCTGAAATAATGGATCAGTTTCTATATATCTTTCTAATTCTTTTCTATACTTTTCTAAAATCCTTCTTGCATCTTTCTCTAAATTCTTTTCTGCAAAAATATATAAATCACTCTCCTTAATCTTAACATTAAATCCAAAAAGATCAGGAGCTCTCATTATCTTTCTGTATTCTCTTTTCACATATTTATTTGACATTTTTTAATCTTAATAATAAAATTACTATCGTTCTTTATGTATTATAATGGAAAAGAGGTGTAATTTAAATAAATTAGTTATATGAATATTTTAGAAGCAGGAATATCTCCTTTAAGGAGAGAAAGTCCTGCATGGTTTTTTATAAGGAGTTTTATACTTGTAATTCTTACTGGAACTTTTCTCTTAATGCTTCCCATATCATCCCAAAGTGGAAAATTTACAGATTTTATTACCGCTTTATTTACAGCTACTTCTGCTACCTGTGTCACAGGACTTGTAGTTGTAGATACAGGAACTTATTGGTCTAATTTTGGACAGTTAGTTATTATGTGCCTAATACAAATTGGAGGATTAAGCTATATTGTTCTTGCAACTTCTTTAATGATACTATTAAACAGAAAAATCCCTTTAAGAGAAAGGATTATGATTCAATTTTCTTTAAATACTCTTTCCATAAGGGGAATAGTAGGATTCCTTAAAGGAGTTTTATTAGCTGTTATTTTATTTGAAGGTATTGGAGCTTTATCTTTATTTACTATCTTCATTAGGCAATATCCAATACTTAAGGCTATAAAATTTTCAATATTTCATTCTATTTCTGCCTTTTGTAATGCTGGTTTTGATCTTATAGGTGGATTTAAAAGCTTCACAGATTATGTGGATAATATCCAATTGAATCTTACTATAACATCTTTAATAATTACAGGAGGAATTGGGTTTTTTGTTATATATGATATTTATCAGAAGATAAAAGGAAAGAAAAATCATTTATCTCTTCATTCTAAGGCAGCAATATTTACAACTATATTTTTAATCACACTTGGAACTATATTAATACTTATCTTAGAATATAATAATACATTGAAACCTCTTTCTTTGAAAGGAAAAATATTAGGTTCTTATTTTCAGAGTGTTACACCAAGAACCGCAGGATTTAATACCTTAGACATTGGTAAGATGAAACCTGCCACATGGTTATTTTTAATATTTTTAATGTTTATAGGTGCATCACCAGGAGGAACAGGTGGTGGTATCAAAACAGTAACTTTCTTGGTTCTTACCTTAAGCTCATATGCTATACTCTTAGAAAGAAAACATGTGCATTTTAAGAATAGAAGTCTTAATTGGGAAACCGTGAAAAGGGCATGGGCAGTATTCTTCTTCTCTTTAAACTTAGTCTTAATATCTTGGTTTTTATTACTTCTCTCGGAGCCTTTTGAGCCTCTAAAATCATTATTTGAAGTAGTATCCGCTTTTGGGACTGTAGGTTTATCTACTGGAATAACTACACAACTTTCTTCTTTTGGAAGGCTTGTAATTATTTTTACTATGTTTCTTGGAAGGGTAGGAACTGTAACTGCAGGTTTAGCTCTTCTTTCTTCAATAAATCACAAGAAAGTAATAGATTATCCTATGGAGGAGGTAAGTGTAGGTTAATATGAAATCATTATTTTATAAAATAGGACTTCTAAAAGAGAGATTTAATCAGTTTACAGTTATTGGACTTGGAAGATTTGGTTCTACAGTAGCAATAGCATTAGAAAGGCTTGGATGTTCAGTGTTAGCTATTGATGATGATGAGCAAAAAGTAGAAGAATTAAAAGATTATGTATCCTTTGCAAAAGTTGCAGATGCTACAAATATTAATGCCTTAAGAGATGCAGGAGTGCAAAACTCTGATGTTGCAATAATTGCTATCGCCAGTGATATACAATCTTCTGTTCTTGCAACATTATTAGTAAAAGAATTGGGAGTAAAATATGTGGTAGCAAAAGCTGTAAATGATGCTCATGGTAAAATATTAGAAAAAATTGGAGCAGATTTAGTAGTTTTTCCTGAGAAAGAGAGTGCTGAACTTCTTGCTCAGAAATTAGTAGTTCCAAATATTATTGATTTTATGGAATTATCTGCAAATGTAAAAATATTTGAGGTAAAGCCAAATCCTAATCTTATAGGAAAGACATTAGATGAGCTCCAGCTAAGAAGGAAATATAATCTTAGCATCTTAGCTATTCATCGGGGTGGAGATATAATTATTAATCCCCATCCCGATGAAAAAATAGAAGAAAATGATATTATTTATATAATAGGGACCTTGGAGAACTTAAATAAACTACTTCTAATTGAAAATATTTAGATTATTAATTTTATTTCCATAGCTTTATATGGACATATATCTACACAAATACCACAAGCAGTACATTTTTGTGGATCAAAGCTTACTAAGTAGGTTTTTTCATCTCTTTTTAATGCTTTTGTAGGACAATAGTTGACACAATAGGCACAGTGAGTACATTTTGTCTCATCCCATATTACATCTTGAGATAAAGGTTGAATTTTTACCTCTAATTCTTTCAAATACTGTATTCCTTTTTGAAAGTTTTCATCCTCTCCGGTAATTTCCAAGACCATAACTCCTTCTTCATCTGGAGTTATAGTTGCTTTTAATATATTAAAATCTAAATCAAATTTCCGGACCAGATTAACTATTACAGGTTTATCTGCTAAATGTTTAGGAAAATGAAGCACTACTCTTTCTGTTCTCATTTCTTCCCTACCTCCTCCTTAATCTCTCTTCCAGAAAATGGTTTAAATTTAATTCCTGATTCTGGTCCGGGAATTGGAGCAGATGGCTTGGTGAGTAAAAATCTACCACTTTTTATCCATTCTTTTAATATATTTGCAATTTCTCTTGCTTTTGCATAACTTGACAGAGGATTTGTGGGAACTTTTTTCCCTAAAATTTCTATTTCCCCACTTCTTAAATCTTTATAATTTACTTCCGCTATAATTTCTGGTTCCCTTTCTGGATAAGCCTTACTATAGTCAACAACAGGTGCATATATATCTTCATCTTTAACTGATGTATAAAAGGCTATTTCCTCATCTAAAACAGGAATAGGTAAACCAATACCTACTGCTAAAGATACACCGTAACCAATTATACTTGTTCCTCTCAGCCAATTTGGACTCATCTGTTTAAGATCACCAATCACTGCAAGAGTTCCAGCCCCTCTTTTAGGAACACCATTCTCTCCTCTTATCACTGATGGATCATGCTGAGTTCCATGCCACACTATATATCCAATTCCTCCACCTAAGAATATTCTTGTACCTATACCTATGGTTTTATAAAAAGGATCATTAAGAAGAGGAGAAAGCTGTCCCGCACTACTATAATTTGCATTTCCCAAGTTTGGTCTTAACATTCCTAAATAGGTATATATAGTTTTATTTGACAAATTTACTGCAACGTTATAATTCTGATATGCATTTCTTACATTAAATAGAACCGCTTCATTTAAGTCATTTATGTTTATATATGCAGATAGACTTTTTCTTGGATAACAATCTGTTCCATAGGTTGTTACATTTAGAAGAATATCTTTACCTGCTACTAAATCCTCTATTACATGAGCTCCTCCATAAGGAAATCTTCCTGGATAATATTTATTTCTTGGATCATCTTCTGGTAATGCAGTGGCACCCAAAAAAATATCTACAGCTGCATAACCAGCATATGCTGGGACATTATTTAAATATACTTTCCCTCCTCCAATTTTTATTCTTGGTTTTGTATGTCCAATATTAAAATATATTCCAGAAGAACACATCATTCCAAAAGTTCCTGTGGTAACAACATCAACTTCTTTCGCAGCCTTCTCTACTCCTTTTTCTCTAACAATATCAATCATCTCCTCAGCAGTTACCACCACTGCCTTACCCTGGCGGATTTTCTCATTAATTTCCTCAATAGTCTTTGCCATATTTTTGCCTCCTTTTTAAAAACATTATTATGTATATTATTCTGAACCGCCCTTTTCGGGCAAGGCATGATCCATATCACTGTCATCACCTCCTCTAAATAAAGAACTTAGATTGAAATTATACAAAATTAATATGAATTATGCAAGAATAGTTTTCATAAAATTTAAAAAAGATTATAATTTATTATGTATTTCAAGGGTAAAGGAGGGATTTATGAGAAAGATTAAAGTTAATTTAATATTTAAGCCAGGAATTCCTTCTGCACGTAAAAAGGGAGGAGGAGATCAAACTTCATGTAAAATGCTCTATAATGCATTGAATAAAAGAGATGATGTAGAAGCATTTTTTAATGCAAAACTAAAAGATGGACCCTTTGATATCATCCATTTTCATTCCCTTGGAGATGTGTTTTGGAAATTTGTTGAGGATTATTCCAATCGTATAATATATACCGCTCATGTAATCCCTGAGACTATGGTAGGAAGTGCTATTCTTGCAGATAAGTGGAAGCCAATTCTAACTCAGTATCTTTTATTCTTCTATAATCAGGCAAGGGTTGTAATTGCAGTATCTCCCTATGAGAAAAAAATTTTGGAAGAAATTGGTGTTAAGACAAAAATTGTATATATACCGAATGGTATTGATATTGAAAAATTTAAACCAATTCCTGAAATAAGAAGAAAGATGAGAGAAGAATTTAACTTAAATAAAAATGATATTGCAATTCTCAGTGTAGGACATGTTATTAAAAGAAAAGGATTTGATACCTTTGTAAAAACTGCCATGGCTTTACCAAAGTATAAGTTTTTCTGGATAGGTGGGATTCCTTTCTCTATTTTAAGTAGTGGTTATTCTGAAGCAAAAAAAATATTAGAAAATCCTCCAAAAAATTTATATTTTCTTGGACCTCATCCTCATGATGAACTTCCCAAATTTTATAATATGGCAGATATTTTCTTCTTTCCATCAAGACAAGAGAATTTTAGCATTGCAGTATTAGAAGCTGCTTCTTGTGGACTTCCTTTAATTTTAAGAAACCTTGAAGAATATATAGAACCTTTTTCTCCTAATTATATATCTTTTGATAATGAAGAGGATGCGATAGAAAAAGTTGAAAAATTATGTGAAGATGCAAAGTTAAGAGAGGAATATTCAAAAAAATCTATTGAAATAGCTCATAAATATGATATAAATAGAGTGGCAGAAGAAACTGTAAAAGTCTATAAAGAAGTAATTTTAGAGGAATAAAAACTAACTCTTAAAGATTTTTTATCTCTTTTTCTGAAGATTCCGATGTAATTTTCTTCTCAAGTTCTTGAATTTTTTTACTCTGTACTGAAATTATTCTTCTATTTCTAATTAATGTAGGTAATACAGCAATTAAACTTAAGAAAAAACCAATACTAAAAGAGATAAGAAGAACTAAAGATATAGGTCCTTGAACCTCCCAAGGACCAAAATATAAAGTTATAGAAAAATTATTCTGCATTGAGAAGATTAAAGAAACTAATATACCTATTAGAAATACAACTAATAAACGGCTCATTTTTTAAAAATATATAAAGAGGGGAGAAAAATCCTCCCCTCTTTATCTAAGACTTATCCTTTCCTTTGACTCTTCTAAAATAAGATTTGCAATATCGCCTGTTTTTACAAAAGCTGCATTTGCTTCATCAGTATCAATATGAAGTTCCCAACTAAATTTGTCACTTACTCTTATCAATACATTTTCAAAAATCACTGCTCTAATAGTTCCTAATCTTACTTTAACAAGCTGTTTATCTTGAAGTCCTAACTCCTCTGCCATAGAGGTAGGTGTATGTATATGTCTCCATGCAATAATTACACCTTTTGGAATCTCTATCTCTCCTTTAGGTCCTATAACTCTTATTCCAGGGGTTCCATCAATATCTCCAGAATCTCTTATAGGAGGTTGTAGACCAAGATATATAGCATCAGTCAGTGAGAGCTCAACTTGGGTTGCTTTTCTTTCAGGTCCTAAAATCCTAAGTTTTAGACTTCTACCTTTAGGACCTATAACTTCTACCTCCTCTTCACAGGCAAATTGACCTGGTTGAGAAAGATTATTTCTTGGTGTGAGTTTATAATTTAAGCCAAAAAGTTTTTCTTTATCTTCAGGAGATAAATGTATGTGTCTTGCTGAAACACCAATAGGTACTTTTATTTCTTTCATCTTAAACTCCTCCTTGAGAATTATTTTCTTTTATATTTTATCACTTTTTTTCATTTGCTCCAAAATAGATTTTAAGTTAGAATTCCTAAGGAAGAATTTTAAGGGAGGAATTAATCTCATGGAGTATAAAGATGCAGTAAGTTATCTAAATAGTCTTATAAATTATGAAAGAAATTTAGATAAAATAACATATGGAGAGAAAAAATTCTATCTTGAGAGAATGAATTATCTTTTAGATATCATGGGAAATCCCCATAGGTATCTTAAGGCATTTCATATAGCAGGAACAAAGGGGAAAGGCTCAACATCAGCAATGATATTTTCAGTATTAAAAGAGAAGGGTTATAAGGTAGGATTATATACATCACCTCATCTCCAAAGCATCAGAGAAAGAATATCTACAAATGAAGGATGGATAACAAAAGAAGAATTTACAAAATTAATTGATGAAATCAAACCTTTTGTTGATAAGGCAAGTAAACATCCTATATATGGACCTCCTACTTTTTTTGAGGTTCTTACATCAGCTGCTTTCTTATACTTTTATAAAAAGAACTTAGATTTTGTTGTGATAGAAGTAGGCTTAGGGGGAAGATTAGATGCTACAAATACTATAAAACCTCTTGTTTCTATCATTACACCAATTAGTTTTGATCATATGCATATATTAGGTAATACTTTAAAAGAAATTGCAAGAGAGAAAGCAGGAATAATAAAGGAGAATACACCTGTTGTCTGTTCTCCTCAGAATTCAGAGGCTTGGGAAACAATAAAAGAAATTGCAATTCAAAGAAAAGCTCCGTATATAAAAGTTGATGAATTATATTCATGGAAAAAAATTTCTTCAAATTTGAAAGGACAAATTTTTATAATATATGGAAATGGAAGAGAAGATATATTTGAAATTCCACTTTTAGGAGGGCATCAGTTGGTAAATGCACTCTCAGCTTATGTTAGTCTTAATCTTAACATATCTTGGAATATTTCTTATGAGGATTTAAAAAGAGGATTTTCAAGAGTAAATTGGAAAGGAAGATTTGAAATTATTCAAAAAGAACCTTTAGTAATTTTGGATGGTGCTCATAATGTTTCATCTGCTATTGCATTAAAAGAGACTTTAGAAGATTATGTAATATTTGATAAATTATTTTTAATATGTGGCATGATGAGAGATAAAGATTCCTATGCTTTTTTAAGAACCTTAGAACCCTTAGTTTATAGTTTCCATTTTACACCTCTTCCCAGCTCAAGAACAAAAAAGCCTGAAGAATTGGGAGAAAATGTAAAGGACAAAAATAAACCTATATATTATTATGAAAATTTTCCAAAAGCTTTTGAAGATGTATATAAAAAAGCCTCACCTCAAGATCTCATTTTAATAACAGGTTCTTTATATCTTGTAGGTGAGGCAAGAGATTATTTCTTTGGTAAAGTAGATTAATCCTTCACTGCAGATTTAACATATTCTAAAAAGATATTTTCTGGAACCGCTCCTTCTACTTCAACAACTTCATTTATTATACTCTTTGGGACTCCTGACACTTGATATTTTTCTGCAAGATGTGGAAATTCAATAGCTTCAATCATATCTGCCTTAACATATTTGCTCTCTAATGCCATTTGATGGGCAAGCCTTACCGCTCTGGGACAATAGGGACAAGTAGGGGTTACAAAAACCTGTATATGAATTGGCTTTTTTAGTTCTTTCAAAAAATTTTTGGTTTGTTGTGAGAGATGAGTTTCGCCTCTTGATATATCAACTATATCTTCAATTAATGAAGAAAATTCATAACCTGAAGGAATACCAAAAAATCTTAAGTTTAGTATATTTTCATCCTTTTGAAACAATATTGCAGGTATTTTATCTACATCATATTTTTTTGCTAAATTTTCTTCTGCAAGAAAATCATAGACTTCTAATTCTAAAAGGTCTGAAAGTCCAACAATCTCTTCCAAAATTTCTCTGGTCTGTTGACAATATGGACATTCAATTCTTCCTGGGACATATAACTTACTACCTGCAGATTTCTCACTAAAAAGTATTATTTTTACTTTATCTTTTAAGTTTTCTTTAAATAAATTCTTAAGATATTCTCTATCTTCGTCTCTCAATAATGCCATTCTATATTCCTCCTTTAAATCTTAATTCTTCTAAATATTTACCAGCATAAGTAGCAGCAATAGCACCATCTGATAAAGCTGTTACAATCTGTCTCAAATTTTTTACCCTTATATCTCCAGCAGCAAAAATTCCAGGCACAGAAGTCTGCATATTTTCATCTGTAATAATAAAACCATTGGAATCAAGTTTCAAGAGAGATTGAAAAATATCTGTTTGAGGTGAAAGTCCAATATAAATAAAAACTCCATCTATTGGGAAAATTTTTTCTTCTTTTGTTTTTAGATCTTCTAATACTAATCTCTCAACTTTCTTATCTCCTTCTATAGCTTTTACCAAATGGCTCCATAGAAATTTAATCTTAGGATTAGAGAAGGCTTTTTCTTGAGTAATTTTTTCCGCTCTCAAATTATCTCTACGATGAATTATTATCACTTCCTCAGCAAAACGTGTAAGATATAATGCTTCTTCCACTGCGGAATCTCCACCACCTATTACCGCAACTTTTTTCCCTGTAAAAAAGGCACCATCACAAACCGCACAGTAAGAAACTCCTTTTCCTAAAAATTCTTTTTCTCCAGGAACCCCTAATTTTTTAGGCTTAGTACCAGAACAAATTATTAATGCAGGTGCTCTAAAAATTCCATTTGTAGTCTCAATTATTTTCCAATTTCCGTTAAGAGATACTTTCAAAACAGAGCCCTCAATTATTTTTACTCCAAACTTTTTTGCTTGTTCTTCTAACCTTTTTGAGAGTTCCTTTCCCGTTATTCCCTCTGGAAAACCAGGATAATTCTCTATTACTGCAGTTAGTGCAGTAAGCCCTCCTATTAAGGATTCTTCTATTATAAGAGTTTTAAGACGTGACCTCCCTGCATAAATCCCTGCTGTAAGTCCCGCAGGCCCTCCTCCAATAATAATCACTTCATGCTCTTCTTCTATTTTTTCCTCTAATCTGGGTATATTTAGAAAATCCAAATATTATTCACCCCCTATTATGCTTTAAATATTGGTATTAAATTCTTTGCTTTTTCTTTAAGATGATTTATTTCACTATCAGTTATGGGTCTGAAGTTTTCAGCAATCTCTAATGCCCATTTGAAGAATTTATATTCTCCCGGGGGAATAGCAGAAGTTACATTTTGGGAAAGAGTAAATCTTAATACTAATTCTGCAAGCTCTTTATCATCTACAGGAATATACCAACATTTTTTATAAGGTCTTTCTTCTCCTTCTGGAACTAATGTCTTAGCAAAAGGTTTAATTGCAAGCACTGTAACATTTTTCTCCTTTGCCTTCTCTAAAACTTGGGGACCAAAATTTCCATTAAAATAGCAAACCCAATTTACAGGAAAAAGTATAGAATCAAAATTAAATACATCTAAAAGCTTTAAAGCTATCTCTGAAGAATGTGCAGAAAATCCAATATATCTTATTATTCCCTCATCTCTTGCTTTTAAGAATGCTTCTAAGGCTCCATTTGGACCAATAACCTTTTCAAAATCTTCCTCAGACGTCATTGCATGTAATTGATAAAGATCAAAATAATCTGTTTCTAACCTTTTTAAGGAGCTATAAAGTTCTTTAAGAGCTAAATCTTTTGTTCTTTCCCCAGTTTTACAAGCAAGAAATATTTTATTCCTTTTACCTCTTAGGGCAGGTCCTAATCTCTCTTCAGCATTTCCATAAGATGGTGCAACATCAAAATAATTTATACCTACATCTATAGCCTCAGCTACCATTCTATTTGCAGTTTCCTGTTCTTCATCCATAACTAAGACGCCACCAACGCCAATTATTGAAAGTTTTTCACCACCTTTTTTATATTCTCTTTTTTCCATAATTATTCCTCCTATAAAAAAATTTCTTAATTTATTATACCATAATTTGACTTATAAAATTAGAAACTTTATAATTTTTATTAGAAAATTTTTTTTTAAAAGAGGTTTTTAATATGAAAAGAGACTGGTGGGATAAAAATCCAAGTCTTATTATATTCCCTAAAATGAATATTCTAAAACATGATATAAAAGAGGATGAGGTAAATACTATAGAAAATTTTTTTAAAGAATTTTATTTTAGTCTCTCAGAATATTTTAGACACTTAGGAAGCGAGATTATTATCTATAATAAAGACTCTTTAATTTTTAAAAATGGAATTAATCTTCCCTATGGTATTATATTAAATCCTGTATTATTAGGAAATTTACCTGAGAATATAATAAATTCTAAAAATAATAATTTTAGTAAAGTATTAAGAGACGAAATTCCTGAGGTTTATCCACCATTTGCAATCTCCATTGGTAGAGACTTATTAAATATTTCTCCAGCTCCACATCCCAATTTTATTAATGTTATATTTATAAGGGATGAGAACAATTTTATAATCAATCTACCTTATGAGAAAAAGATAAATTTATTTAGAATATTTATGGCAAAATTAGGAGCTTTTAAAAATATAATAATCACTTATAGTTTAAAGAATAAAATACTTACAAATTATAGTTTTATTCTTTCAACCTTAGAGGGTGGTTGTCCTATATTAAAAGATATAAATGAATTGGGAAGAAGATTAAGAATATTTGGTTCATGTAAAGAAGTTGGTGGATATTTAAGAAAAGAAGTTATTATTCCCCAAGAAGAATGGAAAAGGTCGTCTGCGGTAAATTCTATAATAAATATTGGTAGATTTTTAGGAGATAAAAATCTTCTCTCTCCCCCTGTAAGTATAAGTGATCTTGTAAAAGGAGAAAAACTATCAAAATTTATCACTACAATTCTTTCTTATTCCCGTCAAGCAGAAGGAGCTTTTATGGCTTATGACTCAATCTTAAAATTATTTGTGGTAACTGCATCTGGAAAATATAATGTAGATAAAGCAAATCTATCTTATAAAGACTTAGTTCCTGTATATCCTACATCTGATGGTAAAGTAGAAGTCTACCAAATTGAAGGTATTGATGTTAAAGGACCATCAGTTGAAGCTGAGGAGTTTACACTTCCTTTAAAGGAATTAATGAAAGAATATCCTCCTATTATTGGCATAATTCACATTCATAGGGGTATTGAATATTATGATTCAGAAGAAATTGTTGAGATTCCTCAAGATTTGGAGACTTATCCTCCTGTAGGATGCGGTGTTGATCTTATGCATGCTATGAGTAAATATGCTATGATTAATGCTGTTAAGGAAAAAGAGAAAAAGCCTAATATTAAGATTGCTGTCTTTTCTGTTCCTAATCATGGAACAAATATTTATTCATTTTATGAAGATAATATCATAAATGATTCTTTCTTTTACATTAAAAAATTCATAAATGAAGGAAAATTAAAATTTAGGTTTGATGTCCCTCAAGTTTAAAATTAGTATTAGACTTCTTCAGTCCCTAATATTTCTTCAAAAATTTTTCTATAAAGATTTAACTTTTCCTCGCTTTCCGCCTCAAATCTCATTACAATAACAGGCTCTGTATTACTTGCACGTGCAAGAGCCCATCCATCAGAAAATTCCACTCTAATACCATCAATAGTAACCACCTTCTTAATATCCTTATATATTTCAGGATACTCTTTTTCTAATTTGTTTAATATTCCCTTAATAACTTGAAATTTTTTCTCCTCAGGACAATGCACTCTAATCTCAGGAGAGACATAAACCTTAGGTAAATCTAAAAACAGATCGGAAAATTTTAAATATTCATTATGTAATTTTTCTTTAGCATATATCTCTACAAGTCTTAGTGTAGAGTAAAGAGCATCATCATACCCAAAATATCTATCATTAAAAAATATATGACCACTCATCTCTCCTGCTAAAAGTGCATTTTCTTCTCTTAACTTCTTTTTAATCAATGAATGTCCAACAGGAGAAAGGATAGGAATACCCCCAAGCTTTTCTATTCCCTCAAATAATGTCTTTGAACATTTAACTTCCCCTATTATTTTACCCTTAGGATAATTCTTTAAAATTTCTTTTCCAAATATATAAGTTAATTTATCTCCATATACTACCTCTCCCTTCTCATCAATAACACCAATCCTATCTGCATCACCATCATAAGCAACACCAAAATCTGCTTTTTCTCTAAGAACAGTCTCCTTCAATATTAGTAATGTTTTTACAACAGTGGGATCTGGATGATGATTTGGAAAATTTCCATCAGGCTCTGAAAAAAGGTCTATAACATCAATTCCCAATTTTTTTAATACCTCTGGAATAACAAGACCTCCACATCCATTTCCCGAATCAACAACTATCTTTATTTTTAATTTATTGCTTATTTCCTTTATAGGTCCTGAACTAAATTCCTTTAGAAGATAATCTTTATAGAGAGATAAAATATCAAAATTTTCTACCTTTCCTTTTTCAACATTTTTCTCCTCTTTAAGATTTTTTGCAATCTTATAAATACTCTGTATCTCTTCTCCATAAATTGTCTCTTTCCCTATACATATTTTCATCCCATTAAATTCAGGAGGATTATGACTACCTGTAATCATAATCCCTCCATCTACAGGAATGTTAAATAAAGAGAAATATAAGACAGGTGTAGGTATTAATCCAAGAAAAACCACATCAATACCTTGAGAACAAATTCCTTCTATTAATGCATTAGCAAGAGATTTTGATGAAATTCTTGCATCATGTCCTACCGATACTCTTAATTTTTCCTTTTTAATTTTTTCTTTTAGTTTTATCCCAAAAGCCTTACCTATTAATTTTACTACCTCCTCTGTTAAATTCTTACCAACTTCTCCTCTTATGTCATACATCCTAAATATTGTTTTATCTAAATTCATTTTTTATCACTCCTCCTTAATTAAAATTCATCTTTTAACTTTTCATAAATTCTTATATATTTCTTATATATTTCATTATATAAATAATGCCTTGAAAGATCTGGAGAAAAAACTTCTTTAATGGAATTTTTCTCTTTAATTATATCAAAAGATTCTAATATCCCCAAACTTTTCAGCCCAAATAAAGCTCCTCCTATAAGTGAACCCTCTCTTTCTAAAGGTAAATTAAGTTTTTTCCCAATAACATCACATAAAATTTGAATCCAAAGAGGAGATGATGTAAAACCACCTGTTATTCTTATCTCTTCTGGCTCTCCTAATATTTCACATAAAGCATTATACACACTTAACATATTTAAAGATACCCCTTCCATAATTGCCCTTATAAAATGTCCCTTTGTATGATAAAAAGATAAACCTACCAAAATTCCCTTGATATTAGCATTCCAATGTGGGGATCTTTCTCCTGCTAAGAAAGGTAAAAATATAAGATTATCAGAACCAACTGGAATATCTTTGGCGTATTCATTCAATTTTTCATAATCCTCCTCTAAGAAATTTTCCTTAAACCATCTAAGTATATTTCCACCATTATTGACCGCTCCTCCAACAATCCACATATCTTCACTAAGATAATAACACCATGTTCTCTTTTGATTATCTAAAATAGGTGTCTTAGAAATATATCTAATAGCACCACTGGTTCCTATCATTATAGTCATTTCCTTAGGATATATTGTTCCAGAACCTAAGGATGAAAAGCTTGCATCAGAGCCCCCAACAACTACTGGAATATTTATGGGAAGACCTGTTAAATAGCTAAAATCCTTAGAAATTTTAGAGATTATAAAATTAGGAGGGACTAAATGGGGAAGATGGTCTTTTGAAATTCCTATAATTTTTAAAATTGAGTCATCCCAATCTAATTTATAAATATTAAAAATTCCTGTTCCTGATGCAATAGAGTAATCTTCAAGAATTTCACCTGTAATCTTATATATTAAATAAGATTTTATAGATACAAAAAATCTCACTGCCTTGAATATATCTAAGGAGTTTTCTTTTAACCAATATATTTTTGCTAAAGGATATAAAGGGTGGAGGGGACATCCTGTAAAAAAGTAGATATTTTGCATAAAATCATCCTTTTTCCATTTCTCTATTATAGAAATAGCTCTATTATCCTCCCAAGTGAGATATGGGGTTATTGGTTCCATATTCTTAGAGATTCCCATTATTCCATGAAGGGCAGAATCAAATACTATTCCAGAAATTTTCCATTTAGACTCTTTACATTTATTAATAACTTCTTTTAAAACTTTGATAAGCTCTAAATATATAATATTAGGGTCCTGTTCTGCCCATCCTAACTTAACGTATTTAGTAGTATAAGGAGTAGAAAAAATATATAATCTTTCTAAATTATTATTAAAGATAGCACCTCTTATTCCACTTGTTCCAATATCAATAGAAATTATAACCATGCCCATATTATATCCAAACTTTAGTTTTTTACCAAATTCTTTAAAACTTTTTTAAAGTAAGTTGCATTATTAATATGATATACTTTAAAAAAGACAAAAATTTTTTAGGAGGTTCAAAAATATGCCATTAGTAAGTACAAAAGAAATGTTTAAAAAGGCTTATGGGAAATATGCTATAGGTGCATTTAATGTAAATAATATGGAGATACTTCAAGGAGTTATTGAGGCTGCAAAAGAAGAAAAGGCTCCTTTAATTCTTCAAATTTCAAAAGGTGCAAGAAATTATGCAAAACTTATTTATCTAATGAAGCTCATAGAAGCTGCTATGCAGGATGCTCCTGATATACCTATATGTGTTCATTTAGATCATGGAGATTCTTTTGAGCTTTGTAAAGAGGTGATTGATGCAGGATTCACATCAGTAATGATTGATGGTTCTCATCTTCCTTTTGAGGAAAACATTGCAATAACAAAAAAGGTTGTAGATTATGCACATCCAAGAGGAGTTGTGGTAGAGGGAGAATTAGGAAAATTAAAAGGTATTGAAGAGCATGTAGTTTCTGAAGAGGCAATTTATACAGATCCTGATGAAGCAGTTGAATTTGTGGAAAGGACTGGTGTTGACTCATTGGCAATTGCTATAGGAACAAGCCATGGAGCATATAAATTTAAGGGAGAACCTAAATTAGATTTTGAAAGATTAGAGGCAATTGCTAAAAAACTTCCTGGCTTTCCATTAGTTTTGCATGGTGCTTCTTCTGTTCTCCAAGATCTCGTGGAAAAAGCAAATAAGTATGGAGCAAAACTTGGCGGAGCAAAGGGAGTTCCAGAGGAAATGATAAGAAAAGCCACAACTATGGGAATATGCAAAGTAAATATTGATACAGATCTAAGGCTTGCAATGACTGCAACATTGAGGGAAGAATTTGCTCTACATCCAGAAGAATTTGATCCAAGAAAATATTTAGGACCTGCAAGAAATGCTATTAAAGAAGTAGTAAAACATAAGTTAAGAAATGTATTAGGATGCAGTGGAAAGGCAGAAGAAATTCTTGCAAGTATAGGAAGTAGATAAATTATAGGGGGGATTTTTTCCCTCCTTATAATTTTTTTAGTATTTCTAAGCTTTTCCAAAGACCTTTGTTATTCCAGTTTTTATCATTTACTTCTAAAACAATAGTTCCATCAAAATTTTTCAATTCCTTCCAATATAAAGAAAAATCAATATTTCCCTCTCCTAAGGGTAAATGTTCATCTTCTTTTCCATTATTATCATGTATGTGAATATGAGAAATAAGAGGTTTCAATTCATCCCAATTTTTTGATAAACCATCTGGAGATACTCTTGCATGACCAAAATCAAAACATACACTTAATTTACCATTAAAAGATAAAATAAACTTTTTAAACTCAGAAACACTAAGGAAAAGATCTCTTTCATCTAAAGCAGTATTTTCTATAGCTAATTTTATATTATATTTTTCAGATAAAGAAATTATTTTCTCTATTGCTTTTCTTAACCTTCTCTTTGCTAATAAAATGACAAATAGATTTCTTACAGGAACAAGCCCTGGATGAATCACCACCAATCTTGCGCCACATCTTCTTGCATATTCTAAACTTCTTTTTATACTTTCTATACTACTTTCATAAATCAAATCATTAAGACTTGCTATATTTATGTCTATCATTGGAAGATGTAAGGTAAGTATAATATTATATTCTTCTGCCTTTTTCCTAATTTTTTCTGGATCTTGAGAGACAATCCCTCTAAAAATTAGAGGTAAGTCTCCAAATAGCTCTACCACTTCTGCCCCTTTTTCTCTTGCAATATTAAGAGCCTTTAAAGGTAATACTCTTTTTAATGATGTTAATGAGAATCCTATTTTAGCCATTTCCAAATTTATTGTTTTAGTTTATACTATTATAAGGCAAAAATGTGCTAAATATCACATAAATTTTGTGACAAAATTCACTTCCTTTTAAAATAACAAATGTTAGAAAAAAATAGTAAATAATAGGAGGTAATAAGATGAAAAAAATTATATTTACATTTTTGCTTTTAATATTTATATGCAATTTTGCATACTCTCAAGTTCCTTCCCTACAAGATTTGGATGCAAATTCCCTTGGAATGGGAGGAGTTTTTGTTACTCTAAACAGTAATGGGGAAACATATTTCTTCAATCCAGCCACTTTAGCTCTCAAAAGGTTTTCGCAATTATCACTAACTACAGAATATCCATTTTCAAACAATCCCAGTTATAAAATATCTTATATCTATCCATCTACATCATATTTTGCTATTACAGTTGATATTATTTATGAGAAAGATTCAAATATATATTCCTTTAGTAATTGGAAAGCAGCTTTAGCTTTTCCTTTATCATCAAAAATTTTCTTAGGAACAGGATTTCAATATATAGAAGATAATAAAAAAATTTTAAGAGGTAATATAGGAATTCTTCTAAATTTATGGGAAAATATAAAGGTAGGAATTGTAGGATATGGAATTATTATATCAAAATATTCTGAGAATGAGATATTGGTTACTTTACCTCAAGGATATGCTGTAGGCTTAAGTCTAAAACCATTGTCAGGAACAAATTTATTTGTAGACTTAATTGATATTCAAAATTATGGAAAGGAAAATTCTTTAAATTATTTAAGATTTGGTTTAGAACAATGGATTGGAGACTTTTTAGCCTTAAGATGGGGATCTATGGGAGATATTACTAATCCATTAAATTACACTATAGGATTAGGGTTAAGAATAAATATTCTTCAGGTTGATTTTGCAACTTTATTGGCACCAATTATTAATTCATCAGAAGAACAAAAATATAAAATAACAGGAAATATAAGATTTTAATAATCAATACCCCAACGTGATATAATCCCTTTTTTGTAAGGATGTTTAATCTCTTTCATTTCTGTAACAAGATCTGCAATAGAAATTAACTCCTCAGGCATATCTCTTCCAGTCAATATTATTTCTAAAGATATAGGTTTATTCTTTAAAACATCTAATACTTCTTCTAAGGAAATAATTCCAAGTTTTATAGCAAAACTAATTTCATCTAAAATGATAATATCAAACTTTTCATCCATTATTACTTTTTTTACCCTTTCCCATCCTTCTCTTACTATTTTGTAATCTAAATCTTTTGGACCCTCTTCTCCTATAAAACATTCACCACATTCAATACAAGATATAATATTATCACGAATAGCTGAAGATAACTTACAATCTCTTCCAAATTGCCAAAATGAAAAATTAGGTAAAAACTTTGAAGAGAAAAGTTCTCCTGAAAAACTATTTCCTTTTATAAATTGAACAAAAAGAACAGATAAATTATGTCCTACGCTTCTTAAGGCTTGACCTAATGCAGCTGTTGTTTTTCCCTTTCCATTACCCGTATATACCTCAATTAATCCTAAGGAAAGTTTAGAGACATACATAATATACCTTATTTATATTTTCTATTGCTTTTAATTCATTCAAGACATTAGATGGAACAGGATTATCCACAATAAGAACCATAACCGCCTCTTTTCCTGTCTCCTTTCTACCAACTTGCATAGCAGCAATATTTATATTCTCTCTTCCTAAAACAGTCCCAAATTTTCCTATTATTCCAGGCTTATCAATTTGAAAAACAATAAGAAGATAAGGTGCCAAACTAAGATCTAAATCATAATCTTGAATCTTTACTATTCTCTCCTGCCCCTGAGAAATTGTTCCAGAGATCTGCATTATTCCTTTCTCAGTTTTAAGAGAGAGCCTTAAAAGAGACTTATATTTTTCTGTATCTTGGGTTCTTGTTTCTTTTACTTTTAACTTTCTTTCCTTTGCCAAAGAGAGAGCATTTATATAGTTTATAGAGTCCATTAAAATAGGTTCTAAGAACCCTTTAACTACTGCTGAGGCAAGTGATGTCTCTAATTTTTGAGCCAATTCACCACATATTTGAATATCCAATTCATCAGGATAAGAATCTATAAGTTGAGCCATAAATTTTCCAAGCTTTTCTCCCAATTTCACATATGGTAATATATCTTCACTAATTATAATAGGAAGATTTACCGCATTTAATACAGGCTCACCCTTAAAAAATCTTATCATTTCATCTGCAACAATTAGTGCTACTTTCTCTTGTGCCTCTTGAGTTGATGCACCTAAATGGGGAGTTAATACTACGTTATCTAAGGTTAGAAGAGGATTATTTGGGTCTATTGGTTCTTGATTAAAAACATCTAAGGCACATCCAGCAATTTTCCCTTCTTTTAATGCCCTATACAAAGCAGATTCGTCAACAAGTTTTCCACGAGCACAATTAATTAAGTAAGCAGTTTTTTTCATTAAACCAAGTTCTCTCTCTCCAATAAGGTTTTCAGTTTCAGATGTTAAAGGAATATGTAAAGAGACATAATCTGAAATTCTCAAAAGATCATCTATATTGTCCAAAAGCTCCACTTCTAATTCCTTTGCCTTTTCCACTGGTATAAAGGGATCATAAGCATACACTTTCATTTTAAAAGCCTTTGCTCTTTTTGCAACCTCAGAACCAATTCTTCCAAGTCCAATAAGTCCCAATACCTTTCCATAAAGTTCATGACCAATAAATTTTTTTCTTTCCCATTTACCCTCTTTAAGAGAAAAAAAAGCGTGAGGAATTTTTCTGCTTAAGCTTAAAATTAAAGCCATAGTATGCTCTGCAGCTGCAATTGTATTTCCCTCAGGAGCATTTATTACTAAAATTCCTTTTTTTGTAGCATAGTCTACATCTATATTATCAACACCTACACCTGCTCTTGCTATAGCTTTTAACTTTTTCCCTTCCTCTATCACATCCTTTGTTACTTTTGTTTCTGATCTAACAACTAATCCTGAATATTCAGGTATTATTCTTATTAATTCCTCATTTGATATACCTGGTCTATAATCTACTTCAAAGAATTCCTTTAATCTTTCTAAACCTTGATCCGCGATGGGATCAGAAACTAAAATCTTATGCATTTTACCCCTCCTAACTTTCTAAAAATACTTTCTCTGCAGATTCTACTGCCTTCCCTTTTAAACCTTTATATCCCATTCTTTCTAATATGATCTCTATAGAAGATAAAGTTACAAGAATATCTGAAGGCTCTATATATCCCACATGACCAATTCTAAATATCTTTCCCTTTAATTCTCCTTGTCCTCCAGCTAAAACTACTCCAAATTCTTGTCTTAGTCTTTTTCTCAGATCATCTGGATTTAACTCAGGTGGAGGAACTACTGCAGTTACAGTATTTGATGCATATTTTTCTTCAGCAAGAAGCTTAAATATTCCAATTGAGCTTATTCCTTTTCTTACTGCATTTCCTAAAATTTCATGCCTTTTAAAATTATTTTCTAAGCCTCTTGATAATATATTATCTAAGGACTTTCTTAATGCAAAGATCTGAGAAATTGCTGGTGTAAATGGTGTTGCCCCATCATCTAAGAATTTTTTTGCCAGCTTAATATCCCAATAAAATCTTGGTAGTTTTGCTTTTTCGTAATATTCCCATGCTAACGGACTTACAGAAATCATACTAAGCCCAGGGGGAGTTTCTAATGCTTTTTGAGAGGCGGTTACAACTACATCTATATTAAGCTCATCTGTTGGTAAATCTAAAGCACCAAGGGAACTTATTGCATCAACAACAAGCAGTATATTTTTGCTTTTTACAATTGGTGCAAGTTCCCTTAAATTTAAGGTTACCCCAGTAGATGTCTCATTATGAGTTAAAAATACTCCTTTCGTGTCTTTATTTTCCTTAAGAACATCCTCTAAATGATCTGGCTCTATTCCTTTTCCAGGTTCTGTCTTAATACTTATAACATTAAGACCAAAAGCAGAACAAATTTTTGCATACCTATCACCAAATACTCCACATACTCCTACCACAACTTTATCTCCTGGCGAGAAAAAATTTACTACTGAAGCTTCCATAGCTCCTGTTCCAGATGCAGTTAAGATAAAACAATCATTATTAGTTTTAAATACTTTCTTTAATAATTCAGTGGTTTCTTTAATTAATTTTGCAAACTCCTGTCCCCTATGATTAATCATTTCTTTCGCCATTTCTCTTAAAACATCATTGGGAACTGGAGTAGGACCTGGAATCATAAGATAAGTTTTTGGCATAAAATTACCTCCCCTTATATATTTTACTTAGCTCATAATATAATTTCACATTCTCCTTAATTTTCTTAATTTCTTCTTCCTCAACTGAACGAATAACCTTTGCTGGAATGCCCAAAACTAAGGATCTTGGGGGAATTTTTTTACCTTGCGAAACCAAAGCTCCTGCACCAATTATACATTCTTCCCCTATCTCTGCACCATCTAATATTATTGCTCCAATCCCAATGAGAGAATTACTACCTACTTTACATCCATGCAAAACCGCATTATGTCCAACCACAACATTTTCTCCAACTTCCACTGGAAAACCTTCATCCACATGAATAGTTACACTTTCTTGAATATTTGTGAAAGCTCCTATATGTATATAATTCAAGTCCCCTCTTAGAACTGCAAAAGACCAAACACTGACACCTTCATCTAATATAACATCGCCAATAATTAATGCTGATTCAGAAACATAAGAATTTTGAGAAATTTTTGGGGTTTTTTCTTTAAAATTCTTTATCAAATAATCACTCCTTTGATATTCTTTTTTAGGTTTATATTTTATATAAAATTTAAGATGAATTCAATAATTTTAAGAAAGTTTAATATATTATCCCTTAATCTTTATTATATTTTCTAAACATAATTTTAATATGTCCATTATTGGAAAATTTTTATTTTCGTATTCTACTATATACCATTCAGTCTTTCCTGAGCTTTCACAGATGTCAAAAATCTCTTTCCAATTCACCAAGCCCTCTCCAATTGCCCTTGCTGAGAATGGATATTCTTTTAAATGTATTGTTATTGCTCTTTCTTTATATTTTTTTAAAGCATAAATAGGATCCCCATTTCCGTTTAAGGCATTACCAACATCAATTTGCATAATCACATCCTTATCAGCTCTATCAAAAAACATATACCATGGAATCTCATCATCTATTTTTTGGAACTCAACAGCATGGTTATGATAACCAACCTTCATACCATAAGGCTTAAGTCTAAGAGATATCTCATTTATTAATTCTACCGCTCTTAACCAATCTTCTTTTGTATTTGTATATTCCTCAGGAAGAGAAGGAATTATTAAATACTTATTTCCTATAATACTATTAAACTCAACAGTTCTTTCAAATTCATCATTAAGTAAAGAATTTAAAGGAATATGGCTTCCTGCAACTTTTAAATTATATTTTTCTAATAACTTTTTAATTTCTTTTGCAGTTTTACCATGATATCCAGCAAATTCAACACCTTCATAACCAATCTGAGAAATCTCTTTAATAGTCCCCTCAAAATCCTTGGCACATTCTTCCCTAACAGAATAAAGTTGTAAGGCAATATGAGTTTTTTTCATTTTAAACCTCCCATTTTTTCTTTTAATTTTAACCTTGAAATAAATTATTTTGAAAGGTATCATTAAATAAAAAGATATAAGGAGATTTTTAAAATGGAAAAAGAAATAGTAGCTTTAAGAACCCTTTCCTTAGGAAGTTATGTTGTGAGAGGGGAATTAGATATAGCAATGAAAGAAAAAATAAATCCTGAACTTAAAAAATCTATGGATAAGTTAGTAGAATTACTTTTTGCATGGACAAAAAATGAGGGATTATTAGATTATCTTTCCAATGAAGAAATAGAGGTTTTTTCAAAGCCATTAGGAGAATGGACTGACTTGGAAATCATTAAAGCTATTTGGAAACATGAATCTCTTGGTGTTCTTCTTTGGTCATTATCATTAATTTCAGAAATTCCCCCGTATGATAATAATTTCCTTCTTGAAAAACTCATTGATAAAATACCTCTTTTTAAATCCAAGGAAAATTTTATTGAAAAAGTAAATTTAAGACCTATGGAAGAAATTAAATGGGAAAGAGATGTTGCGGAACATTGGTTCTGGAGACTACAAATATTTGATACAGAAAAAGAAAAATCTGAAGATATAGCATTTAAAAATATAATAAGTTCTGTAGCTGAAAAGGCATATTTAGATGGATATATTCCAAAACCCATAGATGGTGACTTTCCAGTCTTAGGAAAGCCTTTTAGAAATCTTTCTTTAAATGAATTCTTAAGAATTTCTTATATAATAATTGAAAGATATAAAACATTAAATTGGCTATGTGAATATTCAGAGGGGTGGGAAGGTGAAAAATAAAATCTTGCTTATTATAAGCATTTTTCTAATTTTTTCAATAACTTTTGCTATATCTGAAAAGGAATTAGAAAAAGCAAGAATAGAAATGGTAGAACTTATAAAATCAAGGGGAATAAAAGATGAAAAAGTTTTAAAAGCAATGTTAAAAGTTCCTCGTCATTTATTTGTTGATAAAAGCCTATGGGAATCCGCATATGGTGACCATCCTTTACCTATAGGATATGGACAAACTATTTCTCAACCTTATATTGTAGCCTTAATGACTTCAGCATTAAAGTTAAAAGGAGATGAAAAAGTATTGGAGATAGGAACTGGTTCTGGATATCAAGCTGCAATCTTAGCTGAGATAACAAAAAAAGTTTATACTGTGGAAATAATAAAAGATTTAGCTGAGAAAGCAAAAGAAAGATTAAGAACCTTAGGATATACTTATGTAAAAGTAAAATGGGATGATGGGTATAATGGATGGGAAGAATATGCCCCATACGATGCAATTATCGTTACATGTGCACCTGACCATGTTCCTCCTCCTCTTATACAGCAGTTAAAAGATGGAGGAAGAATGGTTATTCCTGTAGGTCCACCAGGAATGTATCAAACTTTATGGTTAATTGAAAAAATAGAAGGAAAATTAAAGTTTACAGATTTAGGGGGTGTCCTTTTTGTCCCCTTAGTAAGAAGATAAAAGCTGAGATTATATATAATATTCCAGCAAGAATCATAATAAAAGGAAAACCAAAAGAAAGTGAGATAAGAGTTGAGGAAAAAGAACTTATAACTGATGAAAAACCATTAATTGCATAAACCCATGGGATTATATCCTCTGAATATTTTTTAACTATTTCAAGAGCTGAAGGAAAAGGAATTCCCATAAGAAATCCCAAAATACCAGTAAATAAAATACTAATAAGAATCCTTATGGGAAAAGCAAGAGAAAGTGTATTTTCTATAATTATGGATAAAAGAAATGGCATAAAAACAATTATAATACCCAAAATAAGAAGTGGAATGGGAAAAAATCTCATTAATTTCTTGGATAGGATACTACCAAAACCTGAAAATAAAAGAAGAGAGAAAAGAATAATAGAGAAAGAATAGATAGGTTGATCAAGGAAAAGTATAAATTTTTGCATAAGAGAAATTTCAATGAAAAGATATGATATGCCTATAAAAGTAAAATATAAATAAAATTTAAATATATTTTTATTTCTTGGAAAAGACTTTCTTTTAATAATCAAAGGTAGAATAATTAAAACAAAGGAAAGAATAATTACCAAAAAAAGAATAAGAAGAATAAAAATAAAGCCTGCCCCTCCAAAAGGTTGCCAAGTTTTTCCCCAATTTTTTATAACATCAGGAATTTGAGAATACTTAAAAAAATGAAAGAAAAAAGGTTTATTATCTGTTGTTTCTTCTATATTGAAATAGTAATTCTTAACAAATTTTTCTTTATCTTTCAAAAAATCTAATATACTTTTAAAATATATATCTTCTGGTAAAATATTAAATTTATTTATCTCTTTTTCATTTATACAAGAATAATACACTATATCAAAGCTTTTCTCCTCAAGGAACTTTTTAATTATATTTATCTCTTTAATAGTAAAAGGAAACTTTTTTATAATAAATGTCATAGTATTTAAACTCCTATAAAGCAAAATATGTTTTTCTATATCTTTTATCCCTAAATCCTTTAATGCATAATATATAGTTATAAATAAACGAAGTTCTTCAGTAGGAGGTCTTTGAAGCCATCTTGTAAAACATAATATTCCTTGAGGAGAAAGAAGCAAAAAGGATGATTTAATAGATTCCTTGGTATAAAGATAATTCTCATTGAGAGAATAAGAGCCAGCTGTTACTACATGAAATGATTCTTTTAAAGAAAATATTATAATATCAAAATTATCTCTAAAACTCTTTAAAAATACTCTCGGATTTTCTAAAAGAATATTTACATTAGGAAAATTCTTTTTTAAAATTTCAACAACAAAAGGATTATCGCTCACACCTACTATTTCCTTTGCATTATTCTCCAATGAAAGCACAATATCTAAGCCACCTTGAGGTTCTATAACAAGAACCTTTGGAGAATTGAAAAGCAGGAAAGCCCCTGCTTGTGGAAGATATCTTGTAAATCCATTACTTTTTACTATACCAGAAAGATTTTCACCATCTATAGTAAAACCTAATCCATATGGAATTTTCCCACTATATTTATAACTTAAACCTGGAGCATATCTTATAGTGGGAGAAATTATAAGATCAAATCTTGAATAAATATTTCTTTTTGTTTCCAATATTTTAGTCTGGGGGTATTTTTTAATAAGTTCTAAGTCCTTATAAGGCGAAAATCTTAATGGTATTTCCCAATGAGTTATAAGAATAAGAAGAATTAAAATTAAAGGGATAAATTTATAATTTTTAGATACAAAAATATATCCTATAAAAGAAATAACAATTAATAATATTAAACTTGAAAATTCATTAAAATTTGGAAGAGAAAGATTAAGTATTAAAATTCCCAAACTACCCCCTAAAAATGTTAAACCATAGATAAATGATGAAATCTTAGAAAATATTGAAAGAGCAGTAATAATCGTAAGTCCAACAAAGAAAAATGGTATTAATAAAGATAAAAAGTTAATTATCCAGAAAAAGAAATGTTCTATTTTCCAGGGTAAAAGAAAAGGATCAAAAGGAAAAGAATTATTAATAATATAAGAAAAATATATGGAAAATGGAAAAAGAAAAGAAGAATAATTTAGTAATTTCATCCCCTTTTCTCTATCAAATTTTATTATTGAAAGAAAAGTCCCACTGGCACCATTTCCAAGCAATGCAAGACCAATAACTAAAAAAGCCCAATGGTACCCTTGAGATAGAGAAAAAAATCTTGTAAGAAAAAGAGAAAGATAAATTTGTGCAGATGATATAAGTATTATTCCTAAATAAAAAAATATATTTCCCATAGTTATCACTCTTTTAGAAAATTAACAGTCTCTCCAGCTCTTTTTTGGAGGGGGTGGGGGAGGTGGAGTGAGCTGGAGAGACTGTCTATTAAGATATTATACTATTATCTCTATTTATTTCAACAGTAGTATTAATTTATTTGTATTCTTAAATATTTATATAATCCTAAATTTAGGAAAAAGAGCCAAAAGATCCATAAATTATCAAAAGAATAGGCTTCAACGTTGAAATTAACAAGAAAATAATAAACCATATAATCTCCAATAAACTTAAAAACAAAACCTATTAACATTAAAACCCATGGAATTAAATATTCTCCACCATAATAAATAAGACTTTTTAAAAGAATTATAAATATTATTAAGGAATCTAAGAATAGAGAAGTTGAAATTATTATTTTTTTCAATATAGAAAATTCATATTTATTAACTAAGGGGATAAATATATATTTAAGGGAAAGAAATATAAGAATTAAAAGGATGGCTGTGGAAAAGAATAAAAAATACCTCTTTATAAATTTGCCTGTACGAAGAAAAATCCATAGATAAGAGATTAAAAATAAAATTCCTGAAGGAAGATAAGTAAAAGCATTATAAAAAATTTTCCCTATTAAAAAAATAAGAGCAAGACCAAAGATTTTAAAAATTTTTTTCTCATCTATATTTTCTCTTGATATAAAATAAATAATTATTAATGAAATAAATATGAGGATTATTTTTAGAATCGTAAATATTTCAATAATCATATTAAATTTAGTTGTTTTTCTATAAAATTAACAATTACCTCTCCTAATGAATTCCCAACTAATCTTTTAATCTCTCTTTGGAAATCATCTATATGATATAAATATGAAGATTTAGAAGATCCAAGGGTAAAATATTTTTCAAATATTTTAAGCCCTTTAACTCCACACATCCTTTTTACATATTCTGACATTATAAAATAGACCTCTGAGGGTACCATCTCAACAAGATTAAGCTTTAAATTTTTAATCTCTTTATCCTTTCTTAAAGAGAAAATGGATAATTTTGTTTTAGGATTAGAAAGTAAAGGTATTAATGAGTCAGGAACATGATTTATAAATTCATTCATTGGAAAAGATTCTTTAACATCACCCCTATCAACTATTATACCTTTTCCATCATTACAAAATACATATTCCCTTCTATCTGCAAAAAAGGATAATATTCCAGTAAATTTATTTTCAAATAAAAGATCAAAAAGCTTAGAAATATCAATAATTTCATAATCAAGATTCCTATAGCTAATCTCTCCATAATATAAAGATAATATACTATTTAAAATTTCTTCATTATATATGTTAAATATATTAATATAAAATTCTTTATTTGATGTTTGAAAAAAAGGTAAGGCATCTTGATTTAAAATAAGAGTATCACTACCTATATATGAACTTGCGATACATGAATTATCTGAGTAAAGAAGAGTAAAATGATAATCTTTACCTTTAATCTCTAAAAGTTCAAATCCTTTAATCCCTTTTGGATAGCTTAAATATTTTGCTAAATTAAAAATTGATAGATTTATATTCTTTACTTTAACATCAAGAATTTTATCATAAGGAATTTCTTTAATTAAAAACTCCTTTTCCATTTTTAATCTTCTATAATAGGAATTCTTTTTATCTCAGGATCAGTAAAAATATCATACTCATCAGTATTTCTTGTTGAAAATTCTGAAATAACCGCCCCTTCTTCTCCTGCCTGAAACCAATGAAGAGTATTAGGATATAAAGTATATTGATCACCAGGATTTAATTCTATCTCATGCCAGACAGTAAAATATTCTTTCTTATCCTCAGGAATTTTTGCTTTAGGATTCATAGTTTTCTCACCAGGAACATACAAATATACTTTTCCCCACCTACATCTAAATGTTTCTTCTTTGCCAGGATCATTCCCTACTGGTGGGTGTTTATGTTCTGGACATATCTGCCAAGGAAAAAGAACCAATTCTTTAGCACAAACCCTGTCAGTACTGACATAAACTAATAATTCTAAACCAATTTCTTCAAGTCTTCCCAAACCAAAATCTGCAACTTCAATTCTCCTCTTCTCATCTTCTGTCAAAACAATATGAGCCTTCTCAAAATATTTAAGAGCTTTCTCCCTTGCAAGTTCATATTCTTTCTTCTTCATATCCAACACCTCTTTTTTATAATATATCATAAAATATTTTAAAACTAAATCAGATACTTTCTTTTATCTTTTTTCTACTACTCAATATCTATTCTAAAACTATTCTCCCATAACCCATGAATATTACAATAGGAAAGAGCGAGAATTGACCCACCTTTATTAATTTTTAATGACAAAGATATAGATGGTTCTGTATAAACAGATCCTGTATTAGGACCACTTACCGCTTCTCCATGAGAAGAAAATTCAAAACTTCCAATTTCATATATATAAAGGTCATCATCTGGTTTAAAGAAAACTTTTATCCACCTTATATGATGCTCTGTAGTATTAGGGTGTGGTATCTCTTTACCTACTGTAACTTTAATATCAAAAATTTCATTTGCTTTTACTTTTTCAGGAGCAGATATCACAGGAACATGCTTTTCTTTTTTAAAGTCTTCAGTTTTAATTACCTCAGTAAATTTCATTTTTTAATCACCCCTTCAATTAGAAATTTTAAATTTTATTTATTATAATAAGATTATATTGATTATATTTCAATAGATATTTTTAATTTTATTTGCCTTGGAGTTAACTCTAACATTTATAATAAAAAGGTATTAATTATTGAAAGGAGGAATAAGCATGAAATATAGAAAATTTGGAAAATTGGACTTAGAAGTATCTATTTTAGGTTTTGGTGCAATGAGACTTCCCATAATAGGTAATAATGAAGCAAATATAGATGAACCAAAAGCTATTGAGATGATAAGATATGCTATAGACCATGGGGTAAATTATGTGGATACCGCTTATGGTTATCATGGTGGAAATAGTGAAATAGTGGTTGGAAAAGCCCTAAAGGATGGTTATAGAGAAAGAACTTATCTTGCAACTAAACTTCCTGTTTGGCTTGTCCATTCTAAAGATGATTTTGATAGGCTACTTAATGAACAGCTAAACAAATTAGATACTAATTATATTGATTTTTATCTTCTCCATTCTTTATCAAAAGGGACATGGCAAAATGTTTACAACTTAGGAGTTTTGGATTGGGCAGAGAAGAAAATAAAAGAGGGAAAGATTAGATATTTGGGATTTTCTTTTCATGATGATTTAGATACCTTTAAAAAAATTGTAGATGCCTATGATTGGACATTTTGCCAGATACAATATAACTATATGGATATTGATTATCAAGCAGGAAGAGAAGGATTAAAATATGCAGGAAGTAAAGGACTTGCTGTAATAATTATGGAACCATTAAGAGGAGGAAGATTAGTAAATCCACCTGAAAAAGCAAAAGAGCTTATGGAGAATTTTAAAATTAAAAGATCTCCTGTGGAGTGGGCTCTACTTTGGGTTTGGAATCATCCTGAAGTGAGCATGCTTCTTTCAGGGATGAGTACATTAGAACAAGTTAAGGAAAATATTGAAATTGCTGATAAAGCAGAAGTAGGAATTTTAACTCCAGAGGAACTTCAACTTATTGAAAAAGTAAGAGACATATATTTAGGAATAAAAGCTATAGATTGTACTCAATGTATGTATTGTATGCCCTGTCCATATGGGGTTAATATTCCTCAGAATTTTTATCTTTATAATGAAGGAGTAAGATATAATAACTGGGGAGCTCCCAAATGGCATTACAACTATGGAATGAGACCTGAAGAAAGAGCAGAAAACTGCAAAAAATGTGGTGAATGCGAAACAAAATGTCCACAAAATCTACCTATAAGAGATCTATTAGAAGAAGTAAGAAGTGCATTAGAGATGAAATAAAGGCGGGATAATAACCCGCCTTTATACTTTAACTTTTTCCAAATCTTCCCATTTCTTATATAATGTTGGAATACTTGCAATAAGTCTCTTTGTATAATTGTGTTTTGGATTAGAAATTATATCATCAGGGGTTCCCTCTTCTACTATTTCTCCTAAATGCATGATAAGAATTCTATCAGATATATAATATGCAAGTCCCATATCATGTGTGATAAAAATTATAGAGGTATTTTGAACTTTTCTTAATTTTTCAAATAATTTTATCACACCACCCCTTGTAGATGCATCAATCATTGATACAGGCTCATCCGCTATTATTAATTTAGGCATTAATAACCAACATCTTGCAACCATTATTCTCTGCTTTTCTCCACCAGATAGCTGATGGGGATATTTACCAAGAATCATTTTAGGGTCAAGACCTACATTTCTAAGAGCTTCCTCCATTAGTTCCCTTGCTTCAGAACTTGCAGGATCAAATCCTATAAGCTTTATTGCCTGATGTAAAACTCTGTCTATGGGATAGAAAGGATTATAACTTGCAAAAGGATCTTGAAATATTGCATGAACTTTTCTTCTAAGTTCTCTAAGAGTATCAATATTTTTAAAATATTCCTCCAATTTCGTTCCATCTATAATTATCTCTCCAGAAGTAGGCTTAACTAAACCTAAAATCATTTTAGCAGTAGTTGTTTTTCCAGAACCACTTTCACCTACTAAGGAGACTATTTCTCCCTGTTCCATACTAAAAGAAATATTTTTTACCGCATGAATATACTTTTTTCTTATAAAACCAAGCTCATATATTTTATTTAAATTTTTCACTTCCAACAATGGCATACTCATCACCTCTTTTCATATAAAAAACATGCAACTTTCCTCTGATTTATATTTATAAGCTCAGGCTCTTCTTTCTCACAAATCTCCATTCTACTGGGACATCTTGGATAAAATCTACAGCAAGGAGGAGGATCTGTTAAGTCAGGAGGTGTTCCAGGAATATTAATAATTCCTCTTTTTCTAACTTCTGGTTCTGGAGTAACAACAGAATAAAGTAATCCTTTAGTATAGGGATGTAGAGGATCTAATATTACCTCATCCATATTCCCCTCCTCAACTATTTTCCCAGCATACATTACTACAATTCTCTCTGCTATTTGTCTTACAGTTGCTATATCATGAGTTATAAATACAATACTTTTTACTATTCCCTTATCTTTAAGTTCCTTTATAGTAGCAAGGACCATCTTTTGAGTTGCCACATCTAAAGCGGAAGTGGGCTCATCAGCTATTAATACTCTTGGATTAAGAAGAGTTGCAACTGCTATAACTGCTCTTTGTTTCATTCCTCCTGAAAGTTCAAAAGGATACCTATTTATATACTCTCCTGATATTCCTATTTCTTCAAATCTATCAATAGCTTTCTTTATTATCTCTTCATCTTCTATTTTATCAAAATGGGATCTCATAACATCTAATATATAGCTTTTGATTCTTTTAGTTGGCATTAATGCATTCATAGCACTTTGAGGGATAATTGATATTTCTCTCCCCCAAATTTTCTTTTGAAGTTCTTCTCTACTCATAGAAGAAAGTTCAATTACATCCCCATTAGAAAATAACTTAACATTTCCATCTACAAAGGTAAGAGGTCTTTTAATACTCATTAACATAACATTTGTCAAAGTAGATTTTCCAGAACCACTTTCTCCCACAATACCTAATATTTCATCCCTTATTTCCAATGATACTCCATCTACTGCTTTAACGAACTTATTTGCTATCATATAATATGCTTTAACATTTTCTAAATTTAATATTAAATTCTTCATTGCACTCACCTCTCCCTTAATCTTGGATTAAATACTTCGTCCATTGCAGTGGTTACTATTAAAAGGGAGGATGTTACAGCAACAATAATAACTCCAGGTGGTATAAACCACCACCATAATCCTCTTCTTACTGATTCCATTAATACTGCCCATTGAAGTATTAAGCCAAGGGATACACCTTGGGTAGGACCTAAGCCAATTAGACTTAACCCTGCTTCTCCTAATATTCCACCATTAATAAATAAAATAAATGCCATAAGGGCATAGGTAGCAATCCCAGGAAGTAGATCTTCAAAAGCAAGTTGTAAATCTGTATAACCTGCAAGTCTTGATAAATAAACATATTCTCTATTAATAAGTGAAAGAAGCTGAGCCCTTATAGCTCTTGCAAACCATGGCCAACTTAAAACTCCAAGTAGTATAGCTATTACTTCTGCACTTCTTACTTTAAGATAGGTAGCCACTAATATAGCTAAAAGAATATTAGGAATAGTTAATACAATATTGGTAAAAGACATTAAAATATCATCAACAATACCACCTCTAACAGCTGATATAGATCCAATTAGAAGGCCTATAACCATGGCTATTACCGCAGTAAGAAAACCAATATAGAGAGAAGTTCTAATTCCATTAAGAAGCTTGGCTAATAAATCTCCTCCATAAGTATCTGTTCCCAATGGAAATTCCTTAGAAGGTGGAGTTTCCATCATTCCTGCAAAGCTCAATGGATCCTTTGGATATAAGATAGGTCCTATTAACCCCATAAGCACTATAATAAGAAACACAGATAACCCGCCAATAAATTTTCTATTTCTTATTAATGGTCTTATAATTGTTCCTAACATTTTTAACCCTCTCCCTGTCCTAATCTAATTCTTGGATCTATAATAGCATATACAAAATCCACAAAGAAGTTAGCAAGGTATATAGATGCTATAAGGATAACAAATATACCTTGAATAAGGGGATAATCCAATGTACTCAAAGCTCTAAATAGTAGATACCCAGTTCCAGGATAGTTAAATATTATCTCAGTTATTAGAGCTCCTCCTAAGGCACCCCCAATACTTAATGCAAGTCCTGTTACTTGAGGAAGCAAAGAATTTCTAAATACATACCTGAAAATAGTTGAACTTTTTACACCCAAATGTTCACTAAAACTTACATAATCAGAATCTAATTCATTAACTACTAACATTCTTGTACCTATAGCCCATCCTCCTATAGCTGATATAACAATGGAAAGAAAAGGAAGAATATAATGATATACAACATCAAGGATAAATTTAAAACTTAAAGATGGTATAGTACCTTGCGTAAATCCTCCTTGTCCTGGAAATATTTTTAATCTAACAGATAGGATAAATATTAGAAGCATACCCAACCAATAATATGGAATTTGACCAATAATTAATGAAGAATTAAGAGCAACTTTGTCAATTAAAGAACCTCTTCTCCAAGCAGCTATAGCTCCCAAAAGATTTCCAATAATCCATGCAGTTAGAATTGAAGGTATAAGAAGAAAAAGTGTCCAAGGAATTACAGGAATAATTAAATCTAAAGTTTTCTTAGGATAAGATGAAATTGATGTTCCCAAATCTCCTCTTAATGCCCTACCAATAAAATCTATATACTGTAAATACCAAGGTTTATCTATACCAAATTCCTTCATAAGAGTCTTATGAACCGCTCTTATTGCTTCAGGATTTGTAGCTCCTTGCTGGGAAAGACGAGCAAGAAGAGTTGATAAGGGATTTCCAGGAATTGCACGAGGCAGAATAAAAACAATTGTGAGAGCAATCCAGTAGGTAAATAGCAGAAAGAGAAATTTCCTACCTAAATATTTTACAAATGGATTTAAAGATCGATCAGCCACAATTTATTTATTTCCTCCTTTCTTAATATTGTTTCAGTAGAGAACTTACTAAAAATAAATAATATCACATTGAAAATAATATGTAAATAAAAAATTTTAAAAGAGTAATTTTAGTAGGTAAATTACTATAATTTCTCTTCCTCAGAACCTATACCTTTCTCTAATAGTTCGCTTCTACCTAAGAATATTCCACCTTCCTCAATAGAAAATTTACCACTATATTTAAGATCTCCTTCTAATCTACCTGTAGACATAATCTCTACATTCTCATAAGAAATCACATTTCCATATATCTTACCTATTAATGTTAACTTTTTACAGATAACATTTCCTTCAATATAACCTGTATTACCAACAATAACTCTACCTTTTGCTTCTATATCACCTATAACTTTTCCTTCTACTCTTAAAGAAGTTTCTGAAAAGATTTTTCCATGAATCTCTACTTTTGATCCTATAACTGTATCTACAGTCTCAGTTTTATTTTTTCTACCAAACATTATTAACCTCCTTATTTTATCAATTTACCAAGCTTTATAATATCTACATTTAGATAAGGAATTGGATTAATAGCAACTCCATTTCTTCTTACTTCATAATGTAGATGGGGACCTGTTGTTGTTCCTGTACTTCCCACAAGTCCTATAAGTTGTCCTTTTTTTACATAGCTTCCTGGGTTCACCCTTATATAGGAAAGATGAGCATATGCAGTAGATATACCCCTTCCATGATTTATTTCTATAATCTTTCCCCAACCACTTTTCCATCCTGCATAAATTACAAAACCATCTGCTGTTGCATAAACTGGTGCTCCCCAAAAGTTAAAAATATCAATACCTGTGTGAAAATCTTTTCTTCTAAATAGAGGATGAATTCTCCATCCAAATCCTGAGGTGATAATTCCAAAGGTTGGCCAACGAGAGGGTGTATAAGCCAAAATTGTTTTTCTTCTCTCAATTTCTTTTGCAATGTAGGATAAAGCTCTTTCTTTTTCTTCCAATATTGCTTTCATTTCTAAGATTTTTCTTTGAGTATTAAAGGCATCTAAATCTTTATAAGTTTTTAGGTTAAGAGGAACAGCTTTTAATTCTTTGTTTGGTATAGGTATGCTCCCTTTAATTCCTAAGATATCTTTTAATTTTTTCTCTAAATTCTCTAATTCTTTAAGCTTTTTTCTTAACTCTTCTAATTCTTTTAATTGTGTCTTCTGTTGTTCATTTATTTCTTCTAAAACTTCTAAATGTTTAACTTTTGATAGTTTGTTTGAGGAAATTTTATATAATATTAACGAGCTTGCAATTAATCCAATAAGAAGTATTATTATGATTGTGATAACACTTATATGAATTTCATGAGTGCGAGGCCGCGAGGTGTCATGAGGTATTATTAATACTGTAAAAAATCTTTTCCACCACCTTCTCTTTTTTAACATAGCCCACCTCATAATAATAAAAAATAAAAATTATAAATCAAATAAAATTATAACAAAACTTTAATAAAAAATCAAGATCAAGATATTTACTAATTTAAATCATAGTCCAAAATTAAAATTTATAAATAATACATAAGTATTAAAGTAAAATTTTACCAATGCCAGACAATATTTCCATTAATATCTTTCATCTTTCCCAAAATGATTAAAAGTAGATCAAAAATTACCCATATTATTAAAGGAATAAACAAATAAAAATAAAACATTTTAAAATGAATAGAAAAAACTATCCATAAGAAACCTATAAAAAGCATTAAAAGACCTGTTCCTATTTTACCTATATAAAATCTATGGGCTCCAAATATTCCCAGAAAAATACAAAGAAGCAATGCCTTTTTTCTTGATTTATCAGAAAAACCAATAGTCATTATAGTTCTCCTCCTTTTATAATTATTTTTATCACCATTATATAGCTTAAAAATCTTCTTTGCAAAATCTATTGATTTATGTTATTATTACATTGTTTTTTATATAACTATTCTTATGGAAAGAAATAGAGAAATTACTGTGTCATTATTCGATATAGTATTTTCTATAGCAAGCATTATGAATCTGGTAGTTCCAGAGATAGTTATTCACTCTCAAAGAGTAGCATATATATCTTATGCTATCGCTAAAGAAATGGGACTCTCTTGGGATAAAATCTATGATATAACCTTAGCAGGACTTCTTCATGATTCTGGTTTTCTCTCCATCAAAGATCTAAGTTTAGTTAAGAATTTTGATTTTGAATTATTCTTTCCAAATCCTCATTACCATGCCTTTATCACATACAATCTTTTAAAAGACTTTAAATATCTAAAACGACCTGCAGAATTTTTAAAATATCATCATATAATATGGGACTATGGTAGAGGAGAAGAATTTAAAGGAGAAAAGGTCTCTATAGAGAGCCATATCATCCATTTAGCTGATAAAATTGATGTTCTGATTAGGGATGATGAACATATACTTAACCAAGTAGGGAGAATTGTAAATATTATAAAGGAAAATTCTGGAAAAATTTTTAACCCTTATGTAGTTTCCGCATTTTATAACCTTATAGATAAGGAATATTTTTGGTTAGATATAAGTTCTAATTATATTCCTAATATTATTATAAAAAAACTATATAAAGTTGATAAAAGTTTGGAAATAAATGAGTTTGAAAGCTTATCAGAAATACTTGCAAGAACAATAGATTTTAGAAGTCAATTTACTTCTGTTCATTCAAGAACAGTAGCTAAGGTCTCTGAAAATATGGGAAAACTTTTAGGATTTTCTGAAAGGGAACAGAAATTTCTAAAAATTGCAGGTCTTCTTCATGATATTGGCAAATTATCAATTCCCTTAGAAATTTTAGAGAAAAAAGGGACATTAAATAAAAATGAATGGGTTATTTTAAGAAGTCATCCTTATAATACTCATAGGGTATTAGAAAATTTAAGAGGATTAGAAATAATAAGAGACTGGTCCTCTTATCATCATGAACGTTTAGATGGAAATGGTTATCCTTTTCATATTAAAAATGATGAGATTCCCATTGGTGCTCAAATCATATCAATATCGGATATTTTCACTGCACTTTCAGAAGATAGACCATATAGAAAAGGTATATCTTTAAAAGATATTTTAAAGATAATGGAAAATGATGCAAAATCAGGAGGTATAGATATCTCACTTTTCAAAAAATTCAAAGACTCTATTGATCACTTTTATAAAGAAGTAAAAATTATTATTCAATCATCCATTGAAGAATATGAAGATTTTAAAAAATCTTTGATTATTCATCCTCCTAATTAAAATGATATAATTTATTTGATGAGTAAAAATTTCTTAGAAAAAATTGAAAGAGACCTAAACTATGAACAAAGAAAAGTAGTTTTTGAAGGTGATGGTCCTTGTTTAGTTTTAGCAGGTCCTGGTTCTGGTAAAACAAGAACTATTGTTTATAGAGTTGCATATCTCTTAAGTATTGGAGTACCACCATCAAGAATAATGCTTCTTACATTTACAAACCATGCTGCAAAAGAAATGTTAAATAGAGTAGAAAATATTACCTATAAAAAGCAAGATGTTGTTGGTGGTACTTTTCATCATGTAGGAAATAGAATATTAAGAAGATATATAAAAGAATTAGGTTTAGATGATAATTACAATATATTAGATAGGGATGATAGCAGAGAACTGATAAAGGATTGTGCTGATGAATTGTTTGAAGATAAAGATTTTAATGGAGAAATACTACAAGAAATATTTAGTTATAAAATAAATACAGGAAAAGATTGGGATAAAGTGTTTGAGGAAAAGTCTCCTCATCTTTTGGAAGAATTAGAAAATATCAAGAAACTTTTTGAACACTACGAAAAAACAAAGAGAAGATTAAATGTTATGGATTATGATGATCTCTTATTGTTTTGGTATAAACTTCTAAATGAGAGAGAATCTATTAGATATTATTTAGATGAAAATTTTTTATGGATTCTTGTAGATGAATATCAAGATACAAATTGGCTACAAGGAGAAATTTTAAGGCTTCTTAGAAAAAATAATAAAAATATATTAGTTGTTGGAGATGATGCTCAAAGCATATATTCTTTCAGAGGTGCAACTATTGAAAATATGTTGAGGTTTCCAGAAGTTTTTGAAAATACAAAAATTTTCTATCTTATAAATAATTATAGAAGTACTCCTGAAATCTCAAAACTCGCCAATGAAATTATTAAAAATAATAAAATTCAATATTATAAGGAAATAAAATCTATATCTAAACCTGGACCAAAACCCAAATTAGTTCGGGCATATGATGAAAATGAAGAGGCGAAGTTCATTGCAGAAACCATAAGAGAAATACATAAGGAAGGAATTCCATATAGAGAAATAGGAGTTCTATTTAGAGCAAATTATCAGTCTATGACTCTTCAAATGGAATTAACAAGAAGAGGAATACCTTTTGAAATAAGAGGTGGATTAAGATTTTTTGAGCAGGCTCATATAAAGGATATGTTATCTCTTCTCAAGATTCTTTATAATCCTATGGATCAGCTATCCGCTCAAAGATTTTTTAGATTATTCTCTGGAATTGGAAGGGCTTATAGTAAAACATTAGCAGAAATACTTTCTGAAAGTAAAGACTTTGAGAGAATATTCTTGATACCTCTTAAAGGTAGAGCTTTAGAAGGGGTAAGGGAAATTAAGAATATTTGGGATGATATAAAAAAAATACAATATACTCAGAATATTTCTGAAACTCTCAGTTATTTTTTTAAAAACTTTTATTCTGATTATCTTAAAAAACATTATTTAGATTATTATGAAAGATCAAAGGATATTGAACAGCTCATTCTTCTTTCAGAAAGATACAGCAACTTAGAAAGTTTTTTAAGTGAGCTCTCTTTATATACTTATGCTGGAGAAAAACTTATTGAGGGTGAGGAGGATAAAGAAGATATACTTGTTCTTTCTACTATACATCAAGCAAAAGGATTAGAATGGGAAGTAGTTTTTATAATGAGATTAGTCCAAGGAGAATTTCCAAATCATAGAAGTATAGAAAAGGGACTTGAAGAAGAAAGAAGACTATTTTATGTAGCTGTTACTCGTGCAAAAAGAGAACTTTATCTTACTACAACTATTGTTCATTCAAATAGATCTTATACTTCCTTCTCTAAACCATCAATATTTCTTGAAGAGATAGATAGACAATCTCTTTTAGAGGAATGGATAGTTAAAGATATCTATCCATCTATACATTCTTAAGCAATTCATTAGTCTGTTCGGCATATATGAAATCAATCACCTCAACCTCTACTTCCTTTACTTCTTCAATCTCTTTTAAAGATTTTTTTATAGAAAGAGCCAATTGAACACCTAATGGACAGAAGGGTGTTGTTGGTCTAAAAACAACTTTAACCTTACCATCATCAGATACTTCTAAATTCTCAATGGTATTTAAAGTAACAAGATCTAACCCTACTTCAGGATCTATAATTTCTCTTAATTTTTTTTCTATTTTTTCCCTTAAATTCATACCTTTCACCTCGTAATTTTTTGTATTCTATCACATAAGTTAAATTTTTTGTAGTAAAATATAAAAAAAATTATTTGATTGGAGATAAAAATTATGAAGAGGATTTTAGTAGTAGATGATGAGCCTAATGTGAGAAATTTAGTGGTTGAAACTTTAAATTATATTGGTAATTATGAAATAATGGAGGCAAGTACAGGAAAAGAAGCATTAGATATAGTAAAAAATGAAAAACCAGACCTTATTATTTTAGATATAATGCTTCCTGATATAGATGGATATACTATATGCGAACAGATTAAAGAAAACCCTTCACTTGATACACTAATTTTAATATTATCTGCAAGAAATAGTGATATTGATAAAAAAGTAGGTTATGGGATGGGTGCAGATGATTATTTAACAAAACCCTTCACTTTAAAGGAGTTAATTGAAAAGGTTCAAAATCTTTTAGGAGAATAATATGAAATCTTTTGAGGAAAATATAAAAAGAGAAAAATTTATATCATTTTTAAGAACTATATTTCTCTTAACTTCTCTTATACTTATAAAATTTGACTTAATTCCTACATACCATCCAAATCTCTTTAATATTTTGTTGATTATCTATTCTGCTTATATTTTATTTACAACTTTTCTTCCTGTATATACATATCCTTTTTTATATAAACATCAGATTTTTTCAGCTATTGATACTATCCTTATAGCGTCTTTAGTATATATAACTGGTGGAGTTGTAAGTAACCTATATCTTTTTCTCCTCTTCCCTATAATATCTGCAACATTAAGATATGATTTTAAAACTTCCTTTTTATGTTCCATACTTGTAACTCTCATATTTTTGTATTTTGGAATAATCTATAAAGAACAGGAAATCTTAAGTTCTACTATATTAAGAGTTATAGAATTAGGAGGTTTATCAATACTTTTATCAATTTTTCTAAATTATGTAGCAAAAGAGACTTTAAAACTCCAATTAAAAATTAAAGAAACAGAAACTTTCCATAAAATTAATCAAATTATAAATTCTTCTCTTGATCTTGATTATGTTTTATCAGCTATATTAGATTCTTCAATTAATCTTTTAGGTGCAGATGGTGGAACAATCTTTTTAAAGGATAAAGAAACTGGAGAATTAATCTTTGAAAAAGTAAGAGGTGAAAAAGAGGAAAAATTAATAGGCAAAAGACTTAAAAAAGGTGAGGGAATTGCAGGCTGGGTAGTAGAAAACGGTGAAGGTATTGTTGTTAACCAAGTTTTAAAAGACCATAGATTTTCACCTCATTTTGATGAGATAACAGGATTTAAAACAGGTTCTGTTATTTGTGCCCCATTAAAGATTGATAATGAAATAATAGGGGCTTTAGAGATTGTTAATAGCGTTTACAAAAAACCATTTACATCTCACGATTTATACTTAGTTACAAATTTTGCAAATGAAGCTTCTATTGCATTAAATAAAGCCATTTTATATAACATTGTCAATACTGAAAAGGAAAGAATGCAAAGAATTATTGAAAATATTGCTGATGGCTTAATAATCTTAGATGATAAGAAAAATATAAAAATAGTTAATCCTATTGCTCAAGATTTATTTTCTATAACCCCTGATGATATAAATAAAAATTGTAAAGACATATTAAAGTGTAAAGATTTAAAAGGAAATATCTTATGTATTGATTGTCCATTAGATAAATTATCAACCCAAAATCTTCCATATTTTCAATATGAAATGAAAATATTTCCTCAAAATAGAAAGGAAAGAATCTTAGGTTGTAATCTTTCAGCATTATGGGAAAATTCAAAAATTTTAGATTATATATTAGCGGTAAGAGATGTTAGTGTCTCTAAGGAACTTGAAAAACTAAAATCTGAATTTGTTGCTAATGTTTCTCATGAATTAAAAACTCCTTTAACTGCAATAAAAGGTTACAGTGAGCTTCTTTTAACCTCATCAATTAATGAGGAAAAGGCAAAAAATTTTATAAAAATCATAAATCAAGAAGCTGATAGATTAACAAAACTTATTAATGATCTTCTTGATATTTCAAAGCTGGAAGCTGGAAGAATTGAGATAAGGAAAGAAGTAGTTGATATAAGAAAAATTATAAGAAATAGGGTATCCTTTTTTAAAGGACAAACCAATATACATACTTTTATCCTCTCCCTCCCTGATTTTCCAGTTCTAATCCCCGGAGATCAAGACAGATTAACTCAAGTTTTCCATAACCTCATAGATAATGCAGTAAAGTACTCTCCAAAAGGTGGAGAAATCTCTATCAATATTCAGGATAAAGTTAAAATGATAATTGTAGATGTATCCGATCAAGGAGAGGGTATTTCTCCAGAATATTTACCTTATATTTTTGATAGATTTTACAGAGCAGATAGTTCTTTAACTAAAAAGAAAAGTGGAACTGGTCTTGGACTTTCTATTGTAAAAAGTATTGTGGATGCTCATAAAGGAAAAATAAATGTAACAAGCAAAGTTGGGGAGGGAACTACCTTTACATTGGAATTTCCAAGAGATTTTCCTGTAGTTGACCCTCTTACAAAAACTTTATTTCTTCCTTTCTTCTTTCCATTAGTTTGGCAATTTATAAATAAGGCAAGAGAAAGAGAAAATCCTTTTCTTATTGGATGTATTAAATATGAACTTGATGATTCATTAAATATAAGAGAGAAAGATGTTGGGAAACAAAAGTTAGCCCAACTTTTAAGGGGATTTATAAGAGTAACAGATATGTTAGCTCATGGAATTGGATATTTTTATATCTTTATTATGGATACTGATCCCTTAAAGCTTCAAATCTTTCAACAAAGACTATTGCAATCTTTAATTGCATTCTCCAAATTAGAAACAGGAATAAATTTAGATACACAATTTCTACAATTTCCTAAAAATTCCTTCTCAGAAATTATTAATTTTTTAAATTCAAGCTTCTATGGATTACCCCAAGAAGAAACACTATAGTTAGGAGCCTCCTTAGTAATTATAACATCATGGGGGTGACTTTCTCTTAAACCCGCATTTGTTATTTGTATAAACTTAGTTTTTGTCCTCAACTCTTCTAAGTTTTTAACACCACAATAACCCATTCCTGCCTTTAAACCCCCTACTAATTGAAAAAGTACTTCAGAGACAGGCCCTCTATAGGGAACTCTTCCTTCTATTCCTTCTGGAACTAACTTCTCTGAGCCTTCCTGAAAATATCTATCACTACTTCCTTCCTTCATAGCAGATAGTGATCCCATTCCCCTATAAACCTTAAAACTTCTCCCTTGATATATTTCTATCTCTCCTGGACTTTCCTCTGTTCCTGCCAAGAGACTTCCTATCATTACCGCATGAGCTCCAGCTGCTAAGGCTTTTACAATATCACCAGAGTATTTTATTCCACCATCCGCTATAATAGGAACATTATATTCTTTCCCTGCTTTTGCACACTCAAGAATTGCAGAGAATTGTGGGACACCAACCCCTGCTATAACTCTTGTGGTACATATTGATCCAGGTCCTATTCCCACTTTTACCACATCTGCTCCCGCATCTATCAAGGCTTTTGTTCCACTATATGTTGCTACATTACCTGCTATAACTACTGCTTTATCCTTACAAATTTTCTTTAATTCCCTTACAGTTTCTAAAACTCTCTTTGAATGACCATGTGCGGTATCAACTACAATAGCATCTACTTCCGCCTCTAAAAGTGCCTTTGCTCTTTCTATTGCTTCTTTACCTACTCCAACTGCTGCCCCAACTAATAATCTCCCCTTTTCATCCTTTGCAGAATTTGGATATTGATGCATTTTCTTAATATCTTTAATAGTTATTAATCCTTTTAAACGGAAATCTTTATCAACTATTGGAAGTTTCTCTATCTTATATCTTTGCAGAATTTCTTGGGCATCTTTAATAGTAACCCCTACTTCTGCAACTATAAGATTTTCCTTTGTCATAACCTCGGAAATTTTTCTGTTCATGTCTGTTTCAAATCTAAGATCTCTATTTGTTACTATACCTACAAGTTTTCCATTATTTTCTACTACTGGAAGCCCTGATATATGATATTTTGCCATTAAAGAAAGAGCGGTTCCTACAGTTTCGTCAGGAGTAAGATATATGGGATCTGTTATCATTCCATGTTCAGAACGCTTTACTTTATCAACCTCTTCAGCTTGCTTCTTAATGGATAAATTTCTATGGATAACTCCTAAACCGCCTTCTCTTGCTATTGCAATTGCCATTCTTGCTTCTGTTACTGTATCCATAGCAGAACTAAGAATAGGTATATTTAAATGAATTTTCTCTGTAAGATATGTATCTACAGAAATTTCTTTTATAGAAACTTCACTATAATCTGGAACAAGTAAAACATCATCAAAAGTTAAAGCTAATCCTAAAAATCTATCCTCCATTTTCTTTTCCTCCTATCTTGATATATTTTTCTACTAATTCTTGAGATATACTATTATTTTTTGCAATTTCTGCATAAATTTTTGCACTTTCTCTCCATTTTCTCTCTTGTGTATCAAAATCCACTTCAAATAAACCAAATCTTTGTAAAAATCCCTCTGCCCACTCAAAATTATCCATAAGAGACCAATAAAAGTATCCTAATACATTTATACCATCATTTATAGCTTTATGTAGTTCTAAAATATGAGAAATGATATATTTTGGTCTCTTTTCATCTCTTGAATCTGATATACCATTTTCAGTTATTACTATAGGTTTTCCTATCATATTCCAAAACCTTTTAAGAACTCTATAAAGTCCCTCAGGATATATCTCCCATCCAAAATCACTTTTTTCTACTTCCTCAGGTACATAAAGTTTAACAAAATTGGGAAAAGACTTTAGATCAAAGCCCACATAAAGTCTTGTATAATAATTAACTCCTATATAATCAAGAGTATCTTTTGCATATACTATATTTTCTTTCTTAAAAGGAGATGAAAATTTTCCTGTAATTAAGGTCTCTAAAAAAATTAAATTATAAAGTCTGTCTATAAATTTCTGAACCTTTTTATCAAAGAAAGAATAGGGATTTATTGGGTCAAAAATCATAAAATTATATGCTACACTTACTTTAGCGTTAGGTACTATGTTATGAATAATATGATAAGCCTTAGCATGAGCTTTTACCATATTATTAAGAACAGTTATCATCTTATTTAAGCTTTTTTCCTGAGGTGGAAACATGCCCATGAGATAACTTGTAAAAGCGTAAGCATTTGGCTCATTAATACTAATCCAAAATTTAACCAAATCCTTAAATTCCCTTACCACCCTTTCTACATATTCTAAAAAATAATCTATAGTTTTAGGGTTTAACCATCCACCCTCTTTTGAAATCCAAATTGGATTTGTAAAATGATGCAATGTAACAAAGGGTTCTATATTTCTATTTTTTAAAGAAATTATCATTTTTTTATAATGTCCTATAGCGGAATCATCAAAAAATTCTTTCTTTGGCTCAATCCTACTCCACTCAATTGAAAATCTATATGCATTATTATTTAACTCTTTTATAAGTTCAAAATCTTTTTCATATCTATTCCAATGGTCACAAGCAAGACCAGAAATCTGACCATCTTTAACTTTTCCTCTCATTTCAAATTCCCACCAATCATTATTCTTATTATTTCCCTCAACTTGATGGGAAGACACCGCTGTCCCCCAAAAGAATCCATCAGGAAACTTATATTCCCCCATAATTTTCCTCCTTTTTTTTGAAAAATTTTCTCATTTTATCATTATACTGTCAATATAATAAATAAGTTCATGTCCAAATAGGTATGGACATAGGTACCAGTGTAAAGAGATAAGTAAAGATAAGGTATTAGATGAAGAGATAGGGATAAAAAGGATTTGGGCTGCCCTCATCATCCTTGGTATAATTAAGAAACTTAATGTTCCCTTTTTCAGATCTCCTAACTATATCCAAGGATGGAGGAGGGACAGCCTATGATAGGATATCATGAAATGAG
>Ga0078972_1001107_pt1 | contig 105271 bp, 102 predicted proteins | sample YelNatPaOPGAMG01_FD_67568 | JGI IMG/M metagenome (GOLD analysis project Ga0078972, IMG submission 67568) | Hot spring thermophilic microbial communities from Obsidian Pool, Yellowstone National Park, USA - OP-RAMG-01 (SPADES assembly) (version 2) | ecosystem: Environmental > Aquatic > Thermal... | reverse complement strand
TGTCCCTGACCGACGGCATCGCGCGTGTGCACGGCCTGTCCGATGTGATGCAGGGCGAAATGCTCGAATTCCCCAACAACACCTACGGCCTGGCGCTCAACCTCGAACGCGACTCCGTCGGCGTGGTGATTCTGGGGCCCTACGAACACATCTCCGAGGGCGACACGGTCAAGTGCACCGGAGAGATTCTTTCCGTGCCGGTCGGCCCGGAGCTGATCGGCCGCGTGGTCAATACCCTGGGCGTGCCGATCGACGGTAAAGGCCCGGTGGACGCCAAGCAGCACGATCCGATCGAAAAAATCGCTCCCGGCGTCATCTGGCGCCAGTCGGTGTCGCAGCCGGTGCAGACCGGGATCAAGGCGATCGACGCGATGGTGCCCGTGGGCCGAGGCCAGCGCGAGCTGATCATCGGTGACCGCCAGACCGGCAAGACGGCGGTGGCGGTCGACACCATCATCAGCCAAAAAGGCAAAGACCTGATCTGTATCTACGTCGCCATCGGGCAGAAGGCCTCGACCATCGCCAACGTGGTGCGCAAGCTGCAGGAATACGGCGCGATGGACTACACCATCGTCGTCGCCGCCTCGGCGTCCGACTCCGCCGCGATGCAGTATCTGGCGCCTTACGCCGGTTGCACCATGGGCGAATACTTCCGCGACCGCGGGCAGGATGCGCTGGTGATCTATGACGACCTGACCAAGCAGGCCTGGGCGTATCGTCAGATCTCGCTGCTGCTGCGCCGTCCGCCCGGACGCGAAGCCTATCCGGGCGACGTGTTCTACCTGCACAGCCGCCTGCTCGAACGCGCTGCTCGCGTCAGCGCCGAGTACGTCGAGAAGTTCACCAACGGTGCGGTCAAGGGCAAGACCGGCTCGCTGACCGCGCTGCCGATCATCGAAACCCAGGCCGGCGACGTCTCCGCCTTCGTGCCGACCAACGTGATTTCGATCACCGACGGCCAGATCTTCCTCGAAACCGACCTGTTCAACGCCGGGGTGCGCCCGGCGATCAACGCCGGGGTGTCGGTGTCGCGCGTGGGTGGTGCGGCGCAGACCAAGATCATCAAAAAGCTCTCCGGCGGGATTCGTACCGACCTGGCGCAGTACCGCGAGCTTGCTGCGTTCGCGCAGTTCGCCTCCGACCTCGACGAAGCCACGCGCAAACAGCTCGAGCGCGGCCGCCGTGTGGTCGAACTGCTCAAACAGCCGCAATACCAGCCGTTCCAGGTGTGGCAAATGGCGGCTTCGCTCTACGCGGTGAACAACGGCTATCTCGACGATCTGGACGTCAAGCAAGTGCTGCCGTTCGAGAAGGGCTTGCACGATCATCTGCAAACCAAGCACTCCGCCCTGGTGCAAAGCATCGAGTCCGCCAAAGACCTGTCCAAGGACGACGAGGCCAAGCTGAAAGAGGCGATCGCCGAGTTCAAGAAAACCGGTGCCTACTGATTCATTCCACGATGAGGCAAAAAGCCGGGCGGCTGCGGTTGCCCGGCCTGCACCAGGAGTAATGCGATGGCTGGAATGAAAGAAATACGCGCCAAGATCAAGAGCGTGCAAAACACGCGCAAGATCACCAAGGCGATGGAAATGGTCGCGGCGTCGAAAATGCGCAAGGCGCAGGAGCGCATGCGCGCGGCGCGGCCGTATGGCGAGACGGTGCGTGTCATCGCCGGGCATTTGCGCCAGGCCAACCCGGAATACACCCACCCGTTCTTGGTCCGGCGCGAGCCGATCAAGCGCGTCGGCCTGATTTTGGTCACCACCGACAAAGGCTTGTGCGGCGGCTTGAACACCAACATCACCCGCATGGCGCTGGGCAAGATCAAGGAATGGCAAGCCGCAGGCGTGCAGATCGAGTGCTGCGCCATTGGCAACAAAGGACTGCAGTTTTTGCAACGGCTGGGCATGAACATCGTCTCGCACGCCGTGCAACTCGGCGACAAACCGCACCTGGAAAAACTCATCGGGCCGGTCAAGGTAATGCTCGATGCCTACCAGGAAGGCAAACTCGACGCCGTCTATCTCGCCTACAGCCGCTTCATCAACACCATGAAGCAGTCGCCGGAAATCGAGTCGCTGGTGCCGCTTTCAGCGCAGGCGCTTGCCGCCAAGGCGACAGACGAGCGGCAACACAGTTGGGATTACATCTACGAACCCGACGCCAAGCCGGTGATCGACGCGCTGTTGGTGCGCTATATCGAAGCGCTGATCTACCAGGCCGTCGCCGAAAACATGGCCTGCGAACAATCGGCGCGCATGGTGGCGATGAAATCGGCCTCGGACAACGCCAAGAACGTGATCAGTGAGCTGCAGCTCGTCTACAACAAGAGCCGGCAGGCGGCGATCACCAAAGAACTTTCGGAAATCGTGAGCGGAGCTGCCGCGGTCTGATCCCGGCCATCCGAATTGAAACCATTGGAGAGCAATATGACGACAGCTCAAGCGCAAGGCAAGATCGTGCAGTGCATCGGCGCGGTGATCGACATCGAATTCCCCCGTGACGCCATCCCCAAGGTGTACGACGCGCTGGTCCTGGCCGACGACAACGACGACAGCCGGGCGGAAAAGGGCCTGACGTTCGAAGTCCAGCAGCAAATCGGCGACGGCGTGGTGCGCACCATTGCGATGGGCGCCAGCGACGGCCTGCGCCGCGGCATGCGGGTGAACAACACCGGGCGGCCGATCGAAGTTCCGGTCGGCCCGGCGGTGCTCGGCCGCATCATGGACGTTCTCGGCCGGCCGATCGACGAGGCCGGCCCGATCGCCACCGAAGAGCGCCGCTCGATTCACCAGACCGCGCCCAAATTCGACGAGCTGTCGCCCTCGGTCGAACTGCTCGAAACCGGCATCAAGGTGATCGACCTCGTCTGCCCGTTTGCCAAGGGCGGCAAGGTCGGCCTGTTCGGCGGCGCCGGCGTGGGCAAGACCGTCAACATGATGGAGCTGATCAACAACATCGCCAAGCAACACAGCGGCTTGTCGGTGTTCGCCGGCGTGGGCGAGCGCACCCGCGAAGGCAACGACTTCTACCATGAGATGAAGGAGTCGAACGTGCTCGACAAGGTCGGCATGGTGTTCGGGCAGATGAACGAGCCGCCAGGCAACCGCCTGCGCGTGGCGCTGACCGGGCTGACCATGGCCGAGCGCTTCCGTGACGAAGGCCGCGACATCCTGTTCTTCGTCGACAACATCTACCGCTACACCCTGGCTGGTACCGAAGTGTCGGCGCTGCTCGGTCGCATGCCTTCCGCGGTGGGCTACCAGCCGACGCTGGCCGACGAAATGGGCAAGCTGCAAGAGCGCATCACCTCGACCAAGACCGGATCGATCACCTCGATCCAGGCGGTGTACGTGCCGGCGGACGACTTGACCGACCCGTCGCCTGCGACCACCTTCAACCACCTCGACGCCACCGTGGTGCTCAGCCGCGACATCGCCTCGCTGGGCATCTACCCCGCGGTCGATCCGCTGGATTCGACCAGCCGCCAGATCGACCCCAACATCATCGGCGAGGAGCATTACAGCACCACCCGCGCGGTGCAAGGCATCCTGCAGCGTTACAAAGAATTGCGCGACATCATCGCCATTCTCGGCATGGACGAGCTGTCGCCGGAGGACAAGCTGGCCGTGGCGCGTGCGCGCAAGATCCAGCGCTTCCTGTCGCAGCCCTTCCACGTGGCAGAAGTATTCACCGGCTCGCCTGGCAAGTACGTGCCGCTGAAAGAGACCATCCGCGGCTTCAAGATGATCGTCAACGGCGAGTGTGACGCTCTGCCCGAGCAGGCGTTCTACATGGTCGGCACCATCGACGAAGCGTTCGAAAAAGCGAAAAAACTCAGCTGAGCGTGATCGCCAACCGCGCCCCGTGCGGCGGACCGTGCGCTTGCCCGGGCCGCCGCAGACCGCAACCCCATCACGCTCCGGATCGAAGCCATGAACACCATCCATGTTGACGTCGTCAGCGCCGAAGAGTCGATCTTCTCTGGCGAAGCGCGCTTTGTCGCACTGCCCGGTGAGTCGGGCGAACTGGGCATACTTCCGGGCCACACCCCGCTGATCACCCGCATCAAACCCGGCTCGGTGCGCATCGAGCTGCCCGAAGCCAATGCCAGCGGCAGCAAAGAAGAATTCATTTTCGTTGCCGGCGGCATTCTCGAAGTGCAGCCCAAGCGCGTGACCGTGCTGGCCGACACGGCGATTCGTGGCAAGGATCTCGACGAGGCCAAGGCCAACGAGGCGCTCAAGGCGGCGCAGGATGCCCGGGCGCACGCCAAGGAAAAGCAAGACATCGCCGTGGTCGAAGGCGAACTCGCCATGCTGGCGGCGCAACTCGCCGCCATTCGCCGTTTGCGCGGGCGCAGCCACTGAGCGCAGCCAAGGCAAGTCATTGCCGCGGATCGGTCGCGGTTTGACTGGCCAGACGCCGCCTGCGGGCGGTGTTTTTTCGCCTGCGGCACGCGTGTAGCATTGTGCCCACCGTCCGGAGTTTGCGCATGCGCACACGACACCGACAGACCTGCAGCCGCCTGCTGCCCGCCGCCTGCCGGGAAGGGTGCCGGCTGCGATTGCCCGCCGTCGGCGTCGCGCTGCTGGGCCTGCTCCTCGCCGGCTGCGCCAGCTCGCCGCCGCGGCTGGCAGGCAGCACGTCCGTGCCGATCAACGCGCAGTCGGGCTGCCATGCGCCGCCACCCAATCTGCAGGCGGCGTACAACCGGCCGTACACCGTCAAAGGTCGCACCTATACGCCGCTGCGCAGCGCGCAGGGCTACGACGAAGTGGGCACGGCGTCGTGGTACGGCTGGGAGTCGGGGTCGACGACGTCGATGGGGGTGCGCTTCAACCCGCGCGAATTCACAGCCGCCAGCCGTGTGCTGCCGTTGCCGACTTGTGTGCAGGTGACCAATCTGGACAACGGCCTGAGCGCACTGGTGCTGGTGAACGACCGCGGGCCGTTCGTCAGCGATCGCCTGCTCGATTTGTCCATGGGGGCGGCGCAGGCGCTGGGCGTCACGCGCACAGGCACGGCACCGGTGCGCATCGTCGCACTGCCCGAAGGCGCGAACGCCCCGCTACAAGTTGCCACCGCCTCGGCAGCGCCTGTTGCACGCACGCAGGCGGCCGTGCCCGCCGTCACTGCTGCAGTTGGCTCCATGCCGCAGGAGTTTGCGCCACAGCAGTTTGCACCGCAACCCATTTCCCCGCCGCTGCCGGCTACAGCACCGGTGGCCTACCCGGCAGCGCAGACCGTGCCGCAGCAGCAGACCGTGGCCATGCAGATCGAGCCTCTGCCGCCGCTGCCACCTGCTGCAGCAAATCCGGCGGCACCGCCGGCGTTCGTCGATTCGTCGCCGCTGCCGCAGCCGGCCTTGCGCCTGCCGCCGCCTGCAGTGGTCGGCAGCGTGCCGCCGTCTGCCGACGACGACGTGGTTCAAATCTTTGTGCAAACCGGGGCGTTCATCCAGTTGGCCAACGCCGAGGCCGAGCGCGAGCGTATGCGCGCCGCCGGGATCGACAACATCAGCATCGTTCCCGGCTACATCCGCGGGCAAATGTTTTACCGTGTGCAGATCGGCCCGCTGCCGTCCGCGCCCGATGCCACGCTGGCGCAGAAGCTCCAGGGGCTGGGGCTGACGCAGTACTCCGTGGTGCAGCAATAAACGCGGGCTGGATGACCCGACGCGCATGAAAAACGCACCCGCAGGTGCGTTTTTTTACAGGCCGAGCCGACGCGAGGTCACCGCAGCACGCCGGGCCGAAAAGTGTCTGCTGCTCATTTCTTGCGCAGGCATTCGCTCATGAATTTTTTGCGCTCTTCGCCTTTGAGACCTTTGGCCTTGGCGTCCTTGCTGCAAAACGACATTTTTTCTTGTTGCGGGGTCAGCTTTTTGCCATCGGCCGCGGCCTTCTTTTCGACCTTGGCCGGTTCTTTGGCGGCGGGCTTGGCCGCCTCGGTCGCCGCCGGTTTGCCCGCCAGGCAGTCTTTCATGAAGGCCTTGCGGGCCTCACCGGTTTTTCCTGCAGCCTCCTTGTTGCATTGCGCCATGCGGCTTTGCTGCGGCGTGGCCTGGGCGTGGGCAAGCAGGGGCAGGGACAGCGCGCCGAGCGTCAGCGCCAGGGTTGCAATCAGTTTGTTCATCATTCCTCCAAGTGTGTTGTCAGAAAAACGCGGGTCGATACCACCAACGCCCCGGCTTTGACGCGGTTGAACGCCCTAAACCGGCGCGACCCATTACACCATACCGCCATGACCGCGCGGCGCTGCGCGCCAGGCCCATAAAATGCGGCGTTTGCGCAATCACAACGTTTGCATAATGATCGACTACACCGCGCGGTTGACCGCCGCGCTCGAACGCATCGCCCGCGACCTGCTGCCCGAATTCAACGCCACGGTCGAAGTCAGCCGCCCGCGCAGCGCAGAGCACGGCGAGCTCGCCACCAACCTGGCGATGCAACTGGCCAAGCCGCTCAAGCGCAACCCGCGAGAGCTGGCGCAAGACATCATCGGCCGCATTCAAGCCGATGCCGCGCTGGCGGCCGGGTTGCAGCGCGCCGACATCGCCGGCCCCGGTTTCATCAACTTTCACCTGCAAACGCAGGTGCTGCAGCAAGTGGTGGCCGAAGTCGAGCAGGGCGGAGCCGCGTTCGGCCACAGCCGCCGTGCCGCGGCGCAGCCGCTATTGGTCGAGTTCGTTTCGGCCAATCCGACAGGCCCGCTGCACGTCGGCCATGGTCGGCAGGCAGCGCTGGGCGACGCCATCGCAGCGGTACTCGCCACCCAGGGCTGGGCAGTGCAGCGCGAGTTTTATTACAACGACGCCGGGGTGCAGATCCACAATCTGGCGCTGTCTGTGCAGGCACGTGCCCGCGGTTTGCAGCCCGGAGATGCCGGCTGGCCCGAGGCGGCGTACAACGGCGAGTACATCGCCGACATCGCGCGCGATTTTCTGGCGCGGCAGGCCATTGCCGACGACCAGGGGCGGCCAGTACAGGCCAGCGGTGACGCCGACGATCTGGACGGCATCCGCCGCTTTGCCGTGGCGTATTTACGCCGCGAGCAGGATTTGGATCTCAAGACCTTCGGCGTCCGCTTCGACTGCTATTACCTCGAATCGAGCCTATATACCGATGGCCGGGTCGAGGCCACGGTGCAACGCTTGCAGCAATCAGGCCATACCTACGAGCAGGACGGCGCGCTGTGGTTGCGCACCACCGATTTCGGCGACGACAAAGACCGGGTGATGCGCAAGTCAGACGGCAGCTACACCTATTTCGTCCCCGACGTCGCCTACCACCTGACCAAGTGGCAGCGCGGCTTTCACCGCGCGGTCAACATCCAGGGCTCGGATCACCACGGCACCATCGCGCGGGTGCGCGCCGGGCTGCAGGCGCTGGATTTGGGCATCCCGAAAGACTACCCGGACTATGTGCTGCACAAAATGGTCACGGTCATGCGCGGCGGGCAGGAGGTAAAAATTTCCAAGCGCGCCGGCAGCTACGTCACCGTGCGCGACCTGATCGAATGGTCGGGCGGAGTGCGCGACGACATGACCGCCGAGCAGCGCGCCGCCGCCTTGCAGCGCGGACGCGATGCCGTGCGGTTTTTCCTGGTGTCGCGCAAGGCCGATACCGAATTCGTTTTCGACGTCGATCTGGCGCTGGCGCAGACCGACGAAAACCCGGTGTATTACGTGCAATACGCGCATGCCCGGGTGTGCTCGGTGTTCGAGCAATGGGCCGCGCGCGCGCCGCACGAAGCTGCCGCTGCCGACGTGCTGCAGCAGGCCGATTTGCGCCTGCTCACCGCGCCGCGCGAACGCGCGCTGCTGCTGACGCTAGCGCAGTACCCGCAAATCCTCGCGGTGGCGGCCAAAGAGCTCGCACCGCACCACGTGGCGTTTTACTTGCGCGACTTGGCCGCCGAATTCCATGCCTACTACAACGCCGAGCGGGTGCTGGTTGACGAGCTGCCGCTGCGCCACGCCCGGCTGCGGCTGCTCAACGCCGTGCGCCAAGTGATGCACAATGCGCTCGATGTGCTCGGCGTGAGCGCGCCGCAGCGGATGTGAGCCGCGCCGACGCACAGCCCCGTTTTTTCACTGCTCGGAACCGTTATGTCCCCTCGCCCGCACCGCCGTCAGTCTGGCGGCACCCTGCTTGGCGTGATCATCGGCCTGGTCATCGGCTTGGCGATCGCGTTGGCCGTGGCCTTCTATATGACCAAAGCGCCGCTGCCGTTCATGAACCGCTTCCAGGAGCGACCGGCTAGCGCAGGCTCGGGCGCGGGCGGCTGGAACCCGAACCAAGGGTTGAGCGGTGCCACTTCCGGGCCCCCGGCCGGCAGCAGCTCGATGCCGATCACCGTCGCCAGCAAGCCGCTGTCGCCGCAGGCGCTGGCCAAACTGGCCCAACCCGGCGCAGCCGCGTCGCAGCCTGCTGCCGCTCCCACCGCGGCACAACCTGCAGTGGCGCCTGCCGTGCCCGCCGAAGTCAGCTATGTGCTGCAAGTCGGCGCCTACAGTACCCGCGACGATGCCGAGCGCCAGCGCGCTCGCGTGGCGCTGACCGGGCAGGAGGCACACGTCGACGAGCGCGTTGTCAACGGTCGCACGCTCTACCGCGTTCGAGTCGGGCCGTTCACCTCGGCGCAGCAGGCGGAGAAAACGCAGAAACTTCTCAGCGACAACGGCATTCAAACCGCGCTGGTGCGTATCGGCAAATAAACCAACTCTCTGATTCATCGATCGAAAAGGACGACCTATGTTCTATCGCTGGCTATCCCTGTTGCTCATGGCCATTTCACTGGGCTTGCTCGGCGCTGCCGCGCAGGCGCAAACCCCGGCGGCAAACGCCGAGCCATTCCACGAGGGTTTCGCCTACAACCGTCTGCCCGTGCCGCAGCCGGTGAGCCCGTCGGACAAAATCGTGGTGATGGAGTTTTTTTGGTACGACTGCCCGCACTGCGCCGATTTCGATCCCCTGCTCGAAAGCTGGGCGAAAAAACTGCCGCCCGACGTCGTGCTCGAACGCGTGCCGGTGGCATTCTCGCCGCAGTTCGTGCCGCAACAGCACCTCTACTACGCCCTCAAGGCACTGGGCAAGCTCAACGACGCGATGCAGGCAAAGATCTTCCAGGCCATCCACCAGCAGCACATCCCGCTGGGTACCCCTGAGCAAATGGCCAACTGGCTGGCGCAGCAGGGCATCCCGAAAAAGACTTTTCTCGACGCCTACAACTCGTTTGGCGTGAATGCGCAGGTCAAACAGGCCACACAAATGGTCACCGATTACCAAATCCAGGGCGTGCCGACGATGGCGGTGCAGGGTATGTACACCACGTCGGCCGCCTTGCCGGAGGCCAACAACAACCAGAAGGTGCTGCAAGTCGTCGATTACCTGATCAAAAAGGTGCAGGCGGCGAAAAAATGAGCCGATGACCATCCCTTCGGACTGCCCGCCCTCGTGCGGGCAGTTTGCTTTTGGTCGCAGCGCGTTGCGCCGGGGGCAATAGGCCCTAGAATGAGCCGACTCAAGCAAAACCCATGCCGATGAACCGACTGGCCCGTCTCCTCCACAGCGCAGCCCGCGTCGTCGCCGCGCGTCAGGCTTTCCGCGGCGACGCACCGATGTGGCGTCTCGGCGTGACCCTCATCGGTCTGTGGCTGGCCCTGCTCGCTGCGGTGGCGCCGGCTGCCACGGCGCAGGCCGACCGCAACCAGCCGATCCACATCGAAGCCGACTCGATGCGCTACGACGACGTGCATCAGACCAGCGTGTTCAGCGGCAACGTCGTCGTCACCAAAGGGTCGATGGTGTTGCACGCGGCGCGGGTGGAAGTGCGGCAAGCGGCCGACGGCTACCAGTACGCCACCGCCATCGCCGCCCCGGGGCAACTCGCCACGTTCGCGCAGCAGCTCGACACCGCCCCGGGCCAGCCGACGCAAAGCATGCAAGGGCAGGCACAGCGTATCGACTACGACGGCAAAACCGACGTGGTCACGCTGCGCGGCCAGGCCATGCTCAGCCGACTGGTGGGCGGCAGGCTCGCCGACCGTAGCCAGGGTAATGTCATCGCTTACAACCAGATCACCGATGTGTTCACCGTCGAGGGCGGAGCCGAGGGCGCATCGCCGACCAATCCGGGCGGGCGGGTGCGGGTGATGATCACGCCGCAGACAGCGGCGTCGGCGGCTGCCGCTGCCCAAGCGCCGCTGCCGCTGCGAGTGACGCCCGGGATGGGGGGGCAATGAGCGCGCAGCCCCAACCCCCGCTGCCAACGCCCCCGGCAGCCCAGAGCGCTGTGCACCGCAGCCCGGCTGCGGCGACGGCATCATGCCCGGAGCTCGACGTGCAACACTTGCAAAAACGCTACGTCGGCAGGCAGGTGGTGCGCGACGTGAGCTTGAGCGTGCGCTGCGGCGAGGTCATGGGTCTGCTGGGCCCCAACGGCGCGGGCAAGACCACGTCGTTTTACATGATCGTCGGCCTGGTGCGCCCCGACGCCGGGCGCATCCACATCGACGGCCGTGACGTCACCGCCTTGCCGATGCACCGCCGCGCGCGCATGGGGTTGTCGTACCTGCCGCAGGAAGCCTCGATTTTCCGTCGGATGACCGTCGCCGAGAACGTGCGTGCCGTACTCGAGCTGCAGCGCGACGCGCAAGGCCGCAGGCTGTCGCGTCGCGAAATCCACGAGCGCGAAGACCACCTGCTGCGCGAGCTGCACGTCGAGCATTTGCGCGATACCCCGGCACCGGCGCTGTCCGGTGGCGAGCGGCGGCGGGTGGAAATCGCCCGTGCGCTGGCCACGCAGCCGCGCTTCATCCTGCTCGACGAGCCGTTCGCCGGCATCGACCCGATCGCGGTGATCGAAATCCAGCGCATCGTGCAATTCCTCAAGGAGCAAGGCATCGGTGTGCTCATCACCGACCACAACGTGCGCGAAACCCTGGGCATCTGCGACCGCGCCTGCATCATCAGCGAAGGCCAGGTGCTGGCGCAGGGCGAGCCGCAGGAGATCATCGACAACCCCGCGGTGCGTAAGGTGTACCTCGGCGAAAACTTCCGCATGTAGTCCACGCGATGAAACCGTCGCTCCATCTGCGCTTGTCGCAACATCTGGCGCTCACCCCGCAACTGCAGCAGTCCATTCGCCTGCTGCAGCTCTCCACCGTCGAGCTGACGCAGGAAATCGACAGCCTGCTCGAATCCAACCCGTTTCTCGAAACCGACGACGCCGACGACACGGCGGCGGCGCCGGCCGATGCGGCGATTGCCTTGCCGCCCGAGTCGGGGGCCGACCTGCTTGCGGCCACGGCGGCAGGCGAGCAGGACGAAAGTGAACTGCGGTTGGATACGCAGGATTGGACTGCCAACGGCAGCGAGACCGACCACGGCGCCGACGCCGACGTCGAGCCCGATTCCTGGGGGAGCACCGGGACGTCTGCCAGCCGTGGCGACGACGACGAGTTCAGCCCGCTGGATCGCGCCGCGGTGCAGGCCGATTTGCGCGATCACCTGCGCGCGCAGCTCGCCGGGCTGGCGCTCAGCCCGGTCGAGCGCGCCGCAGCCGAAGCCATCATCGACTCGCTCGACGACGCCGGTTACCTGCCGGAGACACCGATGGAATTGGCCCAGGCCCTGGCTTCCGGCGCCGATGAGCAGACGCTCGACGACGTGGTTCACGCCCTGACCACGGCGATGCGGCTGATCCAGAGTTTCGACCCTCCCGGCGTGGCGGCGCACGACTTGCCCGACTGCCTGTGCTTGCAGCTGCAGCGCCAACCGCCTTGCCCGGTGCGCGATCTGGCGCTGGCGATCTGCCGCGGCGGCCATCTCGACCTGCTGGCGCGACGCGACTGGCGCAAGCTCGAACGTCTGCTGGGCGCCGGTGAAACCGCGCTGCGCCAGGCACAGCAGCGCATCGCCCAGCTCGATCCGCAACCAGCCAGCGCGTTTCGCAGCGATGCCGCGCAGGCGGTGACTCCCGATGTGATCGCGCGCAAAACCTCCCGTGGCTGGACGGCACAGCTCAACCCGGACGTGCTGCCGCGGCTTCGCGTCAATCAGCTGTATGCCGAGGCGCTGCGCCGCGCCCGCGACGGCGCCGCGGCGATGCAGGGGCAGTTGCAGGAAGCACGCTGGTTCGTCAAAAACGTGCAGCAACGCTTCGAAACCATCGAGCGCGTAGCGCAGGCCATCGTCGAGCGGCAGCAGCGGTTTTTCGACTACGGCCCGGTGGCGATGCGGCCGATGGTGTTGCGCGAAATCGCCGACGAACTCGGCTTGCACGAATCGACCATTTCGCGCGTGACCACGCAGAAGTTCATGCTCACGCCATTCGGCACGGTCGAACTGAAGTACTTTTTCGGCTCGGGGCTGAACACCGAAACCGGCGGCAGCACCTCGTCGACCGCGGTGCGCGAGCTCATCCGCCGGCTGATCGCCGAAGAAAACAGCGCCAAGCCGCTGTCGGACAGCGAGCTGGCCGATTTGCTGGCGCGGCAAGGCGTGCAAGTGGCGCGGCGCACCGTGGCCAAATACCGCGAAGCGCTGCGCATCCCCCCGGCGAATCTACGCAAAAACCCCTGACCACCGTGCCGCGCCCGGCTCACCTTGAGCTAAGTCGGGCTGCCGAGAATGCCGCCGTCGCCAGTGGGCGACGCGCGATCACAACAACGGTATTCAGGGAGGTTCATCATGCAGCACAACACGCTTGCCGCCGCCCCCGGCTGGGCGCAGGCGGTGAAGGTTCCAGCGGTCATCACGCTGTATTTCTGGCTGATCAAAATCATGGCGACCACGGTCGGTGAAACCGCGGCCGACTATCTCGCCGTCGATCTACACCTCGGGCTAGGCGGCACGAGCGTGGTGATGAGCGGGCTGTTCCTTGCCGTGCTCGCCGCGCAACTGCGTGCGCGGCGCTACATTCCGTGGCTGTACTGGCTGAGCGTCACGCTCATCAGCGTCGTTGGCACGCTGCTCACCGACAACCTCACCGACCAGCTCGGCGTGCCGCTGCCGGTGAGCACGGCGTTGTTCGCGCTGGCGTTGGCGCTGACGTTTGCCGCCTGGTGGCGCAGCGAAGGTACGCTGTCGATCCACAGCATCGACTCGCTGCGGCGCGAGGGGTTTTATTGGGCGGTGATTTTGCTCACTTTCGCCCTGGGTACGGCGGGTGGCGACCTGATCGCCGAAAAGCTGCATCTTGGTTACCTGCTGTCGGCTGCGATGTTCGGCGCCGTCATCGCTCTGACCACGCTGGCGTATTTCGGTTTGAAGGCCAGCGCCGTGGCGACCTTCTGGATCGCTTACGTCTTCACCCGCCCGTTCGGCGCGACCTTGGGTGACTGGCTGTCCAAGCCTGGTGCCGAAGGCGGGCTGGGGCTGGGAACGATGGGCACCAGCGTGCTGTTTCTCACCTCGATCGTGCTGCTCGTGATTCATCTGACCAGGAGCCGGCGCGACGCGGCGCCGGCAGCCTCAGACGCAGGCGTCGCCTAGCGGCTGGCGCCGCGGGCAGCATGCCATGCGCGCTGCAGGCCGCGGCTGGCTTGGTCGAATGCCAGGCGCACGCCGTCATCGCCCGCGGTCGTGCCCAGCCCGGGGTGCGATGCGCGGGTTTCCCGCACCCACTGCGCCAGGCGCAAGGTGTCGAGCGCGTCGCCCAGATCGGCCTGCAACGTGCTGGTGAGTTTCAGCCAGGCTTGACCTTGTTTGCCCAGCGCCTCGTCGACCCACGGCGCGAGCCACTCCAGCGCGTAGCGCAGTTGCTTGGCTTTGAGCCGCAGGACGTGTAGCGCCTCCCACGGCGCGTTGCCCGGCGAGTCCGCCTGACTCTGCCAGATCGCCAGCAGGTCGGCCCAACGCTGCGGATGCAATCGCAGATCGTCGCGGTGAAAGCGCAGCAGCCGACGGGCGAGCTGGCCGCTGGGCAGCCGGGCCGCAGCCAGCTCCGCGCCGCCCCAGGATTGCGCCCAACGCGCCTGCGCCAGCAACACGCGGCCAAAGCGCGCGCTGCGCAGGTAGGCGAGCAGCGCCTGCAGCCGTGCGCTGCGCTTGTGTTCCAGGCCGCGGTGGACTGCAGACCGTTCGGTTTCGGCCAGCGACGCGGCTTGTTGCAGGCAGACGTCGACATCGCGCACCGCGCCCAGCAGCTGTCCGGCCCAGCGCCATTCGCTGCGCAGCCATTTGCATGCGGCGCGTTGCGACCGCGGGCCGGTGGCCTGCAACAGGCGCAGCAACACCCGCAGGCGGCGCAGTTGCAGCCGCAGCTGATGCACGGTGTCGGCGTGGGCATGGCCGTGGTGCAGCATTTCGGCGCCGCTGGCGAGCACGGCGGCCGCCTGTTGCAGCGCCGCCGCCAGTGCCTGCCCGCCGCGCTCGTGCGGGGCGAGGCTGCGCGCGAGTTCGGGCAGTTGCCACGGCGCCGTGCCGGCAGCCCGTGCCGCCATCTGCACCTTGCTGGTGGATGACAACAGCAGCGGCATGTCCTGCGCCAGAGTCCAGGCCAGATCGAAGGCGTGCAGCCACTGGCCATCGAGCAGTTCGATCTCGACTTCGCTCAGCGGCAGGGCTGGCGCATCGGCTGCGGTGCCGCCCAGTGCTTGGCCGACGTCCAGGCAGACTTCCAGCAGCGAGCCTTGCCACGGCACTTGCCACGCCGTGCGCTGCACGCGAGTGCCGAGCACGGCGCGCAGTTCGCCCGCCAGCGCGGCGGCGTCGCCCAGCGCGCCCAGCGGGGTGGGTTGCAGGCGCTGCAGCGCGGCGGCATTGGGGGTATCGGCGTCGATGACGAACTCCCATTCGCCGCGTTCGAGCTGCAGCCCGTGCGCCGGGCTGCTCTTGAGCGTGAGCACGCGCGGCGCGCCGTCGGCATGACGCACGCGCAGCGCCAGCCCGGCGTTGCGCAGCGCATGGTCGGCGGTGTCGAAATACCAGCTCTGCAACGCCTGGACCCGCGGCGGCGGCGCCAGACCGAGCAGCACGGGATGGGAGCGCAGCACGTCGTGCAGCGCCGGGTCGAGGCGGAATTTGAGTTCGCGTTCCTGGCTCATGGCGGATAGACAGAAGGCAGATCGACGAGTTGGATCATTGGAACCGTTCGCCGCCCGTCGCACAAGCGCCGGCGTCAAGCGCCTGGCGACTCTCTTTGTGTGACGGTCATGCGCTTGACATATTGTGCCGATGCAATGCGCGGCATGGCCACAGTCACCTCGTCCCGATTGCAGCGCAGCACGGCGCCGGTGCACTGCGCCGCCGCCGGGGCATTGCCCAGGGCGGTCTACGTCGCCGCGGGCGCAGGCGGCGACGCCGAACCGCCGCTGAAATGGCGAACGCTCTGGCTGTCGGACATTCACCTCGGCACGCGCGACTGCAAGGCGGCGCAGCTGCTCGAATTTCTGCGGCATTGCAGCGCCGACACCATTTACCTGGTCGGCGACATCATCGACGGCTGGCAACTGAAGAAAAAAGGCATTTACTGGCCGCAGACACACAACGACGTGGTGCAGAAGCTGCTGCGCAAGGCACGCAAGGGCACGCGCGTGGTGTTCGTGCCGGGCAATCACGACGAGTTTGCCCGGCCCTACGAAGGGCTGCACTTCGGCGGCATCGAAGTGGTCAACCAGGTGCGTCACGTCACTGCCGACGGCCGCATCCTGTTGGTGGTGCACGGTGATTTGTTCGACAGCGTGGTGCTGTACGCCAAATGGCTGGCGCACCTGGGCGATGCGGCGTACATGTTCAGCCTCAAGCTCAACCGCTGGTTCAACCACGTGCGGCTCAAGCTCGGCTTGCCGTATTGGTCGCTGTCGCAATACCTCAAGCACAAGGTCAAGGCGGCGGTGAACACCATTTCCGATTTTGAAGCCTTGCTCAGCGACGAAGCGCGGCGGCAAGGCTGCGATGGCGTGGTCTGCGGCCATATCCATCACGCCGAGCTGCGCGGCGACGCCGGCCAGATTTATGCCAACTGCGGCGACTGGGTGGAAAGCCTGACGGCCTTGGCCGAAGACGACGCCGGCAGGCTCAAGCTGCTGCACTGGAACGCCGGATTGCACGTCCTGGCCGAGCTGCAGCCGCAGGGGCTGGCACCGCGGCCTGCGGCGACGGTGCACGAGGCCACGGCATGATCACTTGCGACATCCAGACCGCGCTCGCGCCGGCAGCGGACAAGCCCGCGCCGATGGCCATCGGCGCGCTGCCGCTACGCATCCTCATCGTCACCGACGCCTGGGAGCCGCAGGTCAACGGCGTGGTGCGCACCCTCAAGACCACCATCGGCCATTTGCGCGATCTCGGGCAGGAGGTCGAGGTAGTCGAACCCGGGGCGTTCCGCACCATCCCCTGCCCGACCTACCCCGAGATCCGCCTCAGCCTGTGGCCGCGATCGCTCTTGCTGCAACGCATCACCCGCTTCATGCCCGACGTGGTGCACGTGGCCACCGAAGGGCCGTTGGGGCAGGCGGCGCGGGCCATCGCCCGCCGGCTGGACATCCCGCTGACCACGGCGTACCACACCCGCTTTCCCGAATACGTCCAGGCGCGGTTTCGCATTCCGCTGAGCTGGACTTACGCCTATTTGCGCCGCTTCCACAACGCCAGTCGTGCCGTGCTGGTGCCCACGACAGTGGTCAAGCGCGATCTGCAGGCGCGTGGTTTCCGCCATCTGCGGCTGTGGTCGCGCGGCGTCGATCACCGCGTGTTCTATCCGCGCGACGGCCAGCGGCTCGACGGCGCGCCGCCGATTTTTCTGTACGTCGGCCGGGTGGCGGTGGAAAAAAACATCGATGCGTTTTTGCAGCTCGATCTGCCCGGAACCAAGTGGGTGGTGGGCGAAGGCCCGGAGCTGCCACGCATCCGCAAACAATATCCCGGCGTGCGCTTTCTCGGCGTGCTCACACAGGACGAACTCGCCAAGGTGTATTCCGGCGCCGACGTGTTCGTCTTTCCGAGCAAAACCGACACCTTCGGCCTGGTGTTGATCGAGGCGCTGGCCTGTGGCTGCCCGGTGGCGGCGTACCCGGTGACCGGACCGCTGGACGTTATCGGCGACAGCCCGGCGGGCGTGCTCGACCACGATCTGAAGGCGGCCTGCCTGCGCGCGCTGCAGATCCCGCGCAGCGTGGCGTTGGCGCATGCGCGCAAATTCACCTGGGAGGCAGCGTCCCGGCAGTTTCTCGACCACTTGCGCCAGGCCGTGCGCCAGGGCGCGGCAAACGGCCCGGCGCGCTAGGGCGGAATGGCGCAGCAACGCAAACCGGCGCCGCTGCCGTCCGAGCCGCAGGCGGCCAACCCGTACAAAACGCGCACCGGGCTGTGCCGCATCTACCACGCCGTGCTGCATTCGCTCAGCGGGTTGCGCGCGGCGTGGCGCACCGAGTCGGCGTTTCGCCAGGAGGTGGCGCTGGCGCTGTTGGCGCTGCCGCTGGCGCTGTGGCTCGGGCGCAGTTGGACCGAGCGCGCGGTGCTCGCCGGCAGCGTGCTGCTGGTGCTCGTCGTCGAACTGCTTAACACCGCGATCGAATACACCGTCGATCGCGTTTCTCTGGAGCGCAACCCCTTGAGCAAAACGGCCAAAGACCTGGGCAGCGCCGCCGTGCTGTTGACGCTGCTGCTGGCCGCGCTGATCTGGGCCGCGGTGCTGCTGCCGCGCTGGGTTTGAACCCGCGGCTACCATGCCGTGCATGTCCATTCCCACTCCAGCGGAGCCGGCGCAGCGCATCGTGCAGGTGTTCGAGCAGTTGCGCAGCGACCGGCTCGACACCCTGGCACAGATTTACGCCGCGCAGGCGACGTTTGCCGACCCGTTCACCCGGGTGCAGGGTCTGGCGGCGATCACCGGGCAATTCGCGCGCATGTACGCCAAGCTGCACGTCCCACGGTTTGCCGTGCGTGAGGTGGTTGCGCAGGGCGACGTTGTCTGGCTGACCTGGGAGTTTCATTTCGCCTGGCGCGCCGGCCGGGCGGCGCAGCGCATCGACGGCGCCAGCCGCTTGCAGCTCGACGCGCAGGGTCTGATTACGTCGCACCGCGATTATTGGGATGCCTGCGCGTTCTACGCCACGTTGCCGCTGCTCGGGGCTGTGGTCCGCGCGCTCAAGCGCGCCGCAGAACCTTGAGCCTCAGCCCAGCCAGCCTTTTTTGCGGAAGTACCAGAACGGCGCGATCACCGTCAGCACCATCAGCCCGAGGGCGAAGGGGTAGCCATACGTCCACTCCAGCTCGGGCATGGCCTTGAAGTTCATGCCGTAGATGCTGGCGATGAGCGTGGGCGGCAGCATGGCCACCGAGGCGACCGAAAAGATTTTGATCACCTTGTTCTGGTTGATGTTGATGAAGCCGACGGTGGCGGCCATGAGGAAGTTGATTTTGTCGAACAAAAACGCGGTGTGGCCGTCGAGCGAATCGAGGTCGCGCAGGATCTGCCGCGCTTCTTGCGACTGTTCGGCGCTGAGGTGGCGGCTGCGCAGCAGAAAACTCAGCGCGCGGCGGGTATCCATCACATTGCGGCGGATGCGGCCGTTGAGGTCTTCCTGCTGGGCGATGCCGGTCAGCGCGTCGGAGGCGTCCTGGTCGCTCGGCCCGGGTTTGAGGATGCGCGCGCCGATGACTTCGAGCGCGTCGTAAATGCCTTCGAGGGTGTCGGCGGAATACTCGGCGTCGGTGAGGTACAGCGCGAGCAGCACGTCGGTGGCGTTTTCGATCAGCCCGGGCATGCGCCGCGCGCGCAACCGCAGCAGGCGAAACACCGTCAAGTCGTGGGTGTGGACCGAAAACAGCACACCGCGATGGATGATGAACGCCACGCGCTCGTTGCGCGCGCGCTGCTCGTCGCTGAGCAGAAAGTCCGAGCGCAGGTGGAGCTGATGCTCGTCTTCTTCTTCGTAGAAACGGGCGGACTCTTCCAGATCGCGGTCGAGCACGTCCGGCGGAATGAACAGGCCAAAGCGCGCCTGGACGCAGCCGAGTTCGCGCGGGTCGGCGGCTTCGAGATCGACCCATACCGGTTGCAGCGTGGCCAGCGTTTGCGGATCGGTGATTTCCTGCTGCACCAGCCGGCCGTTTTTCAGCGTGAAGATGTTGAGCATGCCGCGATTATGCGCAATGCACTGCCGCCGACACGGCGGCTGCGTCGCGCCGACGCCGGCTCGCGCGGCTTTCAGCGCACGAAGCGGTACACGCCGCCGTCGTCGATGCGGCGCAACTCGCCGTCGAACCACAGTTTGTGCAAATGCGCGATCGACTCGCCCATGGCGAAAGTGAGCTGGTGCACGTCCAGCGGGCGCTTGAACAGCACGGGCAACAGGTCGGCTGCAGTTTGCGCGCTGGCGCAGGCGGCGACGACCTCGGCCAGCCGCTGCTGGTGATGCTGCTGCAGCTGCGCGATGCGCGTGAGCGCGCCGCGAAACGGCAGCCCATGCGACGGCAGCACCAGCGTGTCGTTGCCCAGCAGCGCGGCAAAGCGCTCCAGGCTGTCGAGGAACTGCTGCAGGGGGTTGGACAGCGGCTCGTTGTCGTTGACGCTGACATTGGTCGAAATGCGCGGCAGCAACATGTCGCCGGCGATGAACACATCGTCCTGCGCGCAATACAGGCTGATGTGTTCCGGGGCATGGCCGAACCCGGCCACGCAGCGCCAGTCGCGCCCGCCGATGCGCAGCACGTCTGCGTGCTGCAGCCGCCTGAACCGCGGCGGCATCGCCGGCACCAGCCCGGTGTAGTAATCGGTGCGCCGGCGGATGGCCTGCAGCACGGCCTCATCGCGCAGGCCGTGTGCGGCAAAGTGCGCTGCCATCGGCTCGCCGCCAATGGTCATGCAGCCGCGAGCGGCCAGACTGGCCACGGCATAATCGGTGGCGCTCATCCACAGTAGGCAGTTCCAGCGCGCCGTCAACCAATGCGCCAGGCCGACGTGATCCGGGTGCATGTGCGTGACCACCACCCGCAGCACCGGCCGCCCGTGCAGTTCACCGGCGAACACCTGCTCCCACGCCGCACGCGTCGGCGCGGAGTCGATACCGCAATCGACGACGGTCCAGCCGCGCACGCCGTCGATGGTGTCGTCGAGCAGCCAGAGGTTGATGTGGTCGAGGGCGAACGGCAGTCCCATGCGCAGCCAGCGCACGCCGGGGAGGAGTTCGATGCTGGCGCCGCTGGCAGGTTGCGCCTGGGCGAAGGGGTAGGACAGGACATCGGTGGCAGGCAGGGAGGTCATGGAGGCGTGGTGCGGGCAGAGAGCCGTCAGGCTGACGATTACACTTGACGTTAACGTCAACGTGCCAGCGAGTATAGGCAAGCATGCAAAAACCCGCAGTTCCGTCCCCGGCGCCCACTTACACCATCGGCGAGCTGGCGCGCGAGTTCGATCTGACGACCCGCGCCATCCGGTTTTACGAGGAGGCCGGGCTGCTGTGCCCGCAGCGGCAAGGTCGCGCGCGCATCTACACCCAGCGCGACCGCACCCGCCTCAAACTCACCCAGCGCGGCAAGCGCCTGGGGCTGAGCCTGGCGGAAATCAAGGAACTGGTGACGATGTACGAATCGCCGCGAGACACCGTGCCGCAGCTCAAACGCTACCTCGAAGTGCTCGGCGCGCACCGCGCCGACATCGAAAGCCGCATGGCCGATCTGCGCGCCACGCTGGAGGAGATCCGCGCGTACGAGGCGGAGGCGCGGGCGCTGTTGAAAAAACAACAACGAACAACAACGGGGTCAGGTCTAGCAAAGTAGCATGTCTCTGACCAGGCGAGTAGGTCATCAGGCGGCGATCAAGGGCGGCGCGCATCGTGCCGCGCTTGACGGCGGCAACGCCATCAGGCGGCGTCGGCGCGCTCCACGCGGTTGCGGCCAGCTTGTTTGGCGCGGTACATCGCGGCATCGGCGCGGCTGAGTGCGGCGTCGATGCGCAGTTCACCCGGACGCAGCGCCGTGACGCCAATGCTCAGGCTCATGCTCACGCGCACGCCGTGCACGCGCAGGGCGTGACGCGCGACGGCTTCGCGCATGTGCTCGGCCAGGTCCATGGCGACGTCGATCGACGTGGCGGGCAACAGCACGGCGAACTCTTCGCCGCCGATACGCGCCAGCACGTCACCCTCGCGCAGCGTCGCGGCCATGCGGCTGGACAGTTGCAGCAGCACGGCGTCGCCCACGGCGTGGCCGTGGGTGTCGTTGACCCGCTTGAAATGGTCGGCGTCGAGCAGTAGCAGGCTGGGCAGAGCGCCACGCTGCGTGTGCAACAGCGTTTCGGCGCGGTCGAAAAACCCGCGGCGGTTGAACAGCCCGGTGAGCGCGTCGGTCTGCGTCTGCCGCGCCAGCGCCTGCTCGCGCTGCTTGCGCTCGGTGATTTCCACCAGGCTGGTGAGGACGGCGGGCTTGCCGTCAAAGCGCAGCGCGCGTGCGGCCAGCAGCACGTGTAGCCCTTGGCCGTTGGAGTTGAGCATGCGTACGTCAGCCGGCCCGGCCTCGCCGCTGCTGCGCAGCGCCTGGGTGATGGCGCTGCGCGTGGCTTCGTCGGCGTAAAAGCTCGACATGCGTGCCGAGCCGGGGGTGGGGTGACGCTGTGTCGGATCGAGCAAGGTTTGCGCGGCACGGTTTAGCCGCAGCACGCTGCCGTCGGATTGCTGGCTGAGCACCAAAGGCACTGGGCAGACCTCGAACAAATGGCGCAAATTGCTTTCCGCAGCGCGGCGCTCGTCCATTTCGCGGCCCAGCCGCAGGCGTTCGAGCCACGACTGGCGGCTGCTGCGGGCAGTGCGCACCGCGGCAGTCCAGCCCAGCGTGTGGACGAACACGGCGATGACTGCCAGCGCGGCCAAGTCGCGCGCCGAGGCGCCGTACCACCAGGCCGACTGGATGAACAGTGTTGCGGTCGCCAGCGGCAGCAGCCAGAAATTCCACCGGCTGAGCATCGGCACGAAGGTGTAGAACGCCAGCACCATCAACAGCCCGGACATGCCCTGGTTGGGCGAATACCCGCCGTAGGCGAGGTTGACCAGGCGAAAACCGACGATGCCGGCGACCTCGAAAACGATCAGCGCGGCGCGCAATGCGGCAGGCTGCATGTCCTGTCGGCTGGCCACTTGCCACAAGTGCAGCCCCAGGGCGAACACCGCCAGCCGCGCCAGCAACACCTGCCAGAACTGCGGCGTGCCGTGCAGCTTGGTCCAGTCGACGATGCTGGCGAGGAGGAAAACCGCGCCGCCTGCCAGGCCGAGCAGCCGCAGCCGCGCGGCAATGTCCTCCCACGCGCTGCGCACGTAGGCGGCTTCGTCTGCCGCGTGTTGGAACAGACCGAGGCGGGTGAGTGGGTGAGCCGGGTCGGCCGCAGTGGTGCCCTGCTGCTCGGGTGCGTCAGCGGGCAGGGCGGGCAGAAGGCGGGACCAAAGCATCGGAAATCGGGGCGGCGCAGCGCGGCGGTAGCAGCATTATCCGCGCACGGCAGAAGCAACCCGCTGTGAAATTTGTCACAAACCAGTTTTTTCTGCGGTAGAAAACGGCAGGCGATGTCGGGGTGGGCTGGGCCGCGTGGCACCTTTCCCGGCTGCGCTACGCTACACCCACCACGCTGCCGTGCCACCGCCGCCCATGCAAGCTCCAGCCGATCTGCTCATCGCCGGCCTGCAACGGCTGTTGCAGGCGCGCGCCGGTCGAGCGGTGCGCTGTGTGCAGACGCATCTGTCTTGGGTGCTGCTCGACGGCGAGCAGGCATGGAAAATCAAAAAGCCGCTGCGCTTGGGATTCGTCGATTTCAGCACCTTGCACGCGCGGCGCCAGGCGTGCGAAGACGAGTTGCGGCTCAACCGCCGCTTGGCGCCGTCGATTTACCGTGCCGTCGAACCGATCACCGGCAGCGCTGCCGCGCCCCGCCTGGGCGGCGAAGGCGAAGCGATCGAGTACGTGCTGCGCATGCGGCAGTTTGCCGACCACGCGTTGCTGAGCGAGCGGTTGGCGGCAGGAAGGCTCGAAGCGACGCTGATCGACCGATTGGCAGCGCGGCTGGCGGCCTTTCATAGCGCAATTCCCGCCGCCGCCGTGGACTGCGGCTTCGGCACGCCGGCGCACATCGCTGCGGCGACGGCGCAGGTGCTCGCCGGCTTGCAGGGGCGGGCGCAGGCGCTGGAACCCTTGCGCGCCTGGTGCGACGCGCAGGCGCAGCAGTTGCAGCGCAGATTTGCCGCGCGCAAGCTGCAAGGCTGGGTACGCGAGGGCCACGGCGACTTGCATCTGGGCAATCTGATCGATCTGGGCGACGACGTGACGGCGTTCGACTGCATCGAATTCGACCCCGGTCTGCGCTGGATCGACGTGCAAAGCGACATTGCGTTTTTGCTGATGGATCTCACGGCGCACGGCCGTGCCGACCTGGCCTGGCGCTTTCTCGACCGCTGGCTGGAAGTTACCGGCGATTACACCGGGGTGCGTGTGCTGCGTTATTACAGCGTGTATCGCGCGCTGGTGCGGGCGCTGGTGGCCGAGTTGCGCCGCGCCCAAGGGCTCGCTCTCGATGGGCCGGACTACCTCGCCACCGCGCAGCGGCTGGTTGCAACGGACGATGCCCGGCTGCTCATCACTTACGGGCCGTCGGGATCGGGCAAGAGTGTGGTGTCGCAGCACTTGCTGCAGGCGGCGGGAGCGATCCGGCTGCGTTCGGACGTCGAGCGGCAACGGCTGTTTGCCCGGCAAGCGCGCGGCGCGCCGCTGCCGCAGGCCGAGCTCTACTCTGCGCCGGCGTCGCGGCGCACCTATGCTCGCTTGCGTCGTTTGGCGCACGTGCTGCTCGGCGCGGGGTACCGCGTGATCGTCGATGCGACGTTTTTGCAGCCGCACGAGCGCGACGCATTCGCCCGTCTGGCGCAGCGGCTGGCGGTGCCGTGGAGCATTTTGCACTGCCACGCCCCGGCGGACGTGCTGCGCGAGCGGGTGCGCTGGCGCCATGCCCGCGGCGACGACGCCTCGCAGGCCGATGTGGCGGTGCTGGAGCGGCAGCTTCGGCAGGCCGACGCGCTGCGTGCACACGAGGTGCGCGCGAGCATCGCCGTGGATACTGCGCAGCCGTATGACGTTGCCGAACTGGCCAAACGCTGGATGCAGCAAACGGTGCGGCATTTACGTTGACGTAAACGGAAGTTAACATGCCGGCCAAACCGCGCCGATGCGCGAGCTGCGCCCAAGCAAGGAGACACCATGCAACTGCCCGGACTGGACTTTCAACTCGGCGCCGACCTGGATGCGCTGCGCGAGGCGGTGCGCGATTTTGCGCAAAAGGAAATCGCCCCGCGCGCCGCCGACATCGACCGCAGCGACCAGTTCCCGATGGATCTGTGGCGCAAGTTCGGCGAGCTGGGGCTGCTGGGCATCACCGTGCCCGAGGCCGACGGCGGCACCGGGTTGGGGTATCTGGCGCACATGGTGGCGATGGAGGAGATTTCGCGCGCCAGCGCCTCGGTCGGCCTGAGCTATGGCGCGCACAGCAATCTGTGCGTCAACCAGATTCGCCGCAACGGCACGGCCGAGCAGAAAAAGCGCTACCTGCCCAAGCTGATGTCGGGCGAGCACGTCGGCGCGCTGGCGATGAGCGAGCCCGGCGCGGGCAGCGACGTGGTGAGCATGAAACTGCGCGCCGACAAGCACGGCGACCGCTACGTGCTCAACGGCAGCAAGATGTGGATCACCAACGGCCCGGACGCCGACGTGTTGGTGGTCTACGCCAAGACCGACCCGGCCGCCGGCGCCAAGGGCATCACCGCCTTCCTGGTCGAAAAGGGCTTCAAGGGCTTTTCGGTGGCGCAAAAGCTCGACAAGCTCGGCATGCGCGGCAGCCACACCGGCGAGCTGGTGTTCCAGGACTGCGAGGTGCCCGCGCACCATGTGCTCGGCCGGGTCGGCGAAGGCGTCAAGGTGCTGATGAGCGGGCTGGATTACGAGCGCGCGGTGCTCGCTGCCGGGCCGGTGGGCATCATGCAGGCGGTGCTGGACAACGTCGTGCCCTACGTGCACGAGCGCCGCCAGTTCGGCCAGCCGATCGGCGAATTCCAGCTCATCCAGGCCAAGCTCGCCGACCTCTACACCACGCTGCAGGCCGCGCGCAGCTTGCTTTACACCGTGGGCAAGAATCTGGACGCGCTGGGCGACGGCCACGCCCGCAGCGTGCGCAAGGACTGCGCCGCGGTGATTCTGTGGTGCGCGGAAAAAGCCACCTGGATGGCCGGCGAAGGCATCCAGATTTTCGGCGGCAACGGCTACATCAACGACTATCCGCTGGGCCGCTTGTGGCGCGACGCCAAGTTATACGAGATCGGTGCGGGAACGAGCGAAATCCGCCGCATGCTCATCGGCCGCGAATTGTTCGCGCAGACCGCCTGACTCAGCGATGCGCCTGTTCAGGCAGCTGCAGCCCTACCGCGTCCAGGGTGCGTTCGAGCCGCTGCACCGCGGCGTCGACGTCCTTCCATTTGTCCAGCCCGAACAGCCCGAGGCGAAAGCTCATATAGTCGGGCGGTTCGTCGCACGCCAGCGGCACACCGGCGGCGATTTGCATGCCCTGCGCGGCAAACTTCTTGCCGTTCTGAATTTCCGGGTCACGGGTGTAGCCCACCACCACGCCGGGCGCCTCGAACCCTGGGGCCGCAACACTCTTCACCCCGCGGCGCGCCAGCGAGGCGCGCACGCGCTGTCCCAGCTCGATTTGCGCCGCCTTCAGCGCAGGCAGGCCGTAGGCGAACGCCTCGCGCATCTGGTCGCGCACTTCGGCCAGCGTGTCGGTCGGCATGGTGGCGTGGTAGGCGTGCGCGCCGTTTTCATACGCCTGCATGATCTGGTGCCACTTTTTCAGGTCGCAGGCGAAGCTGTCGCTGGTCGTTTGCTCCAGCCGCTGCAGCGCGCGGCTGCCGAGCATGGCAAAGCCGCAACACGGCTGGCCGCTCCAGCCCTTTTGCGGCGCCGACACCAGCACGTCCACGCCGCTGGCCTGCATGTCCACCCACATCGCGCCGGAGGCGATGCAGTCGAGCACGAACAGCCCGCCCACGGCGTGCACGGCGTCGGCCAGTGCGCGCAAATAGTCGTCGGGCAGCATCATGCCGGCGGAGGTTTCCACATGCGGGGCGAATACCACGGCAGGTTTTTCGCGGGCAATGGTGGCCACCACCTCATCGATCGGCGCCGGGGCGAAGGGCGATTCGGAGGCCTCGGCCACCCTGCGCGCCTTGAGTACCGTCACCTTGTCGGACAAATGCCCGGTGTCGATGATCTGGCTCCAGCGGTAGCTGAACCAGCCGTTGCGCACGATGACCACCGGTTGCCGCTGCACGAATTGGCGCGCCACGGCTTCCATCGCGAACGTGCCGCTGCCCGGAACGATCACAGCCGCCTGCGCGCCGTAAGCCTGCTTGAGCATGGACGCCAGATCGCGCATGACCTGCTGGAACTTCGCCGACATGTGGTTGAGCGAGCGGTCGGTGTAAACCACCGAGTATTCGAGCAGTCCGTCGGGGTCGACATGGGGCAGCAAAGCGGGCATCGGGTGTCTCCTGTAGGCCAGGCGCCGTCGCGGCGGGCGCCGATGGTGAAAAGCCTAGCATGCTGCTCGGCTTTTCACCGTGCCGTGCCAGGCTTACAGTGTGCAGGGTCTTGGCTCGTTGCAGCGATATGAACCAGTTTCCACCCCGCCTGGATTCGCCGGTGGCTTTTGCCATGGCACGCACCATGCTCGACGGTTTCAACCGCCATTACCGCCTGTTCCGCCAGGTGAGCGCGGCGGCGAAGGAGCGCTTCGAGCGCGCCGACTGGGCGGCGCAGCAGGCGGCGCAGCGCGAGCGCATCGCGTTTTACGACCAGCGGGTGGACGAAGGCACCGAGCGGCTACAGAGAGAGCTCGACGCCGGCAACCAGCCGATGGAAGTCTGGCAGCAGGCCAAGCTGCACTACATCGGCCTGCTCACCAACCACCATCAGCCCGAGCTGGCCGAGACGTTTTTCAACTCGGTGACCACCAAGATTCTGCGCCGCGAGCACTTCAACAACGAGTTTCTGTTCGTCCGCCCGGCGGTGTCCACCGAGTACATCGAAAACGAGGAACCGGCGGCCAAACCGACGTTTCGGGTGTACTACCCGCACACCCACGACGCGCTGCACCGCTGTCTGCGCCGCGCCATCGAAAACTTCCAGTTGCGCGTGCCGTTCGAGGATCTCGACCGCGATGTGGGCTACGTCATCGCCGCGGTGCAAAAGCGTTTCGGCGCCGACGTGCGGCTGCGTGCCAACTTTCAGATCCAGATGCTCGACTCGCTGTTCTACCGCAACAAGGGCGCGTATGCGGTGGGCAAGGTGATCAACGGCTTCACCGAGTTTCCGCTGGCGCTGCCCATTCTGCACAACGACTGCGGCCAGCTCTACATCGACACCGTGCTGCTCACCGAGGACGACATGCTGCTGCTGTTTTCCTTCGCCCGCGCCTACTTCATGGTCGATATGGAAATCCCGTCGGCCTATGTGCAGTTTTTGCGCAGCCTCATGCCGCGCAAACCGCGCGCCGAGCTGTACAACGCGCTGGGGCTGGCCAAGCAGGGCAAGACGCTGTTCTACCGCGATTTTCTCTACCACCTGCGGCATTCGAGCGACCAGTTCATCGTCGCGCCGGGGATCAAGGGCATGGTGATGGTGGTGTTCACCCTGCCGTCGTTTCCCTTCGTGTTCAAGGTCATCAAAGACTTTTACCCGCCGCAGAAGGACACCACGCGCGACAAGATCAAGAGCAAGTATCTGCTGGTCAAGCAGCACGACCGCGTGGGCCGTATGGCCGAGACGCTGGAGTACTCCAACGTGGCCTTTGAGCGCGCGCGCTTTTCGCCGGAGTTGATCGACGAATTGCAGCGCTACTGTCCTTCGCAGCTCGAATTCGACGGTCACACCCTCATCATCCGCCATTGCTACATCGAGCGGCGCATGATCCCGCTCAATATCTATCTGCAGGAAGCCGACGACGCCCAGCTCGAAGCCGCGGTGATCGAATACGGCAACGCCATCAAGGACATGGCGGCGGCCAACATCTTCCCCGGCGACATGCTGTGGAAGAACTTCGGTATCACCCGCCACGGCAAAGTGGTGTTCTACGACTACGACGAGATCGAGTACATCACCGACTGCAACTTCCGCCGCGTGCCGCCGCCGCGCAACGAGGAAGACGAAATGGCCGCCGAACCGTGGTACGCCGTGGGCCCGCACGACGTGTTTCCCGAAACCTTCGGCCAATTCCTGCTCGGCAACCCCAAGGTGCGCGCAGTGTTCATGCAACATCACGCCGACCTGCTCGACCCGGCGTTCTGGCAGGAGCATCAGGCGCGCATCCGCGAAGGCTACCTCTACGATGTGTTCACTTACGACGTGTCACGCCGCTTTCCGCGGCCGGATTGTCGCGGCAACAGCAGACAGCCGGCGCCTACTCAACCCGTTTTGGAGACCGCCCCATGACCGATCCCATCGTCATCGTTTCCGCCGCACGCACGCCCATCGGCGGGCTGCTCGGTGATTTTTCCGCTCTCGCCGCGTGGGAGCTGGGCGCTGCGGCGATTGCCGCCGCGGTGCAGCGCGCCGGCGTCAAAGGCGAGCAGGTCGACGAAGTGCTGATGGGCAACTGCCTGATGGCCGGGCAGGGCCAGGCGCCGGCGCGGCAGGCGGCGATCAAGGCCGGCTTGCCGCTGTCGGCCGGGGCGGTGACGCTGTCGAAAATGTGCGGCTCGGGCATGCGCGCGATGATGTTCGCCCACGACATGCTCGCCGCCGGCAGCGCGCAGGTGATGGTGGCCGGCGGCATGGAGAGTATGACCAATGCGCCGCATCTGGCCTTCATCCGCAAGGGCGTCAAGTACGGCGCCACTGCGTTCTACGACCACATGGCGCTCGACGGCCTGGAAGACGCCTACGACCGCGGCAAGGCGATGGGAGTATTTGCCGAAAGCTGCGCCGCCAAATATGCGTTTGGCCGGCAGGACATGGATGCGTTTGCCATCGCCTCGACCGAGCGCAGCAAAAAAGCCAACGAGGACGGGTCGTTCGACTGGGAAATGGCGCCGGTCAAGGTGCCGGGCAAGGGCGGTGAAATCGAGATCCGCCGCGACGAACAGCCGTTCAAGGCCAAGCTGGACAAAATCCCCAGCCTCAAACCCGCGTTCAAGAAGGACGGCAGCATCACCGCGGCGACCTCGTCGAGCATTTCCGACGGCGCCGCCGCGCTGGTGCTGATGCGGCAGTCCACTGCGGAAAAACTCGGCTGCACGCCGATTGCCCGCATCCGTGCGCACGCGGTGCACGCGCAGGCGCCCGAGTGGTTCACCACCGCGCCGGTCGGGGCGATCGACAAGGTGCTGCAACGCGCAGGCTGGACGCCGCGCGAAGTCGATTTGTGGGAAGTCAACGAGGCGTTTGCCGCGGTGACCATGGCGGCGATGCGCGAGTTCGACCTGCCGCACGACATCGTCAACGTCCACGGCGGCGCGGTCGCTCTCGGCCATCCCATCGGCGCTTCGGGCGCGCGCATCGTCGTGACGCTCTTGGGCGCGCTGCGCCAGCGCGGGCTGAAAAAGGGTGTGGCGGCGCTGTGCATCGGCGGCGGCGAGGCCACGGCGATGGCGATCGAAATGGTTTGAACCTCGTCTGCATGCCATGCTGTTGTCCGCCGACCACCGCCTGATCCGCGACGCGGTGCGCGACTTTGCGCAGCGCGAAATCGCCCCGCACGCTGCCGCATGGGCGCGCGACGCCCGCTTTCCGCGCGAGGCGCTGCGCGGGCTGGGCGAGCTCGGCTGCCTGGGTATCGCGGTGCCAGCGCAGTGGGGCGGCGCCGGGCTGGACTATTTGTCGCTGGCGCTGGCGATCGAGGAAATCGCCGCGGCTGACGGCGCAACCAGCACCATCGTCAGTGTCAACAACTGCCCGGTGTGCTCGATCCTGCTGGCCTGGGGTGACGACGCGCAGAAGCTGCGCTGGCTCAAGCCGCTGGCGCGCGGGGAGATGATCGGTGCGTTTGCGCTGACCGAGCCGCAGGCCGGGTCGGACGCGGCGAACCTGCGCACCACGGCTCGCCGCGAAGGCGATGAGTATGTGCTCGACGGCATCAAGCAGTTCATCACCAGCGGCAAAAACGGCCAGGTGGCGATCGTGCTCGCCGTGACCGACCGCGCCGCAGGCAAAAAGGGCATCAGCGCGTTCATCGTGCCCACCGACACCCCGGGCTATGTCGTCGAGCGGCTGGAGGACAAGGCGGGGCAAACGGCCAGCGACACCGCGCAGATCCGTTTCGACGGCTGCCGCGTGCCGGTACAAAACCGCATCGGCGCCGAGGGCGAGGGCTACAAAATCGCGCTGTCCGGGCTGGAAGGCGGGCGCATCGGCATCGCCGCGCAGGCGGTGGGCATGGCGCGCGCGGCGTTCGACGCTGCGCTGCGTTATGCGCGCGAGCGCAGCGCGTTCGGCAAGGCGCTGTTCGACCATCAGGCGGTGCAATTCCGTCTCAGCGACATGGCGGCGCAGATCGAAGCAGCGCGGCAACTGCTCTGGCACGCCGCCAGCCTGAAAGACGCCGGCCAGCCCTGCCTGAAAGAGGCGGCGATGGCCAAACTCTTCGCCAGCGAAATGGCCGAGCGCGTGGCCAGCGCCGCAATGCAGATCCACGGCGGCTACGGCTATGTCGCTGATTTTCCGGCCGAGCGCATCTGGCGCGATGTGCGGGTTTGCCAGATTTACGAAGGCACCTCCGACGTGCAAAAACTGCTCATCGCCCGCGCGCTCTGACGCGGGTCCACCAACCCCCTGCCAGCGAGAACCCCGCGATGCCCGTCAGCCCGATCACCTTCTTTTTCGACTTTTCCTCGCCGTATGCGTATCTGGCGAGCACGCAGATCGAGGCGATTGCCGCGCGCCATCTGCGCGATGTCGAATGGGTGCCGGTGCTGCTCGGCCCGGTGTTTGCCGCCACCGGCGCCAAGCCGCTGATCGAGCAGCCGCTCAAGGGCGACTATCTGCTGATCGACGTGCCGCGTACCGCGCGGTATTTGGGCGTGCCGTACCGTCACCCGGATGTGTTTCCGGTCGCCACCTACCAGGCCGCGCGGGTGCTGATCGGCTTGCAGCGCGAGCAGCCCGATCAGGCCGTGCCGTGGCTGCACCGCTGCTTTGCCGCGTACTTCACGCGCAACCGCAACATCGCCGAACTGCCGGTGCTGGAGGCGCTGGCCGCCGAGCAGGGCTTGCCGGCCGGCGCGGTGGTGCGCTACACGGGCGATGCGACCATCAAGGCGCAACTCAAAGCCAATGTCGACCGCGCGCTGCAACAAGGCATGTGCGGCGCGCCGTACATGGTGGTCGACGAGCAGCCGTTCTGGGGCGCCGACCGCCTGCCGCAGCTCGAACACTGGCTGGCCACCGGAGGATTCTGACCTGCTGCACCACCAGCCGAACGACCCGCGCGCAGCCGCGGGCAAAACACCGAGGAGAACGACCATGAGCGACACCCCCGTCAATCTGCAGGCCTACGCCTGCGGCAACCGCGATCAGCCGCTGCTGACGCAGACCATCGGCGATTTTTTCGACGATATGGCGCAGCGCATGGGCGAACACGAGGCGCTGGTCGTGCGCCACCAAAACGCCCGGCTGAGCTACGCCGAGCTCAAGCGCGAGGTCGACCGGCTGGCCAGCGCGATGCTACGCAGCGGGCTGCGCAAGGGCGACCGCGTTGGCATTTGGGCGCACAACTGCGTCGAATGGGTGCTGATGCAGCTGGCCACGGCCAAGGTCGGCATCATCCTGGTCAACATCAACCCGGCATACCGCGTCGCCGAAGTGGAATACGCGCTGAACAAGGTCGGCTGCCGCGCGCTGGTCACGATGACGCGGTTCAAGAGCAGCGACTATCTGGCGATGCTGCGCGAGCTCGCGCCCGAGCTGGCGCAGGCGCAGCCGGGCGAGCTGCGCGCCGCGCGTCTGCCCGAGCTGCGGCTGGTGGTGCATCTGGGCGAACACGACGAGCCGGGCATGCTGCGCTTTGCCGACTGGATCGCCCGCGGCAGCGCCGACGACCCGGCGGTGGCGCAGGCGGCCGCCGGCTTGAGCGCCGATGAGCCGATCAACATCCAGTTCACCAGCGGCACCACCGGCTTTCCCAAAGGCGCCACACTGACGCACAGCAACATCCTGAACAACGGCTATTTCATCGGCGAGGCGATGAAACTCACCGCCGCCGACCGGCTGTGCATTCCGGTGCCGCTGTATCACTGCTTCGGCATGGTGCTGGGCAATCTCGCCTGCCTGACGCATGGTTCGACCATCGTCTACCCCAACGATGCGTTCGACCCGCTGCTCACGCTGGAGTGCGTGCAGGACGAAGCCTGCACCGGTCTGCACGGCGTGCCGACCATGTTCATCGCCATGCTCGACCATCCGCGTTTTGCCGAGTTCGATCTGTCCACGCTGCGCACCGGCATCATGGCCGGCAGCCCGTGCCCGATCGAGGTGATGAAGCGGGTGGTGCGCGACATGCACCTGAGCGAAATCACCATCGCTTATGGCATGACCGAAACCGCGCCGGTGAGCTGCCAGAGCTCGACCGACACCCCGCTCGCCAAGCGGGTGAGCACGGTCGGCCAGGTGCAGCCGCATCTGGAAGTGAAAATCGTCGACCCGGCGACCGGGCAGACCGTGCCGCGCGGCACCCCGGGGGAACTGTGCACCCGCGGCTATTCGGTGATGCACGGCTACTGGGGCGACGAGGCGAAAACGCGCGAAGCCATCGACGCTGAAGGCTGGATGCACACCGGCGATCTGGCGACCATGGACGCCGAGGGTTACGTCAACATCGTCGGCCGCATCAAGGACATGGTGATCCGCGGCGGCGAAAACATCTACCCGCGCGAAGTCGAGGAGTTTCTCTACCGTCACCCCGACGTGCAGGACGTGCAGGTGGTCGGCGTGCCCGACCCCAAGTATGGCGAGGAGCTGTGCGCGTGGATCATCCCCAAGGCCGGCACCGCGCCGACCGAAGACGCCATCCGCGACTTCTGCAAAGGCCAAATCGCACACTACAAGATTCCCCGCTACATCCGCTTTGTGCCGAGCTTTCCGCTGACCATCACCGGCAAGGTGCAGAAGTTCAAAATCCGCGAAGCGATGCAGCAGGAGCTCGGCCTGCAGCCTGAGAAGACCGCCTGAGCCCGCCATGCCCGTTCTGCAAACTCGACTCAACCCGCGCAGCGCCGAGTTCGCCGCCAACGCGCAGGCGATGCAGGCGCTGGTCGCCGACCTGCGCGCCCGGCTTGCGCAAGTGGCGCAAGGCGGGGGCGAGGCCGCGCGCGCCAAGCACACCGCGCGCGGCAAGCTGCTGCCGCGCGAACGGGTGGCCGCGCTGCTCGACCCCGGATCGCCGTTCCTTGAAATCGCGCCGCTGGCCGCACTCGGCCTGTATGACGACGCCGCGCCCGGTGCCGGGCTGATCGTCGGCATCGGCCGCGTGTCCGGGCGCGAATGCATGGTGGTGTGCAACGACGCCACGGTCAAGGGCGGCACCTACTTTCCGCTCACGGTCAAAAAGCACTTGCGGGCGCAGGAGATCGCGCGCGAAAACCGCCTGCCGTGCATTTACCTGGTCGATTCCGGCGGCGCCAACCTGCCCAACCAGGACGAAGTGTTCCCCGACCGCGACCACTTCGGCCGCATTTTCTACAACCAAGCGAACATGAGCGCCGAGGGCATCGCGCAAATCGCCGTGGTCATGGGCTCGTGCACCGCCGGCGGCGCGTATGTGCCGGCGATGAGCGACGAGGCGGTGATCGTCGCCAACCAGGGCACGATCTTTCTCGGCGGCCCGCCGCTGGTCAAGGCCGCCACCGGCGAGGTGGTCAGCGCCGAAGATTTGGGCGGCGGCGACGTGCACACGCGGCTGTCGGGCGTGGCCGACCATCTGGCGCACAACGACGAGCACGCGCTGGAGATTGCCCGGCGCATCGTCTCGCATCTGCCGCCGCCGCAGCGCGCTGCGCTCGATGTGCGACCGCCACGCGATCCGCTGTACCCGGCCGAGGAACTCTACGGCTGCATCCCCAGCGACACGCGCAAGCCTTTTGACGTGCGCGAAGTCATCGCCCGGCTGGTCGACGGCTCGGAGTTTGACGAATTCAAGGCGCGCTTCGGCACCACGCTGGTGTGCGGCTTTGCGCACTTGCACGGCCTGCCGGTCGGCATTCTGGCGAATAACGGCATTCTGTTTTCCGACAGCGCGGTCAAAGGCGCGCACTTCATCGAACTCGCCTGCCAGCGGCGCATTCCGTTGGTGTTCCTGCAGAACATCACCGGCTTCATGGTCGGGCGCAAGGCCGAGAACGAAGGCATCGCCCGGCACGGCGCCAAGCTGGTCACGGCGGTGGCCTGCGCGCAGGTGCCCAAGTTCACGGTGATCATCGGCGGCTCGTTCGGGGCGGGCAATTACGGCATGTGCGGCCGCGCGTTTGGGCCGCGGCAATTGTGGATGTGGCCCAACGCCCGCATCAGCGTGATGGGCGGCGAGCAGGCGGCCAGCGTGCTGGCGACGGTGCGGCGCGACGGCATCGAGGCCAAAGGCGGCACGTGGAGCGCGGAAGACGAGGAGGCGTTCAAGGCGCCGATCCGCGCGCAGTACGAAACCCAGGGCCACCCTTACTACGCCACTGCGCGGCTGTGGGACGACGGCATCATCGACCCGGCCGATACCCGCCGCGTGCTCGCGTTGGGGCTGGCCGCGGCGCTGAATGCGCCGATCGCGGAAACCCGCTTTGGCGTGTTCCGCATGTGATGTGTATAATTTTGCTCAAGCATACACATCGGAGTTTGCAATGCGCACCAATATCGACATCGACGACGAGTTGATGGCCGCGGCGATGGCCGCAGGCGGCTTCAAGACCAAGAAGGAAGCGGTCGAGGAAGGCTTGCGCTTGTTGCGCCGTCGCGCCGTGTACGAGGGCTTGCTTGCCTTGCGCGGCCAGTTGCAGTGGGACGATTCGGACGCGGCATGGGCGGCAGCACGTGCCGAGCAGGGGCAGGCGCCGCTTCATGTCGCCGAAGCGCGCGGCGCTTACGCCGCGACCAAGGCGCGGGGCGCGCGCAAAACCGTGCGCGGCGCGAGCGCAGCCGCGGGCAAAGCCAGCCGTTCGCAAGGACGTCGCGGCAAATGATTCTGGTGGATTCCAGCGTGTGGATCGCCTTTTTTCGCGGTGAGCGCGGCGGTGCCAGTGGGCTGCTGGCGCGCGCGCTGGGCGACTCCAGCGTCGAGGTCGGCACCGCCGATCTGGTGCTGTTCGAGGTGCTGCGCGGCTTTCGCCCCGGGCGCGCGGCCGAGCAGGCCGAGCAACTGCTGCGCGCGTTGCCGCAAGTCAGCCTCGGTGGGGAGTCGCGGGCGGTGCACGCCGCGCACCTCTACCGCCGGTTGCGGCTGCAGGGCCGCACGGTGCGCAGCCCGGTGGATGTGCTGCTGGCGAGTTACTGCATGACCGAGGGCCACACCCTGCTGCACCGCGACGCCGATTTCGAGGCGTTCAAAATGGTCGGAGATCTGGACACATGGGCGAACTGAATCCGATGCGCGACTATTTCGTCACCCTCGCCCGCTACCACCTATGGGCCACGCGCAAGCTGCTGGGCGAATCCTTGGCCGACCTGCCCGAGTCCGACTATCGCCGCGACTGCGGGCTGTTTTTCAAAAGCATTCACGGCACGCTCAACCACCTCTTGGTGGTCGAGAGTCTGATCTGGCTGCCGCGCTTTGCCCGCGGCGAAAGCCCGCAGGGCGTGGCGCTGGGTGCCGAGGTCGAGCCCGACCGCGCGCGGCTGCGCCAGCGCTTGCAAGGCACGGCGCAAGCGTGGATCGACTACGCGCAGTCGCTGCCTGCCACGCGCTTTGACGCGCCGTTTCGCTACACCAACAGCAAAGGCGTGCTGATGAGCCTGCCGTTTGCGCCGACGCTGGCGCATGTGTTCAACCACGGCACGCATCATCGCGGCCAGATCAGCGCGGCGCTGACCGCGATGGGCCGGCCCGCGCCAGAACTCGACATCGTCTACATGCTGCAAGCCGAGTTTCTGCAGCAGGGAGCGCGGACATGAACGCGCCGGTGCGCATCGAGCGCGAGGGCGCGGTCGCGCGCGTGGTGCTGGCCCGCCCCGAGGTGCGCAACGCTTTTGATGCGGCGACCATTGCCGCGCTGCACGCCGCGTTCGTCGAACTCGGCGCGGACGCCGCGGTGCGGGTGATCGTTCTCGCCGCCGAGGGCGCGGCGTTTTGCGCCGGCGCCGATCTGCGCTACATGCAGGAGATGGCGCAGTTCAGCGAAGCGCAGAACCGCGACGACGCGCTGCGGCTGGCGCACATGCTGCGCGCGGTGGCCGAATGCCCCAAGCCGGTGATCGCGCGGGTGCACGGCGACGCCTTTGCCGGCGGCGTCGGGCTGGTCGCGGCGTGCGACCTGGCGGTGGCCGCCAGCAGCGCGCGGTTTTGCCTGTCCGAAGTCAAACTCGGGCTGATCCCGGCGACCATCATGCCGTACGTGCTGCGGGCGATGGGCGCGCGCGCAGCGCAGCGCTATACGCTTACTGCCGAAGTGTTCGACGCCGCCACTGCGCAGCGGCTGGGGCTGGTGCACGAAGTCGCCGCCGACGCGCCGGCGCTGGACGCGCAGCTCGCGCGCTGGGCGCGGCAACTGCTCGCCGCTTCGCCGCAGGCGCTGGCCGCGGCCAAGACGCTGATCGCCGACGTCGCCCATCGCCACGTCGGCGACGCGCTGCTGGCCGACACCGCCGAGCGCATCGCCGCGGCGCGCGCCAGCCGCGACGGGCGCGAGGGCATCGCCGCTTTTCTCGACAAACGCCAACCCGACTGGGCCGATTCAGGCTCGATTTGACATGACCCCTACTCACTTCACATCCTGGGACGCGCAGCGCATTCAAGCCCTGCTCGACCTGCCGCTGCCCGAGCTGCTGTGGCAGGCGCAGCAGGTGCACCGCGCGCATTTCGACCCGACCGAAATCCAGCTCTCCTCGCTGCTGTCGATCAAGACCGGCGGCTGCCCCGAGGACTGCGGCTACTGCCCGCAGTCGGCGCACTACGACGTCGGCGTGACCGCGGGCAAGCTCATGGACGTCGATGCCGTGCTCGCGCACGCGCAGGCGGCCAAAGACGCCGGCGCCAGCCGCTTTTGCATGGGCGCGGCGTGGCGCGAACCCAAGGATCGCGACCTGGACAACATCGAATCCATCGTGCGCGGGGTCAAGGCGCTGGGGCTGCAGACCTGCATGACCCTAGGCATGCTGACCGCGCAGCAGGCGCAGCGCCTGGCCGACTCCGGGCTGGACTACTACAACCACAACCTCGACACCTCGCCCGAGTTCTACGGCCGCATCATCACCACCCGCACCTATCAGGAACGGCTGGACACTTTGCAGCATGTGCGCGCTGCGGGCATGGCGGTGTGCTGCGGCGGCATCGTCGGCATGGGCGAAAGCCGCGCCGACCGCGCCGCGCTGCTGGCCGAGCTCGCAGCCCTCGACCCCTACCCCGAATCGGTGCCGATCAACGCGCTGGTGCGCGTGGCCGGCACGCCGCTGGAGCACGCGCCCGACCTCGATCCGTTCGAGTTCGTGCGCACGGTGGCGGCAGCGCGCATCGTCATGCCGCGCGCCTGGGTGCGGCTGTCGGCCGGGCGCAAGGAGCTGGGCGAGGGTATCCAGGCGCTGTGTTTTCTCGCCGGGGCGAATTCCATTTTTTACGGCGACACGCTGCTGGTGACGGGCAATGCCGACATCGAGGCCGACCGCGCGCTGTTTTCCCGGCTGGGACTGCGCGCGCAGGGGCTGGACGGCAGCGATGCGCCCCTGCTCAGCGGCGCTGCGCGTCGCACCATCGCGCTGCAGCCGGAAAACTGACTTGCCGATGCAACCGCCGTCGCTCGATACTGTGCAACTGCTCGCGCTGGCCGCGGCGCTGGGCTGGGCCAGCGGGCTGCGCGCGTTTCTCGTGCTGTTCGCCGTCGGCGTGGCCGGTATGGCGGGCTGGGTGCGGCTTCCAGCCGGGTTGCAGCCACTGGCCACGCCGGTGGCCATCGGCATCACCAGTTTTTTCGCCCTGCTCGAATTCATCGGCGACAAAATCCCCGGCGCCGACAGCCTGCTCGATTTTGTCTCCACCCTGCTGCGCATTCCCGCGGGGGCGTTTCTCGCCGCCAGCGTGTTCGGCCTGGACCACACGCTGGTCGCGGCGCTGGCGGCTGCCGCCGGTGGCAGCCTGGCCGCGCTCAGCCACGGCACCAAACTATCCACGCGGGCGGCGATCAACACCTCACCGGAGCCGTTTTCCAACATCGGCGCGTCGCTGGCAGAAGAAGGCGTGGTGCTCGCCGGACTGTGGCTGGCGTTGGCGCATCCGCTGCTGTTTTTCCCCGCGCTGGTGCTGGTGATCGTCGTGATGCTGTGGCTGCTGCGCAGGAGCTGGCGTTTCGTTCGCGGTCTGCTCGGCCGCATGGTGCGGCTGTTCGGCGGCCGCGCGCCGACCGACGCGCCAGTGCGCAAGGAGGACTGAGTATGTTCAGCAAAATTCTCATCGCCAACCGCGGCGAAATCGCCTGCCGTGTGGCCGCGACCTGCCGCAAACTCGGCATCGCCACGGTGGCGGTGTACTCCGCGGCGGATGCGCAGGCGGCGCATGTGGCCGCGTGCGACGAGGCCGTGTGCATCGGCCCGGCCGAGGCCGCGCGCAGCTACCTCGATGCCGAGCGCATCGTGCTGGCGGCGTGCGACAGCGGGGCACAGGCCGTTCATCCAGGCTATGGCTTTCTCAGCGAAAACCCCGATTTCGCTCGGCGCTGCGCGCAAGCCGGGCTGGTGTTCATCGGCCCGCCGCCGCAGGCGATGCAAGCCATGGGGCTCAAGGCCGAGGCCAAGCGGCTGATGGCCGCCGCCGGCGTGCCTTTGGTACCCGGATACCACGGTGCCGACCAGGATGACGCGCGGCTGCGCGCCGAGGCCGCGCGCATCGGCTACCCGCTGCTGCTCAAGGCCAGCGCCGGCGGCGGCGGCAAGGGCATGCGCGAAGTGCACGACCCGGCCGATTTCGATGCCGCGCTGGCGTCGTGCCGGCGCGAGGCGGCGGCCAGCTTTGGCAACGATGCCCTGCTCATCGAGCGTCTGGTGCGCAACCCGCGGCACATCGAAATCCAGGTGTTCGCCGACGCCTACGGCCACTGTCTGTGGCTGTTCGAGCGCGACTGTTCGATGCAGCGCCGGCATCAAAAGGTGATCGAAGAGGCGCCCGCTCCCGCACTGCCCGACACCATGCGCCGCGACATGGGCGCGGCCGCCGTGGCCGCAGCCAAGGCCGTTGGCTACGTCGGCGCGGGGACGGTGGAATTCATCGCCGAATGCAGCGAAGACGGCGTGCCGCAGACGTTCTATTTCATGGAAATGAACACCCGGCTGCAGGTCGAGCACCCGGTGACCGAGGCCATCACCGGGCTGGATCTGGTCGAATGGCAATTGCGCGTGGCCGCCGGCGAGCCGCTGCCTCTGGGCCAGGCCGAGGTGCAAGGGCAGGGCCACGCGGTGGAGGCGCGGCTGTACGCCGAACATCCCGAGGCCGGGTTTCTGCCATCGACCGGCCGGCTGGTCTGTCTGGACTTGCCGGCGCACACGGCGTTCGCCGTCAACCGCGACGCAGCCGGCATCCGGGTGGACAGCGGCGTGCGTCAAGGCGACGACATCACCCCGTACTACGACCCGATGATCGCCAAGCTCATCGCCTGGGGGCCGACGCGCGAGCAGGCGGTGGCCCGGCTGCGGCAGGCGTTGGCGGCCACGCGCATCGCCGGGGTGCAGACCAATGTGCAGTTCGTCCACCGCCTGCTCGGCCTGACGGCGTTTGCCGCCGGTGTGCTCGACACCGGATTGATCGGCCGCGAGCAGGACGTGTTGCTGGCCACGCCGTCGATTCCGCTGCATCTGGCCTGTGCTGCTGCGGTGGGGGCGATGCTCGACGCCGAGCGTGCGCGGCAGACCGCCGATCCGTGGTCGGTGTGCGATGGTTTTTCCAACGGCGTGATGCCACCGCGCGAGCTGGCGTTCGACAGTCCCTGGGGCGAGCTGCGCTGTGCGCTGTTTTACCCCGCTGCCGGCCAGCCCTTGCGGCTGCAGGCGCCGGGGCTGGCCGCGCCGCAGCCCTTCGCCTGCACGCTGCAAGCGGCAGCGTCGCCGCTGCGCACCCTGGTGCTCACCGTGGGGGCGCAGCGTGCGCGGCTGGACGTGGCGTCGCTGGGCGCGGCGAGCTGGCAGGTGTTCGCCGCGGGCGAGCAGGTGACGTTGCGCCTGCGCACCGCCGATTTCGCCGCCGCCGGCGCGGCGCACGGTGGCGGACGCCTGACGGCACCGATGCCCGGCAGACTCATCGCCGTGCACGTGCAGGCCGGGCAGGACGTACAGGCGGGAGACGCGCTGCTGGTGCTCGAAGCGATGAAAATGGAACACACCTTGTGCGCTCCAGCTGCCGGGCGGGTGAGCGAATTGCTCTACGCCGTGGGCGACCAGGTGAGCGAGGGCGCCGAACTGCTGCGCATCGAGGCGCTGGAGGACGCGAGCGCATGAGACTGGCGGTATGGGACCCTGACGAGCCGTTTCGCCGCTGGCGCGACGCGCTGGTGCAGCATGCGCTGGAACTCGGCTTGGCCGTCGACGTCATCGACGCCTGCGCCCAGCCCGAGGCGCAGGCCGATTTCGTCCTGGTGTGGAAACCCGCGCCCGACTGGCTGGCCGGGCAACTCGGCTTGCGCGCCGTGTTCAACCTCGGCGCCGGAGTCGATGCCATCGCCCCGCTGCTGCACCGGCTGCACCCCGGGGTGCCGTTGGTCCGGCTGGAAGACGCCGGCATGGGGCGGCAGATGGCCGACTATGTCGCCGCAGGCGTGCTGCACGCCTACCGCCGCATGGCCGATTACGCCGAGCAGCAGGCGCAGCAGCGCTGGCAGCCGTTGCCGCTGCCGCCGCGCGCGAGCTTTCGCGTGGGCTTTCTCGGCCTTGGGCAGATGGGCGCGGCGGCGGCGCGGCGGGTGGCGGCGATGGATTTTCCCATCCTCGCCTGCACCCGCAGCGGCCATGCGCGGGCGGCGGCCGGTTTGTCCTGCCCGATCTACGCGCTGCCGCAGCTCGACGAGTTTCTGGCACAGACCCGGGTGCTGGTGGTGTTGCTGCCGCTGACCGCCGACACCCGCGGCCTGCTCGATTACGCTGCGCTGAGCCACTTGCCGCAAGGCGCGCACCTCATCAACGCCAGCCGCGGCGCGGTGATCGACCAGGCCGACCTGCTCGATTTACTGCACGGCGGGCACATTGCCAGCGCGCTGCTCGACGTGTTCGCCACCGAGCCGCTGCCGGCCGATGACCCGCTGTGGCGCCACCCACGGGTGCGCATCACCCCGCACGTGGCGGCGCAAACCCTGGTCGGCCCGGCAGCGGCGCAGGTGATGCGCAAAATCGCCGCGATCGAGCGCGGCGAGACGCCCAGCGGCGTGGTCGATATGCGGCTGGGCTATTGAACCGCGAAGGAGAATCCGCCGATGAACATCCCCTCCAGCCTGCCCGCCTTCGTCCAGGTCGTCGAAGTCGGCCCGCGCGACGGCTTGCAAAACGAGCCGCAGCCGGTGCCGTTGGACGTCAAAGTGCAGCTCGTCGATCGGCTGTCTGCCGCGGGCTTTGGCCATATCGAAGCCGCGGCGTTCGTTTCGCCCAAATGGGTGCCGCAGATGGCTGGCAGCGCCGAGGTGCTGGCGCGTATCCGGCGGCGCGCAGGCACGGTGTATTCCGCGCTGGTGCCCAACCTCAAGGGCATGGACGCGGCGCTGGCGGCGGGGGTGGATGAGGTCGTGGTGTTCAGCGCAGCCAGCGAAGCCTTTGCACAAAAAAACATCAATTGCTCGATTGCCGAGTCGATCGAGCGCTTTCGTCCGGTGGCGCAAGCGGCCAAGGCGGCCGGAGTCAAGCTGCGCGGCAGCATTTCTGTGGCGCTCGGCTGCCCCTACCAGGGTGAAGTGCGCCCGGCTGCGGTAGCCGAGGTGGCGCAGCGCATGGCCGATCTGGGGTGCGACAGCCTCGACATCGCCGACACCATCGGCGTGGGCACGCCGCGCGCGGTGCAGGCGGTATTCGCGGCGACTTCGCGGGTGTTCCCGCTGGCGCGTCAGGCCGGGCATTTCCACGACACCTACGGCCAGGCGCTGGCCAACGTCTACGCCGCGCTGCAGCTGGGAGTGACCAGTTTCCATTCTTCGGTCGCCGGCCTTGGCGGCTGCCCTTACGCCAAGGGGGCCAGCGGCAACGTCGCCAGCGAAGACCTGCTCTATCTGCTGCACGGCCTGGGCATCGAGACCGGTGTCGACCTGCACGCCGTGGTGCAGGCCGGCGATTTCATCAGCCGTGCCATCGGCCGCCCGAACAACAGCCGCGCCGGCCGCGCGCTGCTGGCGAAGTGGGCGGCCGAGGCCGCGGCCTGACGTTGCGCGCAGACAGACCATGCCGCCGATGCAGCCCGCCACCGCTTCAGCGTTTCCCGCCTCGATCCAGCGCGTCGCCGACGCCCTGGCCGCGCTCGGTCATGCGCAACAGCCGGTGCTGCTCGACGCCGCGGCGCGCACAGCGCAGCAGGCGGCCGATGCGCTCGGCGTGGCCCTGGGCCAAATCGCCAAGTCGATCGTGTTCCGCCACGTGGGCAGCGGCCGCGCGGTGCTGGTGGTCTGCGCCGGCGACCGCCGCGTCGACGAACGCGCCGTGACCGCGCAGGTGGGCGAGCTGGCGCGGGCCGATGCCGCATTCGTCCGTGCCACCACCGGTTTTGCCATCGGCGGCGTCAGCCCGGTCGGCCACGCGCAGCCGCCGATCGCGCTGCTCGACGACAGCCTGTGGCGCTTCGACCGCATCTGGGCCGCGGCCGGTCATCCGCACGCGGTGTTCGCGTTGCAGCCCGGCGACCTGGTGCGCTGGCTGCAGGTGCAGCCCAGCGCCGTCAGCCTGGCGCCTCCCGGAGCCTGACCTTGGCCGTGCCCTCGCCCTGCGTGCACGTCTGCAGTCTGGACGAGATCACCGGGCTGTGCCGCGGCTGCGCCCGCACACTGGATGAAATCGCCCGCTGGAGTGCGATGAGCGATGCGGACAAACTGCGCGTCTGGGAGCAGATCCATCGGCGCCGCGGCGGTCACGCCACGCGGTCGCAGCCGTCTGGCGGGACGCGCGAGCGGCGGGAATAGAATCGGGTCTTTGCACAAAAAAGCGGCAGCCGCCGGGGCGGCCCGACCGCGTTGAGCGCTTTGCCCACCATGTCCGCCCGTCGTCTGCCCGCCGTCTTCTCTGCCGCCACGCAGGCGACGCTGCGGCTCGGGCGCTTCGAATTGCCCAACCGGGTGTTCGCCGCGCCGATGGCCGGGGTCACCGACCGGCCGTACCGGCGGCTGGCGCGGCAGCTCGGCGCCGGCTACTGCGTCAGCGAAATGGTGACGTCGCGCTCCGACCTGCGCGACACCCTCAAGACCTCGCGCCGCGCCAACCACGACGGCGAAGTCGCGCCGATCGCGGTGCAGATCGTCGGCACCGACCCCGAGAGCATCGCCGAGGCCACCGTCTACAACCTACGGCGCGGCGCGCACATCATCGACATCAATATGGGCTGCCCGGCGAAAAAGGTGTGCAACCGCTGGGCCGGCTCTGCGCTGATGCAGGACGAAGACTTGGCCGCCCGCCTGGTCGACGCCGCGGTGGCCGCGGCGCGGCCGTTCGGCGCGCCGGTCACGCTAAAGATGCGCGCTGGCTGGTGCGACGCGCAGCGCAACGCCCCGCGTATCGCCGCTCGCGCCGAGGCCGCCGGCGCGGCGATGATCGTGGTGCATGGCCGCACCCGCGAGCAGGGCTACGGCGGGCAGGCCGAGTATGAAACGATTGCCGAGGTCAAGCGCCGGGTGACGATTCCGGTGGTGGCCAACGGCGACATCGACTCGCCGCAAAAAGCCGCCGCGGTGTTGGCGCAGACCGGCGCCGACGCGGTGATGATCGGTCGCGCCGCGCTCGGCCGCCCCTGGCTGTTCGGCCAGGTCGCGCGCTTTCTCGCCGACGGCACGCTGCTGCCCGACCCGCCGCCGGCGCAGTGGCGCCACTGGCTGTTCGCCCATCTCGACGACCACTATCGCCTGTACGGCGAGGCGGTGGGCGTGCGCAGCGCGCGCAAACACGTCGGCTGGTATGTCGCCAGCCTGCCCGCAGGCGATATGTTCCGCCGCCACTTCAACACCTTGCAGACCGCCGCCGGGCAGCTCGATGCGCTGCGGCGGTTTTTGGACGACCCGCGGCCGCACGCCGCTTTCTGCCTTGCCGCCGCATGAAGCCGACGCACAAAACTCTCGAACAATGCGTGGTCGACAGCCTCGAAGGTTTTTTTCGCGACCTCGGAGGCTCTGAGCCGCACGGCATCCACGCCATGGTCATGGCCGCGGTGGAAAAGCCGCTGCTGGCCACGGTGATGAAACACGCCCAAGGAAACCAGTCGCTGGCCGCGCGCTGGCTCGACATCAACCGCAACACCCTGCGCAAAAAACTCGCCGAGCACAAACTGCTCAAGCCTGGCGAGTGAGGGCGTGCTCGGTTCGCGGCCTCATCTTGCTCCCGGCCCTTGTGCCTATCCGCCTTTGCCCCGTTCTCCCCTTTTCGATTCCGCTGCCATGCAAGCCCTGATCTCCGTTTCCGACAAAACCGGCGTGCTCGACCTCGCCCGCGACCTGCACGCGCTGGGCGTGCGGCTGCTGTCCACCGGCGGCACCGCCAAACTGCTGCAGGGCGCCGGGCTGCCGGTGACCGAGGTGGCCGACTACACCGGCTTTCCCGAAATGCTCGACGGCCGGGTCAAGACCCTGCACCCCAAGGTGCACGCCGGGCTGCTGGCGCGGCGCGACCTGCCCGAGCATGTCGCGCAGACGCAGGCGCACGACCTGCCGGCGATCGACATCCTCTGCGTCAACCTCTACCCCTTCGAAGCGACGGTGGCCAAGCCGCACACCCTGGAAGACGCCATCGAAAACATCGACATCGGCGGCCCGGCGATGGTGCGCTCCGCGGCGAAGAACTACCGCCATGTGACCGTGCTCACCGACCCGGCCGACTATGCCCGCGTGGTCGACGAACTGCGCGCCGGCGGGGTCAAGCCCGAGACGCGCTTTGCGCTGGCGGTCAAGGCGTTCAACCGCATCGCGCAGTACGACGCGGCGATCGCCAACTACCTTTCGGCGCTGCGCGACGACGGCACGCGCGAGCCGTTTCCGGCGCAGCTCAACCTGGTGTTCACCCGCCAGCAACAACTGCGCTATGGCGAAAACCCGCACCAGCGCGCGGCGTTCTACGTCGAGCCGGGCGCGCGCGAGGCCAGCGTCGCCACCGCGCGGCAGCTACAGGGCAAGGAGCTCTCCTACAACAACATCGCCGACGCCGACGCCGCGCTGGAATGCGTCAAGCAGTTCGAGGGTGCGCCGGCCTGCGTCATCGTCAAGCACGCCAACCCCTGCGGCGTGGCGGTGGGCGAGTCGCTGCTCGCGGCGTACGACCGCGCCTACCAGACCGACACCGAGTCGGCCTTCGGCGGCATCATTGCGTTCAACCAGGAGCTGGACGCCGCCACCGCCAGCGCCATCGTCGAGCGCCAGTTCGTCGAAGTCATCATCGCCCCGAGCGTGTCGGCCGAGGCTGCGGCCATTTGCGCGGCGAAAAAGAACGTGCGCCTGCTGGCCACCGGCGCCTGGGACGCGCAGCCCGGCGCGCGGCTCGATTACAAGCGCGTCACCGGAGGCCTGTTGGTGCAGGACGCCGACCTGGCGCTGCTCGGCGAGCTGCAGGTGGTGAGCCGCCGCCAGCCCAGCGCGGCCGAACTGCGCGATCTGCTGTTCGCCTGGCGGGTGGCCAAGTTCGTCAAGTCCAACGCCATCGTCTACGCCAAGGACGAGGCGACGGTGGGCATCGGCGCCGGGCAGATGAGCCGGGTCAACTCCGCGCGCATCGCCGCGATCAAGGCCGAGCACGCCGGGCTGGCGGTGGCCGGCGCGGTGATGGCCTCCGACGCCTTCTTTCCGTTCCGCGACGGCATCGACAGCGCGGCGCAGGCCGGCATCACCGCGGTGATCCACCCCGGCGGGTCGGTGCGCGACGCCGAAGTCATCGCTGCCGCCGACGCGCACGGCATGGCGATGGTGCTCACCGGCATGCGCCACTTCCGCCATTGAATCGCGCCTTGGCACCAGCCGCGCGACCATGCGCATCCTCGGCATCGACCCCGGGCTGAACATCACCGGCTACGGCGTGATCGAGGCGCAGGGGCAGCGGCTGCGCTATGTGGCCAGCGGCACCGTCCGCATCCCCCGCGCCGGCGCGCTGCCGCAACGGCTCAAAGCGCTGTTCGACGGGGTGAGCGAAGTCGCGCAGCAGGCGCAGGCCGACGTCGCGGTCGTGGAAATCGTGTTCGTCAACGTCAACCCGCAATCGACCCTGCTACTCGGGCAGGCGCGCGGTGCGGCGATCGCCGCGTTGGTTGCGCACGGCTTGCCGGTGGTCGAGTACACCGCGCTGCAGCTCAAGAAATCCATCGTCGGCTACGGCCGCGCCAGCAAGGCGCAGGTGCAGGACATGGTGGCGCGGCTGCTGGCGCTGCCCGGGCAGCCGGGGCCCGACGCCGCCGATGCGCTGGCGCTGGCGATCTGCCACGCCCATGCGCAGCGCGGGCTGTCGGTGCTGGCGCAGGCCGCGCAGGCAGGCGCTGCGGCGACCGCACCGCCGGGCGACCGGCTGGCCGCGGCACAGCTGCGCGGGCTGCGCACCCGGCGCGGGCGGTTGCTGGGCTGAGCAGCGCCCGATGCGGGCGGAAAGAGCCGGCTTGCGCAGCGCCCGGCGCGCGTCACCAACCGAGCGCGCCCCGATGCAACGGGTCGATGCGGGCGGCAGCGCCCGGCGCGCGGTCAGCCTTTCTGCTCGGCTTCGAGGTAGGCCAGGCTGATGTATTTGCCGATGTTGTTGTCCCAGCCCAGCGTGTCCTTGGCCTTGGACGCCACCCGCGGGTCGGCTTTGGCCGCGGCAATCGCCGCATCGGGCCCGGCCATGTCGCGCGCGGCGTTTTGCGCATGCTCCCAGATCGCCGTGAACAGCTCGCGCTGCCAGGCCATTACGTCGCGGCCGGCGTGGCCGTGGCCCGGCAGCCAGTTGCTGCCCGGGATGTTCTTGTCCAGCGCGTCCATGTACGCCAGGCTGCCGGGGTAGGAGCCTTCGTCCATATTGGCGATGCGCCGGTTCATCATCACATCGCCGACGTAGGTGACCTTGTCCTGCACCACCTCCATGCAGAGGTCCGACGGGGTGTGCGCGGTGCCGTAGTGGTGCAGGCGGATCGTGACGTTGCCGTAGTCGAACACGTCGCCGTGCTTGACGTCGGTGTTGGGCGCGACGATGCGGGTGCCGGCGGTGGACTGGTTGGTCCACTTGAGCATCGCCTGCTGCCACTCGGTGCCGGTGTTGCCGAGGATTTCCTTGCGCGTGTGTTCCATCGCGTAGATCGGCAGATCCTTGCCGTAGGCGGTGACGAAGGCGTCGTTGCCCAGCCAATGGTCGCCGTGGTAGTGCGAGTTGAACACCGCGATCACCGGCTTGTCGGTCACGGTCTTGATCTGGCGGATGGCCATTTCGCCGATCTGCACCGAGGCGCCCGAGTCGAGGACGACCACGCCTTTTTGCGTGACCATGAAGGTCACGTTGCTCATCATGCCCTTGTTCGCCTCGGTCGGAAAACCGTCGGCGGCGTAGATCACATAAGTGTGCGGGCCCAGCCGCGTCGGTGCGACGTCGGGCACCCTGGGGCCGCGGATGAAGTCCGCGGCGTCGGCGGCGAACGCGGCGAGCTGCGGCGCGGCAGCGGCCGCAGCCGCGAGCGCGGCACCAGTGATTCCCCAACCAAGGATGCGGCGGCGCTGTCGAGCCAACGGGGTGACGGCCATTTGCATGACTCCTGATACGACGGTTACATCGTGAAATGTAACGCCGATTTCATCGGGCCGACAGCGTGTTTTCACTCTCACGCCGCCGTGCGGCGGCGGTCAGAACCCCTCGGTCGAGGTAAACAGGCCGACGCGCAAATCTTTCGCGGTGTAGATTTCGCGGCCATCGACCAGCATGGTGCCGTCGCCGATTCCCATGACCAGGCGGCTGTTGATCACCCGCTTCAAGTCGATGCGGTATTGCACCAGCTTGGCCGTGGGCAGCACTTGCCCGGTGAACTTCACTTCGCCCACGCCGAGCGCGCGGCCGCGACCCGGCGCGCCGATCCAGCCGAGGTAAAAGCCGACGAGCTGCCACATGGCGTCGAGCCCGAGGCAGCCCGGCATGACCGGGTCGCCCTGGAAGTGCACGGCGAAAAACCACAGCTCGGGGTGAATGTCGAGCTCGGCGAGGATCTGCCCTTTGCCGTAGGTGCCGCCCTCCGTGGTGATCGAGGTGATGCGGTCCATCATCAACATTTCGCGCAGCGGCAGTTGCGCGTTGCCGGGGCCGAACAGCCGGCCTTCACCGCAGGCGATGAGATCTTGTTTGCTGTAGGAGGAGGGGCGGGTCATAAAAGCACGTCGCAGGTCAATCAATGAATCTTAGCGGCTGCTACAGTTCGTCCCATGATCGGACGACTGCACGGCACCCTGCTCGACAAATCCCCGCCGCAAATCCTGCTCGACGTCGGCGGCGTGGGCTACGAGGTCGATGTGCCGATGAGCACGCTGTACGGCTTGCCCGCAGTCGGTCAGACCGTCACCCTATTGACCCATACCGTCATCCGCGAGGACGCGCACCTGCTCTACGGCTTCGCTACCGCCGGCGAACGTGCCGCTTTCCGCGAGTTGCTCAAAGTCAGCGGCATCGGCCCGCGCATCGCGCTGGCCGTGCTCTCCGGGCTGAGTGTGGAGGAAATCGCGCAGGCGGTGACGCAGCAGGACACGGCGCGCTTCACCCGCGTTCCCGGTATCGGCAAAAAAACCGCCGAGCGGCTGCTGCTCGAACTCAAAGGCAGGCTCGGCGCCGATCTCGGGCCGGCAGCGGCACAGCCCGGTGCGACCGTCGACGTGCTGCAGGCGCTGATCGCGCTGGGGTATTCCGAGCGCGAGGCCGGCGCCGCGGTCAAAACCCTGCCCGCAGGTTGCGGTGTGGACGAAGGCATCCGCCTGGCGCTGAAAAACCTGGCGCGTTAGGAGTAGGCGTAACTGCAAGGTATCTCCTGCAACCAGATGTTGCCGGAAACTGCCGGGTCACGCAGCCGACATCTGCGGTTCCAACAATCCCTGGCGTCGCGCGCAGACGGCGCAAGCCGCTGCCGCGCACGCATCTTTCACATCGACAGGGAGTCACACCATGTTGCGCAAAACCCTTCTCGCCACGTCGCTGGGGTTGACCGTCGCGGCGATTGCCGCCTGCGGCGGCGGCTCCAGCGCGGCCACCGTGCCCGGCACCAACTACACCGCCGCGCGCGCCTTCCCCACGGCCACGCCGATCAAGCACCTGGTCATCCTCTACCAGGAGAACGTCTCGTTCGATCATTACTTCGCCACCTATCCCTCAGCCACCAACCCGCAGGGCGAGCCGGCGTTCAGCGCCAAGACCGGCACGCCTGCGGTCAACAACCTGGTGAGCGCCAATCTGCTCACCAACAACCCCAACTTCACCAACCCCGCCAACGGCAGCGACGCGGCCAACCCCTTCCGCCTCGACCGCACCCAGGCCGCCACCGCCGACCAGAACCACGCCTACACCGCCGAGCAGCAGGCGTATGACAACGGCGCCGCCGATCTGTTTCCCAAATACACCGGCAAGGGCAGCAGCGGCGGCGTCGGCGCCTTCGGCACCAAGGGGCAGGTGATGGGCTATTACGACGGCAACACGGTGACGGCGCTGTGGAACGACGCGCAGAACTTCGCCATGAGCGACAACGCCTACACCGACACCTACGGCCCGTCCACGCCCGGCGCGCTCGAAGCGGTGGCCGGGCAGACCAACGGCGCGACCTTCCCGGTGACGAGCAAAAAACCGTTCACCCTCTCTGCGTACAGCTACTACGTTGCCGACGGCCAGGGCGGATACACCGACATCAACGACGTCGATCCGGGCTATGACGTGTGCTCGAGCAAAACCGACCAGATGATGATCGACGCGCCCAACATCGGCGACCTGCTCAACGCCAAGGGCATTTCCTGGGGCGGGTTCATGGGCGGGTTCAACCTCAGCGTGGTCAACCCCAACGGCACCACAGGCTGCCAGCGCAGCACTTACTCCAACGTCATCGGCCAGAACATTCCCGACTACATCCAGCACCACAACTGGTTCCAGTATTTCAAGAGCACGGCCAACCCGACGCACGCCCGGCCGAGTTCCACGCTGGCGATCGGCCACACTCTGGAGACCGACGGCAAGACGCCCGACCCGGCCAACCACGAATACGGGCTGCAGGACTTCATCGCCGCGGTCAAGGCGGGCAACTTTCCGGCGGTCGCTTACGTGAAAGCGCCGGCGTTCGAGGACGGCCATGCCGGCTACTCCAACCCGCTGGACGAGCAGATGTTCCTGGCCAAGATGATCAACTTTCTGCAGCTGCAGCCGCAGTGGGCGAGCACCGCGGTCATCGTCACCTGGGACGATTCCGACGGCTGGTATGACCATGCTTATGCCAAACCGACCAACAGCTCGTTCGACGCGCAGGCCGACCAGCTCAACGGCCCTGGGGTGTGCGGCAGCGGCACGCCGATGAACGGCGTGAACGGCAAGCCGGTCAACGGCCGCTGCGGCCCGGGCACGCGCATCCCGTTCCTGCTGATCTCGCCCTGGGCCAAGGTCAATTACGTCAGCCATGTGCCGATCAGCCAGGCGTCGATCGTGCGCTTCATCGAAGACAACTGGCTGGGCGGCCAGCGCCTGGGCGGCGGCTCGTTCGACGCCACCGCCGGCTCGCTGCTGGACCTGTTCGACTTCAGCGGCCCGCAAGGCAAGGCGCCCAAGGTGTGGATCGACCCCAACACCGGTTTGGTGGTCAACCAGCCGCCGGCCGGCAGCACCTCGCCGACGTTCACCACCCCGGCGAACATCAACGTCGCGGCGTCGTCGTGACATGGCCGCGCTGCTGACTCCCGCGGCAGCGCCCGCCGCACCGGCTCACCCCCCGCGCCGTCGGCGCGGGCGCTGGATCGGCATAGGTGCTGCGGCGCTGCTCGTGGCTACCGCCGGCGCATTCGCCTGGGGCATGCACGAGCAACCGTCGATTGCGCCGATCGACTGGCTGCTGCACCCGGTAGCCAGCTTCACCTACGCGCTGGGCGGCAACCCGCATCCGGTGCAACTCGTGCTGCCGCCGTCACAGCCGCTCTCAGCCGTCGCGCAGCTCGGCAAACAGCTGTTTTTCGACACCGCGCTGTCGGCTTCGGGCAAGCAGTCTTGCGCGTCGTGCCACGACCCGGCAACGGGCTACGGCCCACCGCCGGGCCGCCCCAAGGTGGGCCTCGCCCCCTCGGGGGGCAGCGACCTGCAAGGGAGCGTGGGGGCCAATCATTTTCCGCCGCCGGGCAGCGGGCCGGTGATGTTTGGCGGCCCAGAGCTCAAAACCGCGGGATTTCGCGCTCCGCCGTCGCTGGCCTACCTCTACCGCCAGCAGAACTTTTCCATCGGCCCGGACAATGAAACCAACGAAAACTCCACGCTGACCCAACTGATCCAGACCGCGCAAGGCGCGGCGCGCGCGACCAAGACCGCGGCCAGCACCGCGCAGACCGCGCAGAACCTGGTGCCGCAGGGCGGGCTGTTCTGGGACGGTCGCGCCGACACCTTGCAGCAGCAGGCCGCCGGCCCCTTGTTCAACCCGGTGGAAATGGACGCCGGCACGCCCGAGCGTGTGGCCGCGATCATCGCCCGCCAGCCTTACGCCAAGGCCTTCACCCAACTGTTCGGCCCCAATGTGTTCGACGACCCCAAACAGGTCACGGCCGAAGCCTTGTTCGCCATCGCCCGCTACCAAACAGAAGACCCGAGCTTTCACGCCTTCAGCAGCAAGTTCGACGCCTGGCTGCAGGGAAAAGCGAGGCTGACCCCGCAGGAAATGCGCGGCTATCTGGCGTTCAACGACGTGAACAAGGGCGACTGCGCCGCCTGTCACCTCGACCGGCCGACCAAGGACGGACTGCCGCCGCTGTTCACCGACACGCAGTACGAGGCGCTGGGCGTGCCGCGCAATCCGCGCATCCCGGCCAACGCCGACCCGCGTTACTTCGACCTGGGCCTCTGCGGGCCTTTCCGTACCGACCTCAAAGACCAGACGCAGTATTGCGGCATGTTCCTCACCCCGACGCTGCGCAACGTCGCCCGCCGCCCGGTGTTTTTCCACAACGGGGTCTACCACTCGCTGCAGCAGGTGCTGGACTTCTACGACTTCCGCGACGTGCAGCCGGGCAAGATCTACCCCACCGCCTACGGCCGGGTGCAGAAGTTCGACGATCTGCCGCCGGCCTACCGTGCCAATGTGGACGTGACCGACCCGCCGTTGAACCGCAAGCTCGGAGAAAAACCGGCGATGAGCGCGCAGGACATGCGCGACATCATCGCCTTTCTCCAGACGCTCAATGACGGGTGGACGATGCCGCAAGCGCCGACGGCACGCCAGGCACTGACGCCGCCAGCGTCGGCGGGTTGAGCCGCTGGGCCATCTGCGCCATCACCTGCGCGGCGTCGGCCTTGGCGTGTGCCTGCAAATGGGCGTGCAGGCTGCCGTGCGGCGAAACCCACAGCAGCGTTCCGGCGCGGCGCAGGGCGAATCCGCGGTGCCTGGCGCCTTCGACGATGGCCCAGTCGCAGCAGTCGTGCGCGTGCAGCAGCGCGCGGCCCAGCGCCACGGCCAGCGCCTGCACGGCCTCGGGCTGCAGCGTCTGCGCGCAGTGCGCGTCGAAAACGCGCTGAATCAGCGGCAAGTCGTGTGTGCTGCTGCCGCAAAGCATCTCCCCGTCGCCGTGCTGCTCGACCAGCGCATCGGCGGCGTGCAGCCATTGCGCGAGTTGACGAAAATCGGCGTGGTCCGGTCTGGATAGTCGCATCGCATCCTCCAGTATGAGCAGACGAACTGCAAGGCGGGCAAAATGCCGTTGCCACCGCCGTTTTTACTTCCGCCAACATGACAAAACAAGCAAATCCCGAGGGCGTCGCAATGGCTCAGCCGGCGGAGTGGGTGCGCTGGTCCCGCGCCGCCGACCTGGGCGGCACCGAGCTGCTCAGCGCACGCTTCGTGCGTCACCGCTTCGCGCCGCACGCGCATGACACCGCGGTGATCGCGCTGATCGAAGACGGCGGTGAACGCTTCGTTCACCGCGGGCAGGAGCACGTCGCCACCGCAGGCAGTCTGATCGTCATTGCCGCCGGCGAGGTGCACACCGGCGAGCGGGCCTGCGCCGCGGGCTGGGCGTACCGGGCGTTCTACCCCGGCGCCGGGCTGCTCGACGCCTTGCTCGACGCTCCGGGCGAAACGCCAGCGGCAGCGCTGACGTTTCCCCGCCCGGTACTGCGCGACCCGCCGTTGTTCACCCGCCTGCGCAGCCTGCACCGGCTGTTGCAGGCCAGCAGCGACGCGCTGCACCGCGCCAGCGCCTGGCAGCAGGCGATGGGCGCGCTGCTGCTGCGCCATGCCGCGCGCACGCTGCCGGCAGTGGGCGCCGAGTCGGCCGCGGTGCGCCGGGCGCAGGAACTGCTGCGCAGCGATCTGGCCGGTCGCTGCACACTGCACGATCTGGCGCGCGCCGTCGGCCTGAGCCCGTGGTATCTCAACCGCGCGTTTTCCCGCGCCGTGGGCATGCCGCCGCACGCCTGGCGGAACCAGTGGCGGCTGGCACAGGCCAAAACCCTGCTGCGCCAGGGGTTGCCGCCGGCGGAGGTGGCGGTGCAACTGGGCTTTGCCGATCAGTCGCATTTGCACCGCCATTTCAAACGCGCGTTCGGTGTCACGCCAGCAGTGTTCGCGCAGCGCAAAACCGTTCAAGACACGGCAGCTCGGCGTGGCTAAGCTGCGGCAATGGACCCCGCCTGCCCCCAGCCGCCCGCCTGGACTGCCTCCGCGCGCGAAGCGCTGCATGGTGCGCGCGACACTGCGCCGTTGCTGCTCGGCGCCGCGCCGTTCGGTTTGATCTTCGGGGCGCTGGCGGCGGCTTCGCCGCTGGGAGTGGGCGGGGCGCTGGCGATGTCGGCGCTGGTGTTCGCCGGTTCGGCGCAGTTCATCGCGCTGAGCCTGCTGTCGGGCGGCGCAGCCGGCTGGGTCGTGGTGCTCACCACCTGGGTGGTGAATCTGCGCCATCTGCTCTACGCCGCCAGCCTGCAGCGCGGCGTGGCGCGCTTGCCGCAGCGTTGGCGGCTGCTGCTGGCGTTCTGGCTCACCGACGAAACGTACGCCACGGTCTACCACCGCTACCAGCACGACGCCGACGGCGCGGCGCTGCGCCACTGGTACACCGCCGGTTCGGGCGCGGCGATGTACGCCAACTGGCTGGGCTGGACGGCAGCCGGCGCGCTGCTCGGCCAGGCCAGCCCGGCGCTGACCCATCTCGGACTGGAGTTTGCGCTGGTGGCGACGTTCGTCGGCATCGTCGCGCCGCTGCTGCGGCAGCGCATCAGCTTGGCTGTGGCGCTGACGGCAGCGGTCGTCGCACTGGCCGCGCGCGGCCTGCCGTACAAACTCGGTCTGCTCGCCGCGGCGCTGGCCGGGGTGGCGGTGGGGGTGTGGCTGGACGCGCGCAGCGGGGGCGGGCGATGAGCGGTTGGGGCGAGGCGGCGGTAATCGGCGGCATGGCCGCCGTCACTTTCGGCATCCGCTACGTGCTGTTCGCCCTGGGCGGGCGGCTGCAGTTCGCCCCGCGGGTGCAGCAGGCGCTGCGCCATGTGCCGGTGGCGGTGCTCACCGCCATCGTCGTGCCCATGGTGCTGCTGCCCGACGGCCAGCACTGGAATCTGAGCTGGCGCAACCCTTGGCTGGCCGGGGCGCTGGGCAGCGCCGTGCTGGCGCTCGCCAGCCACAGGCTGTTGGCGGCGATCGCCGGCGGCATGGCGGTGTATCTGCTATGGCGCTTCGGCTTGCGGTTTACTTGACCGCGGCCAGGCGTTTTTCCACTTCTTCCTGCGGCAGCGCGCCTTCCATGCGGCTGCCGTCCATGAAAATCAGCGTCGGCGTCGATGAAATACCGAGTTTTTCCGCCAGTTCGACGTTGGCCTTGAGCGGATCGGCGCAACTGGCCGGCGCTTTGGGCGGCTGCACTTCGTTGTTCATCCAGCTCAGCCAGGCTTTGCTGCGGTTGGGCGCGCACCAGATGTCGCGCGCCTGCTGCATCGATTCGCGGCGGATGATGGGCACGACGAACACGTGCAGCGTGACGTTGCCCATTTTTTCCAGCGTGGCCTCCATTTTGTGGCAGAACGGGCAATAGGGATCTTCGAAAATGGCGATCTGCCGCTTGCCGTTGCCGAAGACCAGCGGGAACGAGTCTTTGAACGGCAGGTCTTTCCAGTTCACCCGGCGCAGCTCGTCGATCCGCGCCTTGGTCACGTTGGTCTGGGTTTTGGTGTCGAAAATTTCGCCGGCGAACAAAAAAGTGGCGTGCGCGTCGGTGTAGAAAATTTTGCTGCCGACATCGACTTCGTACAGCCCGGCGTAAGGGGTTTTGATGATTTTGGCGTTGGCCGGCAGGCCGGGCATGACTTTTTCCAAAGCGGCACGGGTTTCGGCGATGGTCTGCGCCATCGCCGGCACGGCGACGACGGCCAGCGACAGCGCGGCCAGGCGCAGCAGACGGGACAAGGGGCGGAAGGGGTGTGAGTTCATGAAAATGCAAAGACGCAAAGCGCCGCCTCAGGCAAGATAGGGAAGACCCGAAGCATAGCGGCTGAGCAAGTGCTTGACCGCCGGCAGGGCATTGGTGGCGCGCAGGCCGAGCGCGCGCAGCGGCGCCGGCACCGGACTTTGCGCGGCGTACATCCGGGCCAGCGCGTCGGTGGTGGTGGCCAGCGCCAGCACCTGTTCGGCACGGGCGCGGGCGTACCGCCGCAACAGCCGCGGGTCGTTCACCGCCTGTCCTGGGCGGCGCTGCTGCAGGGTGTGGGCGAGCGCCTGCACGTCCTGCAGCCCGAGGTTCAACCCCTGTCCGGCCAGCGGGTGGACGCGATGCGCGGCGTCGCCGATCAACGCCACGCCGTCGGCCACCAGACGACGGGCGAGCTGGCGTTGCAGCGGCCACGACCCGACGCTGCCGGCCGGCTGCAGCGGCCCGAGGTGTTGCGCGCCCAGCGCGGCCAGGTGCGCGTTCACCCGCGCGGCGAGTTCGTCGACGGGCAGCGCCAGCAGTTGCTGCGCCAGCGCCTGCGGCGCGGACCACACCAGCGACACCATCGGCCGGCCGGTCAACGGCGCCAGCGGCAGCAGGGCGATCACCCCGCCGTCGGCGAACGTTTGGTAGGCCACGCCGTCGGCCGGGGCGGCGCAGGCCAAATGCGTCACCAGGCCGCGCTGCACATAGTCGTGGGTGTCGCTGGCGATGCCGGCGCTGCGCCGCACCAGGCTGTTTTCGCCGTCGGCGCCGACGAGCAGCGGCGCGTGCAGCTGCCGGCCGTCGGCAGTGTGCACTTGCCAGCCCGGGGTGGCGGGCGTGCGGGCGAAATGGACGGCGTGCGCCGCGTCGATGTGCACGCCGCGCTCGAAGCCCAGCGCCAAGTCGAGCGCGGCTTCGATGGCGTCGGACTCGACGATCCACGCCAGCGCCTCGGCCTGCTCCTGCTGCGCGTCGAAGTCCAGCCGCGCGCCGTCGGCCTGGATGTGCATGGCGCGCACCGGCTGCACGCGCGCGGCTGGAATCTGCGGCCAGACGCGAAGCTGGTCGAGCAACTGCCGTGACGCCGCGTTGATCGCGTACACCCGCAGGGTGTAGGCGTCAGCCGGCAGCGCTGCGACCGGCCGGGCGCCGAGCAGGGTGACGCGCAGGCCGGTTTTCGCCAGCGCCAAGGCACAGGCTTTGGCGCTGAGGCCGCCGCCACAAATGACCAGATCGGGAGAGAAAGACGACATGAATCGGGTGCCACGCCGGTGGCTGCTAACGGTTGTGACGAGTTTGGCAGATGCGGGCAGGCGCCGGTGCGGGTCTTGTTGGAGCCAGCGGGCGGCGGGCGGTGACGCACGCCGCGGCAACGACAGACTCCTAGAATCGGCGCATGCTCAATCCACCCTGCATTGTGCCCGCGAAGCCTGCCGGGCGCCGCAAGTCCGGATGATGACCGAGGTCACTGCACCGCACGACGCAACCACGCCGCGCCGGCGCTGGTGGCTACGTGCGTTGCGATTGGTGGTGGCCGCGCTGCTGGCCGCGGTCATCCTGGTCGTCGGCGGGCTGAGCATCGTGCTGCTGACTTTCGACCCCAACCAATACAAGGCAGCGCTGATCCAGGCGATGAAAGAGCGCGAGCAGCGCACCTTGGTGCTGCCGGGAACGCTCGAACTCAAGCTGCTGCCGCCGCTGACGCTGCGCACCGGGCCGTTCGTCTTGAGCGAACGCGACTCGGACGCGACGTTCGCCCGTGCCGACGATCTGCGGCTGCACCTCGATGTGTTCGCGCTGCTGCGCCACCGGCTGGTGGTCGACCGCGTGGTCATGGTCCGGCCGCAGGTGCACGTCGTGCGCGACGCGCAGGGACGGTTCAACTTTGCCGATCTGCTGCCCGGCGCGCAGCGTGGCGCCGATCCGAGCCGACTGGCGCTGCGCTTGTCGGTGCGCCGCGTGCAGATCGACCGTGGCGACATCCTGTACGACGACGACAAGGCGCAGTACCACGGCCGGTTTGCCGCGCTCGACGCCGAAATCGCCGGCCTCGATGGCAACGGCCGGGGAGTCGTGCGCGTGCAGACCGCAGCACGCTTCACGCAGCCGGCGCTGGACACTCGCTTGGCGTTGCGTGCGCTGCTGCAGGCCGATGCGGCGCAGCACACCTTCACGCTGTCGAACCTGGCGCTGTCGGCGCAGGGTGATGCGCTGGGCGCGACGGCTTTGCAGGCGCAGGTCAACGCGGCTGGCGCGGCGCTGACCACCCGGCCGGCGTGGTCGCTGCAACTGCACCAAGCCGCGTTGCAGGCCAATGGCCGCGCCGACGGCGACGGGTTGAAGCTGCAAGCCACGTTGCCGCTGCTCGATCTCTCCGCAGATGCCGTGCGCATCGGCGCGCTGCACGCCACCGCCGAGCTGGACACGGCGCAGCCGCTGCGCCTGCAATTCGGCTCGCAACCGACAGCGGGGACGTGGAGCGCGCTGCGCATCGCCGCGGCGCAACTCGACGTGCAGCGCGGCACGCCGGGGCAGCCCGGTGCCGCCCAGCTCGTTGCGGCATCGCCGTTGCAGTGCGCAGCGTGGCCGTTGGAATGCGACCTGCCGGCGCTCAAACTCTCGGGTCGCATCGACGGCGACGCTGCGGCGCAGACACTGGCGCTGCAAGGCACGGCGCATTACGTCGCGGCAGCCACCGCCGGCACGCAGGCGCAGTTCGATCTGCGCGGTCGGCTGGCAGGCAGCGCGCTGCAGCTCGGTGGCGCGCTGACACGTGCTGCGGCGGCGCCGGCGGCGCTGACGCTGAACCTCGACGCCGACCGTGTCGACCTCGACGACTGGCTGCCGCGCGCAGCCGGCGTCAAGCCGCAGCGTGCTGCAGGCGCCGCCGCGCAGGCGTGGCCGCTGCCGGCGCTGAACGTGGACGCCCGCTTCACATTCGCCAGCCTGACGCTCAAAGGCACGCAGTGGACCGCAGTGCAAGGGCAACTGCACAGCGATGGCCGCAGCGTGACGCTGCAGCCGCTGAGCGCGCAGGGATTTGGCGGCCGCGTGAGCACCACGTTGCACGCCGATCTGGCGCAGCAACGTTACACCTTGCGGCAACAGGCCACCGATGTCAGCGTGCAGCCGCTGTGGCGCGCGCTCACCGGGCAGGACTTGCTGCTGGGCAAGGCCGGCTGGACGCTCGATCTGACCGCGCAAGGCAGCACGGCGCAGGCACGGCTCGCCAGCCTGTCGGGCACGGCGCGCGTCGAGGTGAAAAACGGCGCACTCAAAGGCTTGGACCTGCTGCAGCCGTTGCGCAACGCCCGCGCGCTGCTGGCCGCGCGCAGAGACAGGCGCCTGCCGCTGACTGCCGGTGAGCAGACCAGCTTTACGCTGCTGCGCGCTGGTTTCACCCTGCACCACGGCGTGGCGCAGAACGACGATCTGCTGCTGCAAACCCCGCTGCTGCGCGTGGCCGGCGAAGGTTGGTTCGATTTGCCCGCGCAACGGCTGGACTACGTGCTGCTGCCCGTGGTCAGCGGCGCGCTGACTGGGCAGGGCGGCGCCGAATTTGCCGCCGTTCGCAACCTGACCGTGCCGCTGCGCATCGACGGCGAATTCGCCAAACCGGTGTGTACCGTGCTGTGGTCGCAGGCCGGCAAACCCGGGCTGCGGCAACTGTTGCAGCACAGCCTACAGCGGCAGTTGCCGCCACCTGCCGCGTCGGCTGCGCTGCCGCCTGCCGCAGGGCTGATCAAACGCTGGCTGCCTTGACCTGGTGCGGCGCAGGCGCAAGGTATGCTGCGAGCGAAGCGAACGAATAGCCCGATGAACTCCGCACCGTCTCCCCAACCCGATCTGGGCGCACACACCGAGCCGCCGCAACACCTCGATTTCAGCGAAACGCAACACCCGCTCGAAGCGCTGGCGCGCTCGGGCGACGTCACCGCGCAGGAGTGGCTGGGCGCGCATTACCACGACCGCAACGATTTCGTCCACGCCGCGCAGTGGTACCGCAAAGCCGCCGACCAGGGCTCGGCGGGGGCCAAATACAACCTCGGCTGGCTGTACGTGCACGGCCATGGCGTGCCGCAAGACGACACGCAGGCGCTGGCGCTGTGGCAGCAGGCAGCGCAGGCCGGTCTGGCGCGGGCGATGAACGGGCTGGGGTTTTTGTACGAGCACGGCCGCGGCGTGCCGCGCAGCGACGCGCAGGCGCGGGCGTGGTACGCGCGCGCCGCCGAGGCGGCAGACGCCGGCGGGCAGTGCAATCTGGGCATTTTTTTGCAGACTGGGCGTGGCGGCCCGGCCGATCTGCCCAGGGCGGCGCAGATGTTTTCGCTGGCCGCGCACCAGGGGCACCGCGAAGCGTGTTACCGCTACGCCCACGTGCTGCTGGCCGGGCAGGGGGTGGCGCAGGACGAGGCGCAGGCCGTGGTCTGGCTGCGCAAGGCGGCGGAAATGAATCTGCTGGCGGCGCAGCGCGAACTGGCGACGCTGCTGGCGCTGGGCCGCGGCACGCCGCAGGATTACGCCCAGGCGGCGGCGTGGTACCAGCGCGCTGCCGAACAGGGCGACGCCGCGGCGCAATTCAACCTCGGCGTGCTCTACTGGCGCGGGCTGGGCAAGCTGCAGGACATGGACAAGGCGCGGTACTGGTGGACCCAGGCGGCGGCGCAGGGCGACAAGCGGGCGCGCAAAAATCTCGACGCGCTGCAGCAGGGCGGGCGCAATTGAGCGTGGACCGATGGCGACCTTGACCGACTTGCGCCGCCTGCGCGTCGAACCCGGCGCGGCGTTCGACCTGCGCGACCGCGCCACGCAGCTCGACCTGCCTGGCGACCCGTCGAAGGAGCAGATCGACGCCGAACTGGCCACGCTGCGCGCGCAGATCGGCGACATCCAGGACCTGCTGTTCACCCGCCGCGAACAGGCGTTGTTGGTGGTGCTGCAGGGCATGGATTCGGCCGGCAAGGACAGCACGACCAAGGCGGTGTTCACCGGGGTGAACCCGCTGGGCATCCGCGCGGCGTCGTTCAGCGTGCCCACGCCGCAGGAGCGCCGCCACGACTATCTCTGGCGGGTGCATGCGCAGGTGCCGCCGCTGGGCTGCATCGGCGTGTTCAACCGCAGCCATTACGAGGAACCGGTGATCCGGCGCGTGCACGGCGAACTCAAAAACGGGGAAATGAAGCGATATTTGCGTCAGATCGCCGATTTCGAGCAAATGCTCGTCGACAACGGCACGGCCATCGTCAAATGCTTTTTGCACCTGAGTTTCGACGAGCAGCGGCAGCGGCTGCAGGAACGCATCGACAATCCGCTGAAAAACTGGAAATTCGACCCGAGCGATCTGCAGGAGCGGCAGTACTGGCAGGCCTATCAAACGGCGTACAGCCAGGCGCTGCAGGCCACGTCGACCGTGACGGCGCCGTGGTATGTCGTGCCAGCGGACCGCAAGCCGGTGCGCAACTTGCTCGTCGCCCGCCTGGTGCTGGTCGCGCTGCAGGCGCTCGAGCCGCAGCCGCCGGTGCGCAAACCCGAGCTCGCCGGGTTGAAGGTGCGCTGAGCGCGGCATGACCACAGCGGCGCAGGCTGCCGTCGCGCAACACCACGGCGTGGTACAGCGCGGCGGCGCTGCCGGCGTCATGCACCGGCCAGCCGCGCGCCGACGCTGCCAGCCGGCTCAGCAGCGGCAGCAGGGCGAAACCGGAGTAACAGCAGAGCATGCGTGGCATACGCGGCGCGTGCCTGCCACGGCGGCGTGCAGCCAGCGCGACAGCGGGTGATGACGCACCGCGGCAGCAGAGGAAGCGGTCATGTCCGAAACGCTGCACGAGGTGGCGAGGTGGTCAGGTAACGCAGACTGGGCGAAGAGTGGGCCGCCAGACTGAGCCACGGCTGAGCCGGGCGAAGGCTGCGCATCGGGCTTCAGGCCGTGCCGCCGACGGTCACGCCGTCGATGCGCAGCGTCGGTTGCCCCACGCCCACGGGCACGCTCTGCCCTTCCTTGCCGCAGGTGCCCACGCCGCTGTCCAGCCGCAAGTCGTTGCCGATCAGTTTGACGCGGGTGAGCGCGTCCGGGCCATTGCCGATGAGTGTGGCGCCCTTGACCGGGTATTGCAGCTTGCCGTTTTCCACCCACCACGCTTCGCTGGCGGAGAACACGAACTTGCCGCTGGTGATGTCCACCTGCCCGCCGCCGAAGTTGACCGCGTACAGCCCGCGGTCGAGGCTGGCGATGATCTCCTGCGGGTCGTGGCTGCCGGCGAGCATATAGGTGTTGGTCATGCGCGGCAGCGGCACGTGCGCATAGCTTTCGCGCCGGCCGTTGCCGGTGGGCGCACGGCCCATCAGCCGGGCGTTGAGCATGTCCTGCATGTAGCCGACCAGGATGCCGTCTTCGATCAGCACGGTGCGCTGCGTCGGGTTGCCCTCGTCGTCGACGTTGAGCGAGCCGCGCCGCCCGGGCAAGGTGCCGTCGTCGAGCACGGTCACGCCGCGCGCGGCCACGCGCTGGCCCAGCCGCCCGGCAAAGGCGCTGGACCCCTTGCGGTTGAAGTCGCCTTCCAGGCCGTGGCCGATGGCCTCGTGCAGCAGCACGCCGGGCCAGCCGGGGCCGAGGACCACATTCATCTCGCCCGCAGGGGCGGGGCGGCTTTCGAGGTTGGTCAGCGCGGTGCTCACCGCCTCGTCGACGTACCGACGCACCAGCGCGTCGTCGAACAGATCCAGGCCGAAACGCCCGCCGCCGCCCGAGGTGCCGGACTCGCGCCGACCGCTGTGCTCGACGATGACGTTGACGCTCAGCCGCACCAGCGGCCGCACGTCTGCGGCGAGCAGGCCGTCCGAGCGCAGCACCAGCATGACGTCGTATTCGCCGACCAGGCTGGCCATGACCTGCACCACCCTCGGGTCTTTCGCCCGCGCCAGCCGGTCGACCTGGTGCAACAGCGCCACCTTGGCGCTGGAGTCCAGCGCTCCCAGCGGGTCGGCCGCGGCGTAGAGCACACGCGCAGCGCTGCGCCGGGTGTCCCCTGGCACTTTGGCACCGCCCTGACCGGAGCGGGCGATGCTGCGCACGGTGTCGGCGGCTTCGCGTAGCGCCGCCGCGGAAATGTCGTCGGAATAGGCGAAGGCGGTTTTTTCCCCCTGCACCGCGCGGATGCCGAATCCCTGCTCGATGTCGAAGCTGCCCGACTTGACCAGGCCTTCTTCCAGGCTCCAGCCCTCGGAGCGGGTGTATTGCAGGTAGACGTCGGCGTAGTCCAGACGGTGCTGGAACACGCGGCGCAGCGCCTGCTGCAGCACGGTTTCGTCGATCTGGAAGGGGTCGAGCAGCACGCGGCGCGCTTCGTCCAGGCGCAGCAGCGCGGGTTCGGTCAGCATGTTCATGCGGCTGATTGTAGGAAGTGGAGCATGCCCATGCGCGCGTGGCGCTTTGTGCTGCGCAATCAGGCGGCAGCGACCCAGTCGCCGGACTTGCCGCCGTGCTTTTCCAGCAAGCGCACGTCGGAGATGATCATGCCGCGATCCACCGCCTTGCACATGTCGTAAATCGTCAGCAGGCCGACCTGCACGGCAGTGAGCGCTTCCATTTCGACACCGGTGCGACCGCGGGTTTCGGCGGTGACGGTGCAGTGGATGCGGCTGTCGGCTTCGACCAGGGTGAATTCCACCGCGACACGGTCCAGCGCGATGGGGTGGCACAGCGGAATGAGGTCGGCGGTGCGTTTGCTCGCCATGATCGCCGCCACTCTCGCCACGCCCAGCACGTCGCCCTTTTTCGCGTTGCCGTCGCGCACCAGCGCGAACGTCGCCGGCTGCATGCGGATGCAGCCGCTGGCCACGGCCACACGATGCGTTTGCGCCTTGCCGCCGACGTCGACCATGTGCGCCTGGCCCGCGGTGTCGAAGTGGGTCAGGCCGGAGGATGCAGATGCGGAGCTCATGGTGTGGATCGGGCGGCGACGGGATGCGCCTGCTGGTTGATGGCGTCGCGCAGGCGGCGGGCTTCGCGCCGCGCGGCATCGGCGAACTCGCGCCCGGCGCCGGCGTAGAGCACGCTGCGCGAGGCGTTGATGAGGAAGTTGCCGCGCGCCGCGCGCACCGTGGCGGCGAGGTCGCCACCCTGGGCGCCGATGCCGGGAATGAGCAGCGGCACGTCGGCGGCGATGGCGCGGATGCGTTCGATGTCCGCCGGGTTGGTCGCGCCGGCGACCAGGCCGTTCTGGCCGTGGCGGTTCCAGTCGTTCGCGGCCAGCCGGGCGACGCGCTCGAACAGCAGTTCGGCGCCGAGGTGTGGCGACGGGCCGCCGCTGGCAGCCAGCGGCAGGGTCTGCAGGTCGGCGCCTCCGGGGTTGGACGTACGGCACAGCACGAACAGCCCGCGTTCTGGGTAGTGCAGATACGGTTCGAGCGAGTCGAACCCCATATACGGCGACAGCGTCAGCGCGTCGGCGTCGAAACGCACGAACGCCTCACGGGCGTATTGCTCTGCGGTGGCGCCGATGTCACCGCGTTTGGCGTCGAGGATGACCGGCACTGCGGGCGCGGCTTTGCGGATGTGCGCGATCAGCCGTTCGAGCTGGTTTTCGGCACCGAGCGCGGCAAAGTAGGCGATCTGCGGCTTGTAGGCGCAGACCAGGTCGGCGGTGGCGTCGACGATGGCGGCGCAGAAGTCGAACAGCCGCAGCGCGTCGAACGTCCACGGCGCAGGAAAACGTGAAGGCTCCGGGTCGAGCCCGACGCATAGCGCCGAGTTGTTGCGCATCGCGGCGTCGCGCCACTGGTCGGTGAAGGACGGACGGGAGGTCATGATGCGGCGCATTGTAGGCAGGGGAATTGACGCGGCGTTGACGCCGACCCTCTACCATTGTGCCGTCGCGTCCATTGATTCTGTCCATGCTTGCCAGCCGCCGCCGTTTTTTCGCCTCCACTCTGGCCCTTGCAGGTGCGCCGCTGCTGGCACGCGCGCAACAGGCCGGGTGGGGCGGCAGCGCTGCTTTGCCAGCCGACGTGGTGCAGGCGCTGGACAGCGCGCGCATTCCGCTGCAATCGTGCGCTTTCGTGCTGCAGCCGCTCGACGCCGCCGTGCCGCAGATCGACGTGAATTCCGCCGTGCTGATGAATCCGGCCTCGGTGCTCAAACTGGTGACCACGTACAGCGCGCTGCGCATCCTCGGCCCAGCCTATGTGTGGAAAACGCCGGTGTACGCCGTCGGGCCGCTGCGCTCGGGCGTGCTGCACGGCGATCTGGCGTTCGTCGGCAGTGGCGATCCGCATTTGATGGCCGACAATCTGTGGAGTATCGCGCTGCGGCTGCGCGACCTGGGGCTGCGCCGCATCGACGGCGACGTGCTCATCGACCGTCAGGCGTTCGACTTGCCGCCGCACGACCCGGCGGCGTTCGACGGCGACGCCACCGCGCCGTACAACGTCGGCGCCGACGCATTTTTGGTCAACTTCGGCGTGCTGCGCCTGGGCTTCGTCCCTGACGCGCAGGCGCGGGCCGTGCGCGTGACGGTCGAGCCGCCGCTGGCCGGGTTCGACCTGCGCCAAGCGCCCAGACTCAGCACCACGGCGTGCGGCAACTGGAAGGACAAGCTCGGCGCCGACTGGAAGCAGCCGTTCGCGCCGCGCTTTACCGGCAGCTACGCCGCCGCCTGCGGCACGCAGACGTGGAACATCGCGCCGCAGGTCAGCGACAACGCCTACGTGCAACGCCTGCTCGGCGCGCTGTTGACGCAAGTGGGCATCGCCTGGCAGGGACGGGTGCGCACCGCGCCGCTGCCGGCCACGGCCAGCGAGCTGACGGTGTGGGAGTCGCCGCCGCTGGCCGTGGTGGTGCGCGACATCAACAAATACAGCAACAACGTCATGGCGCAGCAGGTGTTTCTCACCCTGGCGCTGGCCGCCGGGGCACAGCGCGCCACCTGGGCCGGGGCGCAGCAGGCGGTGGAGCAATGGCTGTCCACCCACGGGTTGCCGATGCCGGGGCTGGTGCTGGACAACGGCTGCGGGCTGTCGCGCACCGCGCGGCTGTCGGCGGCGGATCTCAACGCGCTGCTGCGCGCAGCGTGGCACAGCGCGGTGATGCCCGAATTCGTCGCCTCGTTGCCGCTGGCTGGCGAAGACGGTACGCTGCGCCGCCACTTCCGTGACCCGGACACGGCCGGCCGCATCCACGCCAAGACCGGCAGCCTCGACGGCGTGCTGACGCTGGCCGGTTATGCCCAGTCGCGCAGCGGCAGGCGCTACACCTTTGCCGCGCTGGTCAACGACCCGCGCGCCGGCGGCGCCTGGCCTGCGCTGCAAGCCTTCGTTGGTGGCTTCATGCAGGCGGCCTGAGTGCTGTCGTTCCCCGCGATTTTCATCGCGTTTCGAGGGTTCCCATGGCCTTTCACCCCGCCGACCTCATCGGTTACGGCGCCGCGTTTCTCACCACCGTGTCCTTCGTGCCGCAGGCTTGGCTGACGCTGCGCAGCCGCAATGTCTCGGGGATTTCGCTGGGCATGTACACGCTGTTCACCGCCGGCGTGGCGCTGTGGCTGGTCTACGGGCTGATTCAGCGCAGCTGGCCGCTGGTGGGGGCGAATGCGGTGACGCTGATCCTGGCGCTGACCGTGCTGATCATGCGCCTGCGCTACGGCGCGCGACGGGCGGTCTGACGCGCCCTGGCGGCCTGGCGGCGGGGTTGACGCCGTTTCCGGTGCGCCCACGGGCTGGATCGGCGCCGCTCCAGGCAGATCGTCGGGGGTGGCGGAAATCGGCCTTGGATCGTCCCGAAATTTGTAAGTAATTTAGTGACAATGAAATTCAAATTGTCGCAAAATCGTCTTACAATTTAGCCATTGAATTTTTAGTTCCACGAGTCACCAAAAAGTGTTCTGCAAGTAGCGAGTTCTACTTGTGGATGTAGGCCTGCGCGGCCCATGCAGTGGCCCCCGGGATCGGCAAGCCGAGCCGCTTCCCGTCGGGGGTGAGGAAACCAGGGACGGCCCTGCGTTTTCTTGGGAATTGCCGCCCGTCCTTCGGGCGGTGCGCGGGTTTTCTGCCCAGCGCTTTACGGCATTCACGCCGAGTGCCTTGCGGCTGCGCTGTCTTCGCGCGGCCACCCAGTCGCCACGCCCACGTTTGCTGGGCGTCCTGCCATCGGACGGCCGCCTGGTCGCCCACGACCTTGGGAGATCTCATGCAGAACTCTGCCGGTTCATTCACCTTCGACCATCCGACACCGCCTTCGGTTGCCATTCTCGGTGCCGGCGCGTGGGGCACGGCCCTGGCCTGCGCCTTGCGGCGCGGCGGGCTTGAGGTGCGCCTGTGGGCGCGGCGCCCCGACCTGTGCCACGCCATCACCACCCAGGCGCGCAATCCGCGGCATCTGCCCGATCTGGACCTGGTCCCCGGTCTGCAGGCCAGCAGCCAGATGGCCGAGGTGCTCGACGGCGCCGCTGCGGTCTTCATGGCGGTGCCGTCGGCCGCGCTGCGCGACGTGGCGCGCGCCGCCGCGCCCTTGCTGGCGCGACGTGCGGTGGTGCTGGCGGCGTGCAAGGGCATCGAGCGCGGCAGCGGCGCGCTGATGTCCCAAGTGTTGCAGCAGGAGCTGCGGCCCGACGGGCTGGTCGGCGCCATCGGCGGGCCGAGCTTCGCGCACGAAGTGGTGCGCGGCCAGCCCGCCGTGCTGACCCTTGGCCTGCCCGCGCTGCGGCTGCGCCAGGCGGTGGACGCGCAGCGTCAGGCGCAGCGCGTGACGGCCGGATTGCGCGCGGCGTTTGCCGCAGGCGGCGTGCAGCTCGAGGTGACGGACGACGTCATCGGCGTGCAGGTGGGCGGGGCGTTGAAGAACATCATTGCCATCGCCTGCGGCATGGCGCTGGGGAGCGAAGCGGGCGAGAACGCGCGTGCGGCCATTCTCACCCGCGGTCTGCAGGACATACGCGCCCTCACGCTGGCGCTGGGCGGGCGCCCCGACACGCTGCTGTCGAGCGCGGGCGCCGGCGATCTGTTTCTCACCGCGTCGTCGGCGCAGTCGCGCAACACCCGCCTGGGCATGTTGCTGGGGCGGGGCGAGCTGGCGGAGCAAGGCGACGCGCTGGCCGAAGGCGCGGTCAGTTGTCATTCGGTGCAGACCCTGGAGCGCAGGCTGGGTTTGCGCCTTGCCGTGGCCGCTGCTGTGCGCGACGTGCTGACGCGGCGGCAGACGGCGGCCGAAGCCTTGCGGCGCCTATTGAACGAGCCGCTGCTTCAGGACGACGGCTTGGTTCAGCCCGTGGCGTCGGGCATGCACGCGCACCGCCCGCTGCGCGACGTGCAGGGCGTGCGCGCAACCTTGTCCCGCGTGCCGGCGCGGCAGGCGCAATGAAGGGAGGAACGATGCCGCAGACGATTCTGGCCACCGATCTGGACGGCACTTTTCTCGGAGGCGATGCCGCGCAGCGCGCCGCGTTGTACGGTTGGATCGCGCAGCGCCGCAGCGAGATCGTGCTCATTTTCGTCAGCGGACGCGGTCTGGACTTCATGCGCCAGCTCGCGCGCGAGCTGCCGGTGCAGCCCGACCACGTCATCGGCGATGTCGGCACCAGCGTGGCCACGGGCGCCGACTTCGCGCCCTTGCCGGCGCTCGACCATTGGCTCGACGCCGCTTGGCCATGCGACGCTGGGCGACAGATCGACGCCGTCGTCCGGCGTCACCCCACGTTGCAGCCGCAGCCGCACCACGGCGGGCGGCGGCGTTCGTACTTCTACGGCTGCGCCGACGCGGCGCAGGTGGCCGCAAGCGAATTGCGTCGCCTGGGGTTCGACACGCTGATGTCGGACAACCAGTATTTCGACGTGTTGCCGCGCGGGGTGCAAAAGGGCTCGACGCTGCTGCGCACCCTGGCCGCGCTGGGACTGCCCGAACACCGCACGCTGGTGGCGGGCGACACGCTCAACGACCTGTCGATGTTCCAGACTGGGCTGACCGGCGTGGCCGTGCGCAACTGCGAGCCCGCGCTGGCGCACGCCATCGCGCCGCAGGCCAATGTGTTCCGCAGCGCGCAGCCGGGTGCTGCCGGGGTGCTCGACGCCTTGCAGCGATTTCATCGACAGGGGGATTTCAATGGCTTCATCTCTGGTCATCGTCTATCACAGACAACCGTATGAGGAACACACCGAGGGCGGCAAGACCGTCCTGAAGGAAAACAAGAGCCCCAACGGCATCGTGCCGGCGCTCAAGGGCTTCATCGGCCAGGTCGATCGGGCGAGCTGGGTGGCGTGGAAAAAGGCGCCGGCAGGCAAGCCGGTGAAGTTCGAGCGCCGCATCACGGTGGGCGACAGCTACGGCAGCTACGAGGTGGTGCGGCTGCCGCTCACGCCCGAACAGATCGACCAGTTCTACCACGTCGTTTCGAAAGAGGCGCTGTGGCCGGTGCTCAACAGCTTTCCCTCCCTGTATTCGACGGAGAACTGCCAGTGGAGCGTGTTCCGCGAGGTCAACCGCCTGTTCGCCGAGGCCGCCTGCGCCGAGGCCGCGCCCGGTGCGGTGATCTGGGTGCACGACTACAACCTGTGGCTGGTGCCCGGTTTCGTGCGGCAAATGCGCCCGGACGTGAAAATCGCCTTCTTCCACCACACGCCGTTTCCGGCGCCCGATGTGTTCAACATCCTGCCCTGGCGCGACGAAATCCTGGACTCGCTGCTCGTCTGCGATCTGGTGGGCTTTCATGTGCCGCGCTACGCCCGCAACTTTTCCGCGCTGGTGCAATCGCTGCGCAGGGTCGACGGTCTGGTCGAACGCAAGGTGTATCCGGAACTACAGGCCACGGGCACCGCGCTGTCCGAGCCGGTGACCCCGGTGGCGCTCACCGTGGGCGGACGCACGGTGCGCATCGACGCGTTTCCCATCGGCACCCATGCCGACCTCATCCGCAGCACGGTGCAAAAGCCCGCCAACCTGGCGCGGGTGGCGCACATCCGCCGCGAAATGGCCGAGCAGACCATCATCGTGTCGATCGGCCGGGTCGACTACGCCAAGGGCACGCGCGAAATGCTGCTGGCCTTCGAGCGCCTGCTGGTGCGCCGCCCTGAACTGCACGGCAGAATCCGGCTGCTGGTCACGGCGGTGGCCGCGGCCGACGGCATGCGGGTGTACAAGCGGGCGCAGCAGGCCATCGAGCAGCTCGTGGGTCGCATCAACGGTCATCACGGCTCGCTCACCTGGACGCCCATCCTGCTCTCCACCACGCCCATGCCGTTCGAGGAGACGCTGAGCTATTACCGCGCCGCCGACATCTGCTGGATCACGCCGCTGCGCGACGGCCTGAACCTCGTGGCCAAGGAGTTCATCGCCGCGCATGTGAACGAGAGCGGGGTGCTGGTGCTGTCGGAGTTCGCCGGGGCGGCCGTGGAGCTGCAGGACGCGGTGCTGGTCAACCCCTACAGCCTGAGCCAGATGGACGCGGCCATCGACCAGGCGCTGGACATGCCGCGCCAGGAGCAATGCGCGCGCATGCAGCGCATGGATGCGCTCATCAGCCGTTACGACATCACCCACTGGACCCGCCACGTGCTCGAACTGTTCGCGCAGTTGCGGGCGCAGTGAGCGGCAAAAGCGCACGATGATGGTCGACGAGGTCAACGCAAGCTGGACGATGCTGTGGGGCTGGGTGCAGGCCCATCCGGCAGCGGCGCAGGCGCTGGCACTCAGTGTGCTGGCGGCGCCGCTGTTCCTGCTGGGCGCGCACCTGCTGCAGCGCGCTGGCGGGCCCGACGGCAACGGGCAGTTCCTCTACCTGCGCCTGCGCAACCCCTTGCGGCTGGCGTGGTTGTTGCTGGTGCTGCGCCTGGATGCGGCGCTGCTCGAGCCGGGTTTGGGCAGCGCGTCCTGGGCCATCCAGCCGCTGCACCTGCTGCTGATCGCCGCCTTGACCTGGCTGGCCATGCGCCTGATCCGCGCCGGCGGCGAGCTCGTGGTGCTGCGGCGCGGCGGTTTGCAATTACCCGACGACCCCAATCTGCTCGACGCCAACCTCGCTGTGCGCGGCCTGCTCACCCGGGCCCGCGTGCTCACCCGGGTGCTGAGCTTGCTCATCCTGCTCGTCGGCCTGGCCGTGGCGCTGATGAGCATTCCCGACGTGCGGCAGATCGGCGCCAGCCTGCTGGCATCGGCGGGCATTGCCGGTCTGGTGGTGGGCTTTGCCGCGCGGCCGGTGCTGAGCAATCTGCTGGCCGGGCTGCAGATCGCCATGACCGAGCCCATCCGCATCAACGACGTGCTCATCGTCGAGGGCGAGTGGGGGCGGGTGGAGGAGATCACCGGCACCTATGTGGTGTTTCGCGTGTGGGACGACCGGCGGCTGATCCTGCCGCTGCAATGGTTCATCGAACACCCGTTCCAGAACTGGACGCGCACCAGCGCCAGTCTGCTGGGCACGGTGTTTCTGTGGGTGGACTACGCCACGCCGATCGAGGGCCTGCGCGACGAGCTCAAGCGGCTGTGCGCCGCCGACCCCGACTGGGACGGCCGTCTGGCCCTGGTGCACGTGACCGATGCCACCGAGACCGCCGTGCAGGTGCGCTTTCTGGTCAGCGCGGCCAATTCGGCGCGCGCCTGGGAGCTGCGCTGCCGTATCCGCGAAGGCGTGATCGCCTATATGCAGCACGTCCAGCCGCAGCACCTGCCGCGCCGCCGTGTGCAATGGCAGGAGCCTGCGGCGGGCGCCCGGGCGCCGGGTTCCTGCTGATTTTTTACTCCGAGAAAGGCTGCGCAATGAGCACTTGGTTGTCTCTCACGTTTCTGGGCAATCCCCTGCTGAACTGGCTGATGGCGCTGGGCTGGCTGGTGCTGGTGGTGGGGTTGGTGGCGATCGTCCAGCCCATCGCCGTGTCGTGGCTGGGGGCGCTGTCGGCGCGCACCAGCAACCGCTGGGACGATGCGCTGCTCAGCGCGCTGCGCGGCACGCGGCTGGGGTTCGTCGGCCTGGTCGGGCTGTATCCGGCGGTGCAGAACCTGAGCCTGCCCGCGCCTTCCGCCAAGTGGTTGCTGGGGCTGGCGGCCATGGGGCTGTTCGTCCAGGTCGGGCTGTGGGTGTCGCGCTTTCTCGATTTCTGGATCCGGCTGTCGCGCGAGCGCGCCGTGGCGCACGATCCCGAAACCGCCACCGGCCTGGCGGCGATGAGCTTCATCGCCCGGCTGGTGCTGTGGTCGCTGGTGTTTTTGCTGCTGCTCGACAACCTCGGCTTCAACGTCACCACCTTGCTCGCCGGTCTGGGGGTGGGGGGCATCGCCGTGGGCCTGGCGCTGCAGAACATCCTGGGCGATCTGTTTTCCAGCCTGTCCATCGTGCTCGACAAGCCGTTCCAGATCGGGCACTTCGTCGTCGTCGACAACTTCTCCGGCACGGTGGAGAACATCGGCCTGAAGACCACGCGCATGCGCTCCATCAGCGGCGAGATCGTGGTGTTTTCCAACACCGATCTGACCAAGGCGCGGCTGCGCAACTACAAATTCATGCAGGAGCGGCGCATCGTCTTCGCCTTCGGCGTGACCTACGACACACCGGCAGACACCATGGAACAGATCCCGGTCTGGGTGAAAGCGCTGATCGACGCCCAGCCCGACGCCCGCTTCGACCGCGCGCACTTCAAGGATTTCGGCGACTCCAGCCTGAACTTTGAAGTGGTGTACTGGATGAAGACCTCCGATTTCGCCGCCTATATGAACACGCAGCAGGCCATCAACCTCGGCCTGATGCGCGTGCTCGCGCAACACGGCGTGGAGTTTGCCTTTCCCACGCGCACGCTGCAGCTGCAGGTCGCCCAGGCCCTGCCCGTGGCGGTGCAACGCGCCGCGGCGAGCGGGGTCGGCAACGCCTAGAATCCGCGCCATAACATCCGGGAAATGGCGCCCAAACACCCGGGCGGAGACAAGCATGCGCATTCTGATTGCCGAAGACGACCGGGTCCTGGCCGACGGCCTGCTGCGTTCGCTGCGTGCGCTGGGCTACGCCGTCGATCAGGTGGCCGACGGCAACAGCGCCGACGCCGCGTTGCAGTCGACGGCCTTCGACCTGCTGATCCTCGACCTTGGTCTGCCGCGCTTGTCGGGGTTCGAAGTATTGCGCCGTTTGCGCGCGCGCGGCGCTACCGTGCCCGTGCTCATCCTTACCGCGGCCGATAGCGTCGAAGACAAGGTGCGCGGCCTGGATTTGGGTGCCGACGACTACATGGCCAAGCCGTTTGCCCTGGCCGAGCTCGAAGCGCGGGTGCGCGCGCTGTCGCGCCGCGGTATGGGCGGGGCCACGGCGATCATCCAACATGGGCCGTTGCAGTACGACATCAACGGCCGCATCGTCACCCTCGACGGCGCCGTGGTCGAACTCTCCGCGCGCGAGCTCACATTGCTCGAAGTCCTGTTGCAGCGCGCCGGCAGGCTAGTGAGCAAAGACCAACTCGTCGAACATCTGTGCGTCTGGGGCGAGGAGGTGAGCACCAACGCCATCGAGGTGTACGTGCACCGCTTGCGCAAAAAAATCGAGGTCGGGCCGGTGCGCATCGCCACCGTGCGCGGCCTGGGGTATTGTCTGGAAAAAATCGCACCGCCGGCGCACGGCAGCGACGCCGCCAAGCCGCATGCCTGAAACTCCGCCTGCGGACGCCGCCGCGCTGCCCAGGCGCAGCCGTTGGCACCAGCCGCGTTCGCTGTTCGGCGAAATCCTCGACTGGATGATCGCGCCGATGTTGCTGCTGTGGCCGCTGTCCATCGGCATCACCTATCTGGTGGCGCAAGCCATCGCCGCCAAACCCTACGACGCGGCGCTCGAACGCGCGCTGCAGCAACTCAGTGCGCAGGTGCAGGCCGAAGGCGTGGACGCTGCGGTGCGCTCGCCGCTGTGGCTGCAGACGCTGCGGCACCCGCCGGTTGGCGGCCTGGCGGGTTTTCAGGTGCGCAGCCGCGGCGGCGCCGTCCTCGCCGGCGATGCCCGGCTGCCCGCGGCGGCGAGCCTGCCACCGGCGCATCCGGGCGGAACGTGGCAGGTGCATTGGCGCGACGTCGAAGCCGGCCGCCAGGGGGTGCGGCTGGCCAGCGCCTGGGTGTGGCCGGCTGCAGCCACGGCGCCCGTACTGGTGCAAGTGGCGCAGGACACGCAGGCGCGTACCCGGCTGGCGCGAGACATCGTGCAAGGCGTGATCTTGCCGCAATTCGTCGTCGTGCCGATTTTCATTTTGCTGGTGTGGTTCGGCCTGGGGCAGGGGTTGGCGCCGCTCAACGAGCTGCAGGCGCGGATTCGCCGCCGACGGGCCGACGACATCAGTCCGATCGACGAGCGCGAGGCGCCGGAGGAAATCGCTCCGCTGGTCGATTCGATCAACAGTCTGCTCACGCGTCTGCGGCAGTTGTTGCAGACGCAAAAGCGTTTCGTCGCCGACGCCGCTCACCAGATCAAAACGCCGCTGGCCGGGTTGCGCATGCAGGCCGAATTGGCGCAGCGGCAGACCGATCCGCAGGAGTTGCGCGCCAGCCTGCGGCAAATCGGCAAAAGCGTGGAGCGCACCACGCGGCTGGTCAACCAGTTGCTCGCGCTCACCCGGGCGGAAAACCAGGGGGGTGCGGCGCGCGCGGTGTTCGAAACCATCGACCTGCGCCAAGCGGCGACCGAGGCGATGCAGGAGCTGGCGCCGCTGGCGCTGGACAAGGGGCTGGAGATCGAATTCGACTGCCCGCAAGCGCCGCTGCAGGTGCGCGGCAACGCCTTGTTGCTGCACGAATTGGTGAAAAATCTGCTGCACAACGCCATCACCTACACCCCGCCGGGCGGCAGCGTCAGCCTGCGTCTGCGCCGTGCCATGCCGGATTCGGCTGCTGGCGCGGCGGTGGTGTTGCAGGTGGACGATACCGGACCCGGCATTCCCGAGGCCGAACGCGCGCTGGTGTTCGAGCCGTTCTACCGCATCCTCGACAATGGCAGCGAAGGCAGCGGGCTGGGACTGGCGATCGTGCGTGAAATCGCCCGGCAGCACCAAGCCAGCGTCACGCTGAACGATTTGTCGCCTGGTGCCGTCGCTCCAGGGTTGCGCGTGCAGCTGGTCTTTCCCGCAGCTTGAGACGGCGGTGCAGGGCGACGGTCAGTCGCTGCTTTCGCCGCATTGCTTTTTGAGCCGGTCGAGCTGGCCGTAGGTGATCGGTTTGCCGCCGGCCGCCAGCGCCTTCAGCCCGGCGTGCATGCACGGGCTGTCGTTGGCCAGCTGCAGTTGCGCTGCGTCCACTGGCTCGTTGACCAGGCGTTGGCGCAGCAGGCCGAAAATCGCCGCGAGCACCGCAATGCCGATGAGCACACCGAGCAGACCGCTGAGTTGCACGCGCCAGCCGCTGGGCCGGCGGGCAGGGGGGGAGGTGTTGGTCATGCGATGCGCAGCGCCGGGTTGAGGGTGTAGGTGCCGGTGAGGCTGGACTGCGCCAGCACATGGCCGCTGATCGCGTGGAGCAACTGCGCGCCGTTGAAGACGCCGTCTACCGGGCAGCGCGGTACATCGAGCGCGTACAGCGTGAAGACGTAATGGTGCAGCAGGCTGTCGTTCCACGGCGGGCAGGGGCCGTCGTAGCCGAAGTATTGCCCGGCCATGTCCTGATCGCCGGCGAACCAGGCGGTGTAGTCGTTCACCCCCTGGCGCATACCGCCAGCGCAATCCGGGCCGGGTTTGCCGCGAGGCGTCACTTCGTGGCTGAGCTCTTTTTCGCCGATCTGGCTGCGTGTGGGCGGAATGTCGACGAGCAGCCAGTGGTAGAAATTCACCCGCGGCAGGTCGGCGGGAACGACGTGGCCTTCGAGGTTGACGTCGTCGGCACGGCTGGGCACGTCGGGGTCGTGGCAGACCAACACCAGGCTCTGCGTGCCTGCGGGCACGTCGCTCCAGGCCAGCGGCGGGTTGAAGTTCTGCGACAGGGCCACATGGCCGACGACGGCAGGTTTGCAGAACGCGTACTGCGGCGGAATCGGCTGGCCGTCGGCAAAGGCGGGGCTGGTGAGTTGCATGGTTGTCTCCGTTTCACGTCAACGCGGCGCGGGCTGGGCGGCTGATGAAGGCGGGCAGTTTTGCACGTCCTGCGCCGCGCCATTTGGGCCATTTTGCTCTTGCAGGCTTTCCTGCGCAGAGGTGAGCATTTCGATGGTGACGATCATTCCCGGATGCGCCTCGATCAGCGCTTTTTCCACCGCGTAGCGGCAGTTGGCAGCGCGCTGCAGCGACCACTGCCCGGGCATGTGCAGGTGCATCGAGACGAACCGCCTTGTGCCGGCCACGCGGGTGCGGACGTGGTCGAAGCGCATGTCGTTGGAGCGGAAGCGGTCGAGAATGGCTTGCAGATCGGCCAGATCGGCGTCGGACATCGATTTGTCCATCAGGCCGTCGACCGAGCGCTTGACCAGCGAAAATGCTTCTGTGAGGATGTGCAGCGCGACGACGATGCCGATGACCGGGTCGAGCCAGAGCCAGCCGGTGACCGGCACCAGCAGCACGCCGACGATCACCCCCACAGAAGTCCAGACGTCGGCCATCAGGTGGCGGGCGTCGGCCTCGATGACGATGGAGCGCAGCCGCCTGGCGCCGCGCAGCATCCACAGCGCCACGCCGAGGTTGACGACGGTGGCCAGCGCGGAAATGGCCGCGCCCAGCGGCACGGCGCCGATCGGCTGGGGGTGCGTCAGCCGCTGCCCGGCCTCGACGAGGATGAGCACAGCGGCCACGGCGATGAGCAGACCCTCGACGCCGCTGGAGAAATATTCGGCTTTGGTGTGGCCGAAGGGGTGGTCGGCGTCGGGCGGGGCTTCGGCGATGCGCACGATGAACAGCGCGAACGCCGCCGCGGCGACGTTGACGATCGACTCCATCGCATCGGACAAAAACCCCACCGATCCGGTGACTTTCCATGCCAGGAGCTTGAGAACGATGACGACGACTGCGGCCAGCAGCGACGCGCGAAGATAGGTTCTGGCTTGCATGGCTGCAATTGTGCACGTGCTGCGTGACAGGCGGTGCAAAGGGCTCGGCGTGGCGTGCGGTGTCACATCGTCTGGTTAGACTTAGGCGCTGGACGTGCCGCCGCTGTTCGCTACTGTATCGTTTTGCTCATGGCTTTGAATTTCCGCCCGCCGCCGCTGCCGGTGCCGAACCGGCGCGATCTGATCGCCCTGCCGCTGATCATCGCGCTGTTTTTCATCGTTGCGCACGCCGGGCGGGAAATGGCGGTGCCGTTCCACCTCGGCCAGACGCTGGACATTTCGCTGTCCCCGGCGGTGCTGCCCGAGTACGGGCTGTACACCGTGCTACGCATGTTGGCGGCGCTGGCGGTGTCGTTCGCCTTCACCCTGGGCTACGCCTGGCTGGCAGCGCACAACCGCTACGCCGAGCGCATCCTCATCCCGGCGCTCGATGTGCTGCAGTCGGTGCCGATTCTGGGCTATCTGTCGATCACCGTCACCGGTTTCATGGCGCTGTTTCCCGGTAGTTTGATTGGCGTGCAGCTCGCGGTGATTTTCGCCGTGTTCACCTCGCAGGCGTGGAATATGACGTTCAGCCTGTACCAGTCGCTCAAGACCGTGCCGCGCGATTTGCAAGAAGCGGCCACGCTGTACCGCCTCAACGCCTGGCAACGCTTCTGGAAGGTCGAACTGCCCTTTGCCATGCCGGGGCTGCTGTGGAACACCATGATGTCGATGTCGGGTGGTTGGTTTTTCGTCGTCGCCTCCGAGGCCATCACCGTGTCGGACCAGACGGTGATGGTGCCGGGCATCGGCTCGTACATCGCCGCGGCGATCGCGCAAAAAAACCTCCCAGCCATCGGCTGGGCGATCGTGGCGATGATCGTCATCATTTTGCTTTACGACACGCTGTTGTTCCGTCCCATCGTCGCCTGGGCGGACAAGTTCAAGTTCGAGATGACCGCATCCGGCGACGCGCCGCGCTCGGCGGTGCTCGACTTTTTGCGCCGTACCCGCGTTCTCAGGCTGCTGGCGGTGATTCCCAGCCTGCTGTGGGAAGCCAGCGTGCGGCTGACGCCGCGGGTGCCGTTGCGCGCCGTCGCGGCCAAATCGCGCCGGCGCTGGGCAGACGGCGTGTTTTACGCCATCCTTATGGTGTTCGCCGCCTGGGCGCTGGTTCGGCTGCTGCAGGTGCTGCCGCGCGATTTCGGCTGGCCGATGGTCGGCCACGTCATCCTGCTCGGGCTGATCACCGGATCGAAGGTGTTCGTGCTGGTGGCGCTGTCGGCGCTGGTCTGGGTGCCCATCGGCGTGTGGATCGGGTTGCGCCCGCGCTGGGCGCAGAGAGTGCAGCCGCTGGCGCAGTTTCTCGCCGCATTTCCGGCCAATTTGCTGTTCCCGCTGTTCGTCGTCGTCATCGTCCACTGGCATTTGAACGTCGATGTCTGGACCGCGCCGCTGATGATCCTGGGCAGCATGTGGTACATCCTGTTTTCCGTGGTCGGCGCCGCCTCGGCGATTCCGACCGATATGCGCGAAGCGGCGCAAAACCTCGGTTTGCGCGGTTGGCTGTTGTGGAAGCGGCTCTACCTGCCGGGGATTTTTCCCGGTTTCGTCACCGGCGCGATCACCGCCAGCGGCGGGGCGTGGAACGCCAGCATCGTCGCCGAAGTGGTGAGTTGGGGCGACAAAACGCTGGTGGCCACCGGTCTGGGCGCCTACATCAGCCAGACCACGGCGCAGGGCAAGACGGCGCAGATCGCACTCGGCGTGGGCGTGATGTCGCTGCTGGTGATTCTGACCAACCGCCTGTTCTGGCACCGGCTGTACGACCTGGCGCAGCGCCGCGTGCGGTTGGATTGATTCGATCGATCGAAGGAATCTGCATGGACGCGATGCAACGACCCGAGCCAGCGACCGCCGCCCCGGCGATCCAACGGGTGGAGATTTTTCGCACCGAGCACCTGCGTAAATCGTTCCGCACGCCCGACGGCGCCGAACTGCTGGTGCTCGACGACGTCAATATGCACCTGCTCGAAGATGAGATCCTGGTGCTGCTCGGACGCTCGGGTTCGGGCAAGTCCACGCTGCTGCGCATGCTCGCCGGGCTGGTGCCCAAGTCGGGCGGCGTGGCGCTGCACCGCGGCCAGCCGATCACCGGGCCGGTTCCGGGGCTGGCGATGGTGTTCCAGAGCTTCGCCCTGCTGCCCTGGCTGACCGTGCTGCAAAACGTCGAACTCGGGCTGGAGGCGCTCAAAGTGCCGCCCGCGGAGCGGCGTGCCCGCGCCATCGCTGCCATCGACCTGATCGGTCTGGACGGCTTCGAGTCGGCCTACCCGCGCGAACTCTCCGGCGGCATGCGCCAGCGTGTGGGGTTTGCCCGCGCGCTGGTGATCAACCCTGACGTGCTGCTGATGGACGAGCCGTTCTCGGCGCTGGACGTGCTGACCGCCGAAACCATGCGCACCGATCTGCTCGATTTGTGGACCGAACGCAAAATCCCCACGCGGGGCATCCTTCTGGTGTCGCACAACATCGAGGAGGCGGTGCTGATGGCCGACCGCATCATCATCCTCGGCTCCAACCCGGGGCGCATCATCAACGAAATGCGCATCGACCTGCCGCACCCGCGCAACCGCGAGTCGCAGGACTTCCGCGACCTGGTCGAGGTGATTTACGGCGCGATGACCGCCCGTCCGGGCGGGCGCGACGCCGCGCGCCGGCAGGTGCCAGGAGTCGGGTTGCGTCTGCCGTCGCTGTCGGTCAACGCGCTGGCCGGTTTGCTCGAAGAGCTCGACGCGCTGGAAAAAAACACCGCCAATACCCGCATCAGCCTGCCCGAACTGGCCGAGGACATGCGCTTTTCGGTCGACGATCTGTTTCCGCTGATCGAAGGCGCCGAACTGCTCGGCTTCGCCCAAGTGGAAGACGGCGACATCATGCTGCTGCCTGCCGGCCGCACCTTCGTCGATGGCAGCCTGCAGGAGCGCAAGCAGATTTTTGCCCGCCATCTGCTCGAACGCGTGCCGCTGGTGGCGCGTATCCGCAGCGTACTGGACGAGCGTTTCAACCACCGCGCGCCCGATTCGCGCTTTCTCACCGAGCTCGAAGATCACCTGAGCGAAGACGAGGCCCGCCGCGTGCTCGACACCGCGATCGATTGGGGTCGCTACGCCGAAATCTATGCCTACGACGACAACGCCGAGGTGTTCAGCCTCGACAATCCGCAGGCCGAGGCTTGAGCATGGCCGACGCCGCGAGGCAGCGCTGGCTGGTGACAGCGGCATGACTGGATTATTCTGTCATTCGGCCGCGGGGTGCGGCCCGTGCCGTGCTGCAGGGTTGGGCTGACCATGAAAACCGTCGATTTGATTTATTTCAACGCGGGCGGCGGCCATCGCGCTTCGGCGCTGGCGCTGCAGCAGAGCATCGCGCAGGCCGGCCTGCCGTGGCAGGTGCGGCTGGTCAACCTCACCGAAGTGCTCGACCCGCAGGGCACGCTGCGCAAATACACCTTCTCTCCGGAAGATTATTACAACGCGCGTCTGGCGCGCGGTCTGACCATCGGCCTGCGCCACGAGCTCAAACTGCTGCAAGGCGCGCTGCGGCTGCTGCACCCGACGCTGCTGAAAATCCTCAAACTCCACTGGCTGCGCACCGAGCCCGATCTGGTGGTGTCGCTCATCCCGAACTTCAACCGCGCGCTGTACGACAGCTTGGCGGCAACGCTGCCCGGCGTGCCGTATGTCACCTTGCTCACCGATCTGGCCGATTTTCCGCCGCATTTCTGGATCGAACCGGGGCAGGACCAGCACTTCATTTGCGGCACACCGCGTGCGGTGCAGCAGGCCCTGGACGCGGGGTTTGCCGCCGACAAGGTGCACGCCACGTCGGGAATGATCATCCGCCCGGATTTTTACCTCACCCCGGCGGATTTCGACCGCGCCGCGCGCTTGCGCGAGCTGGGTTTGGATCCGCAGCGGCCGGTGGGCGTGGTGTCGTTCGGCGGCCACGGCTCGCGCAGCATGGCGACCATTGCCGAACGCCTGCCCGACGTGCAGCTCATTTTGCTGTGTGGCCACAACGCCAAGCTGGCCGACAGGCTGCGCGCCCTTCCCGCGACGGCGCCGCGCCACATCATCGGCTTCACCAGCGCGGTGGCCGAAGTGATGCGGCTGGGCGATTTTTTCATCGGCAAACCGGGCCCCGGCTCGCTGAGCGAAGCGCTGCACTTGGGGCTGCCGGTGATCGTCACGCGCAACGCCTGGACCATGCCGCAGGAGCGTTACAACACCGACTGGGTGCGCGACAACGGATTCGGCCTGGTGTTGCCGAGTTTTCGCACCATTGGCGCGGCGCTGCCGCAGTTCTTCGACGCGCTGCCTGAATACCGCGCGCGGGTGGCGGCGTATCGCAACCGTGCCGTGTTCGAGGTGCCGCAGATTCTCGACGACATCCTGCGCGCGACGCAAAACGTCGGCGCCCAGGCCGATGCCGTGCTCAGCCGCCACCTCGTTGCAAGCACAAAGTGAAGCGACGCCACCAGCGCTGACGCGACTCGGCGGCAGCGTGCAGCACGACCTCCGCCGTCCAGCGTTCGAGCGCCAAACTACCCAGGCGCGCCGGTGCTGCCGGGCGCAGCTGCACGTTCCAAGCGCAGCCGTCATCCTGACCGCAAAAACCATCCGGGCCGCAGCGCTGCATGCCGTCGAACGCGGTTTGCAGTTGGCGGGCGAATTCTTCGCGTGTGAGCGTCATTTCCAGCAGTGCGCTGGCCGGAGCGCCTGAGATGAACATCAGCCGCCGGCCACCGGTGGCCAGATCGCCAGGGTTTCGCCGTCGCGCAGCACCCGCTCGTCACGCTGGTCGGGGGGGACATACACGCCGTCGACCAGCACCAGATGCACCAGTTGCCACGGCAGGCGAAAACGCTCGACCACGTCCCGTATCGTCGTTCCCGCCGGCAGCGTGAGGCGGATTTGATGCCCCTGCCGCGGCTGCGGCAGGTAGTCGGTCAGCGTGGCCAAGAGCTTGAGAGTGATGTGCACCGTGCCGGCGGGGGCTTCGGCCGGCGCATCGGCGGGCAGCGGGCGGGCGGCGGACGGCTGGCTCATTGCGGCAGATCGGCTTTTAGTGGTACACGGTGTCGCCGCGGCGCTGCTGGCCCTGTGCGCGGGCGAGGTAAGCCTGCATCACCCGCGTCGGGTCGCGCAGCAGCGCGTCTTTCCACTGCCCCAGCGGCACCCGGCCTTCGACCAGGCCGCGCAGCACCCCGATGTGCTCGGTGCTGCCGATGCTGTTGGCGCCGATCATCACGTCGCCGTCGAACTGCAGGCTCAGGTGCCTGAACGCGCCGCGGTCGGTCAGCTCCACCCCCTGGCCGCCCGGCTTGCCCTGCCACTGGCCGAAACTGCTGGAAATCAGCCCCAGGGTGTCGAGCACGTTGATTTGCGTGACCCCGCGCAGCCGGGTGGATTTGCCCGCCATGTTCAGCGCCGCGACATACGCCTGATCGACCGCGTTGGGCTGGATGGCGCTGACGATGGGCTTGCCATAGACCGCGTCGAACGCCTCGGCGCAATCGCCGGCGGCAAAAATGCCCGGCACATTGGTCTGCATGCACTCGTCGGTGAGCACGCCTTGCAGGCAGGCGATTCCCGAGCCCTCGAGAAAGCCGATGTTGGGCTTGACCCCGGCGGCGGAAATCACCAGATCGGCCGGCAGCCGCTGCCCGCTGGACAGCCGCACCGCCAGCGGCGCGGCCAGGTCGGCCGGGTTGGACTCGATCGACTCGATGCGCGTGCCGGTGTGCACGGCAACCCCTTTGCTTTGCACCCAGTCGCGGATCATGCCGCCTGCGGTTTCGCCCATCATGCGCGGCACCATGCGGTCGCCCATTTCCACCACGGTGAGCTGCACGCGGCGGCGCACCAGGCTTTCCATGATGATGCAGCCGATGAAACCGGCGCCGAGCTGGATCACCCGCGCGCCGGGCACGGCATAGCGCGCGATGTCGCGCGCGTCGTCCAGCGTCCAGCAGCTGTGCACCCGTTGCGCGTGGATGCCGGGAATCGGCGGCAGCACCGGGGTCGAGCCGGTGGCGATCAGCAAGGTGTCGAACGTCAGGGTGTCGCCGCCGTCCAGCCGCAAGGTGCGCGCGGCTGGATCGACCGCCTTGACCCGCGCGTGCCGCAGCGCGATGCCCAGGTGCTTGAAGTGCTGCGGATCTTTGCGCAGCCAGGTGCCGCGCTCGGTGATGTCCCCGTGCAGCAGGTAGGGAATGGCCATGCGCGAATACGGCGGCCCGTCTTCGTCGCCGAGCAGGGTGACGGAGTCGTTTGGCGCGACTTTGCGCAGGGTTTCCGCAGCGACGACCCCGGCGGGGCCGGTGCCGATGATGGCGTGGTGTTTCATCGCAGAAGCCTCATCTCGTCAATTGGGAGCCAGCAAGCGTTGACCGGCCTCCACATCGGACAGCGGCGGCGGCAACGCAGCCGACACGCCGCAAAAAGCGCCACGCGGCCCATCCGCCGCAACGGCGGGCACAGCGCGGCGGCTGCCTGCGATCAAAGCCCCAGCCGGGCGCGGGTTTCGGGCTTGAGCGTGCCCTCGGCCGTCCAGCCGCGGATTTCGTAGTACTTGGGCAGCATTTCCGGCAGCTTGTTGGTGAGGCCCTTGGCCGGGCCGGTCTTGGCCGGTTCTTTCAGCAGCCGAGGCGGCAGGGTGTCGTCCTTGGCACTGAAACCGGCGCGGTTGTTGAAGTCGCGTTCCAGGTTCCAGATGCGCTCGCCGATGGTCGCAAGGTTGTCCAGCGTGAAGCCCTCGTCGCAGGCCGCGGCCAGTTGCGGTTGCAGGTCGGCCAGGGTCCAGGCGAAGGTGGTGAATACGCAGACCCCGGCCGAATCGAACACTGCCGTGGCGTCCTGGAAGGCCTTGACCAGTTCGGGCTTGCCTTCGGCGGTCAGCGGGTCGGTCTTGACCGGAATGCCCAGCACTTCCGAGGCCACGGTGTAGCCGCGCAGGTGGCAGGCGCCGCGGTTGGCAGTGGCGTAGGCCAGCCCCATGCCCTGGATGCCGCGGCTGTCGTACGCCGGGAATTCCTGGCCCTTGACGCTCATCGACAGATCGGGGCGGCCGTATTTTTCCGTCAGACGCTTGCTGCCCAGCGCGATTTCCTTGCCGAAGCCTTCGCCGCGGGCGGTGATTTCGGCAAAGTAGGCCAGCGCCTTGGCCGAGCCAAATGGGGCTTCGATGCCGAGCTGCTCCTTGGTCAGCAGCCCGAGGTCGTACAGCTCCATCACCGCGCCGACGGTGGCACCAAACGAGATCGGGTCCATGCCGTCTTCGTTGCAGATGAAGTTGGCGTAGGTCAGCGCTTCGAGGTCGTTGACGCCGTTGGCTGCGCCCAGCGCCCATGCGGCTTCGTACTCCAGCCCGCCGGAGGCGCCCCAGTACTGCGGCTTGTTCTCGACGGTGAAGTGGTGCGGGTCGATTTTGCTGATGCGGCCGCAGGCGATGGTGCAGCCAAAGCACGCCTGGTTGGTGACCAGGTTGGGCTTGCCGTCGGTCTTGCGCGGCTCGTGCATCGCCTCGCCGGAAATGTCCTTGGCGCCGTCGAACTGCACGTCGCGGTGGTTGCGTGTGGGCAGGGCGCCGATTTCGTTGATCACGTTCATCAACACCTGGGTGCCGTACTTGGGCAGCCCCTGGCTGGTGACGGCGTTGTCGTGCAGCACCTTCTTGCCCGCAGCCACCGCGGCCATGAACGCCTTGGGATCGCGCACATTGCCCACGCCCTTGGTGCCGCGCACGGCAATGGCCTTGAGCTTTTTGCTGCCCATGACCGCGCCCACGCCGCTGCGCCCGGCGGCGCGGTGCAGGTCGTTGACGATGCAGGCGTACATCACCCCGTTTTCACCGGCGCGGCCGATGGAGTTGACGCGGATCAGCGGGTCCTGGTGGTGGTTTTTGATCCAGGGTTCGGTGTCCCACACCGTCTTGCCCCAGATCGGCGAGGCGTCGCGCAGCTCGGCGTGGTCATTTTCGATGTAGAGGTAGACCGGTTTGTCGGACTGGCCTTCGACGATGATCATGTCCCAGCCGGCCATTTTCAGCTCGGCGCCGAAGTAACCACCGGAGTTGGAGCAGGCGATCGCCCCGGTCAGCGCCCCTTTGGTGATCACCGAATAGCGTCCGCCGGTGGACACCGGGGTGCCGGTCAGCGGCCCGGTGGCGTAGATGATTTTGTTGTCGGCCGACAGCGGATCGACCTTGGGGTCGACCTCTTCGACGAAATACTTGGTGGCCAGCCCGCGCTGGCCGATGTAGTCGCGCGCCCATTGCATGTTCAGCGGCTCGCTCTCGATGCTGCCGTTGCTCAGGTTGACGCGCAGGATTTTTCCGGCCCAGGTCATGGTGTGTCTCCTTCGGTATGGCGCGGCGTGATCGTCAAGCTGCGCTGGCTGCGGCGGCCTGGTTGCCCAGTTTGTTGGCCCACTGTTTCATGCGTTCCAGCCCCGTCCAGTCGGCGTCGATATAGGTGATCGCGCCGGTCGGGCAGGCGTCGGCGCAGGCCGGTTCGCCGCCGCACAGATCGCACTTCTGCACCTTGCCGGTTTCGGCCACGTAGTTGATGGTGCCGAACGGGCAGGCGATGGTGCAGACCTTGCAGCCCACGCAGGTGTCTTCGCGCACGACCTTCGCGCCGGTGGCCGCGTCGAGCACGATGGCCTCGACCGGGCAGGCGTGCAGACACCAGGCCTCGTCGCACTGGGTGCAGGTGTAGGGCACCTTGCGCCCGGTTTCATGGAAGTCGAACACCTTGATGCGGCTGCGCGCGGTGGCGAACACGCCGTAGTTGTCGTACGAACACGCCATTTCGCACTGCAGACAGCCGGTACATTTGTCCGGGTCGATGTGCAGGGTTTTCTGCATTTTGCGTCTCCTCGTTGTCGTTGACGTTCGGCGGCCGGCCTGCCCGCTGCGCGACCCGGCCAAAGCAACAAAACCGCATCGTCGGCTTACGACTATAGGCCGGGGCCCGGCTAGGGGGAAGCCCCTGTTTTCGATTGCCCGAGTGTGGTGCTCGGGTATGCGGATGCGGCTGCGCGCACCGACTGCTCACGCCATCATCACCCGGCGTGCAACACGCGCCAGAGGACGTTCGATCCACTGTTCCATCCGATGCGGCAGCGCCAGGGGCTTGAGCAGCATTTTCACCGCCTGATCCATCGGCAGCCGTTCGCCGACGCGGCGGTACAGCCGCCGGCAGACCTGGTCGAACGACGGGTCGTTCGCCGCGCTGTCTCTTGCCGGGTGATACGCCCAGACGTAGCGCAGCGCGATGTCCGAATCGCTGGTGCGCAACTCGTGCAGCCGCCGCCTGAGCGCCCCCATGACGCGCACACGGGACAATTTGCGCTCGCCGTCCAGTTGCTTGAAATAGTGATAGAAGTGCTTGTAATGCTGCACCTCGTCGACGCGGATGCGCTCGGTCAGGTCGCTGAGTACCGGCTCGTTGGTCAAGTCGCGCAGCGTCTGGTAATAGGTCGAGGTGCCGGTTTCGACCACGCAGCGCGCCACCAGCTCCAGCGCACGGTCTTCTTCGAGTTCCTCGACGGTGCACAGCCGCGAATACTCGGCAAAAAACGCGGCGTAGGCGCTGTCCCAGTCGAACTCGGGCCAGACGGTCTGCACGTAGGTGCGCAGCGCACGGCCGTGCTGCAATTCCTCCGGCTCCCACTGACCTTGCAGCCAGTCGGCGATCTGCGGGTAGGCGGTGAAGTGCTCGACCAGGTTGCGGGTATAGGTGTCCGAACCCGACTCGATGAACGACGCGCTCACCAGCAGGTAAAACAGGTCTTCGTTGTCATGGACATCGCCGATGCGGATGCGCGAGAAGTCGATCCAGTCCAACGTCCAGTGCGCCTTGGTTCCCGGTTTGCGTTGCGGGGTGTCGGGCGTTGCAGAAAAAGCGGAAAAGGTCTGGGTATCCATCTTTGATGTGCATGCCGTGGTCACAACCCAAGATTAGACTGAAAAATCTGCGTCATGCTCGGTCTTGGCGGGGCGAATCCGCCTAAACTTGTCACAAAGCATGACACCGTATCGTTGGAGGAAAGGCATCATGATGATGTACCGCAAATCGTTTGCCATAGCCGCGTCCGGCGCGTTGTTGGCGGTCGCCTTGGGTGGCTGCGCCAATATGACCGAATCACAGAAAAGCACGGCGCAGGGCGCGGGAATCGGCGCGGCCGCGGGTGCGGTCATCGGCGCACTGACGGCAGGCGGCAACACTGGCAAGAGCGCGCTCACCGGCGCTGCCGCCGGCGCCGCGGTTGGCGCTCTGGGCGGGTATTTGTGGAACCAGCATCTGGAGCAACAAAAGCAGCAACTCCAGGCCCAGGCGCAGGCCTCGGGCACCGGGGTGCAGGTGACGCAGACGCAAGACAACCGGCTGAAAATCAACGTCCCGGCCGACGCCGGATTCGCCACCGGCAGCGCGTATCTCAATACGCGCATGTACCCGATCCTGGAAAACCTTGCCACCGGCCTGATCCAGCATCCGGAAGAAAGCGTGCAGGTATTCGGCTATACCGACAGCACCGGCAGCGACGCGATCAACTACCCGCTATCGGAAAACCGTGCGTTGACGGTGAAAAATTTTCTGGTGTCGCGCGGCGTGGCGCCGCAGCGCATCACCACGCAAGGGCTGGGGCCGCAAAACCCGGTGGCGAGCAACGCCACGCCGGAGGGCCGGGCGGCCAACCGCCGGGTGGAAATTTACATCTCGGTTCCGGCCAAACGCTGACGGCCGTCGGCTTGCCCGGCTGCTGGCAGCGCTGGGCACGCCGCGCCGTGGGGCAGGCGGCGGGGGCTGGATGCCCGGATTGGCCTGTTTTCGCTCAGCATGAGCCTCGGCCGGTCGCCGCGGTCGCGAGTGGGGGACGCACCGGGCGGCGGCTCGCCCTGCGCTCAAAACATGATGCGCAGCCAGGTTTGCCCCCCTCCCTACAATAGCGCTTTGCCCATGCGGTCCATCGCCGACCGTGGTTCCCGATGAACGCCCCCGTTTCCCCTGTCCCTCACTTGCAGGCGGCGCTGCCGACCGGCGCAGACGATGCGCCGACGCGGTTGCGCGAAATCCCCTATAACTACACGTCGTTTTCCGACCGCGAAGTGGTCATTCGCCTGTTGGGCGAGCAGGCGTGGGACTGGCTCAACCAACTGCGGCAGGAACGACGCACCGGGCGCTCGGCCCGCATGCTGTACGAAGTGCTCGGCGACATCTGGGTGGTGCAGCGCAACCCGTTTTTGCAGGACGATTTGCTGCAAAGCCGCAAGCGCCGTGCCGCGTTGATCGGCGCCCTCGAACACCGCCTGCGCGAAATCGACCGGCGACGCAGCGCCAGCGCGCAAGGCGACGCGGCCGATGCGCAACGCGACGCCGTGGTGCGGCAATTGCTCGACACGGCACGTGGCGCGGTGGCGGCGTTTGCCGCCTGGTTCGACGAGGCCGCGGCGCTACGACAGCGTGCGCGCAAGGTGCTGGGACGGCATAGCGCGCAGCACGCCATCCGCTTCGACGGCATGGCGCGGGTCAGCCACGTGACCGACGCGACCGACTGGCGGGTGGAGTACCCGTTCGTCGTGCTCTGCCCGGACAGCGAGGAGGAGATCGCCGGGCTGGTGCAAGGGTGTATCGAACTCGGGCTGACCATCATCCCGCGTGGCGGTGGCACGGGATATACCGGCGGCGCGGTGCCGCTGGTGTGGAAAAGCGCGGTGATCAACACGGAAAAGCTGGACCGCATCGGGCCGGTGGAATACATCGAGCTGCCCGGTGTGCCGCATCCGGTGCCGACCATCCTCACTCCGGCGGGCGTGGTGACGCAGCGCGTGGCCGATGCCGCCGAGGCCGCAGGTCTGGTGTTCGCCGTCGACCCCACTTCGGCCGATGCGTCGTGCGTCGGCGGCAATGTGGCGATGAACGCCGGCGGTAAAAAAGCGGTGTTGTGGGGCACGGCGATCGACAACCTGGCGTGGTGGCGCATGGTCGATGCGCAGGGCCGCTGGGTCGAAGTACAACGGCTGCAGCACAACCTAGGCAAGATCCACGACGTCGACGTGGCGCGGTTCGACATCCGCACCTTTGCCGCCGACGGCAGCACGCTGCTCGATTCGCGCGTACTCGAAATCCCCGGCGCGCAGTTTCGCAAAGCCGGTCTGGGCAAGGATGTGACCGACAAATTTCTCGCCGGCCTGCCCGGCGTGCAAAAAGAGGGTTGCGACGGCATCATCACCAGCGCGCGCTGGGTGCTGCACCGCATGCCGCCGCACATTCGCACCGTTTGCCTGGAGTTTTTCGGTCAGGCGCGCGAAGCGATTCCGAGCATTGTCGAAATCAAAAACTATTTGGCGTCGCGCCCAGGCGGGGCGATTCTGGCCGGCCTCGAACACCTCGACGACCATTACCTCAAGGCCGTCGGCTACGCCACCAAGAGCCGCCGTGGCAGCCTGCCGAAAATGGTATTGCTCGGTGACATCGTCGGCGACGACGAGGCCGCCGTGGCCCGCGCCGCAGCCGAAGTCGTGCGCATTGCCAACGCGCGCGTCGGCGAGGGTTTCATCGCCGTCAGCGCCGAAGCGCGCAAGACATTCTGGCTCGACCGCAAACGCACCGCGGCGATCGCCCGCCACACCAATGCGTTCAAAATCAACGAAGACGTGGTGATTCCGCTCGAACGCATGGGCGAATACGTCGACGGCGTCGAGCGCATCAACATCGAGCTGTCGCTGAAAAACAAGCTGGCGCTGCTGGCCGAAATCGATCGCCTGCTGCGCGGCACCTTGCCGCTGGCGCGCAACGAGGAACTGGCCGAGGGCGAAGCCGCGCTATCGGCAGAAGAGCTCCAGGCCAAGCGCGCGCAGGCGCTGGAACTGGTGGCGCAGGTGCACGCGCGCTGGTCGTTCTACCTCGACCGGCTCGACACCCGACTGGCGGCGTTGCCGGCCGATGGCGTGGCGCTGTCGCCGGCGCTGCTGGCCTTGCCGCCGCAAACCGCCGCCGACGACGGCCGCACGCTGTTTCACCTGCTGCAAGACCACAGCGTGCGCGCCTCATGGAAGGCCGAGGTGCGCAAACCGCTGGCCGCGCTGTTTTCCGGCGGCTTGTTCGAACCGCTGCGCCGCAGCCTCGACGCCGCGCACCAGCGCGTGCTCAAGAGTCGTTGCTGGGTGGCGCTGCACATGCATGCTGGCGACGGCAATGTGCACACCAATATTCCGGTGAACTCGGACGATTACCTCATGCTGCAGCAAGCGCACGACGCCGTGGCGCGCATCATGCACTTGGCGCGCAGCTTGGGCGGGGTGATTTCCGGCGAGCACGGCATCGGTATCACCAAACTCGAATTCCTCAGCGACGAGGAAATCGGCGCCTTCCGCGACTACAAGCGGCAGATCGACCCCGAAGGCCACTTCAACAAGGGCAAATTGATGGCCGACCCGGCGCTGCCCGCCGACTTGCGCAACGCCTATACCCCGAGTTTCAACCTCATGGGGTACGAGTCGATTTTGATGCAGCAAAGCGACATCGGCGCGATCAGCGCGTCGGTGAAGGACTGCTTGCGCTGCGGCAAGTGCAAGAGCGTGTGCGCCACGCATGTGCCGCGTGCCAATCTGCTGTATTCGCCGCGCGACAAAATTCTCGCCACCTCGCTGCTGATCGAGGCGTTTTTGTACGAGGAGCAGACCCGGCGCGGCGTGAGCATCCGTCACTGGGAAGAATTCGAAGACGTGGCCGACCATTGCACCGTCTGCCACAAATGCGTCACCCCTTGCCCGGTGAACATCGACTTCGGCGACGTCACCATGAATATGCGCAACCTGCTGCGCAAAATGGGCAAAAAGAGTTTCAAGCCGGCAAACGCCGCAGCGATGTTTTTTCTCAACGCCACTAAGCCGCAAACCATCAAACTGGTGCGCACGGCGATGGTCGGCGCCGGGTTTCGCGCGCAGCGTCTGGCCACGCGGCTGTTACGGCCCGTCACTCGGGGGCAGGCGGCGCATCCGCCGCTGACCGTGGGCAAACCCGCGGTGCGCGAGCAAGTCATCCACTTCATCAACAAGCCGATGCCCGGCGGCTTGCCGAAAAAAACCGCGCGCGCGCTGCTCGATATCGAAGACAAGCAGTTCGTCCCCATCCTCCGCAACCCGGCCACCACCACGGTGGATAGCGAGGCGGTGTTTTACTTTCCGGGTTGCGGCTCGGAGCGCTTGTTCAGCCAAGTCGGTCTGGCCACGCAGGCCATGCTCTGGCATGCCGGGCTGCAAACCGTCTTGCCTCCCGGTTACCTGTGCTGCGGCTATCCGCAGCGCGGCAGCGGGCAGTACGACAAGGCGGAAAAAATCATCACCGACAACCGTGTGCTGTTCCACCGCGTGGCCAACACCCTGAACTATCTGGACATCAAGACCGTGGTGGTGAGTTGCGGCACCTGCTACGACCAGTTGCAGGGGTACGAATTCGACAAAATCTTTCCCGGATGCCGCATCATCGACATCCATGAACTGCTGCTGGAAAAAGGCTATTCGCTGGCCGGTTCGGACAGCGCCGCTGCGGTGAAATACCTCTACCACGATCCCTGCCACACGCCGCTGAAGCAGCAGGAACCGATGAAAACGGTCAAGGCGCTGCTCGGCGACGGCGTGGTCAAGAGCGAACGCTGTTGTGGCGAAAGCGGCACGTTCGGTATTTCACGTCCCGACATCGCCACCCAGGTGCGGTTCCGCAAAGAAGAGGAAATCCGTAAATCCGAGCTGACGCTGCGCGCCGACGGGTTTGCCGGGGACGTCAAAATCCTCACCACGTGCCCGTCGTGTCTGCAGGGCTTGAGCCGCTATGCCGACGATTTGCAGCACGGCTTGCTGCAGGCCGACTACATCGTCATCGAAATGGCGCGGCAGATCCTGGGCGAGAACTGGATGGCCGATTACGTCAAGGCGGCCAACGCCGGCGGTATCGAGCGCGTGTTGGTCTGAGGGCCGCTGAAGTCGGATCAGGCGGGCTGGGCGGCTAGGCCCAGCTGCCGCCACCGGGTCAGCGCGGCTGCGCGCCCGGCAGACCTTGGGCGGGGGAGGGATGCGGCGCGTCGTCTTCGTAGCCGCGGATCATCGCCTTGATGTGCGCCAGCGGGGTATGACCGGTGGTCGTCAGGTAGACGTGGACGATGAAAAACATCAGCATCATGTACGCGCCGATGGTGTGCGCCCACGCGACCGTTTGCAGGCTGATGCCCCATTGCTTCCACATCGGCCAAGTTCCCCAGTCGGCGAAAAACAGCAGATAAATGCCGCTGATCCAGAGGATCGGGTTGATCATCAGCTTCACCCAGAGGTAGGCCAGCCGCTGCAGCGGGTTGTGCTTGCGCGCCGGGGTCTGGTGGTAGGGGTGGCTTTCCCCGCGGAACATGCCCCAGGCGTAATGCCGCGCGACGAGAAAAATTTTGTCGAAGGTCGGCACGTACTGCTTCCATTCGCCGGTGGTGAAATGCCAGAAAATGGCAAACACCCACAGCACGACCAGCGACCAGGCCGCCACCCGATGGATGCGCAGCGCGGTGAGAAAGTCGATGCCCAGCTGGTACAGGCCGTGGATCCGAAAGCCCGAGAACAACAAGGTGATGATCAGCGCGGCCTGGCTCCAGTGCCAGAAACGCTCGAAGCGTTTGAACAGGATGACGTGTTGCGTCTTGGCCATGATGCAAGTCCTCGAAAGTGGAGAAAACCTACGGGGCAGCGGCAGCAGCCGGCGCCGTCCCGTCGGGTGTTTTCAGTGTTTTTGCCCATCCGATTTGCCACGGCGGCGCAGCCAGAGCATGCTGCGGATGCCGCCGTGCACGATCACCCCGGCCAGGCTCAACCCGGCCAGTCCCAGGCCGATGGTTTCGATCCATGGCTGATGGTCTTTGCTGCGACCCGGGATGTAGACCCCGTCGATTTTTTCCAGCCGCCCATGCTCGGTGTGGCATTGCGCGCATTGCAGCGCCTTGTCTTTGGGCGCGACCATGTGGGTGATCGGCCAGGTGGTCGTGGTTTTGACGAAGGTGTATTTGCCCGACCACTCCAGTCCGGCGGCTTTCATGCCGGCGGCGATCGACTTCTGCCAGTCCATGGTGTGCCAGTACGCCGCGTCGTCGAATCCGGCGTTGTGGATGGCCAGCAGGCGGTGCATCTCCGGGTCGTAGGGCTGGGTGCCTTTCATCGTTTTCACCGGCCAGATGCGCGACTTGCCGTCGGTCGGGCTGCCGCCGTACTGGTTGATGGCGATGACGCCGTCTTCGTTTGGCACGACGTTTTCGCCCAGGTTCATCCACTTCACTGCGCCGTTGAACCAGGTGTAGTCGGGCACGACGTCTTCACCGAGTTTGAACTGCCCCTTGATGCCCAGGTAGGTCGGGTGGCCGTGTTCGTCTTTGATCACCAGCGGCTTGCCGTCCGGTCCGCGCTGCCCCGCTTTGGAGTAGTCCCATTCCATTTTGGTCGGCACGCCGCCGCGGGCGAACTCGGGGATGTGACAGGTTTGGCAGGCAATGGTGTTGGTATGCATGTTCAGGTCTTGCGCCAGACTGCCTTTGTGCGGGGTGTCACCGTGGCACGACTGGCAGCTTGCCGCGCTGCCGATGTTGTGCTGACTGCCGCGCACGTATTGCCCGCCGAGGTGCTTGGCGTCGAGTTTGTAATGCCCGCCGCTGACCTGATGGCCGCCGGTGACGTGGCAGGTTTCGCACTGGAAATTCAGCCCCTGCGCGTCCATGTGCACGTCCAGCGCCTTGTTCGGCTTGATCAGCGAACTGTCCAGATCGCCGTGCTTCACGCCGTCGCCGCCGCCGCCGCTGAAATGGCACGTGCCGCAGTTCGCCCGCGACGGGGCGCCCACGTGCTGGGCGATGGCCGCCAGATCGATCGGCTCGATGAATTTGCCCGATCCGGGGGGCATTTCGATCCGGCTGGTCGGCGGGTTGCCAGACTGGTAGGGCGCTTTTTTGTATTTTCCGCTCTGGTCGTGGCAGACCAGGCAGTCGACGTCGGTGTCAGGACGTTTGCTGAACGCGGTGAATTCTGCGCTCTTGGCGTCGCCGTAGCCGACGTGACATCCGGTGCAGAACTGCTCGTTGCTCGGCACCGAGACGCAGAAGTTGTTCATCACCTTGCTTTTGCCGACGATGCGCTTGGAATCCTGTTCGACTTGTTCCCATTTCCAGTGGATCGTGCCCTTGATCTGCGCAGCCGCTTCGGTGTGGCAGCGCAGGCAGGCGGCGGTGACTTCCGCGCCGCTTTGAAACGGACCCTGCAGTTCCTTGAATTTGCTGTGATCCGCGGTGGTTTTGGTGCCGTTGGGAATTTTGGGTACGACGCGATACCCTGGTTGCAGATCGACGGTGGCGACGGCAGACTGCGGCGCCGGGGTGGCGTGGGCGGCGGCGAACAGCGCCGCCGCCGCGCAGCAGGCTGCGGCGCGGCGCCAGTGGCTCGTTGACGGCAACGGTGCGAGAGGAAGCAAAAACGCCATGACAATGCTCCCGAAGATGGGCTGGGATGAAAAGAGCCGGCATGGTTGCAGATACAAAATGTTGCAGAAGTGACAAGACGCAAAAAATCACCCGGGCCATATGCCGGAATTGCAATCTCTTGACCTGGGATAAACGCTCCCACGGGTTTGAATCCATTTGGCTTGCTACGGCGTAAATCCAGGCAACAGCCGCATTGGGCGCGCTGTGTTGCCTCAGGAGGTTTCACCATGCAAAGCACATCCGATATCTTCATCGCCGCCGCCGAACCACAGCAGGCGGGGGTCAGCGCGGCCAGCCGGCGCCAGTTCTTCCGCGTCGGCGGACTATTCGCCGCCGGCATGGCAGCGTCTGCCGCGCTCGCGCCGGTTTCCGGCTGGGCCGCCACCCCATCCACGTCCAGCGCCGACGACGTGGCGATCCTCAATACCGCGCTGGCGCTGGAGTACCAGGCCATCGCCGCGTACCAGGTGGGCGCCGAATCCGGCCTGCTGCAAAAGCCGGTACTCGACGTGGCCGTGAAGTTTCAAGGCCAGCACAAGGCGCACGCCGAGGTGCTGTCGTCCACCATCACCAAGCTCGGCGGCACACCGGTCATGGCGAAGAAACCGGCGGATTACGGCTTCCCGACCGACTCGCTGAAAACACAGGCGGACGTGCTGGAGTTCGCCGCCGGGCTGGAAAAGGGCGCTGCCAGTGCCTATCTGGGCGCAGTACCGCAGTTCCATCACAAAGATCTGGCCAAGGCCGCGGCCAGCATCATGGGCGATGAGACCATGCACTGGGCCGTGCTGCTCAACGCCCTGGGCAAAGATCCGGTGCCTGCGGCGTTCATCGCCTGAGCACGCGGCGGCGACGAACCGGGGCGGCGGCGCGATGTCGGTAACATGCGTGGCATCTCCGCTCGCTGCCCTGAATGCGCAGTCCAGATCGTCAAGCGTCAAGCAGGAGCCGGTGGCTGCCCTCTCCATGTCCGACCTGAATGTCCTGCTGGCTTACACCGCGCTGGCTGACCGCGACGCGTTCAGCCAGTTGTACGCCCTCACGCGTGATCGCTCCTGGGCGATTTGTCTGCGCCTGCTGCGCGACAGGGCTGTCGCCGAGGAGGCGATGCAGGACGCGTATGTGAAAGTGTGGAACCAAGCCGCCCAGTACCGGCCCGATCTGGGCAGTGCGCAAGGCTGGCTGACGGCGTTGGTCAGAAATACCTGCCTGGACTATTTGCGTGCCGGCCGCCGCGAAGCGCAGCATGTGGTGGCGCTGCAACCCGACGATGCCGGCGAACCGCTGCAACTTGCCGATCACCGCAGCCCCCAGGCGCTGCTCGAAGCCGGTATGCAGGGACGGCACATGGAAGATTGTCTCGAACAGCTCCAGCCCAGACAGCGCGACTTGCTGGCCTGCGCCTACATTCTGGGCCAGTCGCATGCCGAGGTGGCGCGCGATCGCGCCATGCCGCTGGGGACAGTGAAAACGCTGATTCGCCGCGCCGTGCTGCAGTTGCGCGATTGTCTCGGGGAGGGGGCGCGATGAGTTTGCCCGCACGCTACACCCGGCCGGAACTGCTCGACCGTTTGGCTGCCGATTGGCTCACCGGGGGGCTGAGCCCGGCGGCGCAGCGCCGCGCGCAGCAGCTGTTGGAACAGAGCCCTGGGTTCGCTCGCGCCGTGCAGATCTGGCGTGAACGACTCGATGCCCGACTGCTGTCGGCTGCTGAGTATGGCCAACCCTCTGCCGCCGTGTGGCAAGGCATCGAAGCGCGCATCGCGACGGGTTCGTCGCAGGCAGAGGCTGGAAAGGTCGGGACTACGACGGGCTGGGGGGTGCGCGCTTGGCAGCGGCTGTCGCTGCTTCTCGGTGGCGTGACCGTGGCGGCGCTGGCGCTCTCGGTGGTCGTGCTGCTGCAAGCGCCGCGGCAGACGCCCACGGTGCAAATGGCCGCGCTGCTGCACGGGCAGAACGGACAGGCGGCGGTGCTGACCGTGCACGACGGCACGCTGACCCTCACGGCAGTCGGCACTCTGGCTGCGCCCAGCGGCAAGAGCTACCAGATCTGGCTGCTTCCCACGCAGGGCGCGCCGGTGTCGCTGGGTCTGGTGGTGCCGGGGCAGACGCTCTACCCCCTTGCGGCTGCGGCGCGCAAGCGACTTGGCCAGGCCAAGGCTTTCGCCGTCAGTGTCGAGCCGCCTGGCGGGTCGCCCACCGGCCTGCCCACGGGCCCGGTCATCATGGTGGGCGCGGCGCTACGCGCCTGAGGCGGATGATGCGCTTGGCCGACTGCCCGCTGTGCCAGGCCGATGGTGGCGTGAGGGTCTGGCGTGGCCGCGAGCTGCGCTTGATCCGCGCCGACGAGGCGCAATTACCGGCGTTCTACCGCGTGGTGTGGAACGCGCATGTCGCCGAGTTCACCGACCTGACTCCGTTGCAGCGTCTGAGCTGCATCGATGCGATTGCGCTGGTCGAGCAGACGCTACGTGCCCAGATGCAACCGGACAAGATCAACCTTGCCAGTTTGGGCAATGTCGTGCCGCATCTGCACTGGCACGTCGTGGCACGCTGGCGCCGGGATGCGTTCTGGCCGCAGTCGCCCTGGTCTGCGCCGCAACGGCCGGTCGATGACGCCCTGCTGCATGCGGTGCGCGAGCGGCTGCCTGCGCTGGACAGGGCGATGCAGCGCGCGTTTGCCGCGCGGTTCGGCGCGCCAGAGCCCGAGCCGGGCTGAGCCGCCGCCCCGCTCGTGCGGCCGCCGTCAGGCAAGGTACTCGCCCTTGCTCAAATCGTGCTCGCCGCGTTCGTGGATGAAATTGGCGCGGCCGACGATCAGGTTGTCCACCTCACCGATGCGCTCGACCTCTTTGCCGGTATAAGGTAGCGAATGCAGCACGTAGCGCATGGCGTTGAGCCGGGCGCGTTTTTTGTCGTCCGACTTGACCACCGTCCACGGAGAATCCGCGGTGTCGGTGTGAAAAAACATGGCTTCCTTGGCGCGGGTGTACTCGTCCCATTTGTCCAGCGACGCCATGTCGATGGGCGAGAGTTTCCATTGCTTGAGCGGGTGCACCTGACGCTCCTTGAAGCGCCGACGCTGCTCTTCGCGGCTGACGGAGAACCAGAACTTGATGAGGTGGATGCCGCTGCGCACTAAGTTGCGCTCGAATTCGGGAGCCTGACGCAGAAATTCGTTGTACTCGGCAGGGGTGCAAAAGCCCATGACGCGCTCAACCCCCGCGCGGTTGTACCAGGAGCGGTCGAACAGCACGATCTCCCCGGCAGTCGGTAAATGTTGCACGTAACGCTGGAAATACCACTGGCCGCGCTCGATTTCGCTGGGTTTCTCCAGCGCCACCACGCGCGCGCCGCGTGGGTTGAGGTGTTCCATGAAACGCTTGATGGTGCCGCCCTTGCCTGCGGCGTCACGGCCCTCGAACAGAATGATCAGACGCTGTCGCGTTTCCTTGACCCAAGCCTGCAGCTTGAGCAGCTCGGTTTGCAGGACGAATTTTTCGCGTTCGTAGTCGCGCCGCAGCATTTTGTACTTGTACGGGTAGCCGCCTTTGCGCCAGTCGTCGGCGAGTTCGTCGCTGGTGCGGCGCGGCGTGGTTTGCGCCGGTGGCAAGCCGAGCGCGGCACGCATGAGCTGGGCGTCATCCGGCGCGTCGCCTTGCAGGATGGCTTGCACACCGTCGCTGTCGGCGCGGGCCGGCGGCGGCCCTTTGAGGATGGTGTCCAGCGCCGCCAGCTCGGCTTGTTGCGCTGCCTGTTGCGCCTGGTCGACGACGTAGTTGCGCACGCCGGCGGGTGTCAGCCGCGGCGCGATGTCACCCTGCGCGACTTTGTCGTGCGCCGCGCGCTTTTTCGCCACGGCGGAAGATGCGGTTTTGTTCGTGTGGGATGCGTCGTTCATGGCAGGTTCCTCCTCAGATTCTGCCTTTATAGGCCGGAGCTTCGACGACGCACAATGACGATCGGCAAAAGCGCATACGGTCTGCGCAGCGCTGCTGGCTCAGCCGGGTGCGACGCCGCTCCATGGCACGCCCAGATCATGGGCAATGCCCAACTGGTCGAGGACGCGGCCCAGGCTGGCATCGATCATGGCCTCGATGCTCGTCGGGCGCAGGTAAAACGCCGGCAGCGGCGGGAAAATCACCGCGCCCATTTCGGTCGCTGCGGCCATATTGCGCAGATGCGCCAGGTTCAACGGCGCTTCGCGCGGCAACAGCACCAGTTTGCGCCGTTCTTTCAGGCAGACGTCGGCCGCGCGGGTGATGAGGTTGTCGCAGAACCCGTGCGCGATGGCCGCCAGGGTGCGCATCGAACACGGCGCGACGACCATGCCGATGCTGGTAAACGAGCCGCTGGCCAGGCTCGCGCCGACATCGCCGACGGGGTGGACGGCATCGGCCAGCGCCTCGACCGCTTTGCGGTCCATGCCGAGCTCGACCTTGAGGTTGACCACGCCGGCGGGGGAGACGAGCAAATGCGTCTGCACGCCGCCCAGCCGGCGCAAATGCTGCAGCAGGCGCACGCCGTAGACCACACCGGTGGCGCCGGTGATGGCGACGATCAGCCGCGGTGCTGTGTCGGCAGCCGCTGGCGCATGCAGACCGGGGTTCAACCGTGCTCGCCGACGATGTCGGCCAGCAGCGCCTGCAGCTCGCCGCTTTGCACCATTTCGGCCATGATGTCCGAGCCGCCGATGAATTCGCCCTTGATGTAGAGCTGGGGAATGGTCGGCCAGTTGGCGTATTCCTTGATGCCTTGGCGGATGGCTTCGTCCTGCAGTACGTCCACCGCTTTGATCTGTGTCACACCGCAGGATTTGAGCAACTGCACCGCGCGGCCGGAGAAGCCGCACAGCGGAAACTGCGGGGTGCCTTTCATGAACAGCACCACGTCGTTGTTTTTGACGATTTGATCGATTTGTTCGCGCACGCTGGACATGGCGGGTCTTCCTCATTGATGACGGTCAGGCGATTTTAGAGTCGGCGGCGAATTCCGGCGGCTGTGGGCATTGCCCGGCTGTGACGCGCTCGATTCCCGCCAGATCGCGCGTGCTGACGATCCCGCCATAGCCGAGCGCCAGCATCTGGCGGCGCACGGCCGCTGCCTGGTCGTAGCCGTGTTCGAGCAGCAGCCAGCCGTGCGGCAGCAAAAACCGCGGGGCAGCGCTGACGATGCGCCCGATGTCGCCCAGCCCGTCGGCGCTGGGTTGCCGCCCGACGAGCGCCAAAGCCGGCTCGTGGCGCAGCGCATCCAGGTGCGGGTCGTGCTGCGCGACGTAAGGCGGGTTGGACACGATGCAGTCGAACCGCGGCGCCGCGTCGTCCAAGCCGCCGAACCAGTCGGAGACGACGAAACGAATCGGCCCCCCGGGGCGGCCGGCGTCGACCAGCCGCGCGGCATTGCCGCGGGCGACTCGCAGCGCCTGCGCGCTGGCGTCGACCGCCCACACCTGCACCTGCGGACGCGCTTGCGCGACCGCCACGGCGATGGCGCCGCTGCCCGTGCCGAGGTCGAGCAGCCGCCGGACCGCCGAGGGCGGCAGCGCGTCAAGACGCTGTAGCGCCAAATCGACGAGCAGCTCGGTTTCTGGGCGCGGAATGAGCACCGCAGGCGTGACCTGAAAGGACAGTCCGTAAAACTCACGCTCGCCGGTGACGTAGGCCAGCGGCTCCCCGGCGCGCAGCCGCGCGGCCAGCGCGTCCAGCCGCGCCACGGCCTGCGCGTCCAATCGCCGCTGCGGGTGGGCGAGTTGCTGCGCCCGGTTCAGCCCCAGCACGCTGTGCAGCAACACCTGCGCGTCGAGCCGTGGCAAGCCGCTGGCGTCGAGCCATTGCGCCAGTGTCGGCAGGTCTGGCGCGGGGACGGGCTGCTGCTTCATGCTAGGCCGCACCGAGCGCGGCGAGCTGCGCGGCCTGGTCTTCGGTCTGCAGCGCGGTGATGAGCTCGTCGAGATCGCCGTCGAGGATGGCGTCGATTTTGTACAGCGTCAGGTTGATGCGGTGTTCGCTCACCCGGCCCTGGGGAAAGTTGTAGGTGCGGATGCGGTCGGAGCGGTCGCCGCTGCCGACCAGACTTTTGCGCGTCGCCGCCTCTGCCGCGGCGCGTGCCTGCCGCTCGCGCTCGGCCAGACGCGCGGCGAGCACCGACAGCGCGCGGGCTTTGTTGCGGTGCTGCGAGCGCTCGTCCTGACACTCGACGACCAAACCGGTGGGCAAGTGGGTGATGCGGATGGCCGAGTCGGTCTTGTTCACGTGTTGCCCGCCCGCGCCCGAGGCGCGAAAGGTATCGATGCGCAAATCGCCAGGGTTGATTTGCACTGCCTGCGCCTCGTCCATCTCGGGCATGACGGCCACGGTGGCTGCGCTGGTGTGGATGCGGCCCTGCGTCTCGGTTTTGGGCACGCGCTGCACGCGGTGTCCGCCGGATTCGTATTTCAGCCGCCCGTAGACGCCGTCGCCGGCGATGCGCAAAATGACTTCCTTGTAGCCGCCGAGGTCGCTTGAGCTGGCGCTGACGATCTCGCTGCTCCAGCGCTTGCGCTCGGCGTACCGCGTGTACATGCGCAGCAAGTCGGCGACGAACAGCGCCGATTCTTCACCGCCCGTGCCGGCGCGGATTTCGACGAAGGCGTTGCGCGCGTCGTTCGGGTCGCGCGGCAGCAAGGCGAGCTGGAGTTGCTTTTGCAGATCGGCCAGTTCGGCGCGGGTGTGCTGCATGTCTTGCTGCGCCAGTTCCCTCATTTCCGGGTCGTCGAGCAGGGCCTGAGCTTGCGCCAGTTCGTCGGTTTTGGCCTGGAAGCGCGAGAACAACGACACGATGGGCTGGAGTTCGGCTTGCTCGCGCGTCAGGCTGCGGTAACGTGGCAGATCAGCCGTGCTGTCGGGCGAGGCGAGCAGGGCGTGGAGCTCGTTGGCGCGGCGTTGTAATTGCTCCAGTTTGTCGAGCAGGGTCGGGTTCATCAAGGCAGTGGAATCGTCGATGCGGCCGGGTGCAGCGGCACGCGCGGCAGGTGCGCAGCACGCTGGCGGCTTCTACGCCGAGGCGTCGGCGGAGGTGTCCGGGTCGCCGCGGTGCGGGCAGAGAAACACCCGCTCGACGGCCTGGGCGACGGCTTGGCGGTGCGCCGGGTCGCCGTGGTGCAGTGCGGCGAACGCGCCGTGGAGGAATTTGTGCGACAACCCACGCGCCAGTGCGTCGAGCACGGCTTCGGCAGGCTCGCCGCGGGCGAGCAGACGCCGCGCGCGCTCGACTTCGTGCGCCTGCCATTGCTCGCTCTGGTTTTGCAGACGCTGGATGAGCGGCACCTGCGCGCGCAAATCCAGCCATTCGAGAAAACCGTGGACGCGCGTTTCGATGATGGCTTCTGCCTGCTCGATGGCCGCCTGGCGTTTTTCGGTGTTGCTGCGCACTAGCGCGGAGAGGTCGTCGACCGAGTACAGATAGACATCGCGCAATTGCGCCACTTCGGGTTCGATGTCGCGCGGCACGGCCAAATCGACCATGACCACGGGTTTGTGCCGCCGCTGTTTGATGCTGCGCTCGGCAGCGCCCAGACCGATGATCGGCAGGCTGCTTGCCGTGCTCGTGACCACCACGTCGAACTCTGCCAGCCGCTGTGGCACGTCGGAAAGACGAATGGCTTGTGCGCCGAACCGCTGCGCCAGCCGCATGCCGCGCTCGACCGTGCGGTTGGCGATGACCATGCTCTTGGGCTGCTGCGCGGCGAAATGCGTAGCGACGAGTTCGATCATGTCGCCTGCACCGATGAACAACACCCGGCACTCGCGCAGGCTTTCGAAGACCGTTTGCGCCAGATGCACGCTGGCTGCGGCCATGCTGATCGAATGCGCGCCGATTTCGGTGTTGGTGCGCACTTCCTTGGCCACCGAGAAGGTGCGCTGGAACATCTGGTTGAGCGTGCTGCCCAGCGCGCCGGAGTCGGCGGCCACGCGCACCGCTTCCTTCATCTGCCCGAGAATTTGGGGTTCGCCCAGCACCATCGAGTCCAGCCCGCTGGCCACGCGGAAGGCATGGCGTACGGTGCCGTCTTGCACCAGGCGGTAACTGTGATCGGACAAATCGTCCAGGTGTACGTGGCGTTCGTTCGCCAGCCAATGCAGCAGGGCGTCGCGCGGGTCGTGTTCGGCGGCGCAGTAAATTTCGGTGCGGTTGCAGGTCGATAGAATTGCCGCCTCGACCGGGCCGCCGTTGCGTGAGGGGCGCAGCGCCGCGCGCAAGCGCTGCAGCGCGTCGACCAAGGTGTCGGCCGAAAACGCCAATCGCTCGCGCACTCCGACGGGAGCGGTCTGGTGGTTGAGTCCGACGGCGGCGAGCAACATAATTAAATTGTGATTTTAAGAACTGTGGTGATCCCGGCCACCTGATCTCAATCAAATCAAGAATGCCCCAAGGGGAACTGCGGTTGACGGCGTCATACACCATACAGTATCCGAGGCTCCCTGCTGTCGGCATCCGGATTAACCGCAGGTGCGGCGCAGCGCAAACACTTTTTGGACAACCCGTCTTTCTAGCACGTCCGACGATGTCGATCTTTTTGCTGTGGTTTGTGCAAACCAGTGTCATGCCGCTGTGCGTCGGTGCGGCAACTGGGGCGCTAGCCGGTGTGGTCTGGCGCGGAGGCTGTGCTGCTGCCTGGATGCGGCGCGTCGGGCCGGCCGCGATGGCGTCTTGGGTCGTGCATCTGACCCTGGTCGCCAGCGGACTTGTGCGCGAAGGCTCGGTTTGGGACTACGCGGCGGTGATCGTGGCGGGCGTGGCGGCCAGCGAGTGGATCTGCCGGCGCTGCGCGCATCGCTGAGCGCCCGGCGGCGTGCCCGTCGCAAAGACAGGCACGGGGCTTGCCCAGGGTCTTGACAATCATTTTGGAGACAAGCACAATTACTCTCTTACCTTAAACCGCTTGAGCAAACGAAGCAGATTGTGCTGGCTAGGCTGGCGCTGAGCCTGGCGTGTAGGCCACCCGGCGGATCGCGCCGGCCCTGCAAAACCAAAGCGACGGCTGGCGGAAAAGGTGAACTCCACAGGTCAATTCCCGCACCAGGGATCCAAGACTGGCGTGCGCCGCGCGCTAAGTTGGGTGAAGGAAAATACATGATTCAGACGCAATCCAGACTGGATGTTGCCGACAATACGGGCGCCAAATCCGTCATGTGCATCAAGGTGCTGGGCGGCTCCAAGCGCCGTTACGCCGGCGTGGGCGACATCATCAAGGTCAGCATCAAGGAGGCCGCACCGCGGGGCCGGGTGAAAAAGGGCGAGGTCTACAACGCCGTGGTCGTGCGCACTGCCAAGGGTGTGCGTCGCACGGATGGCTCGCTCATCAAGTTCGATGGCAACGCCGCGGTGTTGCTCAACTCCAAGCTCGAACCCATCGGGACGCGTATTTTCGGCCCGGTGACGCGCGAACTGCGCACCGAGCGCTTCATGAAGATCGTTTCGCTGGCGCCCGAAGTACTCTGAGCGCGCGAGAAAAGGATTTGTGATGAACAAGATTCGCAGAGATGACGAAGTCATCGTCATTGCCGGCAGCGACAAGGGCCGCCGTGGCCGTGTGACCGCGCGTGTCGATGCGCAGCACATCGTCGTCGAGGGTGTGCACACGGTGAAAAAAAACGTCCGCCCCAACCCGATGCGCGGTGAGGCCGGCGGCGTGGTGTCGCGCGACCTGCCGATCCACCAGAGCAATGTCGCCATTTACAACCCGGCCACCGGCAAAGCCGATCGCGTGGGTTTCAAGATTCTGGCTGATGGCAGCAAAGTGCGCGTCTTCAAGTCCAGTGGCGAGCAGATCAAGGGCTGACCGGAGGATTTATGTCGCGCCTGCAAACGGTTTACAAAGAAAAAATCGTGCCCGAACTGATGGCCAAATTCGGCTATAAGTCGGTCATGGAAGTGCCGCGCCTGACCAAAGTGACGCTCAATATGGGCGTGTCCGAGGCGGTGGCTGACAAAAAAGTCATGGAACACGCCGTCGGCGATTTGGCCAAAATCGCCGGCCAAAAACCGGTGGTGACCCGTTCGCGCAAGGCGATTGCCGGGTTCAAGATCCGTGAAAACCTGCCCATCGGCTGCATGGTGACGCTGCGCGGGGTGCGGATGTACGACTTTCTCGATCGCTTCGTCACCATTGCGCTGCCGCGTGTGCGCGATTTTCGTGGTATTTCGGCGCGTGCGTTCGATGGGCGCGGCAACTACAACATCGGGGTGAAAGAGCAAATCATCTTCCCCGAGATCGAATACGACAAAATCGATGCGCTGCGTGGGCTGAACATCAGCGTCACCACGACGGCGAAAACGGACGAGGAGTGCAAGGCGCTGCTCGCGGCATTTCGCTTCCCGTTCAAGAATTGAGGTCACCATGGCAAAACTGTCGCTCATCAACCGCGAAAAAAAGCGCGAAGACCTGGTTGCGAAATTCGCCGCCAAGCGTGCCGAACTGCAGGCCATCATTGCAGACTCGTCCAAATCGTTCGAGGAGCGCTACGAGGCGCGTCTGAAGCTGCAACAACTGCCGCGCAACTCCTGCCCGACGCGACTGCGCAACCGCTGCGCCATCACCGGTCGGCCGCGCGGCACCTTCCGCCGCTTCGGCCTGTCGCGCAGCAAAATCCGTGAGCTGGCGTTCCGCGGGGAAATCCCCGGGGTGACCAAGTCCAGCTGGTAAGCGGCTGGTCAACCCACTGGGTCATTGTTCAGACAAACTGTCAATCGAGTGCGGTTTGCCCCTGCGGCCAGACGCCAACAGTTTTTAGGAGAGTATTGATGAGCATGAGTGATCCCATCGCCGACATGCTGACGCGGAT